>Ga0247708_1000094_pt1 | contig 22810 bp, 24 predicted proteins | sample 42W_NmetaG_FD_189040 | JGI IMG/M metagenome (GOLD analysis project Ga0247708, IMG submission 189040) | Soil microbial communities from hillslope of Landscape Evolution Observatory, University of Arizona, Oracle, AZ, United States - 4-2-W_N | ecosystem: Engineered > Artificial ecosystem >...
AGCGCCATCATCATCAGCGGGATCCGCAGCTCCGGCGTCGCGTACGTGCGGCGCACGCCGGAGCTGCGGATCCCGCTGATGATGATGGCGCTCGTCGGGACGCTCAGCTTCAACTTCCAGGTCATCCTGCCGCTGTTCGCGAGCTTCACCTTCGACGGCGGCGCCTCCGCCTACGCCGCGCTCATGACCGCGATGGGCGCCGGGTCGGTGGTGGGCGCGCTCGTCACGGGAGCGCGCGGACGGGTGAGCCCGCGGCTGCTCGTCGTCTCGGCGGCGGCGTTCGGCGCGCTCACCCTCGCGACGGCGGGGGCGCCGAGCCTCGTCGTGGCGGCGGCGCTGCTCGTGCCGCTCGGAGCGGCGAGCGTGACCTTCGCCGCGAGCGTGAACTCCTCGCTCCAGCTCGCCGTGGAGCCGGTCATGCGCGGGCGCGTGATGGCCCTCTACGCCGTGGTGTTCGTGGGATCGACCCCGCTCGGAGCACCGCTCGCGGGCTGGCTCTCGGAGGCCGTGTCACCCCGGGTCGCTCTGGCGCTTGGAGGCCTGGCCGCGCTGGCCGCGGCGGCGGGCGCAACAGCCGCCTTCGCCCGGATGCAACAAAGGTGCCAGGGACCAAATTCCCATACCGGTCCCCGCATGAACAAAAGGTGCCAGGGACCAAATTCCCACCCCGCAACAAAGGTGCCAGGGACCGAACTTTCATCCCGGCCTCGGCGCGCCGGCGGGCGACCGTCGCGGGCACTGCCGCGCGAGCGGCTGACAAACGGGCGAAACGGCCCAAAAAGGGGCCGATCTGCCGTACAGTCATGACGACGGGCGGACTCGATGACTGGCCTCAACGAGCCCAAACTGCCGCGGTCCGCGGCGCCCGGGCCGCACGACCTGCATCACGCGGCCCCGGCGACGGCCCTGCCGTTCTTCCGGCACTGGGTGGCGGCGCCGACCCTCACGCGGCGCCAGCGGGTCGTGGTGGCCGTCCTCATCGCGGTCACGCTCGCCGGGCTCGTCGTCGCGCCCTTCACCGCGCTGTCCGCCCTGATCGCCGTGGTCACGGTGATCTTCCTGGCGACGACCGTCCTGCGGATCACCTACCTCTACCGCGGCTACCGGCGCGTCGCCGAACGCGACCCGTACGAGCTGGCCGAGCGGGCCGCCGCCCTCCCCGCCGCCGACCTGCCGATCTTCAGCGTGCTCGTGGCCCTCTACAAGGAGGCGAACGTCGTCCCCGCGCTGCTCGAGGCGATCGGCGCGATCGACTACCCCGAGGACCGCCTCGAGGTGATGCTGCTCGTCGAGGAGGACGATCCCGAGACGCAGGTCGCCTGCGAGCAGCACGCCCGCCCCGGCTGGCGCGTCCTCGTGGTCCCGCGTGGTGTGCCGAAGACCAAGCCGCGCGCGCTGAACGCCGCCCTCCCCCACGTCCGCGGCGAGTTCTTCACGATCTACGACGCCGAGGACAGGCCCGAGCCCGACCAGCTCCGCAAGGCCGTCGCCGAGTTCCGCTCGCTGCCCGATCGCGTCGCCTGCCTCCAGGGCCGGCTCGACTTCTACAACACCGACCAGAACCGCCTGACCCGCTGGTTCACGACCGAGTACGCGACCCACTTCGCCCTCTATCTGGAGGGCATCGCCCACTACCGCCACGCGATGCCGCTCGGCGGGACCTCTACGCACTTCCGCACGGACATCGTCCGCGAGGTGGGCGGCTGGGACTCCTGGAACGTCACCGAGGACTGCGAGCTGGGCATCCGGCTCTCCGCCGCGGGCTACGAGTCGCACACCCTGGACTCGGTCACGTGGGAGGAGGCGTGTCCCGTTGCGCGCCACTGGGTGAGGCAGCGCTCGCGCTGGATCAAGGGCTTCGCCCAGACCGCGCTCGTGATGACGCGCGCGCCGATCCGCACCGGCCGCGCCATGGGCTGGCGCAAGTACGCCGCCGCGCTCATCTCGGTCGGCGGCGTGCCGATCGTGCAATGCCTCCAGGTCATCTTCTGGAGCGGCGTCTGGTTCTACTTCGTGCTCCGCGGCGCGGGCGCGGACGTGACCCCCATCGAGCGCCTCTTCCCCGAGCCCCTGCTCTCGATCGGCATGGCGCTCCTGCTCGGCGGCAACTTCGTGATGTTGCTCGCCTTCGTCTCGTCGGTGTACCAGCTCGAGCGGGACACGCTCGTCCGCTACGCCGTCACCGTGCCGGTCTACTGGCTGATGATCTCGATCGGCGCGTGGAAGGGCGTGTCGCAGCTCGTCTTCAAGCCGCACAAGTGGGAGAAGACCCAGCACGGCCTGGCCGTGGGCGACACCGCAATCCCGGCCGCCGCGCCGCTCCGTCCGGCCGTCGTCGCGGAGGCGCTGCCGGCGGAGGCGCCCGCCCTGGCTCCGCCCGAGCCGGCACTGCCGGAAGCGCCCGCCGTCCCCGCGTTCCTCGCCGAGCCCGAGCCGCAGCCGCTCGCAGCGCCCGAAGCAGAGCCGCTCGCCGTGCCCGAGCCGGAGCCGGTCCCCGTGGCGGCGCAGCCCGCGGAGGCCGAGCCCGTGCTCTCCGAGGAGCAGATGCGCGAGCTCGAGGAGGCACTCGAGCTCTCCCCCGAGGAGGCCGACGAGGCGGCGGAGCTCGTGCGCGAGATCTTCGCCGGGGCCGGCGACCCGGCGGCCACCGCGCAGGAGCCCGAGCCCGCCCAGGAGGCCGCGGGCGCGCTGCCGCCGCTCACGCGGACCGCTCCGGTGGCGCCGGGCGCGCTGCCGCCCCACTCCGCGTCCCCGACCGGGCTTCCGCCGCTTCGGCCCGCCCTGCCGCGGCTCGCCCCCGGCCCCACGATCGTCTCGGTCCGTCCCGTCGAGGACGTGGCCGAGCTTGCGCGCGTCATCCGCGTCCTTCGCCGCGCGCCGGGCGTGCTCGACGTCTCCGCCTCGGTCCTCTCCCGCGCGGGCGGTAGCGCGCTCATCACGGTCTCGGCAGCCGGCACGGCGCCGCTCGGCGAGCACCTGCGCGAGGCCTACGGCGAGGAGATCGCCTTCGATGTGAGCGAGCCGGGCCGGCTCGGCGTCCGCCTGCCGCCCCCGCGGCGCATCCCGGAGCCGCCGTCCGCGACGGCTCCCGCGAGCGGAGCCCCGCGCGAGTTCGCCCGCCCGCTCGCGCCGGGCGAGACTCCCGAGCAGCGCGTCGTCCGCCTCGGTCTCGTCGGCGATCTCGAGCTCGCCCGCGAGGTCGCGGCCGCCACCGGCCGCAGGGTCGTCCGGATCGACGATCTCCGGCCCGACCCGATGCTCTTCCTCTACATCCCGCTCGCGCGCGCGGAGCGGGCACGCGCGGTGCCGCTCGTGATGGTCGGCGACACGCTGACGATCGCCAGCGCAGGCGCCGACCCCGAGCTGGGCGACATCGAGGCGCAGTTCCCGAACCTCCACGTCGAGCTGGTCGTCGCGCCGCACGGCGACGTCGACCGCGCGCTCGCGGCCGCCCGCGAGGAGGCCGCCGCGACGGCAGCCCACGCCGGGCTCCCGCGTCTGGTGCGCGATCCCGAGAAGGTGCCCGCGTGAGCGCGACCGGGCTCCCGCCGCTCCCGGGCACCGCCGCCCAGGCGCGCACCCGCGAGCGTCGCTCCGCCGCCGCCGGCTGGCTCCAGCTCCCGCCCACGCCCGGCGGAGTCTTTCGCCCGGCCGACCCGTGGCTCGTCGTCGCGCTGCTGTTCGCGCTCGTGCTGCTCGTGGTCACCGCGGTGCTCGCCGGGCAGGCCGACCTGATCCTCGCCTACCAGGACGCCCCCTCCCACGTGGTCACGCCGCGGCGGGTGTTCGACAACGCCGAGGCCTCGTTCGCCCAGCTCGGCACCCACTGGACGCCGCTCTACCACGTGCTGGTGCTGCCGTTCGTGTGGCTCGACCCGATCTACGAGAACGGCGTCAGCGGGACGATCGTGTCGATCCTCGCCTCGCTGGCCGCCTGCTGGTACCTCTACCGGCTCTGCCTCATGGCCGGGACCTCCCGGCAGGCCGCGTTCGCCGCCGCGGTGATGCTCGCCGCGAGCCCGAGCTTCCTCTACGCGGGCGTCATCCCGATGCTCTACGCGACGATCATGGCCGCCACCACGGCGAACGTGTACTACCTCGCGCGCTGGGCGCAGCTCGGCGGAGGCTTCACGCTGCTGGCCGCGGGCCTATCGCTGTCGCTCGCGACGCTCGCCCACTTCGACACGTGGATCCTCGCCCCGCTCGAGCTCGCCGTCGTGCTCGGCATCGCCCGGAGCCGCTGGCGCGGCACGAAGCGGATCGAGTCCACGGTGCTCCTCTGGCTCGTGGCGGGCGGCTACGGCCTGTTCCTGTTCCTGCTGATGAACGTGATGATCTACGGCGACCCGCTTGCGTTCCTCGGCGGCACGATCGACGACACGACGACGGTCTTCAACGTCTCGGAGCCGGGTCTCGACGGCGCATCCGCCTACCCGCACGCCGCCTATCTCAACGCGGGCCCCGCGCTCGTCGCGGCGGGAGCGGTCGGGCTCGTCCTCTACCTGCTTCGCGCCCGCTCCGACGCAAGGCTGCTGATACCGCTGCTCCTGCTCTACCCGCTCGCGTTCTACACGGTCCAGGCCCTCAGCTCCGGCAGCATCATCATCCCCGGCGACGGCCTCGGCGACTGGCGCAACCTCCGCTACGGCGTCACGATCCTCCCTGCTCTCGCGTTCTTCGCCGCCGCGGGGATCCGCAACCACGTGGGCGTCGCGGTGGTCACCGCGCTCGTCTGCGCCGGCGGCGTGCTCATGGCCACGAGCGGCCAGGTCGCCGCCTGGGAGGACGCCGAGGGCGACGTCCCCTACGCGCCGAGGATCGAGCGCGCGGCCCAGTGGATGGGCGAGCACGCGACGGCGGGCAGGATCTACTTCCCCGCCCATCACGAGTTCCTCGACCGCCTGCAGCTCCAGAGCGGCCTCGACTCGAGCCGCTTCATCGACGCGAACGACTCGAAGCTGTGGAAGAAGTTCCGCCGGCGGCCGCACGCGCTGATCGAGAGCGACGTGAAGTGGATCGTGTGGCTGCGGGTGAGGGCGCCCGAGCGGGTCCGGCCGGCGCTCGCCGCGACCGGCGCGAACCTCTGCTTCATAGACGAGGTCCCGGACTCGGGCCGCTACCTGATCAGGATCTACTCGACGGGCGAGTGCCCCGCGAAGGCGCGGCACACCAAGGCCCCGCGCGACTGACTGCGCGTCAGGCCGCGGCCCACTCCCCCACCTCGGCGAAGCGCACGCCGACACCCCGCCGCTCCGCGTGGCGGGAGATCCGCTCGGCGGCGTCCGTCACCGGCCGGTAGTAGTCGGGGTGCTCGTAGGTGCGGTCGAAGTGGATCGGCACGAGCGTCCCGGCGCGAAGCGCGCCCGCGGCCTCGACGCACTGCTCGGGAGTCATCACCGCCGGCACCTCGGCCGCGGGCTCCCAACCCGGGTAGCTGATCTCCACGCCGTTTCCCGGGAGAAAGGCCACGTCGATCGCCCCGTGCGCGCTGGCGCTCCCCCACCAGAAGCCGTGCCACATCGTGTCCCCGGCGTGGAGGATGCGCCGGCCGCCCGCCTCGACGAGCCACGACACCTGGGGCGAGCCCAGGCCGTCCGCCGCCGGCAGAGCGGTGATCGCGAAGGGACCGGCCTCCACGCGCTCGCCCGGCCGGCAGCCCACGACCTCGAGGCCCGTGGCGGCGAGCGCGGCCTCCGCGTCGCCGGTGGCGACCTCGTCGAGAGCGCTCGGGACGGTGTCCGCGATCGGGCGCAGCACGCGGGCATCAGGGGCGCATGCCCGCTCGATGGCCGCGACGTCGGCGTGGTCGCGATGGAGGTGGGTGATCAGCGCCGCCCGGGCGCCGCCGCCCTCCGGGTGCAGGAAGGGCTCCCGGTCGTCGCTCAGGAACGCCGTCAGGAGCCCCGGGTCGAGCACGTGGTCGATCACCACCGTCTCGCCGTCGAACTCGATCTCCACGCCCGCCCAGCCAAGCCGCCGCCAGTTCATGCTCGCCCCTTCGTCGAATAGAACACGATCGTACGCTATTCTTGCCGGTATGCCAAGGAGCTCCCGAGAGGATGCGGCGAGGACACGCGCGGCGGTCGCTTCGAGCGCGGCCGATCTCGCGTCGGCGGAGGGCCTCGCGTCCGTCAGCCTCGGCCGGATCGCCGAGCAGATCGGGATCTCCAAGAGCGGGGTCATCGGGCCCTTCCGCTCCAAGGAGGAGCTTCAGCTCGCGACGCTGCGGGCAGCGGCCGAGCGCTTCAGGGCGGAGGTGTGGGAGCCCGCGGCGGATCTGGAGCCCGGGATCGAGCGCCTGCGCGGCGTCATGGAGGCCTGGTTCTCATACCTCGAGCGCGACGTCTTCCCGGGCGGCTGCTTCCTCACCGCGGCCGCTCACGAGTTCGACGGGCGGCCGGGCCGCGTGCGCGACGCGATCGCCCGCACCTGGGAGCTCTGGCTCGGCGTCCTCGAGGCCGAGGCCCGCACCGCGCAGGAGGCCGGCGCGCTTTCGCGCGACCGGAGCGCGCGTCAGGTCGCCCTCGAGCTGAACGCGCTCGCGATGTCGGCGAACATGGCGAAACAGCTCCACGGCTGGCCCGACCCGACGGCCCACGCGAGGGAGGCCGCCGGGCGCGTCCTGGGCTGAGCCGGATCGGGGTGCCCGGATTCGAACCGGGGACCTCCGCCACCCAAAGGCGGCGCGCTACCAGGCTGCGCCACACCCCGCGACGGTCAGTGTAGGGACGGGGGTGGCGCGGGGTTCAAGCCGGCCGTACCGTTGAGCCGATACAGGCCCGGAAGGCAGGCGCGCCTTCCACTTGGAACTCGCACGCGCCGGACTACGAATTGGCTTCAACCACTCGCCCCGCGCGGGTGCTCACTCTCGGCACCCTGCTCGCCGCCCTCGTCGCGGCCCTTCTCGCCGCGCCCGGCGGCGCGGCGCCGCGTGCCGTGGCCTCCCAGGACGTGCACTGCGCGGGCGCCGACGTGCTCCCGCAGGACGCCCTCCCCCTGGCGGCCGAGACGGCGACGCTCTGCCTGCTGAACGCGGAGCGCCGCGCGCGTGGGATGGCCCGGCTCGGCATGAACCAGCAGTTGCGCCGCGCCGCGCTCGGCCACGCCCGCGACATGGTCGATCGCGGCTACTTCTCCCACGAGTCCCGCGACGGCCGCGATTTCGTGGACCGCATCGTTCGCGCGCGCTACGTGCGGATGTCGGACCCGGGGTGGCTGCTCGGCGAGAACCTCGCCTGGGGCGCGGGCAGGCTCGCCTCACCGCGCGAGATCGTGCGTGCCTGGATGGCGAGCCCCGGGCACCGCGCGAACGTCCTGCGCCGCCGCTTCAGGGACGTGGGGATCGCGGTCGTCGCGGGGACGCCGGTCGAGGGCACGGGCGTCGGGGCGACGTACGCCACCGATTTCGGCCGCCGCCGCCGCTGAGGCGCCGCTACTCGACGACGACGGTGCCCTGCATGCCCACGCTCGCGTGGTGGACGCAGAGATACCCGTAGACCCCGGGCGCGGGGAACTCCCTCGTGAAGCTCTCCCCCTCCCCGTGGCGGACCAGTTGGGGCTGTGCCGGTGCGAAGCCCGGAGCCCCGGCGGTCCCGGAGCCGTCCGTGAAGGTCACCGAGTGGCAGTGGTCGACGAGCCACGACCAGGTGACCGACTCGCCGGCCTCGACCGTGGTCGTGGCGAGCCCGCTCTCCGAGTCGATGAAGCTGAAGCCCGCGACCGCGACGTCGCCGCCCGCCGTGCCCGGCGCTTCGCCGAGCGCCTGCGCGCAGTCGTGACCCAGCGGGTCGAAGGACGGGGTCAGCGGGAACAGGTGGATAGCCTGCGCCGGCGCGGCGGAGACCGCCATCGCCGCCACCGCGAGCGCCGCCACGGTCACGGCACGCAGCCTTCTCGTGTGATCTCCCCCGCCGGTCACGGGACGATGATTGCGCACCGGAGGCGTGGCCGCAACCGTCCGGGCACTGACAGGCCGGTCGAGCGAGGCGGCGCGCAGCCGATGATGACGAGTAGGGACACGGCCCCACGGACGGGGCCCATCGGACCCGACAGCCAGGGACGGCACGACATCAACATGCCAATCGCCCACCTGCCCAAGGCGCTCGCGCTCGCCCTCGTCCTCGCCTCGGCGGGGCTCGCCGCCCAGGCCCCGTCCGCCGATGCCGCGAGCGTCGCCCGCCACGCCGCGTCCTGCAGGGGCGCGGACGGCAACCCGCTCACGACTGCGACGAGGAGTGTCCGCCGCGCCACCCTCTGCCTTCTGAACGCCGAGCGCCGCGGCCGGGGGCTCGGGCGCCTGAGGAGCAACTCCCGGCTCGCCCGCGCGGCCGCCCGCCACGCGCGCGACATGGTGCGCAACGACTACTTCTCCCACGACTCCCTCGACGGGCGGGACTTCGTCGACCGGATCCTCAACACGAACTACGTCAAGGCGACCGACCCCGGCTGGGTCCTGGGCGAGAACCTCGCGTGGGGCTCGGGCCGGACGGCGACGCCGCGGCAGATCGTGCGCGGCTGGATGGCCAGCCCGGGGCACCGCCGCAACATCCTGGGACGCCGTTACCGGGAGGTGGGGATCGCGGTCGTGCGCGGGGTGCCTCAGCCCGGGGCCCGGCGCGGCGCGACCTACGCCACGGAGTTCGGCCGCCGCCGTCGCCGCTGATCCCCGCCCGCTAGGGTGCCCCGCCCATGGCCACCATCGAGCCACTGAGGGCGCTTCGCTACGACCTCGACGCCGTCGGCTCCCTCGACGCGGTCGCTGCGCCTCCCTATGACGTGATCGACGAGCCGATGCGGGACGCCCTGCTCGCGAAGAGCCCCTTCAACGTCGTCGAGGTGGACCTCCCACGCGGCAACGGCGGCGACCCCTACCTCCACGCCCAGACCACGATGGAGGCATGGCGCTCCCAGGGCGTGCTGGTCCACGAGCGCGAGCCCTCGCTCTGGGCGCTGACGCAGGACTTCACCGGCCCCGACGGGCGCAGCTACACGCGCCGCGGCTTCTTCTGCCGCGTGCGGGTCGAGGACTACGGCCCCGGCCGCATCCGCCCCCACGAGCGCACCCACCCCGGCCCGCGGGAGGACCGCCTGGCGCTCACGCGGGCGACGCGCGCGAACCTCTCCCCCATCTTCAGCCTCTTCTCCGACCCCGAGGACTCGGCCTGGGAGGCGCTCGCCCTCGCGACCGAGACCGAGCCCTACGGCTCCACGACCGACGCCGACGGCACCGTCAACCGCGTCTGGCGGATCCCGGACGCCGACGCGATCGCGGGCGTGCAGGCGATCCTCGCCGACCGCGAGCTGCTGATCGCCGACGGCCATCACCGCTACGAGACCGCCCGCGTGTACGCCGAGGAGATCGGCGGCGAGGGCGAGCACCGCTACGTCCTCATGTTCCTCTGCGCTCTCGAGGACCCCGGCCTCGCGGTCTTCCCCACGCACCGCCTGCTCACCGGGCTCTCGGGCAACAGCGAGCGCCAGGAGGCGCTTCGCGACGCGATCATGCGCGACTTCGACGTCGAGGAGATCGAGCGCGAGGCGCTCGAGCCGGCCGCCGGAGAGCCAGGCGTCCGCTTCGGCTACATGGACTCGCACCACCGCAAGGCCTACAGGCTCGCGCTCAAGGACCAGGCGACGGCGGACGCGGCGCTCGAGGGCCGCTCGGAGCCCTACCGGCGGCTCGACACCGCCGTGCTCGAGGCCCTGATCCTGCGCGCGGCGCTCGGCATGTCCGACCACGACATCGACGAGAAGAACGGCCTCGACTACTCCAAGGACTTCGCGGACGCGCTCGATGCCGTGGAGACGGGCCGCGCCGACGCCGCCTTCTTCATGCGCTCCACCCCGGTGGACCAGGTGCGCGAGGTCGCGGCCACCGGCGAGTCGATGCCGCCCAAGTCGACCTACTTCTTCCCGAAGATCCCCACGGGTCTCGTGTTCAATCTGCTCGAGTAGCGACATGAAGATCTACACGCGCAAGGGGGACGACGGCAGCACGGGGCTCTGGTACGGCGGGCGCGTCCAGAAGTCGAGCCCGCGGCCCGAGGCCTACGGCTCCGTGGACGAGGCCGCCTCGGCCCTCGGCGTCGCGCGGGCGCTCGCCTCCAGTGACCGCGAGCTGCACGACCACATCCTGCGCCTCCAGCGCGAGCTGTTCATCGCCGGCGCCGAGCTCGCCACCGCGCCCGATGCGGCCGGCCGGCTGGAGGACGGCGTCTCGAAGGTCACGTCCGCCATGGTGGAGGAGCTCGAGCCACTGATCGACTCCTACATGTCGCGGGTCGAGCTGCCGCCGAAGTTCGTGATCCCCGGCGGGACGGAGCTGTCGGCCGCCCTCGACGTCGCCCGCACCGCGGTCCGGCGGGCGGAGCGCCGCGTCGTGGAGCTCAAGGCCGCGGGCGATCTCGCCGACGACGTGGTCGTGCGCTATCTCAATCGGCTCTCGGACCTCGTATTCGCCATGGCGCGCTACGCGGACTCGCCGGAGCCCGAGCTTTTCGAGGGGAGAGGATGAGAGCCATCGCACGCCGCGTCGGCGGCAAGCTCAGGCAGGAGATCGAGATCGGGGAGCACCGCGTGGTGAGCGACGAGCCGCCGTCGGTGGGCGGCGACGACAGCGGGCCAAGCCCCCAGGAGCTGCTCGCCGCGAGCCTCGCGAGCTGCACCGCCATCACGATGGAGATGTACGCGCACCGCAAGGGCTGGGACGTGGGCGACATCGTCGTCGACGTCGGCTACGAGCCCGCGCAGCGCGGCTCGGTCACCCGCTTCGACATGGTCGTCCGGCTCCCCAAGGAGCTGCCCGAGGAGCAGCGCGAGCGGCTGATGCAGATCGCCGCGAAGTGCCCGGTGCATCGCACGCTGGAGGGCGAGGTCATGTTCGAGGAGCGGCTCGAGCTGGCCTGACCATGGCGACGCCGGCCGAGCTGCGGGCGCTCCTGCCGGGCGCGGAGGAGGCGCACGCCGAGGAGGCCCCCTTCGCGGGCGACAAGGACGCGGCGGTGCTCGTGCCGCTCTATCTCGACAGCGGCGAGTTGCACGCGGTCTTCACGAAGCGGCGCGAGGACATGCGCCGCCACGCGGGCGAGATCTCGTTCCCGGGCGGGCGCCCGGACTTCGAGGGGGAGACGCTCGAGGCGACCGCCCTGCGGGAGGCGCACGAGGAGATCGGGCTGAGCCCCGCGGACGTCGAACTGGTCGGCGGGCTCCCACCGGTCGGGACCTTCGTCACCAACTACACGATCCACCCGTTCGTGGGCGTGATCCGGCCGGGCCACGCATGGGTGCCGCAGCCGGCCGAGGTCGAGATCGTGCTCGAGCTGTCACTGCCGGCGCTCGTCCGCGGTCACGAGATGAAGCGCCTGCCCCGCAAGGGCGTCCCGATCAGGACCCCGACCTACACCGTCGGGGACCATCTCGTGTGGGGCGCGACCGCGCGGATCGTGCAGTCGCTCCTCGAGCGGCTCGCGCCCGTGATCCGCGGCTAGGCGACCGCGACCCCGTAGAGGGCGACGAGGCTCCCGAGCCCGAGCAGCGCGGCGCCCGCGGGCGCCGACAGGCCTCGCCCCCAGCCGGCGTTCTTCTCCGCCGCCATGAGCGCCCCGAGAATCAGCATCCAGGCGATGTTGCCGACGCCCACGGCGAACATCACGAGCATCAGCGCCCAGCAGCAGCCGACGCACCACAGGCCGTGGGCGGCGCCGAGCCGCAGGGCGGCGGCGCGGCGGTCGCCGCCACGCCAGCGCGAGGAGAGGAACAGCCGGGGCGAGCGGCACTTCGAGAGACACGCGGCCTTCAGCGGCGAGAGCTGGTAGGCGCCGGCGAGCGCGAGCGTCGCGGCGGCGATCGGCCAGGCGGCGGCCTCGCCCACCAGCGCGTGCACGCCCAGATCGCCCGCGTGCAGCGCCGCCCCCACCGCCGTCCAGACGCCGAGGTAGCCGGCCACGGCGAGCGCCACGAGGGCGGCCGCGTCCTCGCGGGGCGCGACCATCCTGGCGAAGAGACCGAGCAACGCGGCGCTCGTGGGCAGCATCATCGCCACCACCATCAACGTCCAGGCGCCGACGTACGGGACGAGCGCGGCCGCCGAGTCGAGCCCGGCGAGATCGGCGTGGGGCGAAGCGCCCCACGCCAAGATCGCCGCCCATGCAGCCGCGCTCAGTGCGACGAGCGCGGCGAGCGCCCGTTGCTCAGTGCTCGAAAGCGAACTCACCCTGGATCGCGTTCTTGCCCTCGAGCCTCCACTGGTAGCCGTGCTCCGGGATGTCGACGACCATCTGCGACGCCTTCCCCACCCAGGCGGCCGAGCCCGGGATCGTGGAGAAGATGCTGTCGCGGAGCGTCGTCGTGTCGCCCGCGGCGCTGCGATACGGCGCGACGCGCGCGGACACCTTGCCGTCGACGCTCACATGGCCCTCGCCCTCCTCGAGCCCGTAGTCGATCGGCGCGCGCTCGACCCCGACGAGCTCACCGACCAGCTGCGCGAGGTCGGCGAGCGGCCCGCCCAGCTTCCCCAGGAACGCTGCGCGCATCGCCTCGAACTGCTCGTCGCTCGCCCCCTCGTCCACGAAGCAGAGGCTGCGGAAGTTGCCCTCGAGCACGTTGCCGGGGATCTGGGTGACCCCGAACCAGGTGAGCCCTGAGACGTCCACCCCGTCGATCTCGCCGTCCTCCACGTGGTAGGCGAGGACGGCGTCACAGGTGCCGTTGTCGGGATCCTCCCCCACCCAGCAGGGGCAGAGGATGTCGCAGTTGCACGCCTCCACGAGCGTGCCGCGCATTCGGTAGCTGGCCACCGGAGCCTCCTTCGTCGATCTGCCCCGATCATGACCGAGCGCCCTTTCGTGCGCAATCCGTGGAAATACGCATCCCGCCCGCCCATCGCGCCTGCAACCGGGTGGGCGGCGGTCTATTCTCGGCTCACGATGGAACGCGGCAGCCTCCGCCCGGTACCCCTGCGCCCGCACGGGCCCGTCGATCCCTCCGAGGCGGCCCGCCATGTCGCCGCGAGCCTCCCCGGCCTCGGGCCCGACGCGGCGCGCGCTCTCGCGCTCGTCGAGATCGCCGGCCGCTCGCGCCCCGATGTCGCCGCTGAGATGGCGGTCTCCCCCGCAGATCTCGCCGATCTTCTCCACTCCGCGCGCAAGGCGCTGCGGCGCTCGATCTTCCCGCTCGCGGCCACCGGCTGGTGCGAGCGCGCCGAGCGGTTGCTGTCGGAGCGCCTCGACGGCGTCCTCGACGGCACCGGGCCCGCGCGCCTCGATGTCCACCTCGCGCACTGCGAGCGCTGCGTGGAGCACGAGCGGCGCCTCGCGGGCGCCCGCGAGGGCCTCGTCCGCTCGTTCGTGGAGTCGCATGCGCCCGCGCCGGAGCCGGAGCCCGAGCCCGCGCCGCCCGCGGGGCTGCGCGTGGTCGCCGCCCCGCCTCCCGAGCTTGAGCCCGAGCCCCTGCCTGAGCCGGCGCCGCTGCCCGTGCGCGCCGCCCCCGCGATCGTCGCGGTCTCCCAGGGAAGCCGCGCCTGGACCGCGCTGTACGCCGTGGCGCTGGCCCTGGCCGTCGCCTCCGTCGTCCTGACGGTGCTCGCCGCGACGGGCGCGGTCGAGCGGATCTTCTAGCTCAGCACCGCTCCCACGGCGTCCCGCGCGGCGGCGACCCAGCGGTCTCCGTCCGGCCCGGCCGCGATCACCGCGACCGGCATGTGGAACGTCTCGCCGGCCTTGCGCACGATCGGCTCGCCGGGCCCGCCCTCGTAGACCACGCCGCGAACCGGGGTGTCCACGAGCGTCTCGAGCAGCGTCTGCAGCAGGCGGCCGTGGAGCGCCTCGTCGTCGACCGTGCCCATCAGCCAGCAGAGCACGCTCACGCCGGCGAGATGAGGCGTCAGCGTCGCCAGGCGGTTCGGGTCGCAGACGACGGCCTCGGCACCGGCCGCCTCGATCCGCGATACGGCCTCCGGGTCGCGCGTGGTGCCGCGCACGGCGTGGCCGTCGGCGGCCAGCGCCGACGCCAGCTCCCGGCCGCGGCAGCCGCAGCCCACGATCAGGACGCGCGCCAACTCAGTCGCCGGAAGGCGGGTCGGACTGGTAGCGCGCGGCGCGCTCGCGGATCGCGGCGTCCTCGGCCTCGACCTCGGCGCGGATGTCGTCCTCGGTGATCTCCTCGCGACCGGTGCGGCGACGGCGCTCGTTCTGGGCCTCGAGCATCTGGTCGATGTCCTCGAGCTCGAGCCTGATCTCGTCCTCGTAGGAGCGGGTCGGCCTCCAGTCGAGGACGTCGGCGCCCGTGCCCGGGTAGTAGCGGCCGATCAGCAGGAAGACCCCCACGAGAGCGGCGACCCCCAGGAAGACGACGAGGCCGAAGTCCATCGAGCCAGTCTGACAGCAGGGGCCCGCTCGCCACTACGCTTCCGCCCGATGCCCGACGCCTGGATCGCCGACGCCGTCCGCACGCCCATCGGCCGCTACGGCGGCGCGCTCGCGAGCGTGCGGCCGGACGACCTCGCAGCCCGCGTGATCGAGGCGGCCGTCGAGCGCACCGGCCTCGATCCGGCGGGCATCGGCGACGTCTTCTTCGGATGCACCAACGCCGCCGGCGAGGACAACCGCAACGTCGCGCGCATGGCCTCGCTGCTCGCGGGCCTGCCGGTCGAGGTTCCGGGCGTGACCGTCAACCGCCTGTGCGCGTCCGGGCTCGAGGCGGCCGTTCAGGCGGCGCGGGCCGTCCGGCTCGGCGAGCACGAGCTGGCACTCGCGGGCGGCGTCGAGTCGATGACGCGCTCGCCGTTCGTGATGCTGAAGCCCGAGCGCGGCTTCCCGCGCGGCCCGCAGGAGCTCGTGGACACGACCATCGGCTGGCGCTTCGTCAACCCGCGCATGGCGGCGATGTACTCGACCGAGGGCATGGGCGAGACCGCGGAGAACGTCGCCGAGCGCTACGGCGTCTCGCGCGAGGACCAGGACGTCTTCGCGCTCGAGTCGCACCGCCGCGCGATCGCGGCGCAGGAGGCGGGCCGCTTCGACTCCGAGATCGTGACGGTGGACGCGCCGCAGCCGAAGGGCGACCCCGTCCGGGTCTTCGCGGACGAGGGGCCGCGGCCGGACACCACAATGGAGCGGCTCGCGAAGCTCCGGCCGGTCTTCCGCGAGGGCGGGACGGTCACGGCCGGGAACTCGTCGCAGATCAACGACGGGGCCGCGTGCCTCGTCATCGCCTCCGAGGAGCGCGCGCGGGAACTGGCGCCGGACGGCCGGCCGCTCGGGCGGATCCTCGCGAGCGGGGCGGCCGGAGTGGACCCGGCGTACATGGGCGTCGGCCCGGTCCCGGCCGTGCGCAAGGCACTCGACGCGGCGGGTCTCACGATCGACGACATCGACCTGTTCGAGCTGAACGAGGCCTTCGCGGCGCAGGTGCTCGCCTCGCAGCGCGAGCTCGGCATCCCGCTCGAGAAGCTGAACGTGAACGGAGGCGCGATAGCGATCGGCCACCCGCTGGGCTGCTCCGGCGCGCGCCTGCTCGGGACGCTGTGCTGGGAGCTTCGCCGCCGGGGCGCGCGCTACGGCGTCGCGACGATGTGCATCGGCGTGGGCCAGGGGCTGGCAGCGGTCGTCGAGGCCGCCTGAGCACGGATGAAAAAATGGTCCCTGGCACCTTTCTTTCATCCGCGGTCGGGTGGGACTCGGGAGGCGGCTAGGCTGCCCGCCCCATGATCGACTTCGAGCTGACCGACGAGCAGCGCCTCGTCAAGGAGACCGCCCGCGACTTCGCCGAGCGCGAGATCCAGCCGGTGGCGCGCGACAACGACCGCAACGAGCGCTTCGACACGGACCTGGTCCGGAAGATGGCCGACATGGGCTGGCTCGGGGCCATCGTCTCCGAGGACTACGGCGGGCGCGGGCTCGACTACCGCACCTACGGCCTGATCGTCGAGGAGGTCGGCCGGATCGACTCCTCGGCGCGCACGGTGATCTCCGTCGTCACCTCGCTCGTCTGCTCGGGAATCGAGAAGTTCGGCTCGGAGGAGCAGAAGCAGGAGTGGCTCCCGAAGCTGTGCTCGGGCGAGACGCTCGGCTGCTTCGGCCTCACCGAGCCGAACACGGGCTCCGACGCCGCCAATCTCTCGACGCGCGCGGAGAAGATCGACGGCGGCTGGCGGATCACCGGCCAGAAGCAGTGGATCTCGCTCGGCAACTACGCCGGTGTCGCGCTCATCTTCGCCCAGACCGATCCCGAGAAGAAGCACCGCGGCATCGGAGCCTTCCTCGTGCCGACGGCCTCGGACGGCTTCTCCTCGGCGCCCATCCACGGCAAGCTCGGGATGCGCGCCTCGGACACGGCCGAGCTGTCGCTCGACGGCGTCGAGGTCGGCGACGAGGCGATGCTCGGCGAGGTCGGCGACGGCTTCAAGGTGGCCATGTCCGCGCTCGACTCCGGGCGCTTCAGCGTCGCCTCGGGCTGCGTCGGCATCTGCCAGGGCTGCGTCGACGCCTCCGTCGCCTACGCGAAGGAGCGACACCAGTTCGACCGGCCGATCGCCTCGTTCCAGCTCGTCCAGGCGATGCTCGCCGACATGATCGTGGACACCGAGGCCGCCCGCGGGCTCGTCTGGCGCTCCGGCTGGCTGAAGGACACCGGCCGCCCGAACACGATGGAGACCTCGGTCGCGAAGCTGTTCGCCACCGAGGCCGCGATCCGCACCGCCAACAACGCCATCCAGGTGCACGGCGGCGCCGGCTACGTCGACGACTTCCCGGTCGAGCGCCACCTGCGCGACGCGCGCGTCACGACGCTCTACGAGGGGACTTCGCAGATCCAGAAGCTGATCATCGGTCGCGCCGCGACCGGGATCAACGCGATGACCTAGCTGCCGACGGTCCGGCGGAAGAAGACGAACGACAGCGCGGCGATGATCGCCGCGAGGAACGGGATCCCGAAGCCGCCGATGCCGAAGACGGCGAGCACGAAGCCGATGACCGCCACGGCGGCGCTGCCGCCGCCGACGAGGACCATCGTGTAGGCGCGCTTCTCGCGCGCCGAGCGCGAGAGGCCTCCACCGGGTCGAGGGGACATGCTCATCGGGACGAACCCTACCCGGATCACCGGCGCCGTCCTGCCCCACCCCGACATGTTCCGGGCAATCCGGGACGGCGGGCAGTCGATTGGGCATACCATCGACCGCATGGCGACCTTCACCACCGTGAGGGTCGCGGCGATCCAGGCCACTCCGGTGATCCTGGACTCCGCCGCCACCCTCGCCAAGACCGAGTCACTGCTGGCCGATGCCGCGGCTGCGGGAGCGCAGCTCGCGGTCCTCCCCGAGACCTTCCTGTCGGTGTACCCCTCGAACTCGTGGTCGCGCCAAGCGGCTGCGTTCGGCGGCGCGGACGAGCTCTGGGAGCGCATGTGGGAGAGCTCGATCGACGTGCCGGGCCCCGCGGTCGATCGCCTCGTCGCAGCGTGCGCGAAGCACTCGATCCACTGCGCGATCGGCGTCAACGAGCGTGAGAGCGAGCGCCCGGGCTCCCTCTACAACACGCTGCTGCTGCTCGGCCCGGAGGGGCTCCTCTCCAAGCACCGCAAGCTGATGCCGACCCACCAGGAGCGGCTCTTCCACGGCGTCGGCCCCGGCGACGACATCGTGGTGGCGGACACGCCGCTCGGCCGGATCGGCGGGCTGATCTGCTGGGAGAACCGCATGCCGCTCGCTCGCTACGCCCTCGAGAAGCAGGGCCCGCAGATATGGGTGGCGCCCACCGCCGACGACTCGGACGGCTGGATCGCGAGCATGCGCCACATCGCGATCGAGTCGGGCGCGTTCGTCGTGTCGGTTCCGCAGTTCATCCCCCGCTCCGCGTTCCCGGACGACTTCCCGATGCCGCTACCGGAGGGGGACAAGCCTTTCGGGAGCGGCGGAGCCTGCATCGTCGAGCCCACGGCGGGCAAGGTGATCGCCGGGCCGCTGTACGGCGAGGAGGGCATGATCACCGCCGACTGCGACCTGCGACTGGGCCTCCACGCGAAGCGCTGGTTCGACGCCGTCGGGCACTACAGCCGCGAGGAGGTCCTCGGGCCGCTCGCGGCGAACGGCAGCCCGGTCAGCGTGGCGCAGCCCACACCGGGGCCGGCACACCCATCGCACGGTTGAGCAGCCAGCCGGCGAGGGTCACGATCAGGACCCCCACCGCCACGAAGGCCATCTGGTCCGCGTCCGCGAGCAGCCCGGAGGAGACGATGATCGTGGTGGCGCCCGCGGGCGGGTGCGCGGAGCGCAGCAGGCGCAGCACCCCACCGGTGATCGCCACGGAGAAGGCGACGGCGCCGATGCGCGCCGGCTCGACCCCCTCCTCGTAGGCGCTGGGCTCCCCCAGCAGCCCGAACGCCGCCAGCGCGAGCGCGGCGGCGGCGATCCCGACGGCGTGGCCGATCACCGTGTTCCGCGGCGTGCCGACCTCGGCCATCGGCGTCTCGAAGATGAGGAAGGCCGTCGCCCCGAGGCTCGGGAAGAGCAGCGGCTCGCCGAAGGCCCAGGCGGCGGTGCCGGCAACGGCGATGGCCAGCAGCGAGCCGACGAAGGTGTAGATCGCGTTGCCACGGTTCCCCCAGCGCCCGTACAGGCTTCGCTTCAGCCCGTACGAGCCGGGGACGCCGACGAGCGAGCCCTGGCGCTGGAGCACGCGCACCGAGGAGTCGGCGTACTCGGCGATGCGGTCGAGCTGCTCGTCCGGCTGGAGCACCGCGCGAGGATAGAGTCCGCGCCCATGTCCGCGCCACCCGAGCGAATGGGCGTCGTGGGCGCCGGCACGATGGGCGCCGGCATCGCGCAGCTCGGCGTGCTGGCGGGGATCGACACGGTCCTGCACGATCCGGTCGAGGGCGCGCTCGAGCGCGGCGAGTCGAGCGTCCGCAAGGGACTCGCGAAGGGCGCCGAGCGCGGGCGCTGGAGCGAGCAGGAAGCGGAGGCGGCCGCCGCGCGGCTCACGCTCTCGCCGGAGGTGGGCGGGCTCGCGGCCTGCGGCCTCGTGATCGAGGCGGCGCCGGAGCGGCCCGACCTGAAGCGCGACCTCTTCGCCTCGCTGTCGGAGGCATGCGGCCCGGACACGGTGCTTGCCACGAACACCTCCTCGATCCCGGTGACGATGCTGGCGAGCGCCGCCGCCCGGCCGGAGAACGTCGTCGGCATGCACTTCTTCAACCCGGCGCCGCTGATGCGCCTGCTCGAGGTGATCGCCGCCGAGCAGAGCTCCGAAGAGGCGCTCGCCCTGGCCCGCGCGACGGGCGAGGCGATGGGCAAGCGGGTGATCATGGCCGCAGACGGCCCGGGCTTCCTCGTGAACCGCTGCGGGCGGCCGTTCGGCGCGGAGGCGCTCCGGTGCCTGCAGGAGCGGCTCGCGACGGTCGAGCAGATCGACCGCATCTGCCGGCTCGGGGGCGGCTTCCGCATGGGGCCGTTCGAGCTGCAGGACCTGGTCGGCATCGACGTCGGCTTCGAGGTGGCGAAGTCGTTCACCGAGCTGTCGTTCGGCGAGCCGCGATGGAAGCCGTCGCCGCTCCAGGCGCGGATGGTGGCGGCGGGCCGGATCGGCCGCAAGGCCGGTCGTGGCTGGTACGAGTACGGGGACGGAGCGCACCGCCCGGAGGACGCCGACCCGCCGGAGCCCGGCGGCGGCGACGGCCGGGCGCTCACGGTCGCGGGCGACGGCGCGGTGGCCGATCTGCTGCGCGAGCGCGCGCAGGCGGCGGGCTACGAGGTCTCGCGGGGAGAGGGCGGGCGCCCGCGCGTCGAGTGCGGCGGCGCGCGGCTCGTCTCGGTCCACGACACGACGCTCGGGTCGCTCGGCGAGGACGCGACCGGCTTCGTGCTGGTGCCGCCGGAGCCGCGGCTCGTCGAGCTCACCGGCGAGCGGAGCGAGGAGGTCGAGAGCCTCGCGGCGTCGCTCGGGCTCGCGCACGAGTGGGTCGAGGACTCCCCCGGCCTCGTGCTCGGGCGGATCGTCTGCCAGCTCGTCAACGAGGCGTGCTTCGCGGTCGGTGAGGGCGTGGGCTCCCCGGAGGACGTGGACGCGGGAATGGAGCTTGGGCTGAACCACCCGCGCGGGCCGCTCGCGTGGGGCCGCGCGATCGGCTTCGAGAGCGTGCTGGAGACGGTCGACGGCCTCTGGGAGGACCGCCGCGAGGAGCGCTACCGGGCGGCGCCGCTGCTTCGCCGGGGCGGGCCCTGATGGCGACCGCCGACATCACGATCCTCGCCCTCGGCCGGCCCGGAGCGAGCGCGAGCGAGTACATCGCGGAGATCCAGCGCCGACTCGCGGCGCAGGAGCGAGTCCGCTACCGGATGCACGCGATGGGCACCTCGCTCGAGGGGACGACCGAGGACATCCTCGCCGTGGTCGGGGAGCTGCACGCGGTGCCGTTCGAGATGGACGTGCCGCGCGTATACACCGTGCTGAAGCTCGACGAGCGCCGCGACCGGCCGGATCAGACGCTGGACGACAAGGTCCGCTCGGTCGAACACCACCTGCAGGGGTCAGACCCCCTTGAGGGTGGTTGAGGGTCAGTCCTCCGCGCCGGACGGCGGTCCCACGAGCACGAACAGGGCGCGGGCCTCGCCGATCGTCCCGCCCTCGCCCGCCGCGGACGCGCTCGCCCTGACCTTCTGCTTCTCGCGCCCGTCGATCCGCGCCTTGACGCTCACGTCCGCCCCGATCGGGGCCGGCATGTGGAGATCCACCTCCATGTGGGCCGTGCGCGCGTCGAGCCCCTCGGACTGGAGCAGCAGGGCCATGGCCTCGTCGAGCGCCGCCCCCACGATCCCGCCGTGAGCGTGGCCGGGAGGACCCTCATGCGCCTGGCGCACCGTGAAGCGCCCGGCGACGCCGCCCTCGGGTTGCGCCTCGACCTCCATGTGGAGGCCCTCCGCGTTCCCCGCTCCGCAGCCGAAACAGCCTTCGTGATGGGTGAGTGGCATCCGCGCAGGCTTTCACGGATGCGCTCGCGAACAGTGCCTGGCACTGTTTCAGGACGCGGCTAGGGCCTGCGCGGCGGGCGGACCGTGAAGCTGCGGCGTGTCGTGGCGAGCGGCTGGGTGCCGGAAGCGCCGCGGACGGTGACCGTGATGCGGAGCCGCCGGTTGCGCAGGAGCCGCTTCGCCGCCGCGCGGGTGAGGCGCAGCCTCAGCGCGCGGGTGGCGCCCGCCGCCACCCTCACGCGCGCGGAGCCGACCCGCACCCGGCGCGCCCGCCTGCGGCTCGCGCTCGCCGTGGTGCCGCCGGCCGTGGCGGAGCCGACGAACAGGCAGTTGACCTCGCCGGGGGCACAACTCAGGTTGAGGCCCGTGTCGACGACCACCACGATGCCCGAGAACCGGGTCGACGGGGGCCCGCCGCGCCTGACGCCCGTGGGCGGGCCGTCCGGCGGCGCTTCCTGCCCCGCGGGCGCAGGGCCCGGCGACGGCGCCGCGACGGTGTAGCGGGCCGTGCGCGTCCGCGCGTTCCCCGCCCCGTCGATGCCGGTCACCGCGAAGTCGTGCGTGCCGGGCCGCGAGGTGTCGAGCGCGATGCCGCTCGGCACCGGCCCGGTGCATGACGCGACGCCCGTGCCACCCGCCTCGTCGGAGCACGTGTAGGAGGCGGCCACGACCTGCCCCTGGCTGAACGTCGCCCCGTCCACCGGCGTCGCGATCGAGACCTCGGGCGGGGTCGTGTCGGCCACGGTGTAGGTGACCGTGGCGTGTGCCGTGTTGCCCGCGTTGTCGCGGGCGGTGACCTGGAAGCTGTGGCCCCCGAGCGTGCTCGTGTCGATCGCGGCGCCATCGGCCACGGGTGCCTCGCACGACGCGATGCCCGACCCGCCCGCCTCGTCGCTGCATGAGTAGCCCGCCGGGACGACCTGCCCACGCGCGAAGGTTGCGCCGTCCACCGGCGAGGAGATCGATACCTGCGGCCGCACGTCGTCGCCGATCGTGTAGTTGACGGTGCGGGTGGTGCGGTTCCCCGCCACGTCCTCGCCCACGACCTCGAAGCTGCGAGGGCCCGACGTTGCGGTGTCGATCGGCTCGCCCTCCGGGACGGACCCCACGCAGGAATGGATCCCGGAGCCGCCCGCCTCGTCCGCGCAGGCGTAGTCCGTATCGACTGCCGAGCCGCGCGGGTAGGTGGCCCCGTCGGCCGGCGTCGAGATCGTTATCCCCGGCGGCGTCACGTCGGTGACCTCGTAGAAGACCTGGACGAGCCGCTCGTTGCCCGCGTTGTCGACGGCGACCACCCGGAACTCGGGGAAGCCGACCTCGCTCGTGTCGATCGCCGCCCCGTCGGCGACCGTGCCGGTGCAGGAGGCGATGCCGCTGTCGGCATCCGTGCAGGAGTAGTCGGCGATCACGACGGAGTGCCGCGGATAGCGGCCGGTCGTGCCGGGACCGGCGTCCACGGGGCTCGTGATCGTCACCTCGGGCGGGGTGTCGTCGATCTGCGTGAGCAGGGCCTGGCCGCTGAAGGCGCCGGAGGCGGCCGTGATGGTCGCCTGCCCGATCGTGGTCGAGCCCGTGATCAGCGCGCTGTAGGTGCCGTCGCCGTTGTCCACCACGGGGCCGATTCCGTGCCCGCCGTCCGTGCTCGAGAAGCCCACGGTCTCGCCGGGCACCGGCGCTCCGCCGGCGTCGCGGACCGTGGCGCTCGCGATCGAGGTGGCCGTGCCGTTCGCGGGGATGGACGCCGGCGCGAGGGCCACGTCGATCGAGGCCGGCTCGCCGACCTCCCAGGACAGGGTCATCGAGGCGATGCCGGTCGTGTCCGAGGCCTCCGCCCCGCCGGCCGGGACGAGG
>Ga0247708_1000095_pt1 | contig 22344 bp, 18 predicted proteins | sample 42W_NmetaG_FD_189040 | JGI IMG/M metagenome (GOLD analysis project Ga0247708, IMG submission 189040) | Soil microbial communities from hillslope of Landscape Evolution Observatory, University of Arizona, Oracle, AZ, United States - 4-2-W_N | ecosystem: Engineered > Artificial ecosystem >...
TCAGGCAGCGGGAGCGCCACGAGGATCAGGAACGGGATGCCCACGCAGACGGCCTGGATGGCCAGCGCGCGCCAGAAGAGCCGCGAGTTCACGCGGCAATCGTAGGAGCAGCGGCGATCAGGCGGCGCGGGGGGTGCTGCCGCCCGGCTCCTGGCCCGTGCGCTCGCGGACCATCGCGCCCAGGAATGCCGCCGCGACCACGAGGACCAGGGTGATGATCAGGTTGCCGATCGCGATGTCCCCGGCGCCTTCGGTGAACGCCGTCAGGATCGCGATGAGGACCGGTAGGCCGATCGCCAGGATGAAGCCGAGCGGGCCGGGCACTGCATAGGTCAGGACGAACGCCGCGAGGGCGAAGAGAATGATTGCGATCATGGCGTCCATCTTCCCCGACCGCCCGGTCGCCGAACCTCTGGGATCATCACCCGCGTGACCGGGGAGTCGATAACCGCCGCGGGTCTCGAGGCACTCCGCGCCGAGCTGCACGAGCTCGAGACGCGCACGCGTGCCGAGATGGCGGAGCGGATCAAGGCGGCGCGCGAGCTCGGCGACCTGAAGGAGAACGCCGACTACCACCTCGCCAAGGACGCCCAGGCCCATCTGGAGACCAAGATCACCCGCCTGCGGCGCCGGCTCAGCGATGCTGTCGTCGTCGAGGCGGACGAGGGCGGGGGATCCTTCGCGTTCGGCCTCACCGCCGAGGTCGTGGACGAGGCGAGCGGCAGAGCCCACGTGTGGACGCTCGTCGGGCCGACCGAGGCCGATCTGGCGCAGGGCCGCCTGTCGGCCGAGTCGCCGGTGGGCCAGGCGCTCGTGGGGCGGGCCATCGGAGAGACGGTCGAGGTCCCGACACCAAAGGGAAGCCGCTCCTACCGGATCGTGCGGCTCGTCTCGTAGGACGCCCGCCCCCGCCGCGACGCGCGGCGGGGGCGGATGGAGCTTCAGTCCTTGTTCAGCGCGTCCTTGACCTTGTCGACGGCATCGCCCGCCTTGTCCTTGACCTCGCCGGCGGCCTGGTCGACCTTGCCCTCGTTCTTGAGGTCGTCGTCGCCGGTGATGGCGCCGCCGGCCTCCTTCACGCGGCCCTTGACGTCATCGGCTGTTCCGTCGCCCATGTCGTGTTCCTTTCGTTGCGGGTGGGGACCGCACCCATACCCTGGACCCGCGCCGTCCATGCCGCCGCTGCGGGCTAGCCTTAGGCCGCCGGGCGGTTAGCTCAGCTGGCTAGAGCGCCTGCCTTACAAGCAGGAGGTCGCTGGTTCGAGCCCAGCACCGCCCACTACTACTACTACTACTACTACTACGAGAACGCCCCGCTAACGCGGGGTTTTCTGTCAGGAGACGTGCACCGCCATCAGCGGCTCGGGATCGGCATTTCTGCCCGTTTCTGCCCATTCGACGCCGCGCAGGACGGCCACGAGTCGTGCGCCCGTGCTGCGGCGACGGCGGTCGCCGATCACCTGCCTGTAGATGCGCAGCGCCAACTTCGGGTCCGCGTGGCCCATCTGGTCCATCACGTACGCAGCCGCGCCGGACCGCTTCCTCGCTAAGCGCCGGCAAACGTCTCGTAGGCGCGGCCGATGGGCGCGCCGCCGGTCGGGAGAAACCCGATCCGCGCCGCAACACGGCGGCTGGCTCGACCAGCGCACGCGCGAGCCGCGGTCGCTCGTCTACTACGAGGCGAGCCTGTTCCGCGAGGCACGCGAGCTGATGGACGCACTGGGCATGACGCCGCGCGCAAGGGCTGCGCTGGGACTGGACCTCGCGCGCACGCAGCAGTTCGACTTGGCGCGCCACTGGCAGGAGGACGCCGATGGCTAGCGGCAGGCGAGTGAGCGCCCTACTCCGACAGCCCCACGGCTTCGAGGGCTTCGGCCTTGGTCCTGAAGAGGGCCATACGAGCTACCTTGCCGTCGCGCATCGTGAAAACGGCGGCCCAGGGCACCTCGAAGCTGACCTCACTCCTCTTCGCCGCGCCCGAGGCCATCCCCGTAATGACAAGACGCTCCTTGTCCACTGGCATGAAGTCTTCAGGTTCGATGCGTGGCTCGGAGGCAAGTTCGAGCCACTCAGCCACCCACCGACCCGCTCCTTCAAGCCCTTGGTACCAGTCCTCGGGAGCGTCGGGTGCCCCCAATATGAGATGCCAGTCCTGCATCTCGATATCCGGGTGGCAAACTGTCAACGCGCCACCGTAGTCACCGGTGCTGAAGCAAGCGGCCATCCTTCGAACGACGGCGACGTACTCCTCGTAGCACGGCATGACCCGGGTGGGCTCCACGTTTTCCTGCGACATCGCCCGCGCAGTATCGCGGAGGCATCCCAAGCGCCAGCGTGACCTGCGCCGCGCGCGTGACGACCTGGGCGGGTTCGCTCGCGCGGTCGGCTGGCTTGACACGCTCGTGTTGGACGAGGCGACCGAGCTGACGGACGCGGCGAGCCTCCTGCCCTTCAAGTCTGCCCGGGGAGTGTCGATACCCGAGGAGATGCCTTCCCGCGATCGACTGCAAGACACCCATCGGCTCGCCGTCCTGGACGAACTGGCGATCCTCGACACGCCCCCGGAGCCCGCCTTCGACGACATCGCAGATCTGGCCTCCATCTGCTGTGAGACAAGGGTCGCGGCGGTCAACTTCGTAGACGATAAGCGCCACTGGACCAAGGCCATGGTCGGCGTGCAAAACGGCCAGGGCACCAGTGTCTCGTCCGATCAGTCCTTCTGCGCCGCGACTGTCGCCAGCCCGGACGGCGTGATCAGCGTGTCCGACACCCTGGCGAGCGAGAGCTGGTGCTCCCATCCCCTCGTCGTCGCCGGCCCGAAGATTCGGTTCTACGCCGGAGCCTCGATCGTCGTTGCCGGAGAACGGGTCGGTGTGGTCTGCGTCTTCGGGGACGAGCCGCACGTCGCGGGTGAGCGGGAGCACTCCGCCCTCGAGGCGCTGGCGAAGCAGGCCTCCGCCCAGCTGGAGCTTCGCAAGCACAACGCCGAACTGCGCGAGCTCGCCCTCAGGGACGCTCTGACCGGACTGGCCAACCGGGCCCTGCTCGGCGAGCACCTGGAGAGCGCCATCGCCGCACGCGAACGCCACGGCGGCCAAGTGGGGGTCCTCTACTGCGACCTCGACGGCTTCAAGGCGATCAATGACACGCGCGGCCACGGGGTCGGAGACCGCCTGCTCTGCATGGTCGCCGAACGCCTTTGCGAGGCCACTCGCAGCAGCGACACCGTAGCCCGGATCGGCGGAGACGAGTTCGTGGTCGTCTGCCCCGGGCTGGAGAGCTCGCACGAGCTCGCGGCCGTCCAGTCACGTATCGCGGAGACGGTGCACGCGCCCACCCCGAGCCGGGTGGGAATGCCCTCGCCCCGTGTGAGCATCGGCGCCGCCGTCCTGCGCGACGGAGAGACCGGCTCGAGCGTGCTGGCGCGCGCCGATGCGGACATGTACGCCAGCAAGCTGCAGCGCGCACTCGTGGGGGCATAGCCCCGTCCACGCGATGGCCGCCTGTGCCGCTCTTCGACGGCTCGGGCACTCGCGACAGCAGGAGGCCGTGGTTCGAGCCCGGCACCGCCCGTGCTAGCGCAGTGCGGCGATCTGGTCCCCGAGCGCCCGACACCCATGGGCCTTCGCCGCCTCGCTCGCCACGGCGAGCAGCTCCGTGCCGCGTCCCCGGTCGCCATCCCGGTCGCGCGCGAGCAGCGTCCGCGCCTGCTCCAGGTGCGTTCGGAGCAGGAATACCGGCGCGTCGACGCGCCGGTGGATCTCCTCAGCCATGTCGAGATGCGCGATCGCGTCGTCCAGCCGGCCCAGTGAGCGCGCCAGCGCACCGAGCCGGAGCGCGACGGCCCCGTTCGCGTTCACGCCATTTGTCGCGATCCGGTCGGCGAACGGCTCGAGCCGCTCATACAGGGCGCTCATGGGCGGCTCCTCGGAGAGCTCCACGCACGCGTCTGCGTAGGCGGCCAGGGTCGTCAGCCAGAGGTTGTCCTTCGGGACCTTCGCGAAGCCCGTCGTGGCATCTTCCGTCATCGCGGCGCGCGCCTCGTCCGCGCGGCCGATCTCGGCATTGACCTGGGCTACCGCCGCCCGCATCGTGGACAAGCCCGGGTTCTCGGCGGCCACCGCCAGGAACATCTCGGCGATCTCGGCGAGCCGCCCCTGGTCGTGACGGATGGCGACGATCTGCGCTCCGTAGATCGCCATCGCATCCGGCTGGTCGCGCCCGACCTGCGCCGCCTCGCCCGCGAGCTCCTCGGCCTCCTCGAGCCTGCCGTGCAGGTAGGCGAGGGCACTGCGCGCGAACAGCACCTCCCAGCGCATCACAGGGCGGCCGATCCGCTCGGCCAGCTCGGCTTTTCGCTCGAGCGCGGCCTCCGCGGCAGCGACGTCAGCGGCCTCGAGCGAAGTCACCACCCGCCAGCTCGCCGCCCCGAGCAGGGTGATCGGGTCGTCGAGCCGCGCGGCGGCCCGCTCCAGGTCGCCAACGGACTCGAGCCGTTCGTCGAGGGCCTCCGGAGCCCAGATCGTGAGGCAGCGGCGACCCAGGACGTAGGCGAGCGTCCGCGGATCGTCCAGCTCGCGCGCGATCGCCACCGCCTCGTCGCTGTATCCGCGCCGACGGTCGAGGTCCCCCGCGTAGACGAGCTCGGCACCCAGCTGGGCGAGGAGGCGCGCCCTGGTGGCGGGCCGCGCGTCCGCGGCCAGAGCGAGCGCATCCTCGAGGCCGGCCACGCGGTCGTGGTCGACGCGGCCAGAGTTTGCCCAGCCCCGGTTGTTGGCGAGTGCGGCGCGCGCGAGGCGTCCGCCGTCGGCGAGCTCGCGTGCGATGCCGCACGCCTCGATGAGGGTCTCGCGGTACCGGCGGTCGCCGCTCTGGCGCTGCGCATCGCCGAGGCCGATCAGCAGGTCGCACCGGAGCCCTGCGTCCGAGACCGAATGCCGATCGGCAAGAGCCAGCGCTCTGTCAAACCAGCGGATCGCCTCCTGCGGAGCGAGCTCGGTGAGCGCGCGCCGGCCCGCCGCGAGTCCCGCCGTGACGGCCCTGATCGCCGTCTCGGGTGATGCGGCGGCGAGCCAGTGACGTGCGATCGCGGCCGCTTCCCCGGGAGCCCCACGGCCCAGCTCGAGCGACTCGGCCGCGCGCCTGTGCAGGTCCCGGCGCCTATCCGCTCCGAGCGCCTGGTAGAGGGCACGCTCGACCAGGCCGTGGAGGAAGGCGAACGCTCCCGGGCCCCCGGGGCTCTCGGCGACCAGCGAGCGCTCGACTCCGCCGCGCAGAGCCGCCGCGACGTCCGCGGTGCCCTGTCCGGTCATGCTCGAGATGGTCTCCTGATCGAACTCGCGCCCGAGCACCGCGGCCGCCGCGAACACGTCCGGAGCGGCCGGCCCGATCGCATCCACCCTTTTTGCGACGAGGTCGCCCAGCGACGCCGGCAGCGTCAGCGCCTCGGTGTCCTCCGCCATCACCCACCGCCCCGCCTCATCGCGGGTCACCGCGGCTGTCTCGACGAGATGGTGGAGCAGCTCTCTCGCGAAAGACGGATTGCCGCCCGCCTCCCGGCACACCTCCACCGCAAGCTCGTGAGCGGGGGACCCTGGCTCGAGCTCTGCACCGCTGAGCAGCCTGCCCACCTCGGCATCGCTGAGCGGTGCCAGCCGGAGCCGGACGACATCCTCCCCTGGTTCTCCGAGCAGCTTCGCGACCGGCTGGTCGTCGCCAAGCTCGGCGGGCCGATAGCTCATCACCAAGAGCATCGGCGAGCCCTCCAGATCGCGTACGACGCGCTCGAGCAACGCGGCAGTCGAAGGCTCCGCCCATTGGAGGTCCTCGAGTACCAGGACCACCGGCGTCTCGGCGGCAGCCTGCACGAGCAGGTCGGTAGCCGCGCTGAACACGAGGTAGCGCTCGGATTCCGGATCGGCGGTCCGGACCGGGGGCGGAAGCTCCGGAAGCCGCGCGCGCAGCTGGGGGACGATCCGTCCCAGTTCGCCCGCGTGTCGCGCGGCGTGTTGCTCGAGGATCTTCTCGGGAGCATGCTCGACGTACTGACCGAGTGCCTCCGCCCATGGGCCGTAGGCGACTTCGGCCCCTTCCTGGCAGCGTCCCGTGAGCACGATCGCACCGTCGGCATGGGCCGCGTGGGCGACATGCGCCGCGAGCTCGGTCTTGCCGATGCCGGGCTCGCCGCCGATGATTGCGAGGCGCAGTCCGCCCTCACGCGCCCTGTGCGCGAGTGTGCGCAGGAGCTCCCGCTCTGAGTCCCGGCCGACCGCATCGGGGACGAGCGCCTGCTCCAGAGAGGTCGGGAAGGAGGGTGCTCCGCGGACGACCTCGGAACCGGCCTCCGACGCGGAGGGCCGGTCCGCCCGCGGCGCGCGTACCTCGTCGGACCACGATACGGGCGACACGCGATAGCGGCCGCTGAGCCCCTTGAGCTCCAGCTCCCGCTCCTCCCCGAACACGTAGTCGTCCGTGCTCGACACGAGCTCGCGCAGCAGCGAGGAGATCAGGATCTCGTTCCCTCGCGCCTGCGCGGCGATCCGCGCCGCGAGGATCACGTTCTTGCCGAAGAAGTCCTCCTCGGCGCGCAGGGTTTCGCCGGTGTGCAGCCCGATCCGCACCTTGAGCGGGTCCTCCGGGTGGGCCGCGCGATGCGTGGCGAGCGTCCGCTGCACTTCGATGGCGCACTTGATCGCCCTGCGCGCGCTCGCGAACGCGAGCATGAATCCGTCGCCCTGGGACTTGACCTCGTAGCCCCCGTGCTCGGCGAGGTGCCTGCGGAAGATCTCGTTGTGCCGCCCCAGCAGCTCGAGCCAGCGGCGGTCCCCGAGCTTGACCGTCAGCAGCGTGGAGTCCTCGATGTCGGAGAACATGATCGTCACCGTTCCGTCCGGTGCGGCGGCCGGCCTGATGTCGGGTCGCTCCTGCTCGACCGACAGGGCCACCGCCTCGATCGACGTCTGTACGTCCACCCCGGCGAGGCCGGCCCGATCCAGCTTGATCGCCATCAGGCGCTCCGTCTCTCGCGGCAGCCCGAGCGAGCGTGCGTGATCGAGTCCGCGCTCGACGAGCTCCGCCGCCCGGTCCAGGTCGCCCGGTGCCCCTCGCTGGAGCAGGGTGCATGCAAAGCGGTGGTAGATGCGGGCGTGCAGGAAAAGAGCTCCGAGCGACTCGTTTATCGCGAGGCAGCGCTCGTAGTGCTCAGCCGCCGCGTCGAGCAGGCCCGCCGCTTCGGCGCAGCCCCCGACGAAGAAGTGGTTGGACCCGAAGCACACCGACCCGGTGAGCACCGGGGTCAGCTGGTCCGCGTACGGCGCGTATAGCTCGTAGAGCTGCCGGCCGGACTCCGCGTCGCCGAGGTAGTTGCATGCCATGGCCAGGCACGCCATCGCCGTCAGCCAGTTCGCGTCCCGGCGGATCGTGCCGAACCCCGCTCGCGCGATCGCGTCGAACTGCGCCCGCGTCTTCGCGTGCTCGTCGAGTTCAGAGACGAGCAACGCATAAGCGGCCGGCCACGCCGACTTCGGATACTGGGCGGCGAAGGCGGCGCCCCCGGGCTCGATCTCGCGAAGCTTGCCGGTGGCCCAGCTGGTCAGGAACGTCTGCGCGCCCAAGACGACCACGGCCATCTCGGGCTCGACCCGCTGGCCCATCGCCAGTGCTGTCTGCGCGAGCCGCTCACCCTCCTTGAAGCGACCCTGGAGGAGGGCTCGCATCGCCCTGAAGGCGGCGGTCTGCCACTCGAAGGCCGGCTGTCGCAGCTCGGTCGCGAGTTTCTCGCAGGACCGGATCTCGCGGTCAACCCCGCGAAGGTCGCCCAGCTGGAGCTGGCGGTGAAGCCGCAGGTGATGGCCGTTGAACTCCATCTCCCGGTCGCCCACGACTCGCGCGAGACGCACGATCTCCGCGCCCGCCTCCAGGTCTTCCGCGGCCCCATCGGGCCCCATCGTGGACCACTGGCGGCTGTACATGGCGAGGAGAACGATCCGCGCGTCCCCGATCCGCTCGGCCATCTCGACTGCGGCGCGGCTGAGCTCCTCGGTAGCCGCACGGTCGCTCGTGTAGGACAGCTCGACCGCCAGCCGGGCCGTCACCCGGACGCGCAGCAGGCTGTCCCGCTCCGGCAGCGTCTGCAGGGCGTTCCGGAGCAGCTCCAGAAGCTTCTCGTTGGCGTTGTCGGACACCGAGAATCCGCCCGATCCGCCGGCGTAGCCGAGTGCGGCGCGAGCGTACTGGTCCCATAGCGACAACCGCTCGGCGAGCTCGGCCGCCTTGATGAAGGTCCGCCCCGCTCCCTCGCGGTCGCCGGCGCGCCAGCGCACATCGCCAAGCGCCAGGAGCAGCTCGCAGCGCCTGACGGGCTCGTCGGGGAGCGTGTCGAACAGCGACAGCGCCCGCTCGTAATGGGTGACCGCCTCGTCGTAGGCGAACATGCCGGTCGCGTGCTCGCCGGCCCACCAGGAGTAGTCGGCCGCCTTCTCGGCAGGCCCGGCGGCGGCGAAGTGGTGCGCCAGCTCGCCGAGATGCGCCTCGATCCGGTCTCCGTGCAGCTCTTCGAGCGCCTCGCCGATGCGCCCGTGAAGCTCGACGCGGCGGTTCTGCGGGACGTCCTCGTAGAGCGCGTCGCGGGTGGCTACGTGCGAGAACCGGTAGACGTTGATCTCCGTGGCCTTCACCTCCACGATCGCCGCCGCCGCCGCCTCCTCCAGGCCCTCGAGGACCGACGCCGCCGGTATCCCGCAGACGCTTTCGAGCGTCTCGAGCCGGAACTCGGGACCGATGACCGCGGCGATGGAAAGCAGGTCTCGGCAATCGCGCGACAGGCGAGCCAGGCGCGCGCCGACGACGTCGCGGATCCCCTGCGGAATCCCCAGGTCCCGGATGTGCTCGGCGTCGGACACCCACTTCCCGTCGCGCTCGTAGACCGCCCCTGACTCGACCAGGTGTCGGACGATCTCCTCGATGAAGTACGGGTTGCCACCGGACTCCTCCCAGACCGCGGCGAGCAGGGCCAGCTCGTCGGTTGCGGTCAGCGTCTGCTGGGAGACCTCCTCCAGCAGCGCCCTCACCTCGCGCTCGGACAGCTTGCCGAGGAGCATCTGGGTATAGGTGCGCTCACGCGCGAGGGCTGCCTGAAGCGCATGCAGCGGGTGGCTCTCGTCCACGTCATCGTCGCGGAAGGTGCAGAGCAGGAAGACGCGGGCCGCTCCGATCTCGCGAACCACGAACTGAAGCAACTCGAGGGATGCGCTGTCGGCGAGGTGGACGTCCTCGATGAATATCGCCAGGGGGCGTGTGCGCGACGCGTTGACGAGGAAGCTCGCGATCGAATCGAACAGGCGGAAGCGCGAGTGCTCGCCGTCGTGCGCCGAGGGCTCCGGTAGGTCTGGGAGCCGGCTCCGCACCTCCGACACGAGCTGCGCGATGTCCGACGCCCCCGAGCCCAGCTCGGCACGCAGGCCCTCGGCGTCCCGCGTGTGGACGTAGCCGCGGATCGCCTGCACCCACGGCCAGAACGCCGGAGCGCCCTCGCCCTCGTAGCAGCGGCCCCACAGGACCTGCGCTCCGCGGAGACTCGCGTATGCGTCGACCTCCGCAGCGAGGCGGGTCTTGCCGATCCCCGCCTCACCGCCGAGCATGACGACCCGCCCTCTCCCCGCGACGGCCCCGTCTACGGCTGCCCGCAGCTCCTTGGTCTCCGCCTCGCGACCGATGAATGCGCCCTCGCTGAGCCGATCGAGCGCGCGCTCGGTCTCCTGGTCCGGGCCGGCAGGGGCGGACGCGAGCGAGCTGATCGCCACGAGCGCAGCGCGCACCTCTTCGGCACTCTGGTACCGCTCGGAAGGGTTCTTCGCGAGCAGGTTCAGAACGAGCTGCTCGAGTGCCTTGGGCACGTCCGGTCGGTGCCAGGTGGGACCCACCGGGACGGTGCTGACGTGCTGCGAGATCACGGCCGCCGCTCCGTCGCCGGTGAAGGGCGGGATCCCACAGAGCAGCTCGTACATCAGCGCCCCCAGCGAGTACAGGTCCGACCGCGCATCCGCGACCTCGCCGAGACCCTGCTCCGGCGACATGTAGGCGACGGTCCCGACCATCGCGCCCTCCGCCGTCAGCCGCGACCGATCGCCCGCGATGGCGAGCCCGAAGTCCCCGAGCTTGGCCGTCCCGTCCGGTGTCAGCCAGACGTTGTGTGGCTTCACGTCCCGGTGGACCACGCCGTGCGCGTGGGCATGGGCGAGCCCCGCGGCCACGTCGATGCCGAGGCGGACCACCTCGTCGACCGTCAGGCGACCGTCCTCGGCCTGCGCCAGCAGCCCGGTGAGGTCGCCGCCCGACATGTGCTGGCTCACCAGGTAGAGCTCGCCGTCCTCCTCGCCGATGTCGTGCACCGTCACGATGTTGGGGTGGTCCCCGAGGGCGCCCATCGACTCCGCCTCGCGGTGCGAGCGCTCGATCGCCGTCTGGTCGAGGCCCTCGGATTTGAAGGCACTCACCGCTACCTCGCGCTGGAGCCGCTCGTCGTGAGCAAGGTAGACGCGCTTGCGAGCCCCCTCGCCGAGGAAGCGGATCACCCGGTACCGGCCCTGCCCGAACGCCTCGGCGGGGCCGGAGGCCGGCTTGGCCGGGGCGGCGTCGGCGCTTTCGCTCGAGCGCAACCTCGAGCCGCACTCGTCGCAGAAGCGGCCGGACGGATCGTTCGGCGATCCACATGCTGGGCAGGCCATTTCCTGCACCAGTACGGCCCCGCACTCGCCGCAGAATTTCGCGCCCTGACGGTTGCCGCTTCCGCAGGACGGGCAGGTGATCCTGTCGCCGCTCATCGGCCTATTCGAGGAAGCGAACCGGCAGGCCGCCGCACCCGAGCAACCCTGGGCCCGTGTGGGTGCCCACGACGGGCCCCAGCTCTTCCACGAATTCCGGGGGCCGCCAGAAGACCTCTTGGAGCCGTTCGACAAGAGCGCGCGCGTCGTCCGGACAGCGGGTGTGCGTTACGAAGTACGCCGTCGCCCCCGCGGCCTGGAGTTGGCGCGAGAGGTCTACCAGCCGCTCGAGCCCTCGCTCGCGCGTGCGAACCCGCTCGACGGCCTTGATCTCGGACTCGAGCGTCAGGATCGGCTTGATGTTCAACGTCGACCCGATCCACGCCGCGGCACTCCCGATCCGGCCGCCTCGGCGCAGGTAGTCGAGCGTGTCGAGCAGCCAATAGAGACGGGACTCGAGCCGGGCCTGCCGAACGGTGTCGACGACCTCCTCCACGGAACCGCCCGCAGAGGCCGTCTGCGCGGCGGCCAGCGCGAGCAGGCCCAGCTGGCCGGACGTGGCCACCGAGTCGAGAATGTGAACCCGCTCGCCGTCCGCGCCCAGCCCGGCCGCGGCCTTGCGAGCCACCGAGCACGTTTCGGACAGGCCGGAGGAGATGTGGACCGAGACCACGCTGCCCCCGTCGGCCACCAGGCGCCGGTACAGGTCTGTGCACTCCTCGAGCAGCGGAGGCTGCGTGATCGGCAGCGTCTCGGCAGCGGCGAGCCGGTCGTAGAATTCCCCCAGGTCGCCGACGTCGAGCTCGCGGACCGATCCGTTCTCGCCCCCGAAGGTGAATCGGAGAGATATGAGTTCGATGCCGAGGCGTGCGACCAGGGACGGCGGCATATACGCCGTCGAGTCCGTCACGACCGTAATTCCCGCCATCGCCATGCGTGTGCCCCTCCCTCCGGCACTCACCGAGCGGACGCACAGTAACAGCGAGACGGCCCCACACCCCGCGGTTCGAACCGCAGTTGACCGCGAGGCCCGCGCAAAGCGCATTGCCCTGGCGTTGTTCGTGGTCATCGTGGCTGGGACCATTGCGAGCGAGAGCGAAACGATCACGCTCGGCGTGCATAACGGCACGGTTGCGATCACCATCGGGGCCGGGATCGCGACGATCCTTGCGAGCCCGGCGGCCGTCTACAGCGTCTTCATGTTCATCACGGCCGGACTATTCGCTCGCCTGATGTACAGGCGCAACAGCGAGATCCCCGTTCGGGCCGACGGGCCGGCGGCGACCGTCGCGGCCGGCCCGGCCGCCAGCACGTCCTCGGAGGGTGCGCTCTGGAAGGCGCTGGGCGGACTGGCGATCGCTCTCGCGGCTGCGAGCGTGTTGGTGGCCGTACTCGGTCTCGTGGGCCAGGACTTCTGACGCGTCGGTCGCTGCGCGCGCCAGGAGCAGATGAAGCTTGCCGTCGGGGCCCCTCTCAGAGCAGGATGAGCAGCAGGACGACGATGACGAGCGCTGTGCCGATTCCGATGTACATCACGACCTCCGTTGACGGGATTTGCAAAGCCTTTACCCAACCTTCGCGTCTCTACTCGCGCCGAGGCTTTCTGCACGAAGCGAGTTTGGCCGCGCCTGACCTCGGGTAACCGGCGCAGCGATTAGATCGCTCCCAGGACGATCCTCGGGAGCATGGAGATTAGGAGGAGCACATGAGGCAGGGGACACGTCGCGTGGCCGGCGCCGGGATCGTGGCGCTTGCGGCGCTCGCGCTCGCGGGACCCGCGTACGCCGGCACGGTCAGGTACACGATTCCGGATAGCCCGAACTACACCGTCGTGGACAACGGCAACGGGATCGTGAAGGTCACCTACAACACGTGCGTCAACGCGGGCGTGCGGCAGATCTTCGACTTCCTCACGGTCACGAACGTCAGCCAGGACTCGAGCGCCGTGTTCAGCACACTCGGCGAAGAGGGCGACGCCCCGACCTCCCAGTTCGACGTCAACGGCGACGAGGTGTTCGACGACCCGCCGAGGGTGCAGCTCACCCAGGGCCCGGATCAGACGTTCGACGTGCGGCTCGCGTACACGCTGCCAAACCAGACGAACGGCGTCACGGTGTTCCGGGTCAAGCTCGATCCGGACTCGGGCGAAGGCCTCGGGCAGGGTGCGGGAATCATGATCCGGGTCCCCTGCGTGCTCGCTGCTCCGTCGTCTGGGGGCGGGTCGCAGCCGACCGTGCCGACGGCCGGAACGTTCCCGGCCACGACTGCGCCACAGTCGCGTCGTGACGCCCGTTGCCTCGCTGTCACGCGGCGCGTGCGTGCGCGGGCGGGCGAGCGCTCTCGCATCGTCGTCCGGGTAAGGGCCAACGAGACGAGCATCCGAGGCTCGCTGGTGCGCATCACGGGCCCCGGGTTCGTGCAGCGCAGGCGGACCGGCACCGACGGGATCGTCTCGTTCACGGTGCGGCCGCGCCGCAGCGGGCAGATCGTGGTCCAGTCCGACGTGTGCTTCGGGGCCGACAGGATCGCCGTGCTCGGCGAGCGCCGGGCCCAGGGCCGGTCGCTGCCGCGTTTCACGGGCTAGGTCGGTGCCGGTAGGAGCGCTAGCGGGCGCGCGCGGCGGCATGCTCGTCGCCGCGTGCGCCCTGATCGCGGCCACGCCCGCGCACGCGGGACCAGGCCCCGCGCCGCCCGAGACGGCGATCGAGTCGATGCGCGGGCCGGGCAGCATCTCCCGTTGGGCGTTCGTCGAGCGCCGGACGCCCGTGCGGGCCGCCCCCGACCACCGCGCGCGCCAGGTCGCGACTCTCGGAACGCGCACCGAGGACCGCACGGACGAGCTGGTCCCGATTCTGTCCCGCGCGCGCGCGCGGAACGGGGGTGAATGGCCGTTCGTCCGCCTCCCCGTCCGGCCGAACGGCACCACTGGCTGGGTTCCCCGTGCCGCGCTCGGCACGGTACGGAGGGTCTCGACCCACCTCTACGTCGACACCCGCCGGCTGACCGCGCGCCTCTACCGGAACGGGAAGTTGGTCTTCAGGGCGCGGGTGGGCGTGGGCCAGAGGCGCTGGCCCACCCCGCGCGGCGAGTTCTACATCCGCAACCGCCTGACCGGGTGGGGCGGGATCTACGGTCCGCTCGCATTCGGGACGAGCGCCCGCTCCGACGTGCTGACCGACTGGCCCGGCGGCGGCGTGATCGGGATCCACGGGACGAACCGTCCCGAGCTTCTTCCCGGGCGGGTGTCCCACGGCTGCATCCGGATGCGCAACGCGGACATCCTGCGGCTCGGGCGCCTGCTTCTCGTCGGGACGCCGCTCACGATTCGCTGAGGCCCAGCGCCTGCCGGGCCTGATCGAGCCCGCGGTACTCCCAGCCCTCCACGGTGAGCCCGTCCTCCACACGGAGGAGGTGCAGGAGCGGGGACTCGAGCTCCATCCCTGTGCGCGGCCCGCCGGTACCGATCCGCATGTTCACGAGGATCAGGCCGTCGGGCTCCACCCGCCAGCCGCCGAGAACCTCCATGCGCGCGTTCTCCAGCGCGTCCATGCGCTCGACCAGGTGCCGCGCCAGCTCGTCCGCGCCGGATCGCCTGCACCAGGTCGGGATTGAGCGGCACGAGTGTTCTCGGCTGGGTCATTGCGAAAAATGGAACAAGGAGCCGGCTGCCTTTCCCTCGGCGGGCCCACGGCCATAGGGTAGGCCGCCTGGCCGGGGCAAACCAAAGAGGGGGGACCGATGACAAGACGACTGGCAACGCTGTTCGCGCTCATGCTGGCGCTCGGCGTGGTCGCCGTGGGCTGCGGCGACGACGACGAGGAGAAGAGTGACGAGCCGGCGGCGACCCAGGCCGAGTCGAGCGGCGGCGCGGCTGACGAGGCGACCGAGGACGAGGCAGGCGACGCCGGCGGCGAGGTCCCCGACAACGTCAACGAGGCGGTCGCACAGGCAGTCGAGACCTGCAAGCAGAGCGTCGGCTCGGCGCCGCAGCTCTCCGACGAGGTGAAGTCGGACCTCGAGGAGCTGTGCGAGGAGGCCGCGTCCGGCGACGCGGAGGACGTGCAGAAGGCCGCGCAGGAGGTCTGCACGAAGATCGTGGAGGAGTCCGGCGTGCCCGAGGGTGCCGCCAAGGACCAGGCGCTTGCCGCCTGCGATCAGGCGGGGGCGACTCCGTAGCATCGAGCGGGTCGCGCGCCGGGACTCCGGCGCGCGACTGCCCGCTCAGCGCATCCGGCGCACGGTGGATACGCGCAGCCGGCCCGCGCCAGCCGTAGCGGCCGGAATCGACGTCGCCGACGCCCAGAATGCCGGGATGGCGGCGGATGCTCCGGCTCGGGAGCGCGTTCGAAGTGGCTGTCGCAGCAGGGGCCGGGGACGTGCTCCCGGCTCTCCGTGTTGAGCTCGCTGCCCGCGTCGTTTGCCGCGGCTCGCGAGACGCCCGCGTCGCCACATCGACGTGCGACGCGAGTGCAGCGCGAGAACGGGCTACCCCGCCTCCGCGCAGCTCGCAACTGAGCGCTCAGGTCGCTTCGATGACGGCGAAGCCCATCCCCGCGGCCTCGAGGCGCTCGATCAGGCGGTCGCCCATCGCCTGCGCCGTCGTGACCTGGCCCGATGTCTGCGGTAGGTCGTCGCTCGCCAGGCAGAGAGCCGCCTCCGAGAGCATCTTCGACGTCTCGCTGTAGCCGGGGTCGCCACCGGAGACCTCGCACACGACGCGCTTGCCGCCACCCTCGCCGAAGAACCGCACCTTGAACCAGCCCTTCTCGCGGCGGGCGGGCGACGGGCCCTCGCCCGCCTCCATGCGGCCGAGCAGCCATTTGCGCGCCGGCGGCACCTGGGCCGCGACGGCGACGCCCGCCACGCCGCCGACGAGTCCCAGGGCGACCGGGAGGCGCTTGACCGCCAGGAAGTGCCCGTAGGAGAAGTCGGGTCCGTAACGCTCCAGGGCGCGTGCTGAGCGAAGCACGATCTGCGGGTCGATGGTCGGCATCGGCAGCGCCCAGGCGCCCATCTCCGAGCGGCGGTGGGGTGGCCGCTTCGAGCCGCGAACGCTCCGGCCCTCGGGCCGCCGCTCCATCGCGCGCCGAGCCTTCGCCGCGCGCGCGGTCTCGCGCGCGCGAGAGATTCCGGTGATGGCCGTCTGATACGTGCCGCCGGAGGGCTTTCCTCCCACCCTGACGTAGGCGTCCACGGCGATCGGGACGCCCTCCGGGAGCTGCTTCACCGTGAAGTAGGCGCCCAGGTCGTGCGGGATCGAGTCGAAGCCGCAGCAGTGGACGAGGCGGGCGCCGGTCTCGGCGGCGCGCTCGTGGTGGCGGGCATAGACGGTGTCGACGAACTCGGGCTCGCCGGTGATGTCGGCGTAGTCGGTCCCCGCCTCGGCGCACGCCGCGGCGATCGGCTCGCCGAAATGGATGTAGGGACCGACGGTCGTCGCGACTACGCGCGTCGACTGCGCCACCTCGCGCAGCGATCCCGGGTCACCCGCGTCGGCGTGCAGGAGCGGCAGGTCGGGCTTTCCGACACGCTCGCGCACGGCCTCGAGCTTCGAGCGGTTTCGGCCCGCGATCGCCCAGCGGATGCCCTCCGGGGCGTTCTTAGCCAGGTAGTCCGCGGTGAGGCCACCGGTGAACCCGGTGGCTCCGAACAGGACGATGTCGTGGTCGCGCTCAGCCATGGCCGGGACCATGGCAGATGCCGGCCGGCCGGGTCGCTGTGAGCGCGCCGCGGTGCGCTCAGGCGAACAGGGTCAGGTCGGGCTCGCGCTCGCCGCGCAACACGGCGAGGTCCACCTCGACCCATCCGATCTCGCGCGCCTCGCAGAGGACGCGAGCCTGCGGCTTGACCGCCTGGGCGCAGAGGACGCCGCGGCATGACTCCATCGAGGGATCGAGCCTGATCCGCTCGAGGTAGCGGGTGAGCTGGTCTACCGCGGAGATCGTCCCGACCCGCTTGATCTCGACCGCCACCCAGTCCTCCTCCGCGTCGCGGCACATGAGGTCCACCGGGCCGATGTCGGTGGGCCATTCGCGCCGCACCAGCCGGAAGCCATCGCCGCACCATCCGGGCGCGCCGGGGAGCAGCTCTTGAAGCTCACGCTCGACGCCGTCCTTCTGGAGCTCGGCCGCCTCGCCCATGTCGTGGGTCACATCCGAGAGGATCTCGGCGAGCCGGATGTCGAGCCGGTCCTCGCCGCCGCGGCGGCGCACGACCATCTCGCCCGCGCTCTCCTCGATGATCGTGGGCGCTGTCATCCAGTTCTCGGGCTTGTAGCCGCCCGCGTCCGAGTGGACCATCACGGAGCCGTCGTCCTTCACGACGACAAGCCGCAGCGCCTCGGGAAGCAGGGCGTTCAGGCGGCCGGTATAGCGGACCTCGCAGCGGGCGACGATCAGGCGCATTCGCCGAAATCTAGGCTCCCGGCAGGACGCCCCGCCGCGTGCGGGGTCAGACCCCTGCGCCGCGTGCGGGGTCAGACCCCTGCGCCCCGTGCGGGGTCAGACCCCTGCGCCGCGTGCGGGGTCAGACCCCTGCGCCCCGTGCGCCGCGTGCGGGGTCAGACCCCTGCGCCGCGTGCGGGGTCAGACCCCTGCGCCGCGTGCGGGGTCAGACCCCTGGGGGAGCGGCTCACAGGCGCGCGGCGATCGTCCGCGCCACGCGCTCCGCCGCACCCGCCGAGTGATCCATGAAGAGCCGCGGCTCGATCGCCTCGAGCTCGATGAGCGCCGGTCTGCTGTCCCCGTCGCGCACGAGGTCGACCCGGGCGTAGGCCAGATCCCGGTCCGAGACGGCGGCCAGTACCCGCTCGACCTGCTCCCACTCGTCGGGCTCGGGCTCCGCGGCCTCGACATGGCCGCCGTGCTCCGGCTGCACCCGGATGTCGCCCGCCCGCGGCGTCTTGCGCACGGCATGGCTGGGACGGCCGTCGAGGCAGACCACCGAAAGCTCGCCCCGCTCCACGATCGAAGGGAGAAACGGCTCGACCATCACGTCGCCGGCGGCGAGCAGCGAGTCGAGATGCGCCTGGGCGGCGCCCGGATCGGCCGGGTCGACGCGGTGGAGGCCGAGCGAGCCTCCGCCCACCGTCGGCTTCAGGATGGCGTCGTCGATGCCGCGTTCGGCGAGCAGCGCCGGAAGGTCGGCGCTCGCCCCGCGCTCGAGCCAGGTCGTCGGAAGGGTGCGCACCCCCGTCTCGGCCAGGTCGCGCAGGTAGTCCTTCGCGCTGTTCCAGCGGAGCGTGTCCGGCGGATTGGCGACGGGGACGAGGCCCTCCACGCGCCGCGTCCATCCGACCCATTCGTCGTGCCTGTTGAAGTAGTCCCAGACGCAGCGCACGAACAGGAGGTCGAACGCACCCCAATCGATAGACGGGTCCGTCCACACCTCGACCGAGACGTCAAGCCCGAGATCCCGGAGGGCCGGCACCACGGGTCGCTCGGCCGGATCGAGGTCCGGCAGCCAGTCGCACGTCAGCACCGCGACGCGTCCTCTCCGCCCGCGGCGAAGGCCGGTAGCTTTCCGTCGCGCATGGGGAGGAGGAGGATCTATGCCGCGATGGTCGCCGCCGCCGCGGTCGCCTGCGTGCACGCCGGTCCGGCCGGCGCCGCGCCCGCTCCGGTCGGCTACGCGGAGGCGGGCTCCACCGGCTTCCGCGACATCATGCCGCCGGGCGCCAACGGGCACACGAGCTTCGCCGAGATCGGCGCCTTCCTCTCGACAGGCGCGCGCCCGCCCCACTCGAACGACCAGCTCCTCGCCTACCGCGACCTCCTCTACGCCTCTCCGGGAATCGACCAGGCGGGCGTCGAGCGCCACTTCAAGGACTCGACGCTCGGCATCCGCCCGGAGGACATCGAGCGGACGATCGCTCCCCGACCAGACGTCACGGTCGCCTACGACCGCTTCGGCGTCCCGCACATCTCCGGCGAGACCCGCGAGGCGACCATGTTCGGGACCGGCTACGCGACCGCCGCGTCGCGCCTCTTCTTCATGGACGTGCTGCGCCACACCGGGCGGGGCCAGCTCTCCTCGTTCGCCGGCGGGAGCCCCTACAACCGCGCCGTCGACCGCCTCGTCTGGGAGTCGAGCCCGTACACGGAGGAGGACCTCGAGGCCCAGCTCAACCAGCAGCCGCCGCCGCGCTACGCCGACCTCGGGGGAGCGGTCCGGCAGGCACGCGCCGACTTGGCGAGCTACACCGCAGGTGTCAACCAGTACATCCGGGAGGCGCGGCTCGACCCGCGCAAGATGCCGGGCGAGTACGCGGCGATCAACCGTCCCGAGGGCCCCGAGGACTGGCTCGCACGCGATGCCGTCGCGATCGCGATCGTCCCCGGCGCGACGCTCGGGACCGGCGGCGGCAGGGAGCTCGACGCGGTACGGGTGCTCGAGGAAGCCCAGTCCCGCTTCGGGCGCCGGGGCGGCTCGCGCATCTTCCGCGACTTCCGCCAGGAGGACGAGCCCGAGTCTCCCACCACCGTCCACCGCGGCCGCTTCACCTACTCCGCGACCCCGCGGCGGCGCGCCCGGCGGAGCCTCGCGCTGCCGGATCGCGGCACCCTCACCCGCCACGACGTCCTCGCAGCGGCGACCGGCTCCGGTGGGGGCGACGTCATCGGGCCCCGCACCGGCCGCGCCACCTCGAACGCCTTGCTCGTGTCCGCCCGGGAGTCCGAGTCCGGTCGCCCGATCGCGGTCTTCGGCCCGCAGGCCGGCTACTTCTCCCCGGCGATCTTCATGGAGCAGGAGATCCACGCGCCCGCGCGCGACGGGGTGCCCGGGCTACACGCCCGCGGTGTCTCCTTCGCGGGGACGAACCTGTATGTGCAACTCGGCCACGGCGTGGACTATGCCTGGAGCGCCACCACCTCGGCCCACGACCTGATCGACACCTTCGCGCTCGACCTCTGCGAGCCGGACGGATCGGCGCCGACGCTCGAGTCGATGCACTACTCGTTCCGGGGCGCCTGCCTCCCGATCGAGGTACTCGAGCGGCGCAACGCGTGGAGCCCGAACGCGGCGGACTCGACGCCCGAGGGCTCGGAGACGCTGCGCGCGCAGCGCACGCGCCTCGGCCTGGTCGCCGGGCGCGGCACGATCGGCGGGCGGCCCGTCGCGTACACGAAGCTCCGCAGCACCTATATGCACGAGCCGGACTCGGGCGTCGCGTTCTCGCTGTTCAACAGCCCCGACATGATCAAGGGCGCCGACGACTTTCAGCGGGCCGCCTCCCTCGTCGCCTACGCGTTCAACTGGTTCTACGCCGACGAGACCGACATCGCCTACCAGAACGGCGGCGCCAACCCGGTGCGGGCGCGGGGCACCGATCCCAACCTGCCGATCCGCGGCCGGCGGGGATTCGAGTGGCGCGCCTGGGACCCGGACACAGCCCGCTCAGACATCACCCCGCGCTCGAGCCATCCCCACGTGAAGAACCAGGCGTGGATCGCGGACTGGAACAACAAGCAGGCGAAGGGCTACCGGGCCGCCGACTCGAACTGGGGCTACGGCTCGGTCTATCGCGTGAAGCCGCTGGCCGACCGCCTCCGGCGCGGCACGAGAGGGGCCGCGAAGATGTCGCTCCCCGAGGTCGTCGACGCGATGGCCGACGCGGCGACGGTCGACCTGCGCGGCGACGCCGTTCTGCCGCTCGCGCTCCAAATCCTGCGCGGCTCGCGCGACCCGGAGGTGCGCGCGGCGGCCGACACGCTCGAGGCGTGGCGGCGCGAGGGCTCGCACCGGATCGACCGCGACCAGGACGGCGAGTACGAGCACGCCGAGGCCGTCCGGATCATGGACGCGTGGTGGCCCCTATGGGTGCGTGCCGAGTTCGAGCCGGCCCTCGGGGCCCCGCTGTTCGAGGCCATCCGGAGCATCGTCGGCATCGACAACGAGCCGAACAACCGCGGCGAGCACCTGGGCTCGGCCTACCAGGACGGCTGGTACGGCTTCGTCCACAAGGACCTTCGCGCGGTGCTCGGCCGCCGGGTGAGGCGACCGCTCCAGAGGACCTTCTGCGGTCGAGGGCGTCTCGCCGCCTGCCGCGTGGTGCTCGAGCGCACGCTGAAGGAGGCGGTCGCCACGCCCGCCGCGGAGACCTACGAGGACGCGGTGTGCGCCGAGGCCGGGCGGGCGGGCGATCAGGCCTGCTTCGACTCGCTCTACTTCCGGCCCACGGGAGCGGTCACACACCCGCTCATTCCGTGGCAGAATCGGCCGACCTTCCAGCAGGCGGTCGAGGTCCAGGGCGACCGCCCGCGCTGAGCGACAGAGAGGACCCCCGAAAACATGCGCAGCCGAACACGCCGCCGGATCGCAGCCGTCTCGGTGGCCGCCGCGGCCGCGACCGCACTCACCGCCACGGCCGTCCCCGCCGGTGCGGGCGGGGACGAGCGGGCGCGTGCGGCGCGGACCCACACGGTGGTCCTGAAGAACATCCGCTACAGCCCGAAGACGCTGACGATCCGCCGCGGCGACACGGTCGTCTGGCGCTGGCGCGACGGGCGCATCCGGCACGACGTGGTCTCGAGCCGCTTCAGGGACTCGGCGCTCAAGTCCTTCGGCACCCACACCGTCCGCTTCCGCAGGCGCGGGCGCTACCCCTACATCTGCACCGTGCACCAGCCGTCCATGGACGGCCTCGTGATCGTCCGCTAGTCGGCCGTCGCGTGGCGCTCGGTCGCGCGCTCCATCAGCTCGCGGTGGAGCGCCCGCTCGCCCGCGCGGCGGGGGTTCCAGATTCCATCCGGCCCGAGCTCCCAGCAGAACGTGTCGTCCTCCAGGGAGCGGTCGAGCGTCTCGGCGAGGTACGCCGCGATGGCGGGATCCTCCACCGGGGTGAGCAGCTCGACGCGGTTGTCGAGGTTGCGCGGCATCAGGTCGGCCGATCCGAGCCACCAGCGCGTCTCCTCGCCGCGCTCGAAGCCGTAGATGCGCGAGTGCTCGAGGAAGCGCCCGACGACCGAGACGACGCGGATGTTCTCGCTGACCCCCTCGACGCCCGGCCGCAGGCGGCAGATCCCGCGGACGCAGAGATCCACCTGCACGCCGGCCTGCGATGCCTCGTACAGCGCGCGGATGCATGAGCGGTCCACGAGCGCGTTCATCTTCATCCGGATGCGGGCGCCGGGCCCCGCCTCGGTGCAGCGGCGGATCTCATCGATGATCCCCTCGCGCGTGTACTCCGGGGAGACGAGCACCTTGCGGTAGCGCGGGGCACGCGCCATCCCGGTGAGCGAGTTGAAGAGATCCGCGACGTCGGCGCTGATCGCCTCGTCGCAGGTGAAGATGCCGACGTCCTCGTAGTTGCGGGCCGTCTTCGAGTTGTAGTTGCCCGTGCCGATGTGCACGTAGCGGCGCAGGCCGTGGGCCTCGCGGCGCACGACGAGAACGGCCTTGGCATGGGTCTTCAGACCCGGGATGCCGTGTACCACGTGGGCGCCGGCCTCCTCCAGCGAGCGCGCCCAGCGGATGTTGCGGCGCTCGTCGAAGCGAGCTGTCAGCTCCACCAGGCAGACCGCCTGCTTGCCGCGCTCGGCCGCCTCGATCAGCGACGGCACGAGCGCCGAGTCGTCGCTCGTGC
>Ga0247708_1000096_pt1 | contig 22185 bp, 20 predicted proteins | sample 42W_NmetaG_FD_189040 | JGI IMG/M metagenome (GOLD analysis project Ga0247708, IMG submission 189040) | Soil microbial communities from hillslope of Landscape Evolution Observatory, University of Arizona, Oracle, AZ, United States - 4-2-W_N | ecosystem: Engineered > Artificial ecosystem >...
AGCCGGGCCCACATGGCCGGCGCCCGGATGTACGGCTGGCGGATGCCCTCGACCCTGGTCGCCACCGTCGCCTCCCTGCTCGCTGACGGTGAGCGGTTCGTCTACGCCTACTACGACGGGGTCGACAAGGTCGCCCACGAGTTCGGCTTCGGCCCCACCTACGACGCCGAGGTGGTGGCCGCCGACCGCCTGGTCCACGACGTGCTGGACGTGCTCCCGGCCGGGGCCGCCCTGCTGGTGGTGTCCGACCACGGCCAGGTCGACGTGGGCGACCGGGTGATCACCCTGGATGCCGAGGTGGCGGGGATGACCACCATGCTGTCGGGCGAGGGCCGCTTCCGCTGGCTCCACGCCCGGCCGGGGTACCTGCCCAGGCTGGCCGAGGCCGCCCACCGCCGCTACGACGGCGTGGCGTGGGTGCGGACCAGGGACGAGGCGGTGGCCGAGGGGTGGTTCGGCGGCCCGCTGGCCGCGCACGTGGCCGAGCGCCTGGGCGACCTGGTGATCGCCCCCCGGGAGCACATCGCCGTCCTCGACCCCGCCGACCCGGGGGAGCAGTGGATGCGCTGCCGGCACGGGTCGCTCACCGCCGAGGAGATGCTCGTGCCCCTGTTGGCTGCCCGGGCCTGATGTGGGGGAGGATCGTCCCATGGCCGAACAGAGCGTCCCCGAACCCGAGCCTCAGGCGGAGGCCGCCCTCGTGGTTCCGCCCGAGCAGGTTCCCGAGGACGAGGGGGAGCGGGCCGAGTCGGTGGCGTCGCCGGCCAAGGTCCTCCGGATCGGTTCGATGACCAAGGAGCTGCTCGAGGAGGTGCGCCGGGCGCCGCTGGACGACGCCGGCCGCTCCCGCCTGCGGGAGATCTACGAGACCTCGGTCCGCGAGCTGGCCGAGGGGCTCTCGGTCGACCTTCGGGAGGAGCTGGGCCGGCTCAGCTCCCCCTTCTCCGCCGACACCCCGAGCGACGCCGAGCTGCGGGTGGCCCAGGCCCAGCTGGTCGGCTGGCTGGAGGGCCTGTTCCATGGCATCCAGGCCGCCATCTTCTCCCAGCAAATGGCGGCCCAGGCCCAGCTCCAGCAGATCCGCCGCCCCGGCCTGCCCCCGGGCCTGGCCGGCCCCGCCGGCCCGCCCGACGCCGAGGGCCACCGGCCGGGCACCTACCTCTAACCAGGGCCACTTCGGGGTAGGAGTGCGGCGATGCCGGTGCTGGTCGCCGCGGCCGAGGCCAACGAGGCCATCGTCGGTCAGCCGCTGACCGCGCGCGACTGGATCGTCGCCGGAGCCATCGTGGTCACCGGGCTGGTCCTGGCCCGGATCGTGCGGGGCCTGGTGGCCCGGGCCGCCGGCGGCGTCGAGGACGACGAGCCGGCGGCGGCCGAGGCGGTGGGGCGCTCGGTCGGCATGGCCCTCGCCGCCGTCTCGCTGCTCTACGCCCTCGGCGTGCTGGGCGTGCGCCTCGGGCCGCTGGTGGGCGCCCTAGGCATCGGTGGCCTGGCCCTGGCCTTCGCCGGGCAGACCATCCTCGCCAACTTCCTGGCCAGCATCATCCTCCAGCTTCGCCACCCGTTCCGGCGGGGCGACCAGGTCTCCGTCGCCGACTGCGAGGGGACGGTGGACGACGTCAACTTCCGCACGGTCGTGCTGCGCACCTTCGACGGCGAGCGCGTCATGGTGCCCTGTGCCCAGGTGCTGGCCACGCCGATCACCAACCACACCACCCTGGGCCGCCGCCGGACGACGGTGGAGGTCAGCGTGGCCTACGACACCGACCTGGAGCAGGCCCTCGCCGTGCTCCGGGAGGCTCTGGCCGCCACCGACGGCGTGCTCGATCGGCCCGCGCCCGAGGTGTGGGTGGAGTCCTTCGCCGACTCCGGCATCAACCTGGCCGTGCGGTTCTGGCACCCGCCCGACATCGCCACCCTCTGGCGCACCCGCAGTCAGGTGGCGGTCGCGGTCAAGCGGGCCCTCGACGAGGACGGCATCCGCATCCCCTTCCCCCAGCGGGTGGTCAGGTTCGCCGACGACGTGGCCGGCGGCTCGGCGCGGGACCGGATGGAGGAGTCCCGCCCGGGCGACTAGTTGGCCGAGGCCTGCCAGCGCCCCTTGCAGGCCCGGTCGGCCAGGCGCAGGCGGCCGCCGTGGCTGTGGGCCTGGTGGGCGGCGTTGACGATCATGGGCACGGCCTCTCGCTCCAGGCGGGCCACCTCGCACAGGTCGAGGACCACGTCGAGGTTGCCCTGGGCGTCGATGAGGTCGCCGAGGACGGCGCCGAGGAGCGACCAGCTGTCGGCGCCCACCTCCCCCTGAATGGACACGATGACGGTGCCACCCGCCCGGCTGATGCTGAAGCGGGAGCTGGTACCGAGTGACCGCCGGGGATGTTGGCCTGCCGTGACGCCCCCTTTCCTTCTCCGCCGACGGGCCGACTACGTGGTGACTGGGAGTATCGGCAGCTCGCGGCGAGGACTTGAGCGTTTCGTGCGCCCAGCAGCCTACGCGCACAATGGGGCCCTTGGACACCCCCGACCGTGTGTTCGTCTACGGCACCCTCATGCCGGGCGAGCCCCTGTGGCCGCAGCTGGCGCCCTACGCCCTGCGGTGGGAGCCGGTGGTGGCCGAGGGCGCCCTCTGGGACACCGGGCAGGGGTACCCCGCGGTCCGGTTCCACCCCGGCGGCGACCCGGTGCCCGGGATCCTGGTCACCATCGACCGGGACCGGCGGGCCGACGTGCTCGCCCTGCTCGACCACATCGAGGACGTGGGCGCGCTCTACCGGCGGGTGGTCGTGCCCACCACGGGAGGCGACGCCTTCGCCTACGAGTGGCTCGGCCCCACCGACGGCCTGGCCCGCCTCAGCGCGGGCTGGCCGCCTCCTCCTCCGTGACCGGCTCCGCCTCCCGGTCGGCCGCGTCATTGCGGGTCCGAACGGCGCCGGCCACGCCCAGCAGGGCCAGCCCTCCGGCCACCAGGCCGAGCAGGGCCGCTACCACGTAGGGAAGGGCGGCGTTGTCGGCCGGCAGCTCGCTCAGCTGGACGGTGGCGGTGACCACGTCCTGGCTGCCCTCGTCGGACGACGTCTGGTCCCAGGCGACGAGGGCGGTCTCGTCGGTGGACGCGAGCGAGGGCGGCGCCCGGTAGTCGAAGTTGTTGCTCCACGTGCCCACCTTGCGGTCGATCGACGCCTCGGTGACCCGCAGGTTCGGTGACCACGTCGCCCCGTTGTCGGACGAGTACGCGTAGTAGACGTCGCTGGCGTAGAGGCCGGCGCCGTCGCGGAAGTCCCACCACACCACGTCGACCCGACCGCCGGGCGCCACGCTGACGTTGGGGTTGAACTGGCTGTAGCGCTTGGCCAGGTCGTCGTCGTTCAGCAGCTTCGGCGGGCTGAACGTGGCGCCCCCGTCGGTGGAGCGGGCGTAGAAGATCTTCCGGACGCCGAGCGGGCGCCCGTAGCCGTCCTCGTACACCACGTGGAGGGTGCCGCTCGGGCCGCCCTCGGGCGACCAGGCCAGGCCCGGCGTGGAGTTGGCCTCGACCAGCCCGGTCACCTCGGTGTAGGTGAACGTCGCCCCCTTGTCGGTGGACGTGCCCAGGAGCAGGCGGTGGGGGATCGACGTGTCGGCGCTGCGCCCGGGCATGAGGATGTACAGGGTGCCGTCGGCCGCCACCCGCAGCTGGGGCGGCAGCCCCTCCAGCCCGGGCTCGCCGCCCAGGCGCTTGCTGGTGGCCTCGTCGTAGGGGAGGCGGGGCGAGGAGAACGTGCGCCCGCCGTCGGTCGAGACCGAGAACAGCACCTCGCGGGGCCCGGTGCCGGTGGGGAAGGTCTGCCAGGCGACGTAGACGATGTCCTCCGGCCCCGAGGTGCCGTCGACGGCCAGGCCGGTCACCGGCCGGCTCGGGTTGGTCACCGCCCGGGTGGTGGGCGGGCGGGCGTCGGCCACCACGGTGGACGACCAGGTGTCGCCCAGGTTGGTTGTGCGGGCGACGAGGACGCTGGTGTCGGGGTCGACGCGGGTCGGGTGGAGGCCGTTGAGGCCCCAGTACAGGGTGCCGTTGCGGCCCCACGCGATGGGCGTCTCGTTGAGGTAGCCGTAGACGCCGCCCCGGAAGCAGAGGGGGAAGTCGGGCGGGGAGGGGGTCTTGTCGAGCAGGTCCCAGCCCCGGCCGCCGTCGTGGCTGCGCAGGAGCCGGCACTCGCCGGAGGTGAGCTCGATGGTGGCGCCGACCACGGTGTCCCGGTCGGTGGGGTGGATGAGCAGGGTCGGGGGCTCGTAGGAGCGGGTGGGCCGGGTGTCGGTGGCCGTGGCCTTGACCGGGGGCGTCCGCCCGACCGGACCGGCCGGATCGGCGGGGGCGGCGGCCAGCGAGGTCGCCCCCAGCAGCAGGGCGGCCGCCACGCGCGCCCTCACCCGGCCACCGCCCGCCGGCGCAGGAGCCAGCCCGGCAGCAGGCCGGCGGCCAGGGTGACGAGGAAGACGGCGCCGCCGAGGAGCACGAGGGTCGACGTCGCCGCCCCATCCTCCTCCAGGGTCTTCAGGCCCTGGAGCGGTGGCGTTTCGGTCGCGGCCGGCGGCAGCGCCCCGCCGGGCCCGGTCACCACCACCCTGGCCCGGGCCGGGACGCCCCGGAGCGCGGTCTGGCTGGCAGGTGCCTCCTGGGTGCCGACCAGCTCGTAGACGCCGGGCGGCACGTCGGGGATCCTCACCGTGCCCGGCCCCCACTGGGCGTTGCCGCCCGGCGTGGTCGCGAACGTGCCCAGGACCTCCCCGTCGACGCTGTTCCAGCGGATCGACACGGGCGCCGGCGCCCAGCTCGGCGGCCCGAACACCGTGACCTCGCCGCCGGGCGCCACCTGGGCCGGCTTGACGTCGATCCGGGCCACGTGGGCGGCCCGGGCCCCTGACATGTTGACCGTCACCAGGGCCAGCGCCCCGAGCAGGGCGCAGATCCGCTTCCTCGACATGTCCCCCACCTCCTGTCGGGGCTCATCATCGCTCAGCGGGCCGCCGCCGCGCCGGACCCTCTCGCCCGGCGCTCAGCCGATGACGGGGACGGCCACGAACTCGATGGTGAGGGTGTCGCCCAGGCCCAGGCCGCCGCCGTGCTCGACCCGCAGGGTGGCCGCCGAGCCGGGGGCGAACGGCTCGTCGAAGCCGAGGATCGCCGGCGACCGCACGATCAGCCCGTTGGCGGCCGTGCCCGGGACCAGGCGGTAGCGGCGGTCGCCGTCGAGGGCCACGTGGACGTGCGGGATGCGCAGCAGCGCGGCCCGGAGGGCGTACAGCGGCGAGCCGTCGAGGCCCCGGACGCGGGCGACGACGATGGCGTCGGGGTCGCCGGGGTCGGGCACGGGCACGGTGTCGCCCACCCGGGCGAAGACCGTGCCGAGGGGGCGCGGGGCGCCGCAGCGGTCCCCGGCGTGGGCCAGGACCTGCCAGCGGGGCTGGCTGACCGGCAGCTGCCGGTAGTGGCAGGCGATGGCGAGGGTGGCCGCCGGCGACTCCCAGTCGGGGTTGCGGAAGTCGACGAACACCTCCTCGTACACGATCCGCTCCGGCGCCCGGGGCCCGCTGAGGAAGTCGGCGTCGATGCGGTCGAGGCCGGCGGTGTAGGCGGTGTACTCCTGGAACACCGGGACCGGCCGCCAGCGCATCTCGGGGTAGGCCCATGCCAGCTGGGCCTCCCAGGGGCGGACGTGGACGGTGCGGCCCTCCAGCGAGGCCAGCACCGGTGCGGTGAGGCCGTAGGCCTCCCGCAGCCTGGCTCGGGAGGCCTCGATGGCCCGGGAGCGCCGCCCGGAGGAGGCGAAGGTGGCGGCGTCGTCGCCCGCCCTGCGCACGGCGGGCAGGGGGTTGACGACCGCCTTGACCGGCACCTCGGCGGCCAGCAGGTAGACCACGAGCAGGGCGGCCGTGCCGGCGCCGGCCAGCAGGGGCTGCGTCCGGCCCCGCAGGGACGGCCGGGCCGCGGCGGCGAGGGCGGTCCCCACCAGCAGGGCCTCGCCGAAGAACACGATGTCGTGCTCGTCGTGGCGGACGAAGCCGTGCTTGAGGGCCGCGTAGAGCCACGCCGCGCCGATCAGGGCCAGGCCGGCCCGCCGGCCGGCGGGCCAGGGGCGGGCCGCCCGCCACCCGAGGGCCACGACGACGAGGGTGACCGCGACCGCGGCCGGGTAGAAGGCGTTGCGCTCCTCGAGGTCGATGCCGAGGGACTCCGAGTAGCCGGATGCGACCTGCAGCGACCCGTCGACGTAGGGCACCAGGTCGGCGAGCGAGTTGCCGGTGACCAGCCAGCCGGCCAGCACCGAGACGGCGGCCGCCCCGGCGAAGACGGCGAGCGAGCGCCACCCCCGCCGGCCCACGAACCACGCGGTGACCAGCCCGACCAGGGCGACGATCACCCCGGTGTTGAACTTCACCAGCAGGTGGGTGCCGGCGGCCACGCCGGCGGCGACCACGAGGATCCGCTCGGTGCGGGGGGAGTGGTCGCCCCGCAGCAGGCCGACGGCCACGAGCACGGCCACGACCACCACCGTCTCGGCCGCCTTGAGCTCCCGGCCGGCGCTGACGACCAGGAAGGTCAGGACCGCGGCGAGAGGCAGGGCCACCGTCCGGCGCACCACGTCGAGCAGCGACGTGCACAGCGCGGCCTGGAGCCCGAACCCGTAGAGGGCGCTCAGCAGGCCGGTCGACGCGTAGTAGACGACGGGCTGGGTGAGGAAGCCCAGGGGACCGAAGGTGAAGACCAGCTCGTCGCCGAAGGCCATGCGCCGGCGGGCGGCCATGTGCAGGCCGGCGTGCCACGACGGGTCCAGGCCGGGGATGGGGGCGAAGACCACGTCGCGCCAGGTGAGGACGGCCAGCACGAGGCCCAGTGCCGGCACCACCCACCCCCTCGTCGCCCGCACGCCTGGAAGCTAGCGTCGAGCCCATGGGATTCCTCGACCGTGCGAAGAAGCTGGCCGAGCAGGCCAAGGACATGGCGGAGCAGGCCAGGGAGAAAGCCGAGGAGGCGCTGCACGACGCCCGGGCCCGCTCCGGCGGGGGCGGCGGTGGCGGCGGCAGTTTCGGGGGCGACGACCGCGACCCCCGCTGGGGCACGCCCTACCGGGAGGGCATGCTCGGGCGGCCCGGCTGGCGGGAGCGGGGGCTCATCGATCCCGCGGCCGTGCTGCCGATCGACGAGCGCGAACGGGCCGGCGTGCCGCACTCGACCAAGAGCGAGATCGTCGAGGAGCCGTTCGGCATGGGCCGGCGGTGGACCGCCGGCGAGCGCTCCGTCGGCCTCTTCTACCAGCTCTATCCCGAGCACCAGGGGTGGGAGCCGCCCGCCGGGCGGGTCCCCCTGAGCGGCAGCGACGGCGGGTGGCAGGCCACCCTGCCCGACGGCCGGGCCCTGGCCTTCCTGGGCAACGTGGTGTTCGAGAGCCGCGGCATCGACGACGGGGCGCGCTCCGACCTCGTCAACGCCGTGGCCCGCCAGCTGTAGGTCAGGCCAGGCGGGCCCGGCGGGCGACGAGCTGCTCGTAGCTGGCCGGCCCCTCCCGCATGGCCCAGAAGGCGGTGACCAGGGGGACGTGGCCCGCCTCCACCAGGGCGGCGTAGGGCAGGGCCCGGCGGGTGCTGGCCGTCCGCCGTCCGGTGGCCGCGTACCGGGCCTCCCGCTGGAGGTGGCCGTCCAGGGGCTCCAGCCCGTCCGGGCGGTCGAGCATGGGCAGGAACCAGGTGGCCCACGAGAAGTCGCTGCGCTCGCCCGGCACGCCGTACAGCCGGCGGTTCGAGCGCCGCAGGAAGGCGGCCGCCGTGCGGTCGGTGGCCGCGCCGGTCCGCTCCCGCCACCGCAGCAGCCGCCGGGCCAGCCGGGTCGACCGGGCCCGCAACTTGCGCTCGGTGATCGGGGCCAGGCCGATGGCGCCCCCGTCGTACCGGAAGCCCAGGAAGTCCCACGGCTCGCCGGGGGCGGCGACCCCCGACTTGGCCTCGTTGACCTCCAGCCCCCGCTCGGCCAGCCGGGCCCGCAGCAGCCGCTCGACCTCGGGCAGGTCGTCGGCCGGGGTGAGGGCCACGATGTCGTCGCTGTAGCGGGCGTAGGTGGCGCCGGTGGCCGCCACCTCCTCGTCCAGCTCCCGCAGGTAGAGGGTGGCCAACAGGGGAGCGAGGGGCGTGCCGGCCATGACGCCCTTCGGCCCGCCGTCGACCACCTGCCCTCCGACCTCCACCCGGGGGTCGAGCAGGGCGGCGTCGAGCAGGGCCCGCACCGGGCCGCCGGCGAACGCATCGGGCAGCCGGGCCAGCAGGTCGGCCACGTCGATGGAGTTGAAGTAGTCCCGCACGTCGAGCCGCAGGGCCGCCTTGGAGGCCAGGTCCCTGTCGGCCAGGACGCTGCGGAAGGCCACCCGGGCGCCACCGCCGGGCAGGAACGACCGGCACCAGGGCGACGCCGCCTCGGCCGCCGCGGGCTGGAGCAGTCGGTTCACCGTCCGGAACAGCAGCTCGTCGGCCGGCGGGTACTGGAACACCCGCTTCTTGCGCCCGTCGGCCTTGTTCAGCCACACCTCCACGGGCGGCGCCGGCCGGTGCCGGCCGGCCAGGACGGCGTCCGCCATGCGCCGGTGCTCGCCGGCGGCCAGCAGGGCCTCGTAGGCCCCGATCCGGTCCTGGCGGCGGGGGCAGCGGGCCCGGAACAGCTCCAGGGTCTCTCGCCACGCCTCGTCGTCGCCCAGGTCATCGAGCGGCGAGCGGGAGGCCTGAGCCCCGAGCGGCGAGCGGGAGGCCTGAGCCTCAGCCCCGAGCGGCGAGCGGGAGGCCTCAGCCCCGAGCGGCGAGCGGGAGGGAGGTCGCTTTGAAGCGGCATCGCCGCACTCGGAGGTACGCATGACATCCGCCTCCAGGGATCGAATTGGTCGCTCGGTCATGCGCTGCTCCGCCCGGAGGCGCCCGAAGGCAGCCCTCCCGCTCGCGTGGTGGACGCTACCGCTCCGGTGGGTACAGGGGGTGTATGAACCGAATCCTCCTCATCGTGGCCGTCGCCCTCTTCGCCATCGCCGCCCTTTCCGCCTTCAGCGACGACATCAACGTCAACGAGACGGGCTTCCTCGGCCTGGGTCTGGCCGCCTGGGCCGCCGCGCCCCTCGTCCCCGCCCTGGCAGCCGGGGGCCCGCGGCGGCGCTACGTCAGGCGGTAGTCCCACTCGCCGTATACCGGCCCCGACTGTGCACAAATCGGGGCCTGAGACGCATTACTGCACAGTCGCCGGCGTACGCCGGCCCCGCCGGCGCCGAACACGGGGACATGGCCGGACGATGCCCCTCGAGCAGCGCCGTGGCCCTGGCCGCCTTCCTGGCCATCGCCGGCGCCGCCCACTTCGTGATCCCCCGCCCGTACGAGCGGATCGTGCCCGGGGTGTTCGCCGACCCCACCTTCTGGGTGCGGTGGAGCGGGGTGGCGGAGCTCGCCTGCGCCGGCCTCGTCGCCCACCCGGGCACCCGCCGCGTGGGGGCGCTGGCCGCGGCGGCCCTGTTCGTCGGCGTGTTCCCGGCCAACGTGAAGATGGCGCTCGACGGTGGCCTCCCCGCCGGGCTGGCGTGGGCCCGGCTGCCGCTGCAGGTCCCGCTGGTGCTGTGGGCGTGGCGCGTCGCCTACCCCCGGGTCCGCACGGCGCCGGCGCCGGCTCATCGCCGAGCCTTCCCCCGGCCCGGCCGGGTGGCCTAGAATGACATCACTGTAACTCGTCCACAGGATCATCCACAGGCACGGCATCCACAGGGGGGTCGGTGGCGGACAGTTTCGCCCATCTCCACGTCCACACCGAGTACTCCATGCTCGACGGGGCGGCGCGTATCGACGAGGTGGTGGCCGCCGCCGCCGCCGACGGCCAGCCCGCCATCGGCATCACCGACCACGGCAACATGTACGGCGTCCTCGACTTCTACAGCGCGGCCCGCAAGGCCGGGATCACCCCGGTCATCGGCACCGAGGCCTACATGGCCGGCGAGAGCCGGTTCGAGCGCCCCGTGCGCCGGGGCCGGGTGGACGACACCGGCGGCGAGATCGGCGAGGGCCAGAAGCTCTACTACCACCTGACCCTGCTGGCCGAGAGCAACCAGGGCTACAAGAACCTGATGAAGCTCTCCTCCGAGGCCTACCTCGAGGGGTATTTCTACAAGCCCCGCTGCCTCGTGCCGGGCCAGGAGATCGTCACCGCCACCGGAGCCACGGCCATCGAGGACGTGGAGGTTGGCGACCTGGTGCTGACCCACCGGGGACGGTTGCGAAGGGTCACCCAGACGATGTCGCGGCCCTTCGCCGGCAAGCTCTATGGCGTCCGCCTGAACAACCGGTACGGCCGGGTGACGTGGATGACCGGCGAGCATCCCGTGCTCGTCCGCGACCAGCACGGGGGCAAGCGCTGGGTGGAGGTGCAGCAGATCGAGGCCGGGCGGTCGTCGAAGGCCGATCAATTCTCTTCCTGGCGGTCGTTCGCGTGCCTGCCGAAGCTGCGTGCCGAGGCACCGATCGAACGCATCTCGACCGCCGACCACGTCGACGGGGGCTGGCGGCCGATCGCCGTCGACCGGTGGGTCAAGTCCTCGAACCGCTCGCGGCGGGGCCCGACGAACCACTACAGCAATCTGCTGCACGAGATCACCCTCGACTACGACTTCGGGTTCCTCCTCGGCCTCTACGCCGCCGAAGGCCATGTGGACCGCGGGACGAGAGTCACGATCAGCCTGCACCAGGACGAGACCTACCTGATCGATGCCGTGGCCCGCTCGGTCAAGTTCCTGACGGGCAAGGAAGTCGTCGTCGATCACCGGCCCGGCCGGCCCGGCTACCGAGGCGTCTCGGTCATCGCCTACTCGGCGCCCCTGGCTCGGCTCCTCGCGGCCCTGTGCGGCACCGGGGCACGCAACAAGCGACTGCCGGCATTCACGTTCGAGGCGAACGACGAGTTCCAGCAGGGAGCGCTCGACGGTGTCCTGGCCGGCGACGGCGCCGCCCATCCGGGGGTCACCATCTTCGCCCAGAGCAGCCGCAACCTGGCGTGGCAGGTGCGGGTGCTCGCCGCCACCCTCACCGACTCCTTCTGCAGCATCGCCGAGCGCTGGGACGGGAACCCCGACCATGCCGTGCTGTACTGCAGCAACGTCTCGACCGGCGGGACATCGGCGCATCGGCGCACCTGCGCCGATGACGAGTACGTCTACCGGCCGATCGCTGAGATCCTCGAGCGGGACTGGGAAGGCACCGTCTACAACATCGAGGTCGAGGACGATCACTCCTACGTCTCGGACTTCGCCATCCACAACTGTGACTGGGAGCTGCTCGAGCGCCACCACGAGGGGGTCATCGCCACCACCGGGTGCCTGGGCGGCGTGGTCAACCAGGCCCTCCTGCGCGACGACGTCCCCCTGGCCACCAAGCTCGCCGCCCGCCTGAGCGACATCTTCGGCCCCGGCGGCCTCTACGTGGAGATCCAGGACCACGGGATGGCCGACCAGCACCGCACCAACCGCCACCTCATCGAGATCGCCCGGGAGCTCCACCTCCCGCTGCTGGCCACGAACGACAGCCACTACGTCCACCGGGCCGACGCCGTGGCCCACGACGCCCTGCTGTGCGTACAGACCGGCGCCCAGGTCGACGACCCTAAGCGGTTCAAGTTCGAGGGCGACGAGCACTACCTGAAGACGGCGGCCGAGATGCGGGCCCTGTTCGCCGAGGTGCCCGACGCCTGCGACAGCACGCTGGAGATCGCCGAGCGGGCCAACGTCGAGATCGAGTTCGGCAAGGTCGAGCTGCCCGACTTCCCGCTGCCGGCGCCGTTCACCTCCGACGACGAGTACCTGGGCCACCTCACTTTCGAGGGGGCCAAGCAGCGCTACGGCCACCCGGTGCCGGGCGACGTGGCCGAGCGCCTCACCCGCGAGCTGGGGGTCATCGCCGAGATGGGGTTCTCGTCCTACTTCCTCATCGTCTGGGACCTCATCCGCCACGCCCGCGACCGCGGCATCCGCGTCGGCCCCGGCCGGGGCTCGGCCGCGGGGTCCTGCGCCGCGTACTGCCTGCGCATCACCGACCTCGACCCGCTGGAGTACGGGCTCCTGTTCGAGGCCTTCCTGAACACCGGCCGCCGCGAGATGCCCGACATCGACATGGACTTCGACGAGCGCTACCGCGCCGAGATGATCCGCTACGCGGCCGAGAAGTACGGCTCCGACCACGTCGCCCAGATCGTCACGTTCTCCACCATCAAGGCCCGCGCCGCGGTGCGTGACGGGTCACGGGTGCTGGGCTACCCCTATGCCGTCGGCGACCGTATCGCCAAGCTCATGCCGCCGCTCATCATGGGCCGCGACACCCCGCTGGCCGCCTGCCTCGAGCTGACGCCCGGCTACGAAGAGGGCTACAAGATGGCGGCCGAGCTGCGCGGCCTCTACGAGACCGACCCCGAGGCCAAGAAGGTGGTCGACGTGGCCCGCGGCCTTGAGGGCCTCCGCCGCCAGGACGGCATCCACGCCGCGGCCGTGGTCATCACCCGGGAGCAGCTCACCGAGTACCTGCCCGTCCAGCGCAAGCCGGGGCCCGACGGCGACATCACCACCGCCCCCATCGTCACCCAGTACGAGATGCACGGGGTGGCCAAGCTCGGCCTGCTGAAGATGGACTTCCTGGGGCTGCGCAACCTGTCGGTCATCGAGAAGGCGCTCGACCTCATCGAGGCCACCACCGGCACCCGCCTCGACATCGACGCCATCCCCCTCGACGACGACAAGACCTTCGAGATGCTGCGCCGGGGCGACTCGGTGGGCGTCTTCCAGCTCGAGGGCGGCCCCATGCGCGCCCTGATGCGCTCGCTCGCCCCCACCTGCTTCGAGGACATCGGCGCCCTCGTCGCCCTGTACCGCCCGGGGCCGATGGCGGCCAACATGCACAACGACTTCGCCGACCGCAAGAACGGCCGCAAGCCCATCACCGGCCCGCACCCCGAGTTCTCCGAGGTGCTGGCCGACACCTACGGGCTGATGATCTACCAGGAGGGCCTGCTCCGCATCGCCGAGCGCTTCGCCGGCTACTCGGCCTACGAAGGGGATGTGCTCCGGAAGGCGTGCGGCAAGAAGATCAGGGCGCTCATGGCCACCGAGCGGGAGAAGTTCGTGGCCGCCTGCGAGCGCAACGGCTACGGCGCCGAGTTGGGCAGCACCATCTTCGACATCATCGAGCCCTTCGCCGACTACGCCTTCCGCAAGTCGCACGCCTTCTGCTACGGCAAGGTCGCCTACCAGACGGCGTGGCTCAAGGCGAACCACCCGGTGGAGTACCTGGCCGCCCTCCTCACCTCGGTCAAGGACGACAAGGACAAGACCGCCGTCTACCTGGCCGAGTGCAGGTCGATGGGGATCGACGTGCTGGTGCCCGACATCAACAAATCGATGTCGGATTTCGTCGCCGTCGACGGGAAAGTCCCCTTTGGCCTCTCCGCCATCCGCAACGTGGGAGGGGGCCTGGTCGGCCTCATCGTGGCCGAGCGCGACGAGCACGGCCCGTTCACCGACTTCTACGACTTCTGCCAGCGGGTCAGCCCCGCCGTGCTCAACAAGCGCTCGGTGGAGTCGCTCATCAAGGCCGGCGCCTTCGACTCCCTCGGCCACCCGCGGCGGGGCCTGCTCATGGTCTTCGAGCAGGTCATCGACCGCACCCTGGCCCGCCGGCGGGAGCGGGACATGGGCATCATGAGCCTGTTCGGCGAGCTCGAGGAGGGGCCGGGCTCGGTGCACGACGAGCGCTCGCCGATCCCCGATCTGGAGTTCGACCAGGCCGAGCGGCTGTCCCACGAGAAGGAGATGCTCGGGCTGTACGTGAGCAGCCACCCCCTGCTCGGCGTGGAGTCGGCCCTGCGCCGGCACACCGACTGCACGATCAACGAACTGCGCGAGCTGCGCGACGGCGAGATGCGCTGGGTGGGCGGCGTCGTGACCTCGCTGCAGCGCAAGTACACCAAGCGGGGCGACCTCATGGCCACCTTCATCCTGGAGGACCTCCAGTCGGCCATCGAGGTCTTCGTGTTCCCGAGGACGATGCTCGACTACGGCGTGCTGCTCGCCGACGACGCCGTGGTCTGCGTGAAGGGCCGGATCGACCTTCGGGAGGAGCCGGCCAAGATCGTGTGCATGGAGCTCAAGCGCCCCGACCTGAGCCCCGAGGCCACCCGCCCGCTGCGGCTCAAACTCGACCCCGCCGTGCTGACCGCCACGGGCCTCGCACGGCTCAAGGAGGTGCTCCGGGGGCACCCCGGCAGCCAGCCGGTCCTCGTCCATCTAGACTCAACCATCCTTCGTCTTCCGGACGAGTTCCGGGTGGATGCGGGAAACGGGCTGTTCGCCGAGTTGCGCGAACTGCTCGGAACGAATGGACTAGTGGGCTAACAGCCGAGTACCGACAGGGGGAGCGCGGCGACCCATGGCATTACAGGCAGAGACCAAAGACTGCACCGGGCTGAGTGACTCCGAGCTGTCAGAGATGGCGGACATCTGCGCGGACGGGAGCGCGGGCTACGACGTCGGCATCCTCTCCAAGCAGGTGGAGGAGTGGGTGCTGGTGACCCAGGTCCACGAGGGGACGAAGATGGCGGCCTTCTCCTTCTCCACCCTTGAGCGCATCGGCGGCACCCCGTCGGTGCTCATCGGCATGGCGTCGGTCAAGCGCGGGCCGCGGCGCGACGCGGTCCTGCGCATGCTGATCGGCGAGCAGCTGCGCCGGGCGGTCCTGGCCTTTCCCGACGAGGACGTCCTCGTCGGCACCCGCCTGCTCGAGCCCTCGGCCTTCGCCGCCTTCGAGGGCCTGGAGGACATCGTCCCCCGCCCCGGGCACCGGGCCACCGGCGAGGAGCGGGCGTGGGGTCGCCGGCTGGCCAAGCGCTTCGGCGCCGAGGGCCGGGTCGACGACCGCTCGTTCATCATCACCGGCACGGGCGACACCCCGCCCGCCCTCGACCACGAGTGCATCGACGTATCCACGCTCGACCCCGACGTGGCCGCGTTCTTCGCCAACGTGGACCGGTCCCGCGGCGACGCGCTGATCGGCTTCGGCTGGGCCATGGCCGAGTACCTGGCCGCCCGCGCCGGCCGCTAAGCGTTCCTGTCACACCCCGGGCGTAGCCTGTGGGTATGGCTCTGACTTCGACGCGCCTCACGGCCGAGGAGTACTTCGCCCTTCCCCCCACCGAGCAGCGCACCCAGCTGATCAACGGGGAGGTGGTCGTGACCGAGCCCAGCGTGCGGCACCAGCGGATCACCATGGAGATCGTCCGGCTGATGGCCAACTGGCTGGCGGAGCACGCCGGCCACGGGGAGGCCGGCATCCCGGTCGACGTCCACCTCGACGACTGGAACGTGTACGCGCCCGACGTGTGGTGGGTGCCCGAGAAGGACCGCCCGGGGCGCGACGCCAAGCGCATCGTCGGGCCGCCGGCGCTGGCCGTCGAGGTCCGGTCGCCCTCCACCTGGCGCTACGACGTGGGCACCAAGAAGGCCGTCTACGAGCGCCTGGGCCTGGCCGAGCTGTGGCTGGTCGACACCGAGTCGGGCACCGTGCTGGTCTACCGGCGGTCCTCGCCGGAGGCGCCGGGCTTCGACGAGGAGCTGGAGCTGGGCGCGGGGGAGTCGCTCACCACGCCCCTGCTCCCCGGCTTCGCCGTGGACCTGGCCGCCCTCTTCGACCGCTGAGCTGTCTGGCCCGGCCTCCCGGGCCGGGCTACCGCCCGGGCAGGAGGGCGGCCACCTGCTTGGTGCAGTGGCCGTCGGTGGGCCCGGACACGACCAGCAGCAGCCGGGCCGGCCGGAAGCCCATGATGCGGGTGAGTTCCCGGGGCGACGAGCGCCGGCGGCGGAGGCGGTACAGCTCCTCGGCCAGGCGGTCGTCGCCGAGCGGGAACTGGTGCACCCCGCCCTGCCAGCTGAACCGGCACTCGTAGCCGCCCGGCCCGACCAGCACCAGGGGGCCGTCGGTGGGATCCACCAGGGCCAGGGAGGGCCGGTCGCCCGAAAGGGTCCAGTACGGGGTGGTGACGCCTTGGAAGCCGAGCAGGGGTCCCTGCGCCGGATGTCGGAGCGCTTGGAGGTAGCGCTCGGCCCGCCGGGGTCGGAGGCTGCCGATGCGCTCCGGGGCCCTGGCCAGGGCTACCGCCTCCGGGCGCACGATGTCGGGTGGGTCGAGCGGGGCACCGATCGGGGCCGTGGTGACGTCGAACGCCTCGAGCGACTGCCCACCGGCGGTGGGGTAGATCGCCCGGACGAACGCCCCGGACTCCAGATCGATGCCGACGCATCCGTCGGGCTGCGGCGCCAGGACCAGCATGCGTAGCTCGGCCCCCGCGATTGCGACCCGGTATCGAACCTCGGTCCGCATGCACAAATGGTGGCGTGCGGTTCGACACAAGTGGTGGATGGTCAGGAGAAGCCACGGAGTGGTGTCCGGGCGACGCCAGATGATAGGGTCACCTACATAAATCTCTTCGCCTTTGCTAATACGCCGGCGGCGGCCCGGGCCGTGGTCGCGGCCGGGGCGACCGGGGTGGTCGTCGACTGGGAGCGGCGGGGCAAGCAGGCCCGCCAGGCGGGGGTCGACACCCAGATCAACGCCGACACGCCCGAGGATCTGCGGGCGGTGCGGGCGGCCCAGGACGGCGTCGTGCTGTGCCGGGTCAACCGGTGGTCGCCGGTGGAGGTGGACCTGGCCGTCGACCTGGGGGCCGACGAGGTCCTGCTGCCCATGGTCCGCGGCCCGGAGGAGGTCGACGCCGCCCTCGATGTGGTGGCCGGCCGGTGCCGGCTGGGCATCCTGGCGGAGACGGTCGAGGCCGTGGAGCGGATCGAGGCCCTCGCCGCCCGGCCGCTCAGCCGCATCTACCTGGGCCTCAACGACCTCATGATCGACCGGGGCGGCGGCACGCTGTTCCTGCCCCTGGTCGACGGCACGGCGGCGCGGGTGGCCGGGGCGGCCCGGGCGGCCGGCATCCCGTTCGGGGTGGCCGGGCTCACGGTGCCCGAAGGCGGCCGGCCGGTGCCGTGCCGGCTGGTCCAGGGCGCCCTGGCCGGGCTGGGGGCCTCGTTCACCTTCCTCCGCCGCTCGTTCTGGGCCGACACCGAGGGGCGTGACCTGGCCGTCGAGGTGCCCCGCATCCTGGCCGCGGCCGAGGTGGCCCGCCGCCGCACCCCCGCCGAGATCGTCGCCGACGAGGCCGGGCTGGCCGCCGCCGCCGGCTCGCTGGTCGAAGTGTGAAGGCGCTGGTCACGGGGGCCGGTGGGTTCGTCGGCGCCCACCTGTGCGCCCGGCTGGCCGCCGACGGCTGGGACGTGGTGGGCGCCACCCGGGCGACGGTCGACCTGGCCGACCCCGCGGCCACGGTTCGGCTGGCCCGGGAGGTCGACCCCGACGTGGCCTTCCTCCTGGCCGCCGGCCGGCGGGCGGCCACCCCGACCGAGCGGGCGGCCACCCTGGCCGTCAACGCCTCGTCGGGCGCCTGGCTGGTCGACGCCCTCGGCGCCCGGTGCCGGGCGGTGGTGCGGCTGGGGTCCTCGACCGAGTACGGGGCCACCGACGGCCCCATGGACGAGCGGGCGCCGCTCGAGCCCCGGGGCTTCTTCGGGGCGACGAAGGCGGCGGGGTCGCTGCTGGTGGCGGCGGCCGCCGAGGCCGGGGGCGTGCGGGCCGCCCTCCTGCGGGCCTTCCAGGTCTACGGCCCGGGCGACCACCCGGTCCGCCTGGTGCCCACCGTGCTGCGCGCGGCCCGCACCGGCGAGGTGCTGCCCCTGACCCAGCCGGGCATGCGGCGGGACTGGGTCCATGTGGACGACGTGGTCGAGGCCTGCGTGCGGGCCGCCCTGGCCGACGAGCTGGCGCCGGGCCAGGTGCTGAACGTCGGCACCGGCCGCCAAGTGGCCAACGAGGAGCTGGTGGCCATCGTCGAGCGGGTGAGCGGCCGCCCGGTCCGCACCGAGGTCGGCGCCCATCCCGGCCGCCCGTGGGACACCGCCTCCTGGGTGTGCGATCCGTCCCTGGCCCGGGAGCTGCTGGGGTGGGAGGCCAAGGTCTCCCTGGAGGAGGGGCTGGCCCGGTGCTGGGCCGCCTGAGCGTCGTCACGCCGGTCTACGGCAACGAGGCGACGCTCGAGGAGCTGTACCGCCGGCTGGCGGCGGTCCTGGCGGGGGAGTGGTCGCTGCGGTTCGTGGTCGACGCCTCGCCCGACGCCAGCCTGGCCGTCGCCCGGCGCCTGGCCGCCGCCGACGACCGGGTCTCGGTCACCGCCTTGGAGGCCAACGTGGGCCAGCACGCCGCCCTCCTGCGGGGCCTGGCCGCCGATGACGCCGACGTCTACGCCTGCCTCGACGCCGACCTGCAGGACCCACCCGAGGCCGTGCCCCTGCTGGTCGGGCGGTTGGGCGCCGGCGTGGTCTTCGCCGGCCGGCGGGGCGCCTACGAGGGCCGGAGCCGGCTCATCACCGGCGCCCTGCACCGCAGGCTGCAGGCCCGGCTCACCGGCGTGCCGGTCGACGCCGGCGCCTTCCTGGCCATGGACCGGCCGGCGCGGGACGCCCTGCTCGCCCTGCACCCGCCGAGCATCGTCGCCGGCGTGGGTGCGGCCGGCATCCGGTCGACGTCGATCCCCGTCGAGCGGGCGACCCGGCCCTCCGGCCGCTCGGCCTGGAGCGCCCCCGCCCGCCTGCGCCAGTCGGCCCGCACCCTGGCCTGGGCCTACCGCGCCCAGCGCTGAACCAGCACCACCGAGCGCCGGCCGGGGACCTCCCGCTCGTCGGCCACCCGCAGCCCCCGCCCGGCCAGCTCCCGGTCGAGGTCCGACAGGCGGGCCGGGTCGCCCTTGACCCCCCCGGTGGCCCGCCGCACCACCCACACCGTCTCGGCCGCGGGCACCGCCGCCGGAGGCAGCACCAGGTCGCCCACCAGCCGGGGATGGTGGCGGCGGGCGTAGTGGTCGACGCCGAGGGCGTCCCAGCGGGCGGCGGCCACCACCGGCTGGCCGGGGTGGTGGCCGGCGGCCACCAGGGCGACCGCCCCCCGCACGTCCTCCCGCGGCCCCTCGGCCAGGTTCGACACCGCGGCCACGACCGAGGGCACGAGCACGGCGGCCACCGCCAGCGGCACCCACCGGGCCCGCACGAGGCCCAGGGCGGCCAGCACGGCCAGCCCGGCCGCCGCGGGGAGCAGGTACCGGTCGACGTAGACGGGGCGGATTACCTGGGCGGCGGTGACCGCCACCACGGGCAGCACGGCCCAGCACCCGGCCACCACCCGGGCCCGGCCCGCCGAGAAGGCACCCGCGACGACCGCGGCGACGGTGACCGCGAGCAGCACGAGGTGCCCGCCGGTCCACGAACGGAGGAGCTTGGCCGGCACGGCCAGGCCGGCGTCACGGATCCACTCCGCCCCCGACGCGCCCACCCCGTTGGCCACCGCCATCCCCACCAGGCCCAGCGCCGGCAGGGCGGCCAGCGCCGTCACCCCCACCAGCGGCACGGCCCGCCGGCCCCGCAGCACGAGGGCGGCGACCGCGAAGGCGGCCGGCACCAGCAGGGCGAACCAGTGGGCCAGGCCGGCGGCGGCCGCCGCCGCCCCGTAGAGCCACAGGGACCCGCCCTCCAGCCACCGCGCGAGGCCCAGCGCGCAGGCGGAGGTGGCCAGCAGGGCCAGCATGTAGCCCCGGGCCTCCCCGGCGTAGGCCACGACGAGGGGGTTGGCGGCCAGGACCAGCCCGGCCACCACGCCGGTCGTCGACGACCCGGAGAGCCGGGTCACGGCCCGGGTGAACACGGCGACCGCCGCCACCCCGGCCACCAGGGAGAGCAGGCGCAGGCCGGTCTCGTCGGCCCCGAACGGGGTCACCAGCAGCCACAGGTGCACGACCGCGTAGTACGGCGCGTTGTACGAGGGCGGGGCGTCGGCCAGGTACGGGATCGTCCCCTCGCCGGTGACGACCGCCTCGGCCAGCCGCCGCAGCGAGAGGGGGGCCATCTCGGCCGTGAACAGCTCGTCGTACCAGAACCCGTAGCGGCGGGCGACGAGCCAGCCGCCCAGCACGGCGAGCACCAGGGGCGGGAGCGCCCCGCGGCCCCGCACCTCTAGGGCACGTCGGCGAGGGTGGGGAAGGCCAGCACCGGCTCCCGGCAGGCCACCGTGACCCGGCTGCCGACCGGCATGGGCTCGGCGCTCGGGAGCCGGACCAGCAGGCGCTCCCCGGTGGGCAGGCACACGCCGATCACCACGTCGTGGCCGAAGTACCGCCGGTCCTCCACCACGGCCAGGTCGTCGCCGGCTCCCGGGTCGCCGGCGGCTGTGGCCACCACGTGGAGCTGCTCGGGCCGCACGACCACGTCGACCGCCCCCTCGTCGGGGCCCTCGGCCAGGGCCAGCGTGCCCAGGGCGGTCTCCACCTTGCCCGGCGCCGACACCGTCCCCTGGAGGATGTTGGCCCGGCCCACGAAGTTGGCCACCCACAGGTCGGCCGGCCGCCGGTACACCTCCGCGGGCGGCCCGTGCTGGACGATCACCCCGCTGCGCATCACGGCCACGGAGTCGGCCATGGACAGCGCCTCCTCCTGGTCGTGGGTGACGAGGAGCGATGTCGCCCCCGACGCCCGCAGCACCCCGGCGACCTCGGAGCGGATCTCGTCGCGCAGGGCGGCGTCGAGGCTGCCGAAGGGCTCGTCGAGGAGGACGACGCTGGGCTCGGGGGCGAGGGCCCGGGCCAGGGCCACCCGCTGCTGCTGGCCGCCCGACAGCTCGTGCGGCATGCGCCGGCCCAGCCCGGCCAGGCCGGCCAGCTCCAGCATGGCCGCCACCGCCTTGTCGCGGCGGGCCCCCCGCTTCACCCCGTAGCCCACGTTCTCGGCGACGGTCAGGTGCGGGAACAGGGCCTGCTCCTGGGGCACGATCGTGACCCGCCGGCGCTCCGGCGGCATGTGGAGCCCGGGGCCGGCGACGGCCTGGCCCGAGACCCGGATGCGGCCGCCGTCGAGGCGCTCGAAGCCGGCGATGGCCCGCAGCAGGGTGGTCTTGCCGCACCCCGAGGGCCCGAGCACGGCCGTGAGCGTGCCCGTGGCCAGGCTGAGGTCGGTGGCCCGCAGGGCCTGGACCGCCCCGAAGGCCTTCCACAGCCCCATGCACTCGACCGCGTCGCCCGTGGCACTCACGAGAGCGATTCTCCCCCTCGCCGGGCCAGTGCCCACGTCGGCAGAGCCCCCACGGCCACGAGGAGCAGGGCGGGCAGGGCGGCGTCGCCGTAGGCCCCGGCCTGGGTGGCCGACCACACCCGGGTGGCGAGGGTCTCGAAGCCGGTCGGGCCGAGCAGCAGGGTGGCCGGCAGCTCCTTCAGGCAGGTGAGGAAGACGAGGGCCGCCCCCGCGGCCACGCCGGGGGCCAGCAGGGGGGCGGTGATCGTGCGGAACACCTCCAGTGGCCGCCGGCCCAGCGACCGGGCCACCTCGTCGAGCGACGGCGGCGCCTGCAGGGCCGAGCCGTAGATCGAGCTCACGGCCAGGGGCAGGAACAGGACCACGTAGGCGAACACCAGCACCGGGAGCCGCTGGTACAGGGGGTTCATGAACCGGACGGTGAAGAACACCAGCGACAGGGCGACGACGATGCCGGGCAGGGCGTGGCCCACGAACGCCGAGCGCTCGATGAACCCGGCGATCCGGCTCCGCGACCGGGCGGCCAGCACGGCCACCGGCACGGCCGCCGCGGCGGTGACCACCGCCCCCAGCACCGACGCCAGGACGGAGGAGCCCCCGGCCGCGCTGACCCGCGTCAGGTCAATGTCGGCCTGCACGCTCTCGGCCAGCCACCGCACGGTGGTGGCCAGGGGCACGACGATGGCCAGCCCGGCGACCCCGGCGGGCAGGGCCACCGCGGCCCACCGCCACCGCCCGAGGGGCACGAGGGCCGGCCGTCGGGGCGTGCCCCGGCCCGCGTAGTAGCGGGCCCGGCCCCGGGTGCGGGCCTCGGCCACGAGGATCCCCAGGGTGAACACCAGCAGCAGGCAGCCCAGGATGGCGGCCGGGCGGCGGTCGAAGCTCGACCGGTAGGCCTCGTAGATCACCCGGGTGAAGGTGTCGAAGCGCAGGATGGACACCGCCCCGAAGTCCGACAGCACGTAGAGGCACACGAGGAGCG
>Ga0247708_1000097_pt1 | contig 22182 bp, 21 predicted proteins | sample 42W_NmetaG_FD_189040 | JGI IMG/M metagenome (GOLD analysis project Ga0247708, IMG submission 189040) | Soil microbial communities from hillslope of Landscape Evolution Observatory, University of Arizona, Oracle, AZ, United States - 4-2-W_N | ecosystem: Engineered > Artificial ecosystem >...
GGGCGTCGGCGGTGTCCCGGCGAGCGGGGTCTCGGCGGTCGTGCTGAACGTCACGGTCACCGGGCCCACCGCGCCCAGCTTCCTGACCGTGTACCCCAACGGCGCCCCCCGCCCGATCGCCTCCAACGTGAACTACGTCGCCGGCCAGACCGTTCCCAACCTGGTCATCGCCAAGGTCGGCGCCGACGGCAAGGTGGCGATCTACAACCACGCCGGCTCGGCCCACGTCATCTTCGACGTTGTGGGGTGGTACTCGGCGTAACCGCCCGAACGACCTGGGCAGGCGTACCCTCTCGGCGGACACGACAGCGAGGGGGGCAGGTTGACGGAGGCGTGGGCGAACAGCGGCTCCTACGAACCCTACGTCGGCCGGTGGAGCCGCTTGGTCGCCCCTGCATTCCTCGACTGGCTCGGTGCCGGGCCCGGGAAGCGGTGGTTGGACGTCGGGTGCGGGACCGGCGCCCTCATGGCCACCGTCCTCGCCACCTGTGACCCCGTCGAGGTGGTGGGCGTCGACCCGTCTGCGGATTACCTCGGCTGGGCGAGGACGCACGTCTCCGACGACCGCGCTCGCTTCGTCGCCGCTGACGCGACCGACCTGCCGCCCGGTCCGTTCGACGTGGTCGTGTCCGCGCTCGCGCTGAACTTCATGCCCGACGCTGGCGCCGCCCTGGCCGCCATGCGGGCGCGGTGCCCGGAAGGCATCGTTGCCGCATACGTGTGGGACTACTCGGCGGGGATGGAACTGATACGGCGGTTCTGGGACGCGGCGGTGGCCCTCGACCCGGCGGCCGCCGACCTCGACGAGGGCGGCCGCTTCCCCCTCTGCCGGCGGGAGCGGCTGGCCGCGCTCTGGCGCGAGCAGGGCTTCGCCGATGTGGCCACCCGGTCGATCGACGTACCGACGGTGTTCCGGGACTTCGACGACTACTGGACGCCCTTCCTCGGCGGTCAGGGACCGGCGCCCGGCTACGCAACGTCCCTCGACGCGGCGCGCCGGGAGCGGCTGCGAGACCGGATCCGCGCCGCGCTTCCGACGGCCGCCGACGGCTCGATCACCCTCACGGCCCGGGCATGGGCGGTACGCGGCCGCACCTCCTAGCAGCCGCCCCGTCGAGCCCGGCCAGCTCGTGCGGCTCGTCGGCACCACGAGACCCGACACGCGCCGCGACCGCCATGTGGGCGAACGACTTCAGGTTACGACCGTCGACATGAGGACACCGCACCGGCCGGTCATGTGACATGACCGGACGACAACCGCCTACACCGCGCAGTCCACGAGCGGTGCGACGGCGGCCCTCTCGGTTCCCTCCACGGTGGTCGCCACGGCCAGCCGGTCGTAGGCGGGGGACGTCCACGCCCGCACGGTGGCGGCGACGCCGAGGATCCCTGCGATGGTGAACATCAGGGCGATGCCTCGGGCGGGGCCGGTGCCGAACCACTCGCCGAACCACCGTGCGCCGGCGCCGTCGGTCATGAACGGCATGAACACCGATTCGGCGAGGGGCGCCATGAGGAACGCGGTCAGCGGCGACGCCGCGTTCTCCACCAGCTGGGCGAACCCGAAGACCCGGCCCTGGCGCTCGAACGGGATCGCCCGCTGGAGGATGGTCTGCTCGGCGGCCTCGATCACCGGGATCAGGGTCAGCCACACCACCATGCCGATGGTCAGGAGCACGATGGAGGACCGGACGGCGAAGACCGAGCACACCGCCCAGTTGACGAGGTTGCCCGCCACCACCGCTCGCAGCGGGACCGAGCCGACGCCGTAGCGGGAGACGGCCACGCCGCCGGCGATGAACGCCAGGCTGATGAACCCCCACAGCAGTCCCCAGGCCTCCACCGACACCAGCTCGAGGCCGTAGGCGTCCATGAGCGACATGAAGACGCCGGCCAGCAGGTTGTTGCAGGCGGCCAGCAGGATCAGCATCCGTAGGCCGGGGACGGCCCGGATGGCGTCGACCGCGCCCCGGACGTCGACGGCCCAGGGACGGTCGGCCTCCACGTCGGGCCGTTCCGGCCCGGCCTCGTCGATCGAGATCGTCGCTACGTGCACGAGGGCGACCACGGTGAGGGCGAGGGCGCCGTAGTACGCCCACCCCATGCCCAGGCTCCCGATCACCAGACCGCTGAAGACCGACGTGATGGCGAACGAGACGCCCGTCGTCATCCCCACCATGCCGTTGGCCCGGTCGCGCTGGCCTTCGGGCACCAGCAGGGTGACGCAGGTGGAGAGGGCGATGCCGCGCATCTGGCCGGCCACCGACCCGAACAGCGTCGACATGGCCAGCACCCAGAACCAGGGGCTGGTGAGGCGGAGCAGGTCCGAGGCGTCGACGGCGACGAAGACGCCGGTGGCGACGGTGAAGCAGACGATGGACGCCGCCGTCGTCAGCAGGAGGGCCGTGTGCTTGCGGTGGCGGTCCACAAACGTGCCGAAGAACGGGCCGAGCGCCGCCGAGGAGATGCTGAACGCCCCGCCGATCACCCCCGTGGCCACCACCGACCGCGTCTCCAGGTAGACCCAGAACGTCAGCGCGAACCAGAGGAACGTGCTCGTCACGCCGGTGAGGAGGGTGTTGACCAGCAGCCGGCGGAAGGTACGGGGCACCTGCTCGTATCGGGGGGGTCGGGTGGCGCTCATGCTCGTTCTGACGGCTGTGGACGGCCGGACTCATCGGTCGCCTACGGGAAGGTCACGGTAATTGCTCAAGTATGGTTGAGGTCAAGCGATTTGCGATTATTGCTCCGTGGACATCCGTGGTGCGGGGCCGGACCGGTTGCCGGAACCGACGCGCCGGCCGGGCGAGGTGGTCCTGCAGGCGGTCGACACGGCGGTCACCAGGCGGTGAGCTCGGCAAGGGGCTCGGGCGGCGAGCGACCGAGCGGATTCCGGCCGAGACACTGCGAGCGGTCAACCGGGCGCTGGGGCGGACGGTCGTGACCAAGTACGGCACCAAGCGGGGCGCCGTGGCCCTCGGTCGCGCGCTGCCGTTCGGCATCGGGGCCGCCATCGGTGGCGGGGCCAACTACGCGTTCGCCCGGGCGATCGCAGGGCACGCCGACCGCTTCTTCCGGGACCTCCCGCCGGCGCTTCAGGCTCGCCCGGGCTGACGGCGGCGCAGGAGCGCAGCCAGGGCCCGGGGGCCGTCGTAGACGGCGGTGAACAGCAGGGTGAGGACGAGGGCGAAGGCGACCAGGGCGGCCACCATCCCCCACAGGCCGAACGCCCGGGCGCCGAAGGAGAGCGCCCTGACGAAGCCGTACTGGTAGGCCGCGACTGCCGCCAGCAGCGCCAGCAGGAACCGGCCCCGTCTCCCCCGCCTCGTCGCCGTCGCCATGCGCATCGCCCGCCTCGACCTCGTCCGGCGCAACGGTACCGCAGGCGGTCAGCGGCCGGGCCCCGGGCCGCGGGCCGAGCCGTCCAGCCACGTCCGGACGAGCGGCAGCAGCCGAGGGAGGAAGCGGGGCGTCCGGGCCGCATAGCCGGCGTACTCCGGATAGGCCTCCCGGAGCGCGGCCTCCTCGAACCGGGCCTTGACGTGGAGGAGGACGGTCAGGGCGACGGCGACGGCCAGGGGGTAGGGCGACGCCGCCCGCACGGCCACCGACCAGGCGATGGCGAGGAGCCCCGTGTAGATGGGATGGCGGCTGAGCCGGAACAGCCCGCCGGTCATGAGCCTCCCGTGCACCACCGGCAGGGGGACGGCGCTGAGCGACCGCCCGAGCGACACCGCGCCGAGCACGAGCCAGGCCGCGCCGAGGAAGCCGAGCGCCGAGGCCGTCGGTGCCCATCACCTCCGGGAGGGTCCAGCGGGGCCTTGGCCTCCAGAGCACCAGAACGAGCAGGAGGGCGAACTGGCCGGCGACGAGGAGATAGGCACGCACCGTCGCCCGGCGCGACGCGCTCCGGTGGAGCGTCACGCCGACCGCGCCCAGCGGGCCCCGGCGGCCACCGCCGGCGTGCCCTCCGGCCGGTCGTTCGTCATGAGCCCTCACTACGCCGGCCCCGCCCCGTTCCACCAGGGCCGAAGGTCACGACCGATGAGTTGGCGCCACGGCCGGCGTCTCCCCTCCTGAGATGACAGGACAGCGACCGGCGATCCGGCGTAGACAGGCGGGTGTGACGCGCGCGGCCGTCCAGCCCAGGAGCCCGGCGTGAGCGCGCTGGCCGAGTTGCAGGCCGGCACGGCCGGCCCTCGCTTCGCGGTCGAGCTGCAGCGCACCATCCGCGCCGTGGGGATCGCCCGCAACTTCCCGCCGCCGGAGGGGCACGGCCGCTGGGACGCCGACGCGGTGCACGCCGCGGCCTCCGAGTTCCTCACCGACGCGCAGACCCCCCGCCGGCTCACCGACCTCGCCGTGCACTGCGAGACCGACGCGGCCCTGCGGGCCCGGCTGCAGGCGACGGTGCGGAACTTCCTGGCCGACCTCGGGCGGCGGACCCCGATCGGCAAGCTGGTGGTGCGCATCAACGACGTCCTGCGCAGCGAGCCGGGCTTCGTCCGCGTCGACGGGCGGTGGGCCCGGGCCGGCGGCCCACAGGAGGCCGGGAAGGACGATCCCGAGGCCCTGAGCCGGGCGATCGCCGGGCACACGATCGTGGCGCCGTCGTGGGGGCACGAGGCCCAGCGGTCGGCGCCGGTGGCCGACCGCAGCACGGTCGTGGCCTTGTGCGAGGCCCTCCTCGACGCGGCCGGCGGCTCGCTGACTCCCCGGTCCCTGGCCCGGGCCATCGGCCATCGCCTCGGGCTGGGCCAGGCGCCGCTGTCGCTCGACGTGGCCGCACTCGACGCCCCGCCCGCCGGTGTCCAGGCCGCCGGCGACAGCACGGCCAGCCACGCCCTGCGCCTCCAGCGGGCCGGCGAGGTCCTCGCCGAGCTGAACGACAGGGAGCGGGTGGCCGTCGCCTATCCCGAGTTCACCGTCCGGGAGCTGGCGCCCATGCTCGGGATCAGCCGGTCCCAGGCCCACGTCGTGCGGGGCCGGGCGGTCCACATCATCCGGGCGGAGCTCCTCGACGACGACGACGCGGAGCGCATCGCCCTGCTCGTGATGGAGCTGGGGCGGGCCTGGGTGGAGGGTGTGGACACCGCGGGGCGGTCCACCGTACTGGCCACTCGATGACCGCGCTCGGACCGGCGCACCCGCTCGACGTCGACCTCGCCGACCTGGTGGACGGCAGGGTCGACGCCGCCCGCGCCGAGTCGCTCGACGCCCACCTTGCCGCCTGCCTGGTCTGCCGCCTCAAGGCCGACCGGCTGCGGCAGGCCGGCCCGGTCGCCCTGGCCGACGGGGCACCCCTGCCCTCGCTCTCGTTCCCGGTTCCGGAGCGCCGGTCGGGGCCACCGGCGTCGGGGGACCTACGCCTCGCCGGGGAGGACGAGCGGTTGCTCGTGATCGTGCTGGAGGTGGCCGGCGAGCGGGTCCGCGTGGCGCCCGTCACCCTCGACGTGGAGGCCGCCGACGAGGAGACGGTGGTGGTGGACGGGCTCGGGACGGCGCTCGCCGTCCACCTCGCCCTGTCGGCGGATCTCCCTGTCGCCGTGCTCGGCCCGAGCCTGGGCTCGCTGTCCCTGCCGGTCGAAGGCCGCCGGGGCACACCCGTCGCCGACGCCGCCGATCCCCGGCTGGAGGGCCGCCACGTGCTGGCCGGCCGGCTGGCCGCCCTCGACGATCCCGTGCTCGACGCCGAGCCGCCCCGTCCGGGGCCCGAGCAGATCCGCTCCTCCCTCATCGCCGACCTGCGGGACCTCCGGGGCGACACGTGCACCGTCCGCCCCCTGTTCGCCTGGAACGACGTGCTGCCCGCCGGCAGCGCCGCCGGCTGGGAGCCGCTGCTCGTCCTCGACGAGCTGGGCGTGGTACTCGTCGTCTTCGACACCCCGCACGGCCTGGCCGACGACGACGACTACAGCCGGGCCCGCACCGTGCTCACCCGCCTCAACGGCACGGCCCTGGTCGTGCTGTCGAGCGCGCTGGGCGAGCTGGCCGACGTGTTCGACGCGGCGTCGCTCAACCACGGCATCGACGCCCCGTCGGGACGCCACAGCGCACCCCGGCCGCTCATCGGCGACCTCAGCCCGTTCGACGCCGTGGCCAAGTTCCTCGACCGGACCACGGGCGTGCGCGCCACGACCCCGCCCGCCCGGGGTCCGGTCGCCAGGATCGACGTGGCCGAGATCCTGCGGGAGGCGGCGGCCGCCGCCCTGGCCGACGCCGCCCGGCAGGGCGGCCGGTTCAAGATCGCCCCGAAGCGGCGGGCCTACGAGTCGCTGTCCGGGTTGGAGGACGGGTTCGCCACCGCCCTCGGGCAGTCCTTCGACGCCGGCGCCGTGGTCGCCGAAGCCCTCCTGCACCTGGCCCGGGACGGCCGCGAATGATCAGGCGTATCCGGCTCGAGCACTGGCGGGCCTACCGCGCCCTCGACGTGGAGGTGCAGCCGGGCACGACGTTCCTGGTCGCCCCGAACGGGGTGGGCAAGAGCTCGCTGCTGGAAGCCGTGCGCTGGGTGCTGGCCGCCGGCCACGTCGAGCACCGGGCCTCGATGATCCGCCAGGGCCACAAGGAGGCCACCGCGGCGGTCACGCTGGCCGTGCCGGCCGGGGAGCTGGTCCTCACCCGGTCGCTGCTGGCCAAGGGCGCCCGGCTGAGCGTCGGAACCAGCGCCGCGCTCGACGGCCGGGAGGTCGGCGACGAGGAGGCCGTCGCCCTGCTCGAGGAAGCCTGGTCGGCGGACACCCGCTTCGTGTCACGGACCGCCTTCCTCACCGAGGACCTGCGGCGCGACGCCGAGGAGCCCAACCTGCGCACCCACCTGTGCCGGGCCTACTCGCTGGACGACCTCCAGCGCAGCCTGGGCGACATCGAACCCGTGCTCACCCAGCTCTCACGCTCGCTCAAGGCGTCACGGGCCGAGCTGTCCGGCACCGAGGAGCAGCTACGGGCAGCCGAGGAGGAGCTGGCCGCCGCCACCGAAGGGGTGACCGGCGCCCGGGAGGCGGCCGACGCGGCGCGCGGCGCCCACGCCGAGGCCCGCCTGGCCCTCGAGCAGGCCCGTGCGGCCGACGCCAAGCGCACGGCGGCCCAGGCGTGGCAGGAGGGGCAGGCCCGCCTGCTGCAGGTGGCGGGGTCGTTGCTCGGCGAGATGGAGGACGGGACGTCGCTGGCCGACGCCCTCGTCGAACTGGAGCAACGCCTGGGCGCCCAGGTCGACACCATCCGCCGGGAGCAGGCCGTCCTGCGGGCCCGGCTGGACGCGGCCGACGCCGCCCTCGCCGCCCTGCACGACGCCGACGCCAGCTGCCCGGTCTGCCTCCGCGAGCTGGACGACGACAGCCGGGTCCGGGCCGAGCACGTCCATCGCACGACGATCGAGACGGCCCAGGACGACCTGGTGACCCTCGACGATTCGGCGCCGGCCGCCGCCCTCGACGCCGTCCGCACGCTGGCCCGGAGCGCAGCGGCCCTGGGCGAGCGGCCGGAGGAGCCGCCTGCGGTGGAGCTCGACGCCCTCGCCGAGGCCGAGCAGCAGGCGCTGGTCGCGCTGGAGTCGGCGGCCGCCGCCCTCCGGGAGGCTGAGCTACGGGAGCGGGCGTCGGCCGCCAAGGTCGAGGCCATCCGGGCCGACCTGCACGCGGCCGGCGTGCTGACCGAGCAGTACCGCGCCGAGGGGATGCTGCAGGCGGCCAAGGTGGCGCTCAACACCACGATCACCACCGTGCTGGAGCGGCAGCTGCAGCCGGTCGCCGCCGAGGTGAACCGTCGCTGGGAGGCGGTGTTCCCCGACCGGCCGAACCTCTACGTGCTGCCCGACGGGCAGATGTCGCGCCGCATCGAGGGCGACGAGCTGGAGTTCGGCGCCTTCAGCGCCGGCGAGCAGACGGTGGCCAAGCTGATGATGCGCCTCACCACGCTGCTGGCGACGACCACCGTCCCGTTCTGCTGGGTCGACGAGCCCCTCGAGCACCTCGACCCGGTCTCCCGCCGGCTGGTCGGCAGCACGCTGGCCCACCTCAGCGCCCCCGGCGGGCTCGAACAGATCTTCGTGACGACCTACGAGGAGCCCCTCGCCCGCCGGCTGGCCGAGCTGCAGCCGGGGCGGGTCCGCGTGCAGTACCTCCGCACCGAGCCCCGCGCTTGACCTCAAGCTAACTTGAGGCTTTAGGGTCTCGGGCAGCGAAAATCGCCGGACAGCGACCACCGGTCCGGCGTAGGAATGCATCCGAGGGCGCCGCTCCAGAGCAGCGCCCGAAACCCCTGAGGAGCGTGTCTCATGAGCTATGCCGTCGAAGCCCACGGCCTGGTCAAGCGGTACGGGCCGACCACCGCCCTGAGCGGCATCGACCTCGAGGTCCCCACCGGAACCGTCGCCGCCGTGCTCGGTCCCAACGGCGCGGGCAAGACCACCGCCGTCCGCATCCTCACCACCCTCACCGAGGCCGACGAGGGGGTGGCCGCGGTGGCCGGGTTCGACGTCCGCCGCCAGGCCACCGAGGTCCGGCGCCGCATCGGCCTGGCCGCCCAGGACGCCACCGTGGACCCCCTGCTCACCGGGAGGGAGAACCTCGTCATGCTGGGCGAGCTGCACCAGCTCCGCCGCCGCGACGCCGCCGGCCGGGCCGCGCAGCTGCTGGGTGACTTCTCCCTGGAGGACGCGGCCGACCGGGTCGTCGGCGGCTACTCGGGCGGGATGCGCCGCCGGCTCGACCTGGCCGCCACGCTCGTCGCCCATCCCCAGGTCCTGTTCCTCGACGAGCCCACCACTGGCCTCGACCCCCGGGCCCGCAGCGAGCTGTGGACCGTGATCGACACGCTCGTCGGCCGGGGCACCACCGTGGTCCTCACCACCCAGTACCTCGAGGAGGCCGAGCGCCTGGCCGACGACATCGTGGTCATCGACCACGGCCGGATCATCGCCCGGGGCGACGCCCGCACGTTGAAGCGGGAGGTCGGCGGCGACCAGATCCAAGTCGTCGTCGTCGATCCCGACCGGCTGCGGGATGTGGCGCGCATCGTCGCCGACGTCACCGGGGCCGAGCCGACGTTGGAGGTGGCGGCCCGGTCGGTCACCGCGCCCACGTCGCTCGGCGTGAAGACCCTCGTGGCCGTGGCCGGCGCGCTCGACGACGCCGGGATCGAGGTCGACGACCTCAGCCTCCGCCAGCCGACGCTCGACGAGGTGTTCCTGACCCTGACCGGCTCCGTCGCCCACGACGGTGACGCCGACCGAACCGACGCAACGGACGCAACCGAGGAGAGAGTCGCATGACCACCATCACCGTCTCCAACGCCACGGTCACCACCGAGGATCTGCAGCGCCCCCGCGGCCTGGTCCACGACGCCTGGGTCATCGCCCGGCGGGGCCTCGTGCACATGAAGCGCCAGCCGGAGGCCCTGGCCGACGCGACCATCCAGCCGATCATCTTCGTCCTGCTCTTCGCCTACGTCTTCGGCGGGGCCATCGACGTGCCGGGCGGCGGCAACTACCGCGAGTTCCTGATGGGCGGCATCTTCGCCCAGACGATCGTGTTCGCCGCCTTCGGCGTGGCCATGTCGCTGGCCTACGACCGCAAGAACCAGGCCGTCGACCGGTTCCGGGCGCTGCCCATGGCCCGGGGCGCGGTGCTCGCCGGGCACGCGGTGGCCAACCTCTTCAAGTCGCTCCTGCCCATCGCCATCATGTCGCTGTGCGGGCTCCTCATCGGCTGGCGCATCCGCGACGGGCTGGCCGAGGCGGCCCTGGGCTACCTGCTCCTGGTCGCCTTCGCCTTCGCCATGGTCTGGGTCGGCGTGCTCCTGGGCAGCCTGGTCGCTACGCCGGAGGCGGTGCAGGGCATCGCCTTCGGGGCGCTGTTCCCGCTCACGTTCATGGCCAGCACGTTCGTGCCCACCGAGACCATGCCCGGGGCGCTGCGGACCATCGCCGAGTGGAACCCCGTCACCACCCTCGCCAACGCCGCCCGCCTGCAGTTCGGCAACCCCATGGCCGAGGTGGGGCCCGGCGCCCCGTGGTCGATCGCCCATCCCGTGGCCTACTCGCTGATCTGGATCGTGGCCATCGTCGCCGTGTGCGCCCCCCTGGCCGTGCGCACCTACCAGCGGTCGGTCCAGAAGTAGCGCCCCCCAACCGTTCTTGGCGCGCTCATCCGTGCTCTACACGGATGAGCGCGCCAAGAAGCGGAGGGGTCAGAACGAGTTCGACAGCTTCATCACCGCCGGGCCGAGGACGACGATGAAGAGCGTCGGCATGATGCAGAACACCAGCGGGAACACGACCTTGACCGGGAGCTTCATGGCCCGCTCCTCGGCCCGGAAGCGGCGCTTCTCCCGCTGCTCGGTGGCCTGGGAGCGCAGGACCCGGGAGATCGGGACCCCGTAGGTCTCGGCCTGGGTGACGGCGTGCACGAACTGGCGGAGGTCGGCGACCTCGGTGCGGGCCACCATCATCTCCAGCGCGTCACGGCGGGGGACGCCGACCCGGACCTCCTGCAGGAGCTGGGCGATCTCGGCGGCCAGCGGCCCCTTGCCCGACTTGGCTGTGCGGGCGAGGGCGGCATCGAAGCCGAGGCCGGCCTCGATGCAGATGCTGAGCTGGTCGAGCGTGTCGGGCAGGCGGTTGGCGATCTCCCGCTGGCGGTTCTCGGCCAGGTGGGCGAGGACCACGTCGGGAAGGACGTAGCCGATGAACCCGGCCAGCACCGTGCTCAGGATCGAGGCGGCGGACGGCGACGGGACGGCCCACAGGAACGCGGTGGCGGCGATGCCCACCGCCCCCAGGCCGAGCTTGGCGACCAGCAGCCGCTCGATGGTGATCGGGTCACCGGCCAGCTCGACCCGGCGCTCCAGCGACGCCACCATGCCCCGGGGGCTCAGCCGCCGGGCCGGCCCGGCAAGGGCCCGGACGAACGGCTGGAAGAGTCGCTCGATCGGCGACTGCGACAGCACCATCCCGCGCACGTCGGCGCTGGCGGCCAGGCCCACGGTGAGGTTGCGGTTCACCCGCCGCCCGGGAACCCGGTCGGAGGCCAGGCTGAGCCACAGGATGGGGATCGACAGCGTGACTGCGAGGGCTGCGATCACGACGTAGATGGGCACAGGGACTCCTCTTAGAAGGTCGGCTTGACGATGCGGCTGAGCCACACGCCGCCGGCGACGAGAAAGGCGGCGGCACCGGCGAGCAGCATCCAGCCGGTGCCGGTGGTGAACAGGGGGGCCATGTAGCTGCGGTTGGTGACGGCCATCACCGCGCCGAGCCCGAACGGGAGGATCATCAGCACCCAGGCCGACAGCCGGCCCTCGGCGCTGAGGGCGGCCACCTGGCGGCGGACCTTGGTCCGGTCGCGGATGGTGCCGGTCACCGAGTCGAGGATCTCGGCCAGGTCGCCACCGACCTCGCGCTGGATGTCGACCGCCTCGACCACCCACTCGAAGTCCTCGTTGCCGACCCTGCCCCGCATGGAGGAGAGGGCCTCCACGAAGTCGCGGCCCAGGCGGGTCTCGACGGTCACCCGGCGGAACTCGTCACACGTGGGCGACTCCGACTCCCGGGCAACCGTGTCGATGGCCTGGGCCAGGCTGTGGCCGGCCCGCAGGCTGCCGGCGAGCATCTGGAGGGTGTCGGCCAGCTGGTCGGCGAACTGCTTCCTGCGCCGGCGGGCCAGCTGGTCCACGACGACCCGGGCGACGAGGGGGACGATCAGGGCCAGGACCAGGCCGATCAGGGGCGTGGCCACCAGGAAGCCGATGCCGAAGAGCACCACGCTGCCGGCGAAGACGCCGACGAGGAGCTCGCCCACCCGCATGTCGATGCCGGCCGAGTCGAGGGCGGCGGCGAGGCGGGCCGTGCCGCCGCGGGACTTCATGAGGGAGTCGCTCAGCTCCTCCACCCGCTCGGCGGCGTCGGCGAAGGCCAGCCCCCGGCGGCGGGTGACCAGGCCCCGGGCCTTGGGCGTCCAGGAGCCGACCATGCCGATCAGCAGCCCGAGCATGGCGAGGGCCCACAGGACCACCCCGCCCACGAAGGCCCAGCCGCCCAGCCGGTCGCCCGCCGGCGTCGATGCGGGTTCCGTGCGGGCTTGGCCGTTGGCGGCGACCGGCAGGGCGGGCAGGTCCAGGCGGGTGCGGCCGGTGGCCTGGACGCCGCCTGCGGTGAGGGCGACCTCCACGTCGGTGGGCCCGCCGGCGGCGGAGGTGTAGGTGAGCGCGTACTGGCGGACGAGCTGCTTGGCGATGGCGTCGAAGGCGCCACCGAGGGCGGCGGGGTCGCCGGCGGCGACGACCCGCCCGCCGGTGGTGGAGGCCAGGCGGTCGAGGGCGGCGGGGTTGCTCTCCACGGTGCGCAGCTCGACCGCGAACACCGGGACCTTGGCCGCGGCCAGGGCGGCCGCGGTGGGCTCCAGGGTGTTCAGGCTCGACGTGTCGCCGCCGTCGGAGAGCAGGACCACGACCCGCCGGGTCCCGGCCGCGGCGGGCAGCTCGGCCAGGCCGGTGCGGAGGGCGTCGTAGAGGGCGGTGTTGCCCCTGGCCGTGAGCCCGGAGATGGCCGCCTGCTGGGCCGCCCGGTTGGACGAGAGCGGGCTGACCACCGTGGCGGTGGCGCCGAAGCCGATGACCGAGACCGGCACGCCGGCCGGCAGCTGGTTGAGGAACGACTGGGCCGCGGACTTGGCCGCGGCCAGCGGGGCACCGGTCATGCTGCCCGAGGTGTCGAGCACCAGGGCGACCTGGAGCTGGTCGGCCGGGAGGGCCTCGACCTTGGCCGGCCGGACCGCCCCGGCCTCCTTGACCTCGAACGACGCCGCCGTCAGCACCTGGTCGCCCACTTCGGCCGGGGCGGCCACCACCAGGCGGATGTCCGGGTAGGCGGTGATGTCGCCGGTCACGGCGAGTGTCTCCTGCCTGGCGGCGGCGGCCGGACCGGCCGAGGCCAGCAGGGCGGCGACGGCGACGGCGGCCAGGCGGCGGGGCGCTCTCATCGGGCCCGTGCCTTGAGGTTCGGGACGGCGTCGACGGGGCCGAGCAGGCGGGCGGGAACGGGCAGACCCTCGGCCTTGAGGCGGTCGGCGAACGCCGGCCGGATGCCGGTCGGGACGAGCGACGTGCGCAGCATGCCGTCCTCGGTGGGCTCGCCGTACTGGAGCACGAAGATGTCCTGGAGGCTGATCACCCCGCCCTCCATGCCGGTCACCTCGGTCAGGTTGGTGACCCGGCGGCTGCCGTCACGGAGGCGGCTGACGTGGACGACGAGGTGGATGGCCGAGGAGATCTGCTCGCGGATGGCCCGGGACGGCAGGTCGAGGCCGGCCATGAGGACCATGGTCTCGAGGCGGGCCAGGGCGTCGCGCGGCGTGTTGGCGTGCAGGGTCGACAGCGACCCCTCGTGGCCGGTGTTCATGGCCTGCAGCATGTCGAGGGCCTCGCCGCCCCGGACCTCGCCGACGATGATGCGGTCCGGCCGCATGCGGAGGGAGTTGCGGACCAGGTCCCTGATGGTGACCTCGCCCCGGTCCTCGACGTTCGCCGGCCGGCTCTCGAGGCGGACCACGTGCTCCTGGTGGAGCTGGAGCTCGGCCGAGTCCTCGATGGTGACGATGCGCTCGTCGGCCGGGATGAAGGAGGAGAGCACGTTCAGCAAGGTGGTCTTGCCGGTGCCCGTGCCCCCGGTCACCAGCATGCTCATGCGGCCGGCCACGCACAGGTGGAGCAGCTCGGCGAGCGGGGCGGTGAGGGTGTGCAGGCGGACGAGGTCCTGGGCGGTGAAGGGGTCCTTGGCGAACTTGCGGATGGTGAGGGTGGGCCCGTCGAGGGCCAGCGGGGGCACGATGGCGTTCACGCGGGAACCGTCCGGCAGCCGGGCGTCGACCATCGGGGAGGACTCGTCGATCCGCCGGCCCACCTGGCCGACGATGCGCTCGATCACCCGGCGCAGGTGGTCGTCGAACATGAACCGGGTGCCGGTGGCGTAGAGCTTGCCGTTCCGCTCGACGTAGATGGGGCGGGTGCCGGTGACCATGATCTCGGACACGTCGTCGTCGGCGAGGAACGCCTCCAGCGGGCCGTAGCCGAGGACGTCCTCGCTGATGTCGTCCAGCAGGCGCTGGCGCTCGGCCGGCGACAGGGGCGCCCGGTCGCTCTCCAGCACGGTGCTCAGCTCGTCGATCACCAGGCGGTGAAGCTGCTCCTCGGTCATCTCCGGGCGGAACAGCCGCCCACCAAGGCGGGCGTAGAGCGAGTCCTGGGCCCGCTGCTTGATGGCGGCCAGCGGGTCGGCCGCGGGACGGTTGGGCGAGGCGAGCGTCGCCCGGGAGGCCGCGGGCTTGTGGCTCCCGCTCGCCGGCTTGGGCGCCTGGCGCTCGGGCGCCGGGCTCTCCGTCGCAGGGATCCCGTTGGCCTGCTTCAGCCGCTGGTTGAGCTTCATCTGCCGTCCTTTCTGGAGAAGCGCCGGCCGCCGGTGGCCTGCACCGGAGCGGGGTTCTCGACGAAACGCTGGGCGAGCTCGCTCAGGGCGCGGGCGGCCGGCGAGCGGGGCTGGGCCTCGACGATGGGCGCACCCTGGTTGATGGCGATCTGGATGTCGCGGGACGTGGGCACGGAGACGTCGACGGGGTGCCCGAGGGTGGCCTCGACGTCGCGGGCGGAGAGCCCGACACGGTCGTCGGACCGGTTCAGGACCAGGTGCCGCTTGGCCCGGGTCATGCCGAGCAGGTCGAGCACGTCGATCGCCTTGCGCAGCGCCCGCACGCTGGGCACGTCGGTCACGCAGACCATGACCAGGTCGTCGGAGCGCTCGATGGCGGCGAGGGCGTACTCGTCGATCCCGGCGGCGGTGTCGACCACGATGTAGGCGAACTCGGCGGCCAGCACGTCGATGACGTGGCCGACCGTGGCGCTGGTGACCTCGTCGGCCTCGGCCGGGAAGTGGGGGGCCAGCAGGGCGTAGAACCCGCTGGGGTGGGGCTCGAGGAAGACCTTCAGCGCGGTGCTGTCCAGGCGGACGTCGGCCCGGGCCGCGTCGGCCATGGTGGCCTGCGGGCCGAGGGCGAGGGCGCTGGCCACGTCGCCGAACTGGAGGTCCAGGTCGATGATCACGACCTTGTGCGGCGCGGCGTGGGCCAGCTTCATGGCCAGGTTGGTGGCCACGGTGGTCTTCCCGGCGCCGCCCTTGGGGGAAAGCACGGTGATCACCCGGCCGCGGGGCGCCGCCTCCCGGTTGACCGCGGCGACGTTCCCCGCCTGCCGGCGGGCGGCCGCGGCATTGGCCCGGGCGATCGATTCGCGAACCTCGGGGTCGTCGGCCTCGGGGGCGATGACCTCCCTGACACCCGCCCGAAGCGCCCGCTCCCACAGCTTGGTGGTGGGCTTGGCGACGAGCACCACGCAGATGTCCGGGTAGTGGACGTCGATCGTCTCGGCCAGCGCCAGGCCGAACGACGCCGGCATGCCCGGGCCGAGCACGAGGACCGCCGCACCCTTGGCCGCGATCTGGTGGGCCGCGGACTGCGGGTCGGTACGGGGCAGCCGCTCGTCCCACCACCGCTCGGCGTGGAGGTCCCCGTCGAAGGCCCGCTTGACCTGAGCCTCGAACTCGGGGTCGGGGGTGACAAGGAGGGTGGTGATCACAGGTTCACGCTCTGGCGGTTCAAGACCTTGGTGCCGCCCTCGTTGGCCTCCTTGGGCTCCCAGGACAGCCACAGCGTCCCGTGCTCGGCGGCGAAGACGACCTTCTCAACCGACGGGGCGTCGAGGGCCATGGTGACCAGGACCGGGCTCACCGGAGCGGTCGCCGAGGCCTTGGTGGCCACCACTGCGCCGTCGGTCGACGTGCGCACGTCGGTGATGCGGACCTTGTGCAGGATCATGTGGGTCGACTCGGGGTCGTCGAAGGAGGCGGTGACGCCGACGAGGTCGCCCTCACGGACCTGGCCGCCCAGCGCCCGGACCGGGTCGAGGGAGACCGTCACCTGCAGCATCCCGGCGGGAATGCCGGCCGCCTGCTCGGCCGAGCCGAAGCGGGCGGGGACGACCTGCTCGCCCGGAAGGAGGTCGACGACGGCGACCTTGCCAGACAGCGAGGAGATGTTGGCCACCGCGTCCTTGGCGAGCACCTTGGTCGGCACCTGCTCGAGCCGGACCTTGCCGGCGATGTCCTCGGCCTTGGTGCCCTTGACGATGGTGTCGCTCACCACCAGCACGCCGACCGTCTTCTCGCCCGCGAGGGCCCGGTCCTCCGCGCTGCGCACGTAGGCGACGAGCAGCGCCGTGCCGATACCGGCCAGCAGCACTGAGACGACGATGCCGATGAGCTTCTGACGCTTGATCATGGGTGTTTGCTCCTAGCTGACGAGTTTGACGGTGCGGGCGCCGAGGTCAGGGCCACCGACGGCGTCGGCAGCCGAGACGTACCGGGTGAAGTAGCCGCCGAGGCAGGTGTCTCCCTTGCTGCAGGGGGCGTTGTAGTCGAGGCTCGGAAAGCGGTAGCCGGTGAGGCGGAACTCGGCGAAGCCGTAGATGTGGTACATGCCGTTGCTCCCGGTGTTCCAGAGGTCGTCGAAGATCGGCAGCAGCACGATCTGCTGCTGGGACGCCATCTGATAGAGGCGGCTCTCGCAGGCCTTCGGGGCCGAGGTGCCGGGGTCGGCGCTCTCCTGGATGTTCGTGTCGGACGTGATGTTGACGGTGCAGTCCGTGGAGGTCACCCAGCCGAAGCCACCGGCGAGGCGGTGGTCGCCGTCGGTGTCCTGGCCGGCGGGGGCCGCGCAGTCGCCGGACTTCTTGCCGCCACCCTTGGTGCCGGCGTGGAAGTAGATCACCGTCGGGTCGTTGAAGGTCTTGCCGTTCTTGGTGGCCGACGTCCACTCGCAGGAGGACATGACCAGGGGGATGACGTTCGCCCGGCCCACGCCGGCCCACGTGGCCGTGGCCTTGGCGTGGACGGTCGCGCCGTCGTCGCCGGTGAAGGCCTGGGCGAAGAAGTACGGGAGGATGGTGTCGCCGTTCTTGGACTTCGTCTCGGTCTGCACGGTGACCTTCTTGGTCCCGATGTTGACGTCGACGCTGACGATGGTGGTGGCGCCGTCGAGGGCGTTCCCGTCGGCCAGGCTGGCCGCGAACAGCTTGGGGTTGGCCGGGCAGGTTCCCTCGGCGCAGCTGTGGGCGATCGCCAGCGCGGCGGCGTCGGCGCCGTTCTGCAGCTGGCGGCGCTCGTCGTGGAGGGCGCCGATGTCGACGACGAGGGCGGCCATGACCACCATCACGACAGCGAAGAAGGCGGTGAGCAGGGCGACCGCCCCCCGCTCGCCGGCCGGCGCGACAGGACTCATCCTCCGCATCGCATGACCCCCTTGGCGTTCAGCGTCCAGGTTCCCTGGCCGAAGAACGGGATCTCGTAGGTGAACGGGTACGAGGCCTGGACGACCGCCTTGTCCGTGGCCGCCGGCATGGCGGGGCACGGCGTGATCGGCTTCACGGTGATGGAGCCCGAGCTCAGGTCGGTCGCGCCCTTGGTGGCCGCGACCCCGTCGTTGCCCAGGGCGGCGGCGCGGGCGCCCTCCCGCACGGCGGCGGTGAGCTCGATCTTGGCGCTGTACGCCCTCCCGAACTCGACGATCCCGAAGGTGAAGAGGACGAGAAGGGGCAGGACGAGAGCGAACTCCACGACGGCGGCCCCTCGTTCGTCACGTGCTGCTGCTCGTCTCACAATGAGAATGATCGGAACGCGGGACCGATTCCTCATCCTCAAAGTTGATGAAACGCCCAGGACGACGCGAATGCACTACCCGGGCGGCCTCCATCCGGCGTCGCGCGCGAGGGCGACCGCGGCCAGCTGGGAGTTCACCCCCAACTTCGTGAGGATGCCCCGGATCTGGCTGCGGACGGTGGCCAGGGAGACGTAGGAGTGCTCGGCGATCGCCTCCGCCGACTCACCCGCCATGAGGCGGGCCAGCACCGCCTGCTCGCGGGGTGTGAGGCTGTGGAACGGCGCCAGGCGCCGCTGGCCGGCCCGCCGGCTCTCCCGGAGCTCGGCCAGCAGGCTCTGACGTTCACCCTCAGGAAGAAGGTCACGACCTTCGGCGCTGCGCTGCACCGCCTCCACCAGCTCGTCGAACCTCGACGCCTTGGGGACGATGCCGGAGGCGCCCGCCTCCACACAGGCGCCGAGGCGAGGGCGGCTGGTGTCGCCGGACATGATCACGACCCGCGCCCCGGCCTCGACGAGCGGCCGCACGAGCTCCACGCCGTTCCCGAGCGCCGGTCCGAGGTCGAGGTCGAGCAGCACCAGCACCGGCGCCAGCGCCGCCACCCGCTCGAGCACGGCCTCCCGGCTCGGCCCGTTCATCGCCTCCACGTGGAGCCCGCGCTGGCGCAGGGCGAGGGCGAGCGTGCCCGAGAGCAGCTCGTGGTCCTCGAGGATCAAGAGGCGGTCGACGCCCGGGGGCTGTTCTTCAGGCCCCGTCATCGGCCTCGCCCTCGATGGTGGTCAGCGCCGGCAGGCATATGCCGAACGAGGACCCACCGCCGGGACGGGCCTCCACCCACAGGTCGCCGCCCTGCCCTCGGATCAGGCGGGCGGCCACCCGCAGGCCCAGGGCGTCGTCGCGGTCGGGGAACCGGCGGTTCTCCGGGTCGAACATCGCCCGCCGCTGCTCCCGAGGCATGGTCTGGCCCCGGTCCTCGACCCGCAGGACCACCCAGTCGCCGTCGCGCTCCCCGCGGATGGTGACGGGGGTGGCCACGGCTCGCCGGGTGGCGTAGTCGACGAGCTGGCGGAGCACCTCGGCAGTCTCCCCCGGCGAGCCGCGGCCGACGAGATCCTCCGCCACCTCCACGGTCGGACGGGTGCTCCACGCCGGGTCGTCGGCCACGGTGGCCGCCACCTGGCGCAGGGACACCTGCTCGCCGGCCGTGCTCTGGCTCAGGAGCTTGCGGAGGCGGGACGTGCCCGAGCCGAGGACGCGGGCCAGGCTGGCCCGGTCTCGGTCGGAGAGCTGGTCGAACTCCCGCTCGAGGATGACCGCGGCCCCGTCGATCGCGGTGATGGCGTTGATCAAGTCGTGGCGCTGGCTGCGCTGGGCCGCAGCGCGCACGCGCTCGCGCGTCTCGGCCGCCCCGGCCTCGATCTCGGAGTCGGTGAGCTGGAGGGTCTGGTCCTCGTAGGCCCGGGTGAGGTCCAGATAGCAGCCGGCGAGGGCCAGCAGGGCACCCAGCGCCTCCAGCACGGCCGCGCCGAGGGCCCAGCCGTCGCGCCCGACGGCGGCGCCGGCCGCCAGTCCCGAGAGCGTGAGGGCGAACAGCATCAGGCCGGCCCAGCCGTACAGCCAGCGCCGCCGGAACCCGCGCAGGGTGTAGCCCGTGGCCAGGGCCAGCCAGGCCCCGGCCACCAGCGCTCCACCGGCCACCCCAGCCGCGCTGTCGGCCTCGGTCAGCGGCGCCACGGTGAGCGCCGACTCCAGGCCGGGCACGACCGCCATGAGCAGGGCGACGAGCCCCACACCCGCCACGGCCACGACCGCGGTCGCCGCCGGCCCCACCCGCGCCCGCAGCAGCGCCGGCACCAGGCCGGCGGCGAAGAGGACCGGGGTCATCGCCGCGCCCGCAGCCGCCAGCTCGGGCAGCCAGCCGTGCCCCGGGGCCCCGTCACCGAAGATCTCCGCCACCCGGCCGAGGGCGCCGAGCCCGAAGGCCAGCGCGCCGGCCCCTGCCCAGAGGGCGGCGCGGTCGCCGAGCTGGCGCCAGGTGGCACGGGACAGCGCGAACACCGCGAACCCGCACAGCGCCGAGGTGGCGGCCAGGACCAGCCGGACGTCGTCGGTCCGCCCGTCGTCGACCACGGCCCGCCGGGCGAGGGTGGCCACGACCGCACCGACGCTGAGGAGGATCACCCCGCCGACGAGAAAACGGCGGCTGAGCTCGCTCTCGGACGAGGGAGCGGGAGGCTCCCGGTAGGCGGCGCTCGGCGGTGGCGTCGCAGGCGCGGTCATGTCGCTCCAGTATCTCCCGGACACCCCCTTCAGCTCTGAGCCCGGAATGCCGATAACCGTTCCAAGAGCAAAGGGGGCCTGCCGCCATGAAGACCGTGCTGGTCGTCGATGACGACGCCGACATCCGCGAACTGATCCTCTGGAAGCTGCGAAACGCCGGCTACACCGCGATCGCCGCGGTCGACGGGCAGGCCGGCCTGGTGGCCGCCAACGGCGGGCCCGACGGGACGGGCGACATCCCGGATCTCATCCTCGTCGACTGGATGATGCCCCGCATGACCGGCATCGAGCTGTGCGAGGCCCTCCGCGACAACCCCCTCACCGCCGCCATCCCGATCATCCTCCTCACGGCCAAGGCCCAGGAGTCCGAGGTCGAGCGGGGGTTCGCCATGGGGGTCGACGACTACATCGTCAAGCCCTTCAGTCCACGGGAGATGCTGAGCCGGGTCCAGGCCGTGCTCGCCAGGGCCGGGGCCCGCAGGTGAGCGGCGGGGAGGCGGTGACCGTGCTCGCCGTCATCTTCTCCGCCCTCGTGCTCGCCGCCGCCGCCGTCGCCGGCCGCCGGCTCTTCCACGCCCGCCGGGCCACCGCCGAGGCTGCGGTCCGGCCCCTCCTGTTCGAGGCGATCGACACCGGCGAGGTCGACGTCCTCACCCTGAAGCGCCTCAAGGCCGCCGAGCGCCAGGCCCTGCACCGCCAGGCCACCGCCCTCCTCCCCCAGCTCCGAGGCCAGGACCACGACCACCTCGCCCGCCTGCTCGAGAGCAACGGCGAGGTCCGGGCCGCCCGCCGCCAGCTCCGCAGCCCCAGCGCCACGGCACGGGCCCGGGCCACCCGCTTCCTCGGCGAGACCGGCCGCCCGGCCGCCGTCGAGGACCTGGTGAAGCTCCTGCGCGACCCCAAGCCGAGCGTCCGCTGGTCCGCCGCCCGCAGCCTGGGACGGCTCGGCCACCCGGCCGCGGTGACGCCCCTCCTGGGGTCGCTCGAAGGCGACCGCCCGATCCCGCCCGACGTGGTGATCGAAGCCATCTCCCAGATCCGCACCTGCCCGGTCGCCGTGCTCCGCCAGGGGTTGCGCAGCCGGTCGGCGCCCATCCGGGCCGTGTCGGTGGAGCTCCTCGGCCGGTTCCAGGCCCTGGCCGCCGGGTCCGACGTCATCTCCGTGCTCAGCGACGACCCGTCGGTCGAGGTCCGCACCCGGGCCGCGCAGTCGCTCGGGCGCATGGGCCTTCCTCGAGCCGTGGGCCCCCTGCTGGCCAGCCTCCACAACGGCCCCGCCGCCATGCACCCCCAGGTTGTCTGGGCCCTCGGTGAGATCGGCTCGGAAGAGGCGGTCCCGGCCCTGCGGGCCGCCCTGACGGGTCCCTCCGCCCAGGTCCGCAGCGCGGCGGCCCAGGCCCTCGCAACCCTGCGGGCACCGGCGGTCACGGGCGCCGGCGCCCGGGGCTGAGGTCCCTCGCGGCAGGCGAGAAAGCCGTCGCCGCAAATCCTCGCTACCGTCCATGGGGTGGCAGGTGGGTCTGACTCCGGCGCGGACACCCGAGCGCCGGCCCGGCCGGAGCCCGACCTCCTGTCGATCCTCACCCACGACATCGGCAACCAGCTGACAGTCATCGGGGGCTTCGCCGAGATGCTCGCCGACGGGGTCGACGACCTGCCCCCCGCCATGGTGCGCGAGTTCTCCCAGGCCATCCTCCGCGGCGCCGAGCAGATGCGGGCGCTCCTGCAGTCGGTGTCCGACCTCCGCCGCCTCGACGCGGGGCGGCTCGACGTCCACCCCGAGACGGTGGACCTCGTCCCCCTGATCGGCCGGGTGGTCGAGCAGTGGGGCCTGCAGCTCGGCTCGCGCCCGGTCGACCTCCGCCTGCCCGGGGAGCTGGTCACCAAGGCCGACCCCAACCGCGTCCAGCAGATCGTCGGCAACCTACTCTCGAACGTGGCCAAGTTCACCCCGCCCAGCGCCACGGTGACCGTCGCGCTGTCGGTCACCGGCGGGGAGTTCGAGCTGTCGGTCAGCGACACCGGCCCGGGGATCCCCCCCGACCGGGCCGAGGAGGCCTTCGAGCGGTTCGCCCGGCTCGGCACGGGCGTGAAGGGCACGGGCATCGGCCTCTTCGTGTCCCGCGAGGTCGCCCGGGCCCACGGGGGCGACCTCGTGCTGGCCCGCCAGCCCGTGGGCGACCTGTCAGGACTGCGGCTCACC
>Ga0247708_1000100_pt1 | contig 21844 bp, 18 predicted proteins | sample 42W_NmetaG_FD_189040 | JGI IMG/M metagenome (GOLD analysis project Ga0247708, IMG submission 189040) | Soil microbial communities from hillslope of Landscape Evolution Observatory, University of Arizona, Oracle, AZ, United States - 4-2-W_N | ecosystem: Engineered > Artificial ecosystem >...
GAATCAGGTCGGATGGGGGCGCCCCAGGGGCGGTCGGCGGGCCGAAGGATGGCGGCGGCTCGTGCGCCGGCGGCGCGGAGCCGTCGCCGCCGCTGAAGGCGTCGCGGAAAGCTTGCAGGAACGAATCGAAGGCGCTGTCGAGCACGACCTCGAGCAGCGCGAACAGGAACGCCATGATCGCCGCGGCCATCAGGCCGCCGACGAGCAGTAGCATGAAGCTCGCCCGATCTGCGGAGCCTTTTACCGGCTATGGCATGTAAAAGGCTCCGCAAACCGGTCCCGCGTCCGGATCCAATGCTCGATAACGGTGGTTATGGGAACTCGGGCGAAGAAGCGCCGGCAGGCGAGGTGCTGCAGCCGCGGGCCGGGTCGTGCAGCTCAGTTGAGCGACGGATCGAGGGGCATCCGGGCCAGCAGCGCGAAACGGCCGCCCTTTCGCTCCAGCACGGATGCCCAGAGGCTCTCGGGGTCGTCGGGAAAGATCTCCGGCGGGATCGGCGGCTCGACGATCCAGGCCTCCTCGTCCAGCTCGTCCTCGAGCTGTCCGGGACCCCAGCCGGCATAGCCGGCGAAGACCCGCGCCCGGCGGACGGCGCCCGGCAGGTCCTCGGTCTCGATCTCCGCCGAGACGAAGCCCACGTCGGCGACGACGATCTCGGCGGCCGCCGCGTGATCGCTGAACTCCGCGAGCACCACGAGCGCCTCGCCCTGGACCGGCCCGCCGACATAGATCGCGTCGTCCCCGCCGGCGATCTCGGCGAGCTCCGGCACCGCCTCGTCCACGGCCGACTCCGACGGCCGGTTGAGCACGACGCCCATCGCGCCCTCCTCGCTGTGCGCGGTCACGAGCACGACGCTGCGGGCGAAGTTGGGGTCCGAGAGCGCCGGCGAAGCGACGAGCAGCTTGCCCCGGAGCGACTCCATCAGAGCCCGTACTCCTCGAGCGCCCTCAGCCACAGCTCGCTGCGCGTCGGAAACGACGGGATCGAGTGCCAGAGGCGCTCGAGCGGCACCTCGCCGACCACCGCGATCGTGGCGGCGTGCAGGAAATCCGCGACATCGGCCCCCGTGAAGGTCGCGCCCACGAGTACCCGCCGGTCCTCGTCCACCACGAGCCGCGTGCGGCCGGGCGCGTTGCGCCCGTAGAAGCTCCCCCCGGCGTTCCCGGAGGTGGACACCTCGACGGATCTCACGCGGAGCCCCGCCTCGAGCGCCGACCGCTCGGTGTGGCCGACCGCCGCCACCTGCGGGTCCGTGAACACGACCCGCGGCGAGAGCGCGCCGTCCGCCGCAGGGTCGATGGCGACATCGTCGCCGAGGATTGCGTCCGCGGCGAGCCGCGCCTGGTACTTCCCCATGTGGGTCAGGAGCGCCCTGCCGTTGACATCGCCGATCGCGTAGAGCCAGTCCACGCGGGTCGAGCGCAGAGCCTCGTCCACCTCGATGTACTCACCGGGCTCCAGGCCCACGGCGTCGAGGCCGAGATCCTCGGTCGCGGGGCGCCTGCCGACCGCCACGAGGAGCTGGTCCGCCTCGAGCGTGTCGCCTCCCTCGAGATCGAGCGACACGGCGCCGTTCTCGCGCCTGGCGGCGACGGCCTTCGTGCCGGTGCGCACCTCGACGCCCCGCTCCCGCAGCGCCTCCTCGACCAGCTCGCCGGCGAACTCCTCCTCGCGGGCGATAAGGCGCGGCAGCGCCTCGACGAGCACGACGTCCGAGCCGAGCGAGCGGAACGCCTGTGCCAGCTCGACCCCCACGACGCCGCCGCCCAGCACGACGAGGCTCCCCGGGACCTCCTTCGCGACCGTCGCCTCCTCGTTGGTCCACGGCTCGATCTCCCGCAGGCCGTCGATCGGCGGGATGGCGGGCTTCGTCCCCACGGCCACCACGACGGCCTTTCGCGCCACCAACACGTCCTCCCCCACCTCGACCCGCCGTTCGCCCGAGATCCTCGCCTCGCCGCGGACGAGCGCCACTCCGCGCTCCTCGAGCCACGGCACCATCCCGCTGTCGTCGAGGTCGTGGATCACCTCGTCGCGGCGGGCGAGCGTCGCCTCGACGTCGAGGGCGCCCGTGACGGCCTCGGCGGCGCCGGGGATGCGCGCCACCTCCGCGAGCACCTCCTGCGGGCGTAGCAGCGCCTTGGACGGCATGCAGGCGTAGAACGAGCACTCGCCCCCGATCAGGTGGCGCTCGACGATCGCGACCTCGGCGCCCCGCTCCCCCAGGCGCCCGGCGCAGACCTCACCCGCGGGCCCCGCCCCGATCACAACCACGTCGTACTCGCGCTCCGCCATCGCGGTGATCCTATGCCCGCGCCGAGGCCGGCCCTACCGCCCGGCTAGCATCCGCGCCTTGCCCGCAAGGACCGCGACCAACGGGCGCGGCAAGACCCCAGACGGCCGCGCCCCCCGCAAGCCGCCCGCAGAGCCCATCGTCAAGCTCGGCCAGATCGCCCACAACGGCATCTGCGCGAGCATGTTCGGGCTGCTCGAGCGCGGCGCCTCGCTGCGCCCGAAGATCGCGCGGGGCCTTCGCGGCGAGGTTCTCATCCGCTTCACCGAGGACTTCGCCCCCATCCGCATCCGCTTCGAACGCGGCCTCATCACCGTCGAGGACATGCGCGAGGGCGACGAGGCGGACGCCGACCTCGTCATCACCGGGTCGCTCGTGGACATCGTCCAGCTCGCATCGGCCCCGCTGATCGGCGGTGTCCCGAAGCCCACCACGAAGACCGGCCGCGCCGCGCTCGCGCGCGTGGCGGTGCGCCAGGTGCGGATCGAGGGCAGCCCGCTGCTCGCGAGGCGCCTCCTCAAGCTGCTCGAGATCTGACGTTCGAGGCCCGCTCCCCGGGGCACGAGAGAGCCATGAGCGAACGTGAACAGACCGACACCACAGCCGAGCGCGAGGCCGAGCTGGCCTCCGCGGAGGCGGGCGCCATCGGCGGGCCCGATGCGCAGGCCGACCTGCCCGAGGCCGAGCGCCCCGTCGCGGAGGCCGGAGGCGGCGAGGCCGAGGGCTTCGAGCAGGCCGAGGAGATGCACCGCGAGCGCGCGGAGAACCTGGACGCCGGAGCCAAGCCCCACGTGGACGCCCCCGCTCCGGAGGCCGAGTCGGACCGCAGCAGCGCGGAGTACGGCGAGGCCGACGACGCCCGCCCCGCGGGCTGAGAGCGGAGCCTCCCTACGGCCGGGCGGGCGGCCGCGTGCCGCCGTCGGTGCCGCGCGGCGACGGCACCAGGTCGTCCTCGCCCTTGGTCGGGCGTGGGTAGAGCGTGCCGCCGTAGAGATGCGGCGGCTGCACGAAGCAGGGCGGTACTCCGGCCTCCGGCTCGACCTTCTCGCCGTTGGTGGGCTTGCAGTCGAACGCCTCGAAGATTCCGAGTGGCCGAGCCCGCAGCTGGTAGTTGGGCGCCGGGTAGGAGTTGCCGCGGTCGTAGTTCGTGCGGGTCCGCTGGATCGCCAGGCCGCGTGAGTTGATCACCGAGACCGCGCGCAGGTAGTGGCGCGGGCCCTCCCCCTCCCTCGCAGGCAGCGCGCCGTTGAGGCTCGCAGAGCCGTTCGTGATGAAGTCGGCGACCTGCTGCTGCTGGTAGCTGAGGTAGCCGATGATCGGGTTCAGCTCCTCGAGGTAGGGATGCAGCGCGGCGAGCAGCGGCCCGGCGCCGCGGATGAAGCGAGCCGCGGGCGGCAGGTTCTTGCGCGACTCCTTGATCAGCGGGTCGAGGTCGCGGAAGAGGGCCTCGAGGTCCGGCGACAGGCGGCCGATGTCGCGCAGCGTCGGGCGCAGGTCCCTGGCAACCGGCTGGAGGTCGCGCACGAGCGGCCGGGTGTCGACCGCAAAGCGCTCGAGCCGCGCGATCGTGGCCTTCGACTCGTCGAGGAACGTCGGCAGGATCTCGATGGTGTCAGCGAGCGCCTCGTTGCGTGAGGCCAGCGCGCCGAAGAAGCCGTTGGCGTTCTGGATCAGCTCCTGGAACTGGTCGCGGCGCTCGTTCAGCGCACCCAGCGTGAGGCTGGCGTTGCGGATCAGGCGGTGCAGCGCGGGCTCGTTCTCGTCGAGGATCGCGAGCACGTCCGCGCCGCTCGCGGCGAAGCGCGGCAGGTTGCCGAGCGCGTCGTTCAGGTCCTCGCCACGGCCGTCGATGGCCGTCGCGAGCTCCTTGACCCAGCCCTGGAACGCCCTCCGCGTGGGCTTGTCGAAGGTCCGGATCAGCTCATCGATGTCGACGGCCTCCTCGACGTTCTCGCCGTCGAGCGTGGCATCGTCCTGCAGCTTCGGAGCCGTCCTGGAGCCCGGCGTGAGCTCCACGTAGGTCTGGCCCAGCAGTGACTTGGGCCGCAGGATGGCCTCCGTGTCGGTGGGGATCGGCGCGTACTTGGAGTCGATCTCCATCTCGACGATCGTGGCGCCCGCGGGATCGAGGACCTTGTCCTTCACCTTGCCGACATTGAGGCCCGCGATGCGGACGTCCGACTCGTTGACCAGCAGCGGCGCCTCGGTGAAGCGCGCCTTGAAGCGGTAGCCCTCGGGCTTGAGCGGCGTCGGCCCGCCGAACGAGATCCACAGGAAGGTGAGGAGCCCGAAGCAGGACATGGTGAACGCCACCATGGCGGCGAGTTTTCCGAGTGTGGGCGCTTGCTTTTGCATGGTCGTCTACTGGGGCGGGCAGAGGCTGGCGTCGTCGAGGATGTCCGCGATGCCGACGATCGACTCGAGCGTCGCGGCGCCGCCGGGCGTGTTCGCGACGTTCTCGTAGGTACCGCAGCTCGCGAACAAGATGAACCGCCGGAACGGGCCCATCGCGTCGGAGGTGTTGAACATCGAGTTCGTGTTGTGGGCGAGCCAGGCGAGCCAGAACAGCGTGCCCTCTTCACGGTTCGTGTCCCTCGCGAGGTTGCCGGTCAGCTCCTCGCGCCCGCCCGGGTTGTAGGCGAGCGTGTTGAAGAAGCGGTTCAGGCCGTAGAAGCTCTCGCGGAGGTCCGGCGCGCCATCGGCGAGGTTGCGGGCCGCGGGCCGCAGGTTCTCGAGGTACGGGCGCGCCTCGCGCACGAACGGGCGGATCTTCGTGCGCAGCAGCGGCTCGGCCTCGATGGCGAGCGGGCGCAGCTCGCGGTTGGCCTCGTCCACCTTGGCGATCGCGGGCCGCAGCGCCTTGAACGCCGGCTCGGCCACCTCGCCGAGCACCTTCACCCGGCGGAGGGTGGCCTCGGTCTGGGAGAGCGCGCTGGGCAGCCGCTCGACCGCCTCCGAGATCTGCTGATCCTCACGGGCGAGCCGCCCGAAGACCTGGCTCGACGCCGCCACGAGCTCGGTGAGCTCCTTGTCCTGGCGACCGAGGCGCGTGATCGTGCGGCCGTAGTTGTGGATCAGCCGCTCGAGATTGCGCTTGCGCTGTGACACCACCCGGTTCAGCCGCGCCAGATCGCGGTGGAGCGGGCCGAGCCTGGCGAAGACCTCCTGGAGGTCCCCACCGCGCCCGCGGAGACCGCCGCCCGCGCCCGAGATGAGCAGCTTGAGGTACTCGCGCGTGTCGTGGTCGAGCACCGAGAGGATCTCGTCGGGGTTCACGTCGGCCGTGCTGTTGGCGAGCGGGATGGTCTCGTTCTCCTGCATCGCCGGCTCCGACGGGTTCCCCGGGTCGACCGCGAGGAACATGTCCTTGAGCCCGGTCCGAGGCCGCAGCAGCGCGCTGGCGTCGCGGCGGATGAGGCCCTGGAACTCCTTGTCGATGTCCAGGCGGACGATCGCCTTGCCGTCCTTCAGCTCCACCTTGCCGATGCTCCCGACCCGCATGCCGGACACGCGCACCGTCTGCCCCTGGCCGGGCGTGACCGCCTGGGCGTTGCGCAGCTCGATCTTGAGCGTGAAGGGCTTCTCCTCGATCAGCGGGAAGCGCAGGCGCTGGTTCGAGAGGATGTATCCGCCCGCGCCGACGGCCACCGCGACGAGCGCGATGATGGCGACGAAGTCCTGGAGGTGGTCGCGAACGGCCTTCTTCATCGCGCCTCACCGCCCTTCGCGTCCTTCTTGCGCCGCCAGCCGCCATCCTCGGTGCGCTCGAGCCCCTGGCGGCGTGCCTGGATCCGCAGACCCTCCTTCGAATACATGAGCGGGTCGAGCGAGACCTCGCCGCGGAAGACCGCGTCGAGATGGCGCTGGATCTCGGCGAGCTGCTTCTTGGCGAGCGCCTTGCGCTCCTGGCGCTTCGGGGTGTTCGCCGCGGCGGGCTCGACCTCCTGATCGCCCGGGCCGGCCGGCGCGTTCAGGTCCGGCGGCTCCTGGATCTCGCACGGCTGGTTCGGGCGGAAGACGGGCGCCCGGTCGCCACGCGGGGGACGCGTCCCGAGGATCGGGAGCGGCGCGGCCGCGAAGAGGCGCTCGCCCGCCTCGTTCGCGGTGACGAGCGTGGTGGGACCGGCGCCCGCGAGCGTGCGGAAGTAGGGGCTGTTGGCGTCGGAGAGGCGGCTCTCGCCGGAGAGGCCGACGAACGCGCGCGGGGACTCCTCCGGGAACGTCTCGCCCGTGTGGTTCGGGAACGCCGGGTCCGGGATCGGGGTGTGGGAGAAGGGGATCAGCACGCGGTTCTGGCAGCGTCCGAGCGAGCGGCTCTGCTCGAAGGTGCGAACGGACGTGCTGTTCAGGTCGTGGAGGTCGGGGATCGTCGCACGCAGGTCCCTCGCGAGCCCGCCCGCCTCCGCGCGGGTGACCAGGCGGCGCGCCTGCTTGATGAACGGGATCTGGGCATCGAGCGTGGCCTTGCTCGAGCGGGCGCCCGGCAGCGCGTCGCGCGCGAAGCCGCGGATCTCGGGGAGCGCGCGGTTGAGCGAGGCGAGCGCGGGCTGCCCGACCACGATCACGTCGCGCAGCTCGGGGATCGCCTTGCGCAGGTTGTCCTCCTGGCGCGCGAAGCCGGAGATCGTGTCGTTCAGGTCGGTGACCAGGTTCGCGAGCGCCTCCTCGTCCTTCGAGAGGGCCCCGAACACGCGCGCCTGGCCCTTGAGGACGCGGCCGAGGTCGCCCTCCTCGGTGCCGAGCGTCGCGTCGTTCACCTGGGAGGTCGTGCGGTACGCCTCCTCCCAGTGCTTGACCGCCTGGTTGAAGCCGCGCGCGCCCTTGCCCTCGTAGGCCTTGGCGAGCTCCTGGAAGATCGTCTGGAGGTCCTCCCGCGTCTCGGTCTGGAGCGCGGTCAGGAGCTGACCGAACTGGACCGGGAACGCCGTCTGGTTGGGCGGGACCGTGTAGCCCGACTCCGCCTTCGGCGACGCCGGGGTTCCGGGCCGCAGCTCGACGAAGTAGTTGCCCTCGAGGAACAGGCGCGAGCGGACCTTGAGCTCGGCGTCCTCGTGAATCGGCAGGCCCTCGTCGTCGATCTTCATGGTCACCTTCGCCATGCCCGAGCCGTCGTCGAGAGGCTCGACCGCCGTGACCTTGCCCACGTCCACGCCGGCGATCCGGACCGGTGAACGCTTGCCGAGGTTGTTCGCCGACTCGAAGATCGCGTGCAGCTCGTACGGCTTCGCCAGCGGGTTCACCTTCGTGTAGGCGAAGTAGGCGAACAGGAGCACGCCCACCATCGCGATGAGGCCCACCGCGAACGGCGAGATCCCCGGCCCGGGCCGGCCCGACTTCTTGACGCGCCCGATCACGGCACGTCCTCCACGCCGTCGATGCCCAGCTCACGGGCCTTGTAGGTGCCGCCGTAGCGGACGCCGATGTCGGCGTCCCAGACCACGTGGCTGCCGCCGCCCTTGGTCGGGTCATCCGAGGCCGGGTAGCGGCCGTCCGGGACGAGCGGGCCGGTCAGGTAGCCGCGCTGGCCCGCCGTGCAGTTCGCCTTGCCCTGGGCGTCCACGGCCGAGCCCGGGCCGCCGGTGTGCAGCGCCGTCAGCGGCTCACCGCGCGGGTCCTTCGCGTCGATCGGCTGGTTCCTCGGGATGTCGGCCGGGCGATCTGCCTCGGTGGAGGAGATTCGGTTGTCCTGGGTCGAGTTGTCCGACTTCGACAACGAGCGCTGGAGCGTCCCGCCCGCGACGTTCTCCGAGACGTGCTCGGAGATCGCGTTCCAGTAGTAGTTCCAGTAGTTGCAGACCGTCTGGTACGGGGCGACGTACTCGACGAACGGCGTCGCCACGTTGAGCAGATCGCGGAGGTTCTGGAAGCCGAGCAGGGTGGTGGGCCGCTCCGCGAGATCCTCCAGCGCGGCGAGCACGCGCTCGGTCCGCCGGTAGAGCGCCGGAGCGCGGCGGAGCACGGGCGCCCCGACCTCGAAGGCGTCCGCCGCCGCCGGGAGCGAGCGCCTCATCTCGCGGGCCACCGGCTCCAGGCGATCCATCAGCACGGCGGTGTCCCTGAGGAACGGCCGCTGCACCGGGAAGGACTTGATGGCCTGCTCGATGGTCGGCGAGCTCTTCTCGATGACCTGGCGCAGGCGCTCGGGGTGGCGGCTCAGCGCCTCGAACGTCGTGGCCATGTTCACGAACAGCTGGGCGTAGGTCGGCGCCACCGGGGCGATCTGGCCGGAGAAGCGGCGCGACTCGCGGAAGAACTGGGCGAAGCGCGTGCGGGGGTCGCCGAGGTTCTTCATGACCGGCTCGAGGTGGGTCAGGAGCGGGACGAAGTCCTCGATCGCGAGGTTGATGGACTCGCCGCGGCCGGCCAGCCCGGTGCCGAAGCCCTGGATGGACGCGCGCTGGTTGCGCCGGAACTCGGCCGTGTTCAGGCCGAAGAACTCGTCCAGCTCGATCGGCTTGATCGCGTTCTCCAGCGGGATCGTCTCGCCCGGGGCGAAGGTCTTGTCGCTCTTGCCGGGGGTGATCTCGATGAACTTCAATCCCAGCGCGGAGCGCGGTCTCACGCGCACGACCGAGTCCACCGGGATCTCCTCCACGATCTTGTCGAGCTTGAGGTGCGCGATCGCGATCGAGCGGCGCTCACCGCGATCGCTCACGCCCGGGGAGATCTCGTCGATGATCCCGACGCGGAACCCGCCGAGGCGCACCTCGTTGCTGGCCAGGAGGTTCGAGGCGCCCGGCAGTTCGGCCTTGATGTCGTAGGTCGGCACGAACGGGAGACCCGTGTTCGCGTTGTAGGCGAGGAACACCGCGACGATCGAGACGAGCACGGTGACCGCCCCGACGAGGACGGGGCTGGCGACGATGGATGCGGCTGGGCGGCGGCTCATCGCGCGAGGAGGTAGTCGAGGAGGGCCTCCTGGCCCCTTCTGTCGTTCGGCAGCTCGACGCCGGGCGCGAGCCCGCCGCCGGAGAGACCCTCCGTGAGCTGGTCGACGAGATCCTGCACGGCGCCGGGAAGGACGACCTCGGGCACCGACAGGTCACGCTCACCGGGCTTGGGCTCGGTCGCGAGCGGGCCGCCGGGGCCCTCCTGGGCGGGCTCGTCGCCGGCGCGCTCCTCGACCTCCTGTGCCTGGCGCCGGACCTTGGCGGCCTGCTGGGGCGTCGCCGTCGGGTCGGGCTGGCCGTCCACGCCGGGCTGGAAGGGACCCGTCCAGGAGGCGCACTTCTCGATCAGCTCCTTCGTGGGCCGGGCCGAGTAGGGCGCGCAGGGGCCGGCCTGGAGCAGGCCGATGCGCAGCAGGTGGCCGACCTCGTCGTAGGCGTTGAGGCCGAGCGTCTGCCAGTAGATGTAGTTCATGAGGTTCTCGATGCCGGTGTAGCCCTGGCCCTCGCGGTAGGCCGTCTTGTCGGGCGCCGGCGGAGCGCGCAGCGCCGCCTCCGGGTCGTTCTCGTAGGAGCGGCCGCGGTCGTCGATCGCCTGCAGGAACTGGCGGAGCGGCTTCGCGATCTTCGGGACATCCTCGGACAGCGCGCGCAGCTCCGAGACCTCCTCCTGCGAGACCTTGAGCGCCCTCCGCCCCGTGGTGGCGGCGTCGGCGAGGCTCGCGATCGACTGGCGCGAGGAGCGGGCGAACGGCCCCGCGCTCGCGAGGAAGCGCTCGAGGTCGGGCGCGGCGCGGCGCAGCTGGCGCAGCGTCGGGATCTGGCGGTTCGTCGTCTCCTCGAGCTGCGCCATCGTGGGCTCCAGCTCGTCGAGGAAGACGTGGAGGCGGTTCCAGTAGCGGCCGAGGTCCTCGGAGCGCGAGGCCTGGATGCTGGCGGTCTGCTGCGACTCGATCGCCCAGCGCGCGACGTCCTCGCGGAAGGGCTCGACCTCTGCGCTCACCGTGTCCGCGTCCTCGATGAAGTCGCGGATCGTGCGGTTCTGGTCCGCCAGGATCTTGATGACCTCGTTGGTCTCCCGCAGAGCCGGATGCGCCCGGCGGATGACCTCGTTGAGCTCCTCCGGGCGGCCGGCCAGGCCCGTGCCGAGCTCCGAGAGGATCAGCCGGAAGCGCTCGCGGTACGGCTTGCGCATGATGTTGTTGATCAGATCGAGCGGGATCGTCGAGGACGTGCGCTCGACCGGGACGCGCCCGCCGTCGGGAAGCAGGTTCTTCGACTTTCCGATGTCGCAGTCGATGAAGTACTCGCCGATCAGCGACTGCTGGCGGACGTCGCAGCGCGCGTCGTCCCGCAGCGAGGCGAAGCCGGGCTTCGTGACCTCGGCCGTGACCACCACGTGGTAGGGCGGCTTGCGGTCCAGGTCGAAGCTCGTGGTGCGCCCGGCGATCACGCCGCCGATCTTCAGGTCGCCCCCGTCCACCAGGCCGAATGCGTTGTCGAAGACGATCTCGTAGGTCTTGCCCTGGGTGCCCTCGTCTTCGGCGCCCGTGAGCACGAACGCGCCCACCACCGCTCCGGCCACGCCCAGGGTTGCGAGGAGGCGGCGCATCAGCCCACCGGTCCCGTCGCCCTGTGGGACTCGACGCAGTCGAGCTTCTGCTGCTCTTCCGCGCTCCAGACGTTGGAGCCGTCGGACGCGGGCTCCTCGGACGCGCCCGGGCAGCGCTTGAACTGTCCCACGCGACCGAGGGTGCGGAGGGCCTGGCCGCGGGCCTCGAGCGGGATGAAGTTGAAGCCGCTCTCACCCAGGGAGAAGGCGTTGAAGTAGAGCTGCGCGCGCGAGAAGCTGCCGAGCGCGTCGAAGCCGCCCGTGTGCGAGAAGTCGTCCATCCAGCCGACGAAGTCGGGCGTGTAGGGCCTGCCGTGCGCGATCGTCTCCGTGCTGTCGGTGAAGGCCTCGGTCAGCTCGGGGAAGGCGCCGCGGGTCTCCCCCACGTCCACGGCGCCCGTGCCGAAGTCGATCGAGCGTTCCTTCGTGGTGGTGGCGATCTCCGCGAGCGGTGGGTACGTGCGGTTCAGCTCCACGAGGTCGTTCCCGGAGCCGCGGCGGCGCACGGTCTGGCGCAGGTCGCGGATGGTGGGCACGGCCTCGCGGGCGAACGGGCGCAGCTGCGCGAGATACGGCCGGAGGCGCTTGGCCACCGGCTTCGATGCCTCCACGAAGGGGTCGAGCTCGTCGAGGGTGCCGCGCAGGTTCACGTAGGTGGTGTTGGCGGTCCGCAGGAACGGCGGGAACGCCCCGATCGCCTCGGCGAGCGCGGCCTTCTCGTCGGAGAGCGCCCGCGTCGTCTGGTTCAGGTTCCCGACGAGGGCGGAGAGGTCGTCGCGCCGTGAGGCGAGCGTCGTGACGAGGCGCTCCGAGTCCACGATGAAGCGCTCGAGCACGGGCGGCTCGGCCGCGAGGGCCTCGAACAGGCGGCTCGAGGCCGCGAGCTGCGGGTTGAGGTAGAGGAGACCGCGATGGGCGTCCTCGCCGCGGCCCGCGTAGGAGCGGTTTCCGCCCTTGTAGAAGCCGCGCAGGCCCTTGCGCGTGGGCTTGTCGAAGATGTTGAAGAGCTGGTCGAACTCGACGTTGGCGGTCGTCACGTCGACGTCGAGCACACCGCCGTCGGGGATCTCCTCGCCCGCCTCGCGCTCGCTCGGCAGGAACAGCTCGATGTAGCGGTTGGAGGTGGACGAGAGCGAGCCGGCGCGGATGATCGCGCGCGTCCCGCGCCGCAGGGGCGCGTACTTCTCGTCGATCGTGACGTCGATCTCGGCCTGGCCGTCGGGCGTGATGCGGTAGCCCGTGACGCTCCCCGCCTTCGTGCCGCCGATCTCGACGAAGTTGCCGCGCACGAGCTGGCCTGCGTTGAGGAAGCGAACCTTCAGCTCGTAGCCGGAGCCACCGCCACCGAAGAGCATGGCGCCGACGAGCGCGATCGCGCCGAGCACGGCGGCGCCACCCGCGATTCGCGAGAGCGAACTCCCCTTTGCGGCGGCCTCGGCCGCACCTGTCGTTTCAGGTCCCCCCACAGCGCGCGCGAGCATATCGCGACGGGTGGCACCGCCGCGCCGGTTGCACGCGGTCCTGCGCGCCCCGTAACCTGCCGCCGCGATGACCGCTCCCCCTCAGCCGTCCCTCCCGCTCGTCCCCAGCGACGAGGAGGCGATGATGCGGGAGGCCGTGCGGGGCATCGTCTCCGGCTTCGGGCCCGCATACACGCGCGAGAAGACCGCGGCCGGCCAGCCGCCATCTGAGCTCTGGGAAGCGCTTGCAAGTCGCGGCTACCTCGGCGTCAACATCCCGTCCGAATGGGGCGGCGGCGGCCTCGGGATGTCGGCTCTGGCCGTGGTGGGCGAGGAGATCTCCGCAGGCGGCTGCTCCCTGCTCCTCATCGTGGTCTCACCCGCGATCGTGGGGAGCATCCTCGCCCGCCACGGGACCGAGGACCAGAAGGACCTCTGGCTGCGCGGCATCGCCGCCGGGACCACGAAGGTCGCCTTCGCCATCACCGAGCCGGACGCGGGATCGAACTCCCACAACCTCTCGACGACGGCCCGCCGCTCGAACGGCGGCTACGTCCTGCGCGGGACGAAGACGTTCATCTCCGCCATCGAGGACGCCGACGCCGTGCTGATAGTCGCGCGCTTCCGCGAGGAGGACGGCACCCTGGGCCTTCCCGGGCTCTTCATCGTCGACGTCGACGCCGCGGGCCTCGAGCGCCAGCACATCCCGACCGCCCTGCGCGCGCCCGACAAGCAGTGGCAGCTCTTCCTCGACGACGTCGAGGTACCGGCGGAGCGGCTCGTGGGCAACGAGACCGCCGGCCTCAAGGCTGCCTTCGACGGGCTGAACCCGGAGCGCATCATGGGCGCCGCCGTTGCATGCGGCACCGGTCGCCGCGCGCTCGAGATGGCCACCGCCTACGCCCGCGAGCGCGTCGTGTGGAACCAGCCGATCGGCTCACATCAGGGCATCTCCCACCCCCTGGCTCAAGCTAAGGTTGAGCTTGAGCTTGCGCGGCTCATGATGCAGAAGGCGGCGGCCCTCTACGACGCCGGCGCTCCGGCCGGAGAGCCGAGCAACATGGCGAAGTACGCCTGCGCCGAGGCGGCCATCCGCTGCGTCGACCAGGCGATCCAGACCCACGGCGGCAACGGCTTCGCGCTCGAGTACGGGCTCACCGACATGTACTGGGGCGCGCGCCTGACCAGGACCGCCCCGGTCTCGCGCGAGATGATCCTGAACTACGTGGCCGAGCACTCGCTCGGCCTGCCGCGCTCCTACTAGGCGGGTTTCGGCGACCCCGCCCAGCGGGTAACCACGCGGCGCAGGGTCGGGCAGGACCCACGCCAAAAACCGAGAGGTCAGGGGTCCCCGATGCACCGACGCCTTCGCGCCGCGGCGCTCGCCGCCTTCGCCGCGCTTTTCCTGCCCGCTTCCGCCCAGTCGACCTTCGAGGCGGCGGTCACCGCCACCGACGCGGCCGAGCGCTCCTGCAGCACCCGCGAGCTCGCCGAGAGCGACTCCGTGGTCAAGCGATCGACCAGCGCCTCCTCCGCGGGCTGGGCGACGGCGCGGCTCGACGCCGCGGGCGGGGACTGGGACCTCGCCGTCTTCGACGGGACGGGCCGCCGCGTCGCGGCCTCGTCGGGATTCGGCGCCCGTGAGGTCGCCCAGGGGATCGTCGCGCCCGGGACCCTCGTCCTCCAGGCCTGCCGCCGCTCCGGCGACGCCGAGCGGGCCAAGCTCTCCCTGGAGGTCGCGCCGGTGGACACCGAGGGCGTCAAGGCGAGCCTCGTGCGCATATCGGTGGGCAACCGCTCGCGGATGGCCGAGCTCGAGAAGCTCGGGCTCGACCTGACCGAGCACGCGGGCGAGAGCTTCGTGGAGGCCGTGCTCTACGGCTCGAGGGACGCGAGGGCGCTGACCGAGGCCAAGTTCATCTTCACGACCGAGGTCGCCGACCTCGCCGCGGAGGATCGCCGCTTCAGGGAGCGCGACCGCGAGTACGCCGCGGCGAATGCCGCCTCTCCCCTCCCGAGCGGGCGCACCTCGTACCGGCACCTCGCCGACTACCAGGAGGACATGAAGCGCCTGGTCGACGAGAACCCCGGCCTCGTGCGGCCGATCAGCCTCCCCCATCAGACCTTTGAGGGGCGCACGGTGGAAGGCGTGGAGATCGCCCGGGACGTGAGCGCCGACCAGGACGGCCGTCCCGTCTTCCTCCAGATGGGCGTTCACCACGCGCGCGAGTGGCCATCCGGCGAGCACGCCATGGAGTGGGCCTTCGAGCTCGTGAACGGCCACAGGTCGGGCGACGCCCGCGCCCAGGCGATCACCCAGGCGGCGCGCACGATCGTGATCCCCGTCGTGAACCCGGACGGCTTCAACATCTCGCGCGAGGCCGGCGAGCTGCAGCTCGCGGGCGAGGGCCGCGGAGGCATCGAGACCGCCAACATCGTCGCGCACCCGTACGAGTACAAGCGCAAGAACTGCCGCCGCTTCGACGACGACGAGTCGGGCAACTGCCTGCAGCCGGCGCTGGGCGTGATCGAGGCGGGCGTCGACCCCAACCGCAACTACGGCGGGCTCTGGGGCGGCCCCGGTGCGAGCCCGGCCGCGACGAACCTGACCTATCGCGGCCCCGGCCCGTTCTCGGAGCCCGAGACGCAGAACATCCGCGACCTGGTGTCCACACGGCAGGTCACGTCCCACATCACCAACCACACCTACTCGAACCTGGTCCTGCGCCCGCCCGGCGTCGCCGTGCAGGGCGAGACGCCCGACGAGCCGATGTACAAGGCGCTCGGCGACGCGATGGCCGCGGAGAACGGCTACGCGAGCCAGTACGGCTACGAGCTCTACGACACCACCGGCACGACGGAGGACTGGACCTACTGGTCGGCCGGCAGCATCGGCTTCACCTTCGAGATCGGCCCCTCGAACTTCCACCCGCCGTTCGAGGAGACCGTCGCCGAATGGGAGGGCACGACTGGCCCGGCCGGGGACGGGGACGGGAACCGCGAGGCCTACTACCTCGCGAGCGAGGCAGCCGCCGACCCGTCGCAGCACTCGGTCATCGCCGGGACCGCCGAGCCCGGGGCGCTCCTGCGCCTGAAGAAGACCTTCCAGACCGAGACCTTCCCCCAGGAGGATGGCGAGCCGCTCACCTTCGAGGACAGGCTCGAGACGACGCTGCGCGTGCCTGCGTCCGGCGCGTTCGAGTGGCACGTCAACCCCTCGACCCGCCCGATCGTGGCCCAGAGCCGCGGGCGTGACGCGACCGGCGAGCCGAGCCCGCCCGAGTCGTTCTCGGGAACGCCCGGCCCGAGCGCGCGACCGTGCCCGACCTACTTCGAGGCCCCCGACACGCGCGAGGAGTCGTGCTGGAACGACCATCCGTTCCAGGTCCCGACCGGCCCGGGGATCGACAACGGGCGCGCCACGATCAGGATCGAATGGCCCTCCGAGGCGAGCGACTACGACATGGAGATCTACCGCGACACCGACGGCGACGGGGACTCCTCGGACGAGACCGGCGAGCCGGTCGCCTCGTCCACCCAGGGCCAGACCAACTTCGAGGAGACCACCATGGTCGAGCCGAAGCTGGCCGCCGGCGCCCACTACGTGATCCGCGTCGTCAACTGGGGCGCGCTCGAGCCCTACGAGGGCACGATCACATGGGGGCCGCCCGAGCCCTTCCAGCCGGGCGGCACGGAGGCCTGGACGCTGTCCTGCGAGGAGCCCGACGGGATCGTCCGTGGCGGCCAGCAGGTGGTCGTCGGCCGCGGCGAGCGGGTGGAGATCGCCGCCGACTGCGGCCAGGGCACGGCCGGGCCGCCCGGTCCCGAGGGCCCGGCCGGTGAGCCCGGACAGCAGGGCGATCCGGGTCCCGCCGGCGCTCAGGGCGACAGCGGCCCGGCCGGCCCGCAGGGCGGCACCGGTCCCGCCGGACCCCAGGGCGAGCGCGGCGAAACCGGCCAGCGCGGCCCGGCGGGCAGCGACGGCACCAGCGGCGCCGTGCTCGGCGAGAGCCGCCGCGCGCCGGCCGCGCGGGCATCGGCCCGCGGCGTGCGCGCGACCCGGAGCGGATACGCGCGGGTGCGCGTCCGCTGCCCGCGGAGCGAGTCACGAGCCTGTGACGGCACGCTCAAGCTGAAGACCAGCGGGCGCGTCCGCTCGCTGAAGGGCGCCCAGGCGCGGCGGATCAAGTTCGGCGAGGAGGCGTTCCTGATCCCGCGCGGGCGCACGGCCGTCGTCAAGGTCCCCCTGACGCCCAACTCGATGCGGATCCTCCAGCGCCTCCGGCGGGTGAGGACCAGCGCCGAGGTGGTGGTGCGCGGGCGACCCGGCACCGGCGCCTTCGCCATCACACGCTTCAACCTCTACGCCGCTCGACGCTGACCCCGGCGCGGCCCGGGCCGGGCCCCGCCGCCCGCGGCGTTTTGCGAGACTGCCCGTCCGTGGCCAAGGAGAAGCCCAAGAAGATGCAGATGCGCCTGGGATCGCTCCAGGCCATCCCCCAGCTCGAGAGCCGCAGCGACGAGGAGTTGCTGCGCGAGCAGAAGCACCGGGCCGCCGCCCGCGCGATCCTCGGCGCCCGTGCGGCCGAGCGCTATGACGCGAAGGCCGCGCGCGCGTTCTTCAACGAGGCCATGGTGGGCACCCACCCGCAGGAGCGCCACGCGCTCAGGCAGATGATGAGGGCGTCGCTCGCGCTCGCCGAGCGCAGGCCGGACGAGCTGAAGGAGGCGGTCCAGAAGCTGGGCCACGCGCCGCCCTCGAGCCGCCAGCTGCTCGCGCTCCGCTTCATGGGCCTCCTGGCTCCCCCGCCGGGAGCGAGCCCGCTCGTGCGCGCCCGCGGGATCCTCCTGATCATCGCGATGATCGTGCTGCTGCTGCTCATCGGCTTCGGCCTCGCGAAGCTGATCGCGCTGCCGTTCGGAGGGGCCGGGACGATCGTCTCGATCCTCCTCGGGCTGGTCGTGATCATCGCGATCCTCGGCGTGCTGACGGTCGTCGGGCGCCGCAGGCAGGCCAGAGCCCAGGCCGCGGCGCGCGGCCCTCAGTAGAGCGCGGAGGCGAGCCTGCGGCGGTGGCGCTGGGCGATCTCGCTGGTCGCTCCCAGCTCCTCGAAGATCCCGACCATCACCTGCCGGATCAGGTCGCGGCGGTCGGCGTCCGGCCGCTCGGCGAGCGCGGTCTGGAGGATCTCCAGCGCGCCGTCGTGATCGCCCGAGTCCCACGCCGCGAAGGCGCCCTCGAACTCCGGCACGTCGGCGAGCTTCAGCCGCGCCGCCAGGCCGATCGCCCTGTAGTCGCCGGGAAACTCCTCCAGCAGCGTGGCGGCCTCGTCGAGGTCGCCACGGGCGATCAGGATCCGCGCCAGGGCCACGCCCGCGTCGTCGTGCGCGGGGTCCGAGGCGAGCACGGACCGCAGCTCGGCCTCGTCGCCCCGCTCGACCATCTCGTCCGACTCGGACGGCGCCAGCGCGTCGAAGAACTCCTCGACCTTGGCCGGCGGGATCGCGCCGACGAACTCGGACACGACCTCGCCGTCGCGAAAGGCCTTCACCGCCGGGATCCCGCGGATTCCGAACGCGGCGGCGATGCCCGGGTTCGCGTCCGTGTCGACCTTCGCCAGGTCCACATTGTCGCCGCGCGCGCCGGCGGCGCTCTCGAGCGCCGGGCCGAGCTGCCGGCAGGGCCCGCACCACTCGGCCCAGAAGTCGACCACCACGGGGACCTCGTGCGAGCGCTCGATGACGGCCTTCTGGAAGTCGGCCTCGGCGACGTCGCGGATCATCTCGACGAGACCTTCGTGCCCTCGATCGTGATGACCTGGAGCGGCTGCTCGGCCGCGTCGCCGAGCGCGCCGATCGCCTCCACGACCTCGATGCCGTCCGTTACCTCGCCGATCGCGGCGTATTCGGCCGGCAGGCCGGTGTCCTCCCCGGTGACCACGAAGAACTGGCTGCCCGCGGTGCCCGCCGGCTCGGGCCCGCCCTTCGCCATGGCGACGACGCCCTTGGTGTAGCGCGTGCCCGGGGCGGGGGTGTCCTCGGTGGAGTACCCGGGGCCGCCCGTGCCCGTCCCGGTCGGGTCGCCGCCCTGGATGACGAAGCCCGGGACGATGCGGTGGAAGTAGGTGTCGTCGAAGAAGCCCTTCTCCGCGAGCGACGCGAACGAGGCCGCGGCCTTCGGCGCGGACTCCGGGTCGAGCCGGATCGTGAACTCGCCGCAGCTCGTCGTGACTACGACCTCGTGTCGCTTCCCGGGATCGAGCTCGCGCTTGGGCGCCGACAGCTCGCCCTCGGGCTTCGCGGGGGGCTGCTCGACGTCGCGGCAGCCGCCCTCCTCGGCGGGCGCCTCGGCCGTCTGTGTGGCCTCGGTTTCCTCGAGCGGCGTCGCCGTCTCGTCGCCGTCGCCGCCACAGGCGGCGAGCGACAGGGCTGCGGCGGTCAGGAGCAATCCGGTGAGGCGGCGCACGGGCGCGAAGGGTAGCGGCATAGGATGGTCCGTCTTGGCCCTCTCGCCACTCGCCGCCCGATACGACCAGATCGTGCTCGACCTCGACGGCTGCGTGTGGATCGGCGACGAGCCCACGCCGGGCGCCGTGGAGGCGATCGGGGCCGTCCGCGAGGCCGGCAAGCGCGTCGCGTTCGTGACCAACAACGCGCGCCTCTCCGGTGAGGACTACGTCCGAAAGCTCTGGTCGCTGGGCGTTCAGGCGTCGCTGGGCGACGTGGTCACGGCTGCCGGCGCGATGCAGCACCGCCTGTCCGAGACGCTCGCCGGGCGGACCGCCTTCGTCGTCGGCGCCCCGGCCCTGCGGGAATCCGTGGAGGCCGCCGGTCTGCGGGTGCTGAACGAGACCGACCTGGCCTCGCGGGCGGAGGTGGTGGTGGTCGGCGGCACGGACGACTTCGTCTACGACGACCTCAAGAACGCATGCCTGGCGCTCCGCCGCGGAGCCGAGTTCCTGGCGACGAGCCGCGATCCGACCCACCCGCGCCCGGACGGGCTCTGGCCCGGGGTCGGCGCGCTGCTCGCGGCGGTGGAACGCGGCTCGGCGCGTGAGGCGTCGATCGTCGGCAAGCCCGAACCGCAACTCTTCCTCACAGCGATCGATCGCCTCGGCGAGGGCCGGACGCTCGCGGTGGGCGACCGGCTCGACACCGACATCCTGGCGGCGTCCCGCGCCGGCCTGGACGCCGCGCTCGTGCTCTCGGGCGGGGCGAGCCGGGAGGAGGCCGAGACCGGCCCCGGCCCCCGTCCCGTCGCGGTGGCGGAGAACCTCTCGGCGCTGCTCACGCGCTGAGCATCCGCAGCCCCCCGTCGGCCCAGAACCGCACCGCTTCCCATTCCACGCCGAGCATGTCGGCACAGTCCTCGGTCACGTCGAGGCCGGCGGAGAGCGCGGCCGCCAGCCCGTCCACGGGGTCGGTGCCCCAGCACTCGTACAGGAGCCCCGCGGCGATGGCCGCGACCGTGTCGGTGTGGCGGTTCGCGTGGATGGCCATCGCCCCGCCCCGGCGGAGCGGCCCGCGCAGCGCGACGATGATCTCCCCCAGGCGCTCGGGCCCGGCGTCCGGCCACTCGAACGGCAGGTGGAAGGCCTCGAGCCCGGCCTCGTCGTAGGCGGCCAGGTTGTGACGCGAGGTCATCGTCGAGACGACGCGCCGCACGCCGTTGTCCCGCAGCCAGGCGATCTCGGCCTCGCGGCGGGCCGGCCGGTGGCTGCGCCCCCCGCCCCCGGGCCGCTCCATCACGCACAGCTTCCGCGGCCTGGCCCACCACAGGGATCCGGGCTCGCGAGGCGTGGTCGTGGTGTCCGTCATGGGTTCCTCCTCCGTGTCGATCTAGACTTCTCGCCACGTGAAGGCCCCCGGAGCCCGAACCTCGCCCCCATGTGCCGTGTCCTCGGCTGCGTAGCCCGCGAGCCGGTCTCGATCCGGCACGAGCTGCTGGAGGCCGACAACCCCTTCATCCGGCAGTCCGAGAATCACGACTCGGGCTGGGGCATCGCCGCCCACCTGCGCGCCGAGGGCGAGGCGCCGGAGCTTCACCGGCTCCCGAACGCGGCCCACGCCGACAGCGGCTTCACCCCCGCGACGGAGCTCCGCGGCCGGATCTTCAACGCCCACGTCCGGCGCGCGACGATCGGCGGCCTGACGCTCGAGAACACGCATCCGTTCACGCTCGGCAACTACAGCTTCAGCCACAACGGGACCGTGCTTCGCTATCCGCGGCTGCTGGTGCCCGGCACGCGCACGCCGGACGGCGACACCGACAGCGAGGCGATGTTCTGCCGCCTGATGCGCGATTTCGACCCGGCTGCACCGGTCGGCTCGCTCCGGGCGCTGGCCGAGGCCTGCATCGACTCGGGTCCGTTCTCCGCTCTGAACTTCCTGTTCTCCGACGGTGAGCGCCTCTACGCGTACCGGCTGGGAGTGTTCGAGCTTCATTGGCTCACGCGTCCCGGCCGGCTCCTGATCGCCTCGGAGCGACTCACAGACGGCGAGCCCTGGCACACCGTCCAGCAGGACGTGCTCCTGGTGGCCGACCCGTCCGACCCCTCCGAGCCGCACGCCGAGCGCCTCGTGGGCGACGCGGCGCTCGCGCGCGCCGAGATCCGGGATGTCGCCGAGGGCTCCCACCTCCGCGGCGAGGCAAGGGGCGAGTTCGCGGCGGCGCGCGCGGCGGAGCTGGCCGGCTTGCACGCATCGTGAGCATACGCCTCGCCCTGCTGGCCAACCCGGCCGCGGCCGGGGGGCGCGCCATGCAGGTGCTCGCCCAGGCGCGCCCCGTGCTCGAGAGCGGCGCGGAGGTCAGGGCCGTGGAGACCCGCGGGCTCGATCACGCGCTCGACGAAGCCGCGGCGGCGGCCGCCGCCGGCGAGACGGTGGTCGCCGTCGGGGGCGACGGCACGGTCGGCGCGCTGGCCGGCGCTCTCCGCGACGCCCCGGTCCCGCTCGCGATCCTGCCGGGCGGCCGCGGCAACGACTTCGCGCGCGTGCTCGGAATCCCCTTCGACGCGGTCGAGGCGGCGGAGGTCGTGCTCGCGGGCAGGGAGCGCGTCGTGGACGTGGCGGAGGTGGATGGCCGCCCGTTCGTCGGGATCGCGAGCCTCGGCTTCGACTCGGACGCGAACCGCATCGCGAACGAGACGAAGATCGTCCGCGGCAACCTCGTCTATGTGGTGGCGGCCCTGCGGGCGCTGGCCGCGTGGAAGCACGCCTCCTACACGGTCACCGTCGACGGCGAGCGCCACGAGTGGCGCGGCTTCTCGGTCGCGGTCGGCAACTCGAAGGCGTACGGCGGGGGGATGATGCTCATCCCCCACGCCGAGGTCGACGATGGCCTCCTCGACGTCTTCCTCTCCGGGGAGTCCTCGAAGCTCGGCTTCCTGCGGGACCTCCCGAAGGTGTTCAAGGGAGACCACGTCGGCAACCCGTCTGTCCGGTTCCTGGCGGGCAGGGAGGTCACCGTCGACGCCGACCGGCCGTTCACCGTCTATGCCGACGGCGATCCCATCGGAGAGCTGCCGGTCACCGTGACGGTCCGTGAGCGCTGCCTGCGGGTCGTCGACCTCGAACAGGCCCAGCTCGCC
>Ga0247708_1000101_pt1 | contig 21832 bp, 19 predicted proteins | sample 42W_NmetaG_FD_189040 | JGI IMG/M metagenome (GOLD analysis project Ga0247708, IMG submission 189040) | Soil microbial communities from hillslope of Landscape Evolution Observatory, University of Arizona, Oracle, AZ, United States - 4-2-W_N | ecosystem: Engineered > Artificial ecosystem >...
CGCGGCGCACTGCCAGCAGCTAGACGGGTGCTGCCAGGGGAGCGAGGCGGTCCGCCCAGGGGCGTGCCGCCTCGATCTGCGTCGCGAGCGAGAACAGCGTCCCCTCGCCCGCGGGCCGGCCGACGATCTGCACGGCGAGCGGCAGCCCGTCGTCGGCCTGGCGCAGGGGCAGCGTCATCCCGGGCTGGCCGGTGACGTTCCAGATCGCGGTGTAGGGCGTGAAGGCGGCCGACTTCGTGAACTCCGCCATCGGGTCCGCCGCGCAGGAGTCGATCTCGCCGATGGCCACGGGCCGCATGCCGAGCGCGGGCGTCAGCACCACGTCCCAGTCCCCGAACCAGGAGATGATCTGGCGCGCGGCGCGCTGGAGCGTGGCCGTCACGCCGACCTGGACCGGCGCGGGCGTCGCCATCCCGAACTCGTGGAGCGCCCAGGTCAGCGGCTCCACGTCCTCGGGCCGGGGCTCGCGGCCGGCGAGACGCCCGCCGGCCAGGACGCCGGCGGAGATGTTGACCGACCAGAGGCGCGCGAACTCCTGCCGCAGGTCGCCGGGGTAGGGCGGCGCCGCCTCCTCGACGTCGTGTCCGAGCGAGGAGAGCAGGTCGGCGGCCTCGCGCGCGGCCGCGATGCCCTCGGGGTCGACGTCGGCCTCGACCGGCGGGTCGAGCGCGAGCGCGACGCGCAGCCGTCCCGGCTCGCGGGCGGCGCTCTCGGCGAACGGCTCCGCGGGCGGCGGGGCCCAGGTCGAGTCGCCCGGCTCGTAGCCGGCCATCACGTCGAGGATCGCCGCTGAGTCCGCGACGGTCCGGGTGAGGATCCCGTCGGTCGCGAGATACGAGTCGCCGGCCTCCGGGCCGCGCGAGATGCGCCCCCGGCTCGGCTTCATGCCGAACAGCCCGGTGCATGCGGCGGGGATGCGGATCGAGCCGCCGCCGTCCGAGCCGTGCGCCACGGGCACCATTCCGGCGGCGACCGCCGCGGACGCGCCGCCGGACGAGCCGCCGGGCGTGCGCCCCAGGTCCCACGGATTGCGGGTCGGGCCGAAGCGGCGCGGCTCGGTCACGGGCAGGATCCCCAGTTCGGGTGTGCTGGTCTTGCCGACGAGCACGAAGCCCGCCTCGCGGAGCCGTCGCACGACGTGGCTGTCGAACTGGGGGGTGAAGTCGCCGAACAGGTCCGAGCCCAGCGAGAGCACGTGCCCCTTCATGGCGGCGAGGTCCTTGATCGCGGTCGGCACCCCGGCGAACGGGCGCTCGTCGCCCGCCTCGATCGCGTCGGCGGCGGCGAGGGCGCCCTCGGCGTCGACGAGCGTGAAGGCGTTGACGTCCGTGTCGATGTCCTCGATGCGCGCGAGCGACTCCTCGACGAGCTCGCGGGAGCTGACCTCGCCGGAGCGGACCATCTCGGCGAGTTCGGTCGCGGACTGCGTGAGGACGCTCACGGCGCCAGCCTATCGCCGGCCGCACTGCGCAGGACGGGCGGGCTGCGCGCGGAACTAGTGCCCGTGCGCTTCGTGTTCTGGCTCTACGTCACCGTGATCGCGGCGGGCATCGCGTTCTACACCGTGATCGGGCTCGCCCATCAATGACGATGAGAGCGCTCCGTCACAACGGCCTGTCCGCGGTGTTCTTCGGCCTGTTCGCGGTCGCCCTCGCCGGGCAGGCGGTCGCCGGCCACGCCGGATACAACAACGACGAGGTCGCGCACGCGGAGCTCACGGGGGAGGAGCCCGAGAAGCTCTCGCTCGCGCGCTACGTCGTGTCGTCGCACTTCGGCCAGGCGGTGATGGAGAACTGGCAGTCCGAGTACCTCCAGTTCACTCTGTTCGTCCTGCTCACGGTGTGGCTGATCCAGCGCGGGTCGCCGGAGTCGAAGGAGCCCGGCAAGGCCGGGCTGGAGAGCGACCGGGAGCAGATGGTCGGCGCCGCGGCCGATGACGACTCCCCCCGCTGGGCGCGGGTGGGCGGCCTGCGGACCGCGATCTACTCGAACTCCCTCCTGATCACCATGGGCGCGATCTTCCTGGCCTCCTGGTTCGCCCATTCGGTCACCGGCTGGAGCAGCTACAACGCCGATCAGCTGGAGCACGGCGGCGCGAGGCTGGGTTGGCTGGGCTACGTCGGGACCGCCGAGTTCTGGGAGACCACCCTCCAGAACTGGCAGTCCGAGTTCCTCGCGGTCGGTTCGATGGTCGTCCTCAGCATCTACCTGCGCCAGCGCGGCTCTCCCGAGTCGAAGCCGGTCGGCGCTCCGCACGACGCGACGGGGCTGGAGGGCTAGGAGGCGCCGATCGCCGCGAGCCGCGCGCGCTCGCGGTTGAAGCCCGTGCGCTCCAGCAGCTCGTCGGCGAGCGCGATGTAGTCGGCTCCGAGGTCGGGCCGGTAGTCGAGTATCGAGACGCCGCGCTCGGCCGACTCCGCGTAGCTGATCGACTGGCGGATGGCGGTCCGGAAGACCTTGCCGTCGAAGCGCTCCTTGAGCTGCTCGAGCGCCTCGCGCGAGTGGACCGTGCGGAGGTCGGCGATGTTGAGGAAGACGCCGAGCCACTCGAGGTCGGGGTGGAGGCCGTCGCGTGCGAGCTCGATGACCTGGAGCGCCTGCTCGACGCCCTGCATGGCGAAGTACTGGGCCTCGGCGGAGAGCAGCGCGTAGTCGGCGGCCACGATCGCGTTCACCGTCAGCAGCCCCAGCGCCGGCGGGCAATCGATCAGGACGACGTCGTGGTCGCGCTTGACCTCGCGGAGCGCGCGCTTCAGCGTTAGCTCGCGGCCCATCTTCCCGGCGAGCACGAGCTCGGCCTCGGCGAGGCCGAGGTTCGCCGGGATCACGCCGTCATGGATCGCCTCGGCGGCGTGCGCGCGTCCGGCGAGCACGTCGCCGATGGTCGGTGAGGCGTCGGCCGGGACGTCGAAGTAGTCCGAGAGGTTGCCCTGCGGGTCGAGGTCCACGGCGAGCACGCGCAGACCGGTCCGGCGCAGGACGTCGGTGAGGGTGCGGACCGTGGTGGTCTTCCCGGTCCCGCCCTTCTGCGAGAGCACTGCGATCGTGGCGGCCACGGCGCGAGGATACCCCGGCCGGTGCGACCCTCCACTCCGGCGCCTGCGACCTCGGGGGTGCTCAGGCTATGGCGACGTTGCGGCCGCCGGTGCGACCGGCGGGGCTTCGCTCTGCGCTGATGAAGAACAACCGGAAGCGGCCCACGGCGATCTCGTCGCCGTCGGACAGCTCGTGCCAGTCGATCCGCTCTCCGTTGAGGAAGACCCCGTTCAGGCTGCGGTCGTCGAGGATCCGGGCCGTACCGTCGCAGCGATGCACGAGCGAGTGCCGCCGCGACACGGTCGGATCGTCGAAGCGGACCTGGGCCGAGAGGCTGCGCCCGATCCGCGTCCACTCGTCGTGGAGCGCGATCACGCGGATCTCGTCCCCGTCCTCGAAGGCCAGGTAGTCCCCCGGCTCATCCAACTGGCCGCGCGTGGCGGCGAGCCAGTCGGGGGTCTCCAGATCGGTTTCCGACGCCTCCTGGATGGGGGTCGGCGGCTCGAACAGGCGGGCGCGCTTGAAGCTGCTGCTGCCGCAGTGCGGACAGGCCGGAACCTGATCGCGCTCGTGCAGAGCGATGCCGTAGCCGCACTCCTCACACCGAAAGGAGCCAGCGCCCGCGAGTGTTCCGGCGCTGAAAGCTTCCATCGTCTCTCCTCATCCTCCCCTGGCTGGGTGGTTGTGCTGATCGTATCGAAGCCCGTGGTCCAGGACAAGGCCTCGCCCGGCCGTTCATGGCCGTGCAGGGACGTACCCGGAGCGTGTCGAAAACACTCGCCATGGCCATCGATCTGAACGACGTGATCCTCCGCCGCAGCGTCCGGGCGACCGGCGGCGCCCACCTCCACTCGTGCTCCAAGTGCCTGCGGACGCCGGTCCCCGGCGAGCGCGTGAGCGTGTTCGAGGGGGGAGTCTCGCTGTGCACGCTGTGCGTCACGGCGCTCCCCGCGGGCAGCAGCGAGCCGCTGCGGACCGAGATGGTCCACGTGGCCGAGCGGCGTCTCGTGGTCGTCCCGCACGCCGCCTGAGCGAGCGGCGGGCCCGCGCGCGCAGGTATCCTGCCCGCGCCTGTGCGGCCCGTCACCGTGAAGACCGTCATCTCGGCTCCGCGCGAGGAGATCTTCGACCTGATCGCAGATCTCTCGCACCGGGTCGCGTGGACCGACCACTACACCGATGACCACCGCCTCGCGCGGGTGCATCCGGTGGGGCTCGGCGCCGCCATCCGCTTCCGCGTGAAGCCGCCGCTCCAGCCGCGCGTCTACGTCGAGCTTTCGATCGTCAAGGCCGACCGGCCCCGCCGGATCGTGGAGGAGGCCCGCGTCGGCCGGATCGGGCGCACGCGGCTCCAGGCGGTCTACGACCTGATCGACGAGGGCGGCTCGACGCGCGTCGAGATGACGACCTGGACCGAGCCGGGAATCCGCTTCGACGCGTTCAAGGAGTCGCTCGGCGTCCGCCGCTGGCTGCGGCGGAACACGCGGACGGCGCTCGCCCGGCTGCGGATGGTGTTCGAGGAGCCGCCGGCCGCGCCGCTCGCGCGGGTCACGATCGCCGGGCACGAGCCCGCGAAGAACCCGCGTTTCGGCGCGGCCCCCAGGTAGACTCCCGCGCCGCCATGGCCCGTCGCCCAGCAAACCGCGCCGCGCTGCTCGCTTCCGCGGCACTGATCGCGCTCTCCGGCTGCGGTGGAGCGGATGACGAGGGCACCGGCGGCGAGCGCGCGCAGGGCGGCACCGAGGCGCATCGCGAGGGGCTCGCGCTCGAGCTCGGCGGGCTCAAGTACAACGTCTTCATCACGCGCCAGCTGAACCTCGCGCTCCCCGAGGACCGGGCCTACTACGACGGGGACCCCGAGCAGCCGGGCCGGGCGCTCTACGGCGTGTTCCTCCAGGTCTGCAACGAGGGCGACGAGCCGCGCGAGGCGGCGAGCGAGTTCAAGATCGTCGACTCCCAGGGTGAGGAGTTCGAGCCGATCCCGCTGCCGGCGACGAACGCGTTCGCGTATCCGCTTCCGCACGAGGAGGGCGAGGAGCCTGCGGGCGAGGCCCCGGCGCCCGCCGAGGAGCCCGAGGGCGACTCCGCACAGGAGGCCGACGGCGACGAGGCCGCCCGCGCGCAGGAGCGGACCGGGGACGAGGGGCCCCGCGTCCAGGGGCCGCCGCCGGGCAACCCGCTCGAGATCGAGCCCGCCGCGTGCATCCCGCTCACCGGCAGCGTGGCCCAGCTGGGCCCGACAGCCGGGTCGATGCTGCTGTTCGACCTGCCGCGCGACAACACCGAGAACCGCCCGCTCGAGCTCGAGATCGAGCACGGCTCCGAGTCGCTCGCCTTCGAGCTCGACTTCTAGCGCTCAGCGCTTCGCCAGCGCCGCCTGCAGCACGATCCGCGCGGCGGGAGCCGCCGTGTCCCCGCCCGACCCGTTGCGCACGAACAGCACGCCCACGGCCAGCTCGGGGCGCCGGATCGGCGCATAGGCCGTGAACCAGGCGTCGGTCTTGAAGCCCGGCGGCTCGGGCGGCGCGTCGGGGTCGTCCTCGACGGTCGTGTCCTCGAGCTCCGCGGTGCCCGTCTTGCCGGCGACCTTCGTGGGGGCGAGCGACGCCCGCTGGCCCGTCCCGGACTCGACCACCGCGATCATCAGCCGCTCGATGATGTCGGCGGTTCTCCGGGACATGACGCGCACGCCCTTCGGCCTGCGGGCGCCGGCCACGAGCACGGGCGGGCGCAGGACGCCCCGCGATGCCACGGCCTGAGCCATCTGGGCCATGATCAGCGGCGTCGCGAGCACGCGGCCCTGGCCGATCGCGGTGGCGCCGAGCTCGAGCTCGGAGGCGATATCACCGGCCGCCGGGAGCGTGCTCCTGGCCGCGCCCGCGATGCCGGGCTCGCGGTTCCAGCCGAAGCGCTCGGCCATCGCGACGAGGCGCTTTTTGCCGAGGCGCACGCCGAGCGGCGCGAAGACGGAGTTGCACGAGTGGGCGAAGCTGTTGACGAAGGTCCCGCCGCAGGACTCGCGGTTGGCGTTGTCGAGCTCGACGCCGTCGATCACGGCGTGCGTCTCCACCGGGAAGCGGTCGCCGGGCTTCACGAGGCGCGCCTCGAGCGCCGCGGCGGTCGTGACGATCTTGAAGGTGGAGCCGGGCGGCTGGGGGGCGGAGAAGGCGATGCCCGCCAGCGCACGGACCTCCGCGGTCCGGGCGTCGAGCGCGGCGATCCCGCCGAGGCGGCCCGCGAGTGCCTGATCCGCTGCCGCCTGGATGTCGAGGTCGATCGTGGAGCGCACGTCCGGCGCGGGCCGGGGCCGCGTGGAGGCGAGCACCCGTCCTCCGGCGATCAGCTGCCCGCCGGGAGTGCCGACGACCTTCGACTCGAGCGCCCGCTCGAGCCCGGTCAGGCCGGTGGGCTGATCCTCTCGAAGCCCGTACGAGTAGAGGACGCGCCGGGCCTCCTTGTCCTCCACCGGGCCGATCGACCCCGCGATCTCGGCCGCGACCGGTCCGGCGGGATGCGTCCGCGCGTCCGCGGGCCCCTCGGCGATCACCTTGCCGTCACGGGAGAGGATCCGCGCGCGCGGCGGGGCCTCGGTCCGGCGCGACAGGGCGGCGCCTCGCGGGATGCCGGGGAGCACGTGGTGGCGCTCCCACGCGATCCCGCCGTCGCTCACGCCGAGTTCGAGCTCGCCGCGCAGGGTGCCGAACGCGCGGGTGCGGACCGCGACGGGCAGGACCGCGCCGCCGTCGTCGCCCTCCCGCGCCTCGCCCGTGTCGATCCCCGTGACCGTCGCGACCTCGGCGGCGTCGCGGTAGGCCTCCTCGAACGCGCCCTGGCTGGTCTCCGCCTTGGCGGCCGGGGTGAGCAGCGCGTACATGGCGGCCGTGTCGCCACGGTCCCAGGCGGCGCCGAAGCGGGCGGCGACGTCGTCGGCGTCCGAGTCGAGCACCGCGCCGATGGCGAGGACCACGAACGTCGCGGCGCCCGCGAGCAGGATGAGCGCCGGAAGGCCACGCCGCAACAGGCGGCGCCGGCGGTCGCCTGTCTCGGTACGCCCGCTCACAGCGTGGCCGCTCATCAACAGATCGCCTCAGCGTAGGGCCGCGGGCGGCGGCGAGGCCTTGGCCGGGCCGTCGCTAGGGTCACGGGCCGGTGACCTCGGTCGACTGGATCATCATCGGGTTCACGCTCCTCATGGCGCTCTGGGGCTACGCCCAGGGCCTGATCGTGGGAGCGCTCTCGCTCGCCGGGTTCGCCGGTGGGGCCTTCCTGGGGGCCCGCCTCGGGCCGCTGCTGCTCGAGGAGGGATCGAGGTCCGAGTATGCCCCGCTCTTCGGCCTCGTGGGGGCGATGCTCGTCGGCGGCATCTTCGCCTCGGGCTTCGAGGTGGTGGCGTACAGGCTGCGCGTTCGCATGGGCGACCGCCTCGGGATCGTCGACGGCATAGGCGGCGCCGTGCTGATCGCATGCCTGGGACTCGCGCTCGCCTGGCTGCTCGGCGCCGTCGCCCTCCAGACCCCGGGCGCGCGCGAACTGCGGCGCGACATCCAGCGCTCGTCGATCCTCGGGGCGCTCAACGACGTCCTTCCTCCCTCGGGACCCCTGCTGAACGCGCTCGCCCGCTTCGACCCGTTCCCGCAGATCGACGGGCCCCCCGCCGACGTGCCCGCCCCGAACTCCCGGATCGCGCGCGACCCGCAGGTGCGCGCGGCGGGCGCGAGCGTGGTCCGCGTGCTCGGCACCGCATGTGGCCTTGGTGTGCAGGGAAGCGGCTGGGTGGCTGGTGACGGCATCGTCGTGACCAACGCCCACGTGGTGGCGGGCCAGGACGACACGAGCGTCCAGATCGAGGGGACCGGCCCCGAGCACGACGCCGACGCGATCTGGTTCGACCCCAAGAACGACCTCGCCATCCTGCGCGCCTCGGGTGTTCGCGGCGTGCGCGCGCTTCCTCTCGACGTGGGTGCCGAGTCCGGCACCTCCGCCGCGGTGCTCGGCTTCCCGAAGAACGGCGGCTACGACGTGCAGCCGGCACGCCTCGGCGAGACCCGGGAGGTCATCTCCCAGGACGCCTACGGCGAGGGGCCCGTGCGGCGCCGCATGACGAGCCTGCGGGGACGGGTGCGGCCGGGCAACTCGGGCGGGCCCGTCGTGGACTCCCGCGGACGGGTCGTCACGACCGTCTTCGCCGCTGCCACCGACGGCTCCCGCCGCGGGTTCGGCGTGCCGGACTCGATCGTGAGGGATGCGCTCGACAAGGCCGACGGCCGGGTCGGGACCGGGGACTGCACGCGTTGATCCGCGGGCGCTGACGTAGCCGCTTCCGCATGCCATCATCGCTGCCGTGTCCGGAGGAGTAGTAGAGGCCATATTCATCGCTCGCGAGCGTGGCGGGCCCACCGAGGCGCCCGAGTCCGTGCGGGTGGTACCCGCTCAGGGCATAGAAGGAGACAGGAAGTTCTCGCCGGAGCCCGTCGAGCGCGAGGGCGCAGGCCTCACGCTGATCGAGGCGGGGGCGCTCGAGGCGCTGGAGCCGGAGCACGGGAACGCGCTCGCCGACCTCGGCCCGTCGGAAAGCGCTGCGTGAGGCGCATCCACCCAGGCCGGGCCGCGCGCGCCGCGGCGCTCGCAGCCGCGCTCGCGGGCACGATCGCGGCCGGGGCGGCCGCGCAGGGCGGGGGCGTCGCTCCCGAGCCCGAACCCGAGGCCCAGCCCGAGCCGGCGGTCGAGAACCCCTGCCTCGGAGAGGACGCCCGGCTGCTGTGCCCGGACCTGCGCATGAAGGTCCCGGCGGACATCACCATCGACCGCAGGACGCGCCCCGGCCGCGTCCTCCTGCGCTCGACGAACTCGATCGACAGCCGCGGCGAGGGCCCCGCGTCGCTGCGGGGCCGCCGCGACGGACGCAAGACGATGGCCGCCCGCCAGGTGATCCAGCGGACGAGCGGCGGGCCGCTGTACGTGAGCACGGGCGCGCGCCTCTACTTCCAGCCGATCCCGGACCAGGACCGCTACTGGAAGATGGCCGACGCCGCCCGCTTCGAGCTGTGGTCGGTTGACCACCGCAACCGCCTCGTCGAGCGGGTGCGTGTGGGTCCCAAGCAGAACTACTGCCTGCGTGACCTGCGCCGGACGAGTCGGATGCGGCGCTCGCCGGGCAGGGAGGTCTTCCCTGCCTGCAACCAGGACCCGCGCAAGCGCGCCGTCACGCTCGGGACGTCCGTCGGCTGGTCGGACATCTACCCCTGGTCCTACCACCAGAACTGGATCGACGTGACCGGGGTGAAGCCGGGCCGCTACGCCTACATCCACATCGCCGATCCGAAGAACGGCATCTGGGAGATCGACGAGGGCAACAATTCCGCGCACGCCATCGTGCGGCTGCCCGCGGGTCGCGTGACCGGTGGGGGCCGGCAGCGCACAGCCCCGGCCGACGACCCGCGCTACTGATCCCGCTCAGGGAGTCGGCGGGCCGTAGTTCGTCGCGTAGAGCAGGAACCAGATCGAGAGCAGCACGAGCGCGACCAAGACCGACACGGTCATGCTCATGTCGAGCAGGGCACGCGGCCGGCGTGGCCGCCGCTCGCCGCTGAGGCTCCGCAGCCACGCGGTGCGCCGGGCGGCGCGGGCCTCGCCGGAGACCCGCATGTAGGCGGAGTTGACGCGCGCCAGGAGCAGCCCGAAGGCGGCCATGGTCAGCGGGCAGCCGAGGAGCGCCACCACGAAGAAGGTCGGGTACTCGTCGGCGATCCGCGAAGCGAGCCAGAGCCAGGCGACCGGGATACCAAGCCAGAGCGTGAAGCTGCCGGCGACGATGCACGCGGCGAGCAGGCCGGAGGCGAGGCGGTGGTGCCCGCGTGCGGCGGCGGCGGTCACGCCGACTCCAGCACCTCGACCGCCGTCCACAGCGCCTCCTGCACGCCGACGTCCGGGACGCCCTTCACCTGGAGGGCCAGCAGGGTGAGGCGCTCGGTCCGCGGGCCGGGCGCCCGGCCGGGCGCGACCGCGCCGAGCAGCACGGCGACGGGCCCAGACTCGTCGGCGACGATCGGGGCATCCGAGGCGGGAAGCCCCGCGGCCCCGAGCTCGGCTGCGTCGCCAATCCGCGCGTAGGGCCGGCCCGCGAGCGTGCCGGCGTCGACCGCCACGAGCGGCACGCCGGTCTCCAGCGCCACGAGCGTGAGCGCGTCCTCGAGCAGCTGGCCGGAAGCGCCCGCGTCGGTGACCGGCCCGTGCAGGGCGATCGCGGCGGCGGGGGAGGGGGCTGCGTCCGGGTCGAGGCCGGCGCGCCGGGCGAAGACCCGGTAGGCCCAGGGAGTCGATTCAGGGGCGATCCCGCTCGCAGACGCCGCGGTCACGCGCGGCGCGCGCCCGTGCACCGAGGCGAGCTGGCCGAGCCGGCTCGCCACCGTGCTCGGGGTCGGGCCCGGCGTCGCCGCCGCGTTAGCGGCCCAGACGGCGAGCCCGGCGAAGTCGGCCCGCAGCTCGCGCGCGGCGGGCAGTCGCTCGAGCGAGCGGCGCGGCGCCGCAGGCTCGGCGGCGGGCGCGGGCGCGCCGTCCAGCAGGGCGCGGACGACGTCGCTCGACTCGCGGGCGCCTTCCGACGCCACCCCGCCGACGACGATGCGCAGGCCCGTCTCGATGGCGCCGCGCAGCGCGCGGTCGCCGGCGGCCGGCGCGTGCCGGGCGCTCGTGAGCAACCCGAGCCAGGCGGACCAGAGGAAGGCGGCGGCGTGCCGGGAGTTCAGCCGGCGCGCCTCGCCTGTGCGCACGGCGGCCTCGATCAGCGCCGCGGTGCGCCGCTCCTGATCGGCGAGATGGCGGTGGACGCTCTCGCCGACCTCCGACGGCGCGTCCGCTCCGGCGAGCGCGAGCAGGCGCAGCTTGCCCGGATGCTCGCGTCCGAAGCGGGCGAGGCGGCCGGCCACGTCGAGCAGCCGCTCGAGCGGGGACAGGCCGGTCTCGCGGCCCTCCTCCATGAACGTGCGGTGCAGATCGACGGCGCGCTCGGCGAGGGCGGCATAGAGCCCCTCCTTGCTGCCGAAGTGGTTGTAGATCGAGCCGACGGCGACGTCGGCGTCAGCGGCGATCTCGTCTACTCGGGCCGACTCGTAGCCATGGAGCAGGAGATGGCGCTCGGCGGCGTCGAGGATCGCGGCCGTGGTGCGGGCCTTGCGGCGCTCGGAGCGCGAGAGCGGCTTCGGCAGGTTCATTTTCGGCTCTGAGCTTGACACACGCTCAGAAATGAGTCAAGGTTCATTTGTGAGCGGAGCCGGGAACCCTGCCGGGGAGAACTAGATGGTTCGTGCTGTTGCGGATAGGGCGTTTTTGCCGACGAAGAATCTGCTTGAGCAGGTTGGGGACATGATGATCCTGACTGGCAAGACGATGGTGTCTGCGGTGCGGCCGCCGTTTCCGTATGGGACGGAGTTCGTGGGGCAGTTTTTGTTTGCGTTGCGGTTGTGTTGGTTTCCGTTGTTGATCTCGACGATCGCTTTTGGTTATGGGGCGCCTGGGTTGCAGGCGGGGAATTTCTTGATTTTGTTCGGGGCGATCGATCGCTTGGGCGGGTTTTTTGTGTTGGCGTCGATTCGGGAGTTCGCGCCGTTTGTGACGGCGATCATCTTGGCGGGGGTGGCGGGGACGGCGATCACGGCTGATCTCGGTGCGCGCAAGATCCGTGAGGAGTTGGACGCGTTGCAGGTGTTGGGCGTGGACCCTGTGAAGAACCTGGTGGTGCCGCGGTTTTTGGCGTTGATGATCGTGACGGGCCTGTTCAACATCTATGCGCTTTTGTTCGGGATCTTCGGCGGGGTTTTGGCGACGTTGACGTTTGATGCTCCGTTGGGCCCGTTTTTCGCGACGCTCTTGACGAACGCGTCGACGACGGATCTGTGGGGGTCGGTTGTGAAGACGACCTTGTTCGGGGCGATCATCGCGATCGTGTCGTGTTACAAGGGGATGACGGCTTCTGGTGGGGCGGAGGGTGTGGGGCGTGCGGTGAACCAGGGGGTCGTGATCGCGTTTTTGGGGATCTTCGCGTTCAACTACGTCTTCACCCAGACGTTGTTGGCGACCCATCCTGAGATCTCGGTGATCAAGTAATGGGCCGGGGCCTTTTGGCGGTTCCCAGGGATTGGATCGCCGGGTTCGGGGTGATCGCGAAGTTCTGCGCGCGGGTGATGGGCGAGGTCTACGGGGGGCGGGTGTTCCGTTTCTTCGGGGAGGCGCTGCGCCAGGCCGGGGTGTTGATCCTGGGCTCGACGATGGTGATCTGGGGCCTCGCGTTCATCCTCGGGCTGCAGTGCGGGATCGAGGGCGCCTACTTCAACCGCAGTGTGGGCGCCCCCGCCTACGCCGGGGTGTTCAGCGCCTGGTGCGATCTGCGGGAGATCATGCCGTATGCGTTCGGGTACATGATGGCCGCGAAGGTCGGGACCGGGATCGTCGCCGAGCTCGGCGCGATGCGCATCTCCGATGAGATCGACGCGCTCGAGGTGATGGGCATCAGCTCGATGACGTTTCTCTGCGCGACCCGTCTGCTGGCCGCGTGGATGGTTTTGCCGTTCATGTACATCGCCGCTGTCGGCGCCGGGTTCTTCGCCTCCTACCTCGCGGTCGTCCAGCAGATCGGCGAGGTCTCCTCAGGCGGGTTCTTCCTGATCTTCTGGATGTTCCAAAACCCCCCCGATCTCCTCTACTCGGTGATCAAGGGGATGGCGATGGCCACAGCGATCGTGCTCGTCGGCTGCTACTACGGCTACAACGCCTCCGGCGGCCCCGTCGGCGTCGGCACAGCCACCGCCAAATCAATGGTCCTCAACACAGTGCTCGTGCACCTCATCGGAATGCTCGGCACACAAGTCTTCTGGGGCGCCAACCCAAGAGCCCCGATCGGAGGATAAGCATGGCTTCGACGATCGACACCCCCCGCGCGAACATCCTCCTCCCGGCGGTTGACGAGACCGCGGCGCGGCGCTCGCTGCTCGATCAGATCGCCCGGCTCGAGTCCGAGCTCGGAGCGATGTTCTGCTCGGTTTTCCCGCGCACGGGTTTCGATTGGAGCGTTCCGTCGCGCGGCGGCCCGCGCATGCTGGACATCGGGGAGCTCGAGGAGCTTCGCGACGGCCTGGCCGAGCGGCTCCGCCACATCCGCCGCTCGCTGAACGACCGGACCTACCTCGAGCAGGAGCGGCGAGCGCTGATCGAGCGGATGCTGCTGGAGCCTGCCCGCTACAAGTGGGTGCGGGTGCGCAACGAGGACATCGGTGAGCGTGGCTGCAAGGAGTGCCGCTCGGTTCCGCGGCTCGGTCCGATCGGCCTCTTGCTGGGCTGGTGGCGGGTCAAGATCTCCTCGGGCTGCCCGTTAGCCACCGCCCGGGCGCCCCTCCGCCCGGGCAGCGACGATTGACAAACGCATGATCGGGGGGTGAGCTTCGTTCAGCCAGGGTAGGCTTCGTTTCTCGCCGGCCTGTGGGAGGACCGGCGCGCGCACCGAGGGGAGAGGCAAGGGAATGACGGGGAGGATCGTCTGCGCCGGCTTCATCATGGCGGCGCTCGCGGCCGCCGCCCCCGCCGCCGCGGCCGAGGGCACCGGCTCGATCCGCGCGGGCGTCGCCAAGGTCGACGCCACCTGGCACGTGGGCTCCTCCGCCGGTCAGTACGCGAGCGACGGCAGCTTCGCCGGCGAGCACGGCCTCGACCCCACGGCCCATTCGACGCGCCGTTCCGCCAGCTACGGCATCCAGTCGCGACTCGAGGTCCGCGCGATCGTGGTCGAGGGGCCCGACGGCGAGCGTCTCGCGGTGGTCAAGAACGACCTCTACATCCCGCAGGACCTGCTCTGGCGCCGGACGGCGCAGCTGCTCGAGCAGGGCGACTCGGGCATCGACCGCGAGCACTTCACGATGGCCGTCTCGCACAACCACTCATCGCCCTACTACTCGTCGATCTCCTGGGGCGTGTGGGCCTTCCAGGACGTCTTCGACATCCGCTTCTACGACTACTACGCCCGCCGCATGGCCGAGGCGGTCGAGGAGGCCGCCTCGAAGCTCGTGCCGGTGCGCGTCGGCGCCGCCGTCACCGAGTTCGACCTCACCCATCGCCACTCATACGGCGGCGCGGTCGCCGACGACGGCACGCCGGCCGGGTACCCGCAGTCGGACGCCGACCACGACCTCACCGTGATCCGCTTCGACGACGTCTCGGATCCGGCGAACCCGAAGCCGCTGGCGAACCTCGTGAACTTCGCGCTCCATCCGGAGTTCCTGGACGGCAACGACCTGATCTCGGCCGACTACCTCGGTCCGCTCGAGCGGATGGCCGACCGCGAGACGGGAGCGATGACGATCTTCACGCAGGGGGCTGTCGGCACCGCGGAGCCCGAGCGCTCCACCTACCACTCGCCCCACCAGCGGCTCGAGTTCTCGCACTTCGACTACCGCCAGGCCGAGTATGGCGCCCGCCTCATGGCCGACGCGATCTCCTCGACGAGCACGGAGATCGCCGACGGCTCGCGCGCCGGCGAGCCGGGGCACGTGCCGTTCTTCACCGACGAGCCGGTGCGGATGCAGGACCGGTGGTACCCCGGGCCGTTCTCGCATCCTTACCCGGGCGTGTCGAACTGCCGCACCGATGCCGCTCTCGGCGGGACGCCGGGCGTGCCGATCGTGGGCCTGCCCGACTGCCAGCGCCCACCGGGCGGGCCGCGGCAGTTCGGGATCGACCCGGGCATCGACACCGACGACCTCCAGGACGCGGGCGTGCCGGTGCCGGAGAACTACGGGGCGCCCTCCTACACGGGCCTCCAGGAGGACGTGAACGTCCACCTCCAGGCGTTCCGGATCGGCGAGATCCTCTTCACGGTCTGCTCCTGCGAGCAGTGGAAGGACCAGTCGGAGAACATCGAGACGCGCACCGACACCGAGCGCGGCAACGAGTACCTCGGCTACGACTGGTTCGAGCACTGCACGCAGAACGGCGACGGGACCTACGGCACGGGGCCGCGCGGCTACGGCACCGGCACGTGGACGTGCCCCCGCCCCGGCGGCGGCACTCTCACCGGCCTCTCGGACCAGAAGGTGCAACGGATGCACGCGCAGGTCGTGAACCCGGCGAACGGCTGGAACGACCTCGAGAACGCGGCGAGCGCGGAGTCCGAGCCCACGGACCTCCGCCGGATCAAGGGCAACTTCACCCATGACGACGATCGCCGCTCGGCGCGGCTCGGTTACGAGCTGACGGTGCCGATCGGGATGGCCAACGACTACAACGGCTACATCGCGAGTTACCGCGAGTACCAGCGCGGAGACCACTACCGCAAGGCGCTCACCGGCTGGGGCCCGCACTCGATGGACTACCTCGCGACGCGCCTCGTCACGATCGGGCGCCAGCTGAAGGACCGCCGCCATCCGCTGCCGAAGGACCAGCGGCAGGAGCTCGCGCTGATGCCGAAGGTCGCCGCGGACCTGGCCCACAACGACGCACGGGCGACGATGCTCGGCGAGGGCGGGGCCGGCCTGATGCGCGCCTACGAGGCGCTCCTGCCCGACGACGCGGAGGCGCGGGCGCTCGAGCAGCCCGCCGACGTCGAGCGCTTCTCGGCGGCCTTCTTCACCTGGGCCGGCGGCTCGAACTTCACCGACAGCCCGGGCGTGCGCGTCGAGCGCCTGACGGCGGACGGCTGGCGCGAGTACGCCGACATGTCGGGCGAGCTTCCGGTGACCCTCGAGTTCCCGCAGGGCGAGGACGTGCCGAGCTACCTGACGGGCTCGCACGAGTGGCGCTGGACGGCGCACTTCGAGGCCTTCGCGAACGGCTTCGACACCGGCCGCGGCGACCTGGCGACCCCGGCAGGCATCTATCGCTTCTCCGTCGACGGCGAGCAGCGCCGCGGCGGCCGCGCCGTGCCGTACTCGCTCACCTCGGAGAGCTTCGCCGTCTCGCCGTGGGACGGGATCACCGTGGAGGACCTCGCCGCGGCTCCGGACGGCACGGTCTCGTTCGTGACGGGCCCGCGCACCGAGCGGACGGGGCGCAACCTGAACGGCGGCCAGGCCGCCGGGGCGGTCGGCCCGATCGACTACCCCGACAGCTACGACTCGCCCGCGCGCTTCATCGGCGTCGCCTGGGCGGCCCGCCCCGGCCCGCAGGGCCTCGAGTGGTACTGCGACACCTGCACCTGGCGCCACTGGCTGGACGCGGGCGAGGCGCAGGAGGCGACGTTCACCTTCACGGACGCCGGGGGCGCGGAGCGCGAGGTGGCGGCCTCGCTCGTGGACGGCCGCTGGACCTCGACCGAGCCCCTCGGAGCGGGGGAGACCGCGCGCGTGGAGGCGGGCGCGGTGCGGGACCGCTTCGGCAACCTGAACGGCGACGAATCGCCCTCGGCAGGAGCCGAGGCCCCATGAGGGGTCAGACCCCCTTGAGGGAGGTTGAGGGTTGAGATTGCGCATTCTGGTGCCCTTTGGGCGACCGAGGGGTCAGACCCCCTTGAGGGAGGTTGAGGGTTGAGGCGGGTCTGCTTGGCGCTATGCCTTCTCGCCGGGCTTCCCGCGCCCGCGCTCGCCGCGTTCCCGTACGAGCACGACCCGGCACGGGCGCCGAGCGATCTCAGCGGGAAGCTCGAGTGGATGTACGCGGCCACCCCCGAGCCCGGCAACGAGCCGGTCAACTCGGACCCGCAGGAGTTGCACGGCGTCCGCGGCGCCTCGCTCGTCGACAAGGCCGACGTGGACTACGCCTGGCGCACGACCACCGGCCGCCCCGACGTGACGATCGCCGTGCTCGACTCGGGGATCAAGTGGAACGACCGCACCGCGATGCTCGACCTGCGCAAGAAGACGCGGCTCTGGAAGCCCGAGCTGCCGGTCCCGCAGGCCGACCGCACCGATGCCACCGACGCGGGCGCCGACTGCTCGGCCTACACCGCCGCCTACGACGCGAACGGCGACGGCGTCTTCAACGTCATCGACTACGCCTGCGACTCACGCGTCTCGCCCGATCCCGCCCTCGGCGTCGGCCCCGCCGACCTGCTCGACCCCCAGGACGTCCTCATCGCCTTCTCGGACGGCACCGACGCCGACGGCAACGGCTTCGTCGACGACATCGTGGGCTGGGACTTCCTCGACGACGACAACGACCCCTACGACGACGTGCAGTACGGCCACGGCACGGGCGAGGCCCGCGACTCCACCGCCGAGGCCGACAACGGCGGCGAGCTCGGCACCTGCCCGAACTGCATGTCGATCCACATGCGCGTGGGCGACTCCTTCGTCGCCGACGCGAGCGACTTCGGCCAGGCGGTCCTGTACGCCGTCGACAACGACGTGCTCGTCATCCAGGAGGCGCTCGGCACGCTCGACAACACCCGCCTGGCGCGCGACTCCGTCACCTACGCCTACCGCCATGGCGTGGCCGTGATCGCCTCCGCCGCCGACGAGGCCGCCCAGCACCACAACTGGCCCTCGAACTACCCCCACACGATCGTGGTCAACTCGGTCACCCGGTACAACGAGTTCACGCCGATCCCGCGCTCGTACCTGCAGTTCACGGGCTGCACGAACTTCTCCTCGAAGATCACGGCGGCGGTGCCGAGCGTCTCGTGCTCGTCCGATGCCACCGGCCGCGGCTCCGGCCAGGCGGGCCTCATCTACTCCGCCGCGCTCGACGCGATCGAGGCGGGCGAGCTCGACCCGCACCCCTCGTGCGAGCGGGTGGGCGGCGAGCCGTGCGCCGTGTCCGCCAACGAGGTGCGCCAGCTCATGGCGTCCGGGCGGGTCGGCGGCGAGCAGATGGCCGACGACGTGAGCTTCGCCGCGCAGCCCGAGCCGTCGTGCCACCCGCTCCCGGCGCCCTCCTGCACCGACCCGAACCTGAACGCGCCCGGGAGGCGCGCGGTCGTCTCGCCGATCGCCACGACCAAGCGCTACCCGTCGCGCAACGGCCACGACCAGTTCTACGGCTACGGCCGCGTGAACCTCAACCGCTCCGTGGACGCCACGGCCGCGGGACACGTGCCGCCGGAGGTCGAGCTGACCTCACCCGAGTGGTATGACCTCGTCGACCCCGGCCGGCCGAGCTTCGAGCTGCACGGCGAGGTCGGAGGACGCGGGCGCTACCGCTGCCGCGTCGAGGTCGCGCCCGGCTCGCAGCCGAACGACCGCCGCACCGACCAGGTGCCGCCCGGCGACTTCATGCGCGTCCCCTCCGCATGGTGCGACGGGTCCGCGCGCAGCCGCGCCTTCGACGGTGTGCTCGCCCAGGTGGACATCCAGGCGCTGAAGCGCCGCTTCCCCGTCGACGCGGGCGACTTCCGGGGGCGTGAGCCCGGCACCGGCGCCCAGACGCAGAGCGGGCGGCCGAACACGGACGTGTACGGCTTCACGGTGCGCGTGATCGCCGAGAGCGTCGACGCGCCGGTCGCGATGCAGGGCGAGGACCGGCGCAACCTCTACCTCCACCGCGACCAGGACCTGCTGCCCGGGTTCCCGATCCAGCTGCCCTCGGACGGCGAGTCCTCACCCGCGCTCGCCGATCTCGACGGCGACAACGAGAACGAGCTGGTGCTCGCGACGGCCGATGGCCTCGTGCACGCGTTCCGCCGCGATACCCCCTCCGGGGGCACAGGCGGCTCCGAGCTGCGCGGCTGGCCGGTGCGCGGTGACGCGCTGCCGCTCCACACGGGCCAGCCGGCCTTCGCCTCCGGCGACCTCGATGCGGAGCGCTACGGCGGCGCGATCCTCGCCTCGACGGCGGTGGGGGACCTCGACCTCGACGGACACCCCGAGGTCGTCGCCGCCGACTACGAGGGCAAGGTCTACGGCTGGAACGCTCACGGCGAGCGTGTGCTCGAGGTGCGCGCGGAACCCGATTTCTCCGGCCGCCCGCTCGCGCCGTTCGTGAACGAGCGCCAGGGCAAGCGCAACCGCACGCAGCACGGCTTCCTCGGCTCGCCGGTGCTCGCCTCGATCGACGAGGACCCGGAGCCCGAGGTGATCGCCGCCGCGATGGACCGCCACCTCTACGCGTGGAACCCCGACGGCTCCGAGGTTCCCGGCTTCCCGGTGCTCGTCGTCGACCCCTCGAAGGTCGCCTCGATCGACGCCGACTCGCACCAGGTCCGCTTCAACGCCGCCGCAGGCCGCGAGCTGAACCAGGGCGCGATCGTGGGCACCCCCGCGGTCGGCGACATCACAGGCGATGGGAAGCCCGAGATCGTGGTCGGCACGAACGAGGAGTACGACGTGAACGCCCCCGGCGAGGGCGGCTTCAACGCGGGCAACGTGAACACCGCGTCGATGGCCGCGCTCGGGCAGACGGGCGTCCTGTCCTTCGCCAACGGCCGTCTCTACGCCGTGCGCGCCTCGGGCGACCCGGACCCCGACCCCTCGCCCGCCGGCGCGTTCGTGACGGGCTGGCCGGTGAAGATCGGGAGGGTCTTCGCGGAGCTTCTGCCGGTCGTCGGCGAGGGCATCACCGGCTCGCCGGTGCTCGGCCCCGTCGGCTGCCCGCAGGCCGGGCCCGGCTCGGAGGTCGGCGTCATGCCGGACGCGGGCCCCGCCTACGTGCTGAACGGCCAGGGCTCTTCGTGCTACGGCAAGGACCCCACGAACGGCAAGGACATCGCGCTCCAGTCCGACGTCTCTGCGGCGCCCACGCACGGCGACTCGCCGGTGCTCCCGGCGGTCGGCCATCCGGCCTTCGGTGACTTCGGCGGTGGGATCTCGCTGCTGGCTCCCGCGGCCGGAGTGATCCGCGCACTCGACCTCGCGGTCAATGAGTACCAGGGCGGCCAGGACTTCCTCGCCGCATGGGACGCGGCGACCGGGCAGTTCCGGCCGAACTGGCCGCGCACGATGAACGACCTCCAGTTCCTCACGGGTCCGTCGGTGGCCGACATCGACGGCCTGCCCGGCGAGGAGGCGCTCGCCGCGAGCGCGTCGCTCGACCTGGCCGCCTACGGGGCCTCGGGCGCCCCGGTGTCGGGCGCCTGGCCGAAGCTGACGGGCGACTGGACGGTCGCGAACCCGGCGATCGGGAGCTTCGGGCCTGCGGACCGCAAGGTCGTCATCTCCGTGACGCGCTCGGGCCGCCTGCTGGCCTACGGGACGCGCGCGCCCGTCTGCACCCCCGGGTCGTGGCCGCGCTTCCACCACGACCTCGCGAACTCGGGCGACTACTCGCGCGACGCGACGGCGCCGGGCGCGCCCGAGGCCGTCCGCGTCGAGGGCTCGCGCCTCGTCTTCCGCGCCCCGGGCGACGACCTCCTCTGCGGTCGCGCCGCCCGCTACGAGGTCGTCACCTCGAGCGGGGAGATCCACGGGCGCAACTTCTCCGATCGCACGCCGGTGGAGGGCGCGCCCGAGCCGGCGGAGGCGGGCAGCGTCCAGTCGTTCGAGCTTCCCCCGGACGTCCTGTCGAACGTCGGCATCCGGGCGATCGACGAGCAGGGCAACCCGGGCCCCGTCGCGACTACGCGCTAGCCGCCGCGGTCGATGCGGTAGCCGCCGCTCGAGCCGACGAGCTGCAGTCTGGAGTTCTGCACCCGGCCGCCGCTCTCGATCTTGGCGGTCAGCTCGATGCGGTCGGGCGCGAGGCGATTGACGCCCTCGAGGTCGCGCAGGGTCACGTCCACGCGCTTGCCGCCGATGTCGCTGCGGCAACGCGCGAGCGCGGCATCGCCCTTGCGGCCGGTGACGCGCTCGACGTGGCCCTGGGTGAAGAGGTCGGTGCAGATCGAGGCGTCGCCGCGGCGCAGCCGGCCCAGGTAGTCGGACATGAACGCGTGGGCGTCGGCCACGTCGTCGGGCGGCCCGGTCGCCGGGTCGCGCTTCGCGAGCGCCTGGCCCTGGGCGCGGCCCGGGCCGTCTGCCGAGGTGCCCCCTGGCCCTGAGGAGTCCTTGCCGCCCGCGTCGCCGCCGGTCGAGCCCGCCGCGTCGCCCCGGGCGTCGTCGTCGCCCTTGCTTCCCTGGGCGTCCGGGTCGTCGTCGGGCGTGGTCTCGGATCCGCGCGCGCCGCCCGCGAGGTCGTCGGAGCTCTCGCCGCCGGGGGCCTTGAGCGACGACTCGGCCGGCTCGTCGCCCCCGCCGCAGCCGGCGAGCGCGAGGAGTGCGACGGCCGCCAGGAGGGCGGCGCTTCGTGTGGCGATCCCGTGCACCGCGGCGATCCTAGTCGCGCAAGGACGATATTCGGGGGAACTTCGCTTGCGCGGCGACGGACCACCGGTACCACCGGCTACATCGAGATCAGCGGCAACGCTGACGACGCTCCGAACGTCCAGGTGGACGGCTCCAGCGCCGCCGTCGAGGGCCGCGCGGGTGTCGACACCGGCGCTCAGTCCGCTGACGCCTGCGTCAACGGCAACGAGGTTCTCTAGTCCCTTTCGGGCACTAGTTCCTTCGCAGCAATGGGGGCGGCCTTCGGGCCGCCCCTTTTCTTTGCGCGGGGGCGGCGCGGTCACTCGCCGGTCAGCGTGCGCGGGGGAGGGGCCGTCCTGCGTTTGCTCAGCGCCGCGGCAGGCTGAGCCGCAGCGAGCGGGGGAGGTGGCGCCGGTCGCCGCCGTAGCGGAGGGTGAGCCACGCCGCCCGCGGCGCGGCGGCTCGCAGCGGGACGAGGCCGCGGAAGCGGCCCCGGCGGACCCTGAGCACGGCTCGGCCGACGCGCGTGCCGCGGCGGTCCGTGAGGAGCAGCCGAACCCGGCCGCGGGCGCGGCTGTCGATACGGCCCGCGACGACGAGCCCGAAGGCGCTGCGGCGGAGGGCGCGAACCGCGAGCCACGGAACGCTGCGCGAGGTGGGGG
>Ga0247708_1000103_pt1 | contig 21716 bp, 19 predicted proteins | sample 42W_NmetaG_FD_189040 | JGI IMG/M metagenome (GOLD analysis project Ga0247708, IMG submission 189040) | Soil microbial communities from hillslope of Landscape Evolution Observatory, University of Arizona, Oracle, AZ, United States - 4-2-W_N | ecosystem: Engineered > Artificial ecosystem >...
GACGCGGGGGGCTCGAGGTCGGGGATGTCGAACTCAACGGGCATTGGCAGTCACCTCGATAGGAGCCTGGCCGAGCCAGGGGCAGTCCAAACGCAAAAGGGGGCGACCGGCGACGCCGGCCAGGAAGCGCTCGCTCCGCCCCGGCCGCGGGTGGGGGGCCCCGGGGCCGGTGCGGAACGAGGGGTCGCCGGTCGCGCTCACATCCCTAGTAACCCACCTCAGGCTGTGAGATTCCTGAGAAGGGGCTGCGAGGCGAGTGAGAAGATGGCGGCCATGAGCACACCGGCCGAGCTGGAGACGTGGGTCAGGGAGGAGCTGCGGCTCGACGAGGCCCAGGCGGTGGACATCACCGAGATGCCGGGGAACGACCCGCGGTGCTCGCCCATCGTCACGCAAGTGGCCGTCGGCGCCGCCCCGGGCGCCGAGCCCTACGCCTTCCACATCGAGCGGGCGCTGGACGAGGTGGTGCGGATGGACGTGATCGCCGCCCTCGCGTTCGGCGGCGGTCACTGACCCTCGGCGAGCGGGCGTTCGATGCCCTCGGCGAGCGTGAGCTCGATGCCCTCGGCGAGCGGGAGCTCGATGCCCTCGGCGAGCGGGAGCTCGATGCCCTCGGCGAGCGGGAGCTCGATGCCCTCGGCGAGCGGGAGCTCGACTGAAAATCTGGCGCCCTTCCCCGGTTCTGACGCCACCGACGCCCGGCCTCCGTGGGCCTGGGCCACCGCGGCCACGATCGACAGGCCCAGCCCGGTTCCCCCCTGGTGGCGGTTGCGGGACGGATCGGCCCGGTAGAAGCGCTCGAACACCTTGGCCGCCTCCTCGGGGCACAGCCCCGGCCCCTCGTCGGCCACCTCCAGGACGGCAGCGCCGTTCTCCCGGCGGACGCCCACCCGGACGGTGGCGGCCGGCGGCGTGTGCTGGCGGGCGTTGGCCAGCAGGTTGGCCGCCACCTGGCGCAGGCGCAGCTCGTCGCCCAGGACGACGGCCGAGGCCTCGCCCTCCAGGACGATCGGCCGCGCCGGCTCCACCGCCTGGGCGTCGTGGACGGCGTCGGCCGCCACCTGGGCCAGGTCCACCGGCCGGCGCTCCAGCGGACGGCCCTGGTCGAGGCGGGCCAGCAGCAGCAGGTCGTCGACCAGGACGCCCATCCGGGCCGACTCCTCCTCGATGCGGCGCATGGCCGTGGCCAGGTCCTCCGGCCGGTCGGCCGCCCCTCGCCGGAACATCTCGGCGTAGCCCCGGATGGACGTCAGCGGGGTGCGCAGCTCGTGGGAGGCGTCGGCCACGAACCGCCGCAGCCGGTCCTCGGACTGCTGGCGGGCCTCGAAGGCCGACTGGATCTGGCTCAGCATGGCGTTGAGCGACAACCCCAGCCGGCCCACCTCGGTGTTCGGCTCGGCCCGCTCCACCCGCTGGCTGAGATCGCCGGCGGCGATGGCCCCGGCCGTGGTGCCGATGTCCTCCAGGGGCCGCAGCCCGGCCCGCACGACGACCAGGGCCAGGGCGGCCACCCCCGCCAACACGGCGGCGCTGGCCACCAGTTCGATGACCACCAGGCGGCGGAGGGTCTGGACCACGTCGCGCATGGGCACGGCCACCACGAGGGTGCCCGTCCCGCCGGTGAGGGGCCGCACCAGCACCCGGAAGCCCGTCTCCTGGCCGACGGCCTCGGTGGTGAACGGCGTGCGCCGGTCGAGGTCGCCCTCCTCCAGCACGGGCTCGGGGAGGCTCTCGAACTCGCCTTCGTAGCCGAAGTAGGCCCGGGCCAGCACCGTGCCGGCGCCGTCGTAGACGGCGCCGTAGCTCCCGCCGGGTACGGCCGCCCGCGACGGCTGCGAGCGGCGGTCGGTCGAGAGCAGCCGGCTGGCCACCGGGTCGACGGCGGCGACGACCTGCTCGTCGAGGCGGTCGAGCAGGAAGGCGTGCAGGGCCCGGTAGGTGAGCACGTTGGTCGCCACCAGCCCCACGGCGACCAGCCCCAGGAGGCCGAGCAGCAGGCGGATCCGTAGCGACATGGGCCGGCTCAGCGGTCGGCGGGCACGCGCAGCGTGTAGCCCACCCCCCGGACGGTGTGGATCAGGCGGGGTTCGACCTTGTCGACCTTCTTGCGCAGGTAGCTGATGTAGGTCTCGACCACGTTGGCGTCACCCCCGAAGTCGTACTGCCACACGTGGTCGAGGATCTGGGCCTTGGAGAGGACCCGGCGGGCGTTCAGCATCAGGTAGCGCAGGAGCTTGAACTCCGTCGCGGTCAGGTCGATCCGCTCGACGCCACGCCACACCTCCCGGGTGTCCTCGTCCAGCTCCAGGTCGGCGAAGGTGATCCGGCCGCTGCCGACGCCGGTGCCCGCCCCGTTCGTGCGCCGGAGCACGGCCCGCACCCGGGCCACCAGCTCCTCCACGCTGAACGGCTTGGTGACGTAGTCGTCGCCGCCCAGGGTGAGGCCGTTGACCTTGTCCTCGGTGGCGTCGCGGGCGGTGAGGAAGACCACCGACACCGGCTGGCCGTCGGCTCGGATGCGCTTGAGCACGCCGAAGCCGTCGAGGTCGGGGAGCATCACGTCGAGGACGATCAGGTGGGGGCGGAACGTGCCGGCCCGGGCCAGGGCGGTCCGGCCGTCGCAGGCGACGTCCACCTCGAACCCCTCGTAGCGCAGGGCCATGCTGACGAGCTCGGTGATGTTCGGCTCGTCGTCGACCACCAGGATGCGGGCCTTCTCGCTCATGCGTGTCCATTGTCGCCGCCCAGCCTGTGAACTGCCTGTGAGAGGGCTGTGATGGGGGAATCGAGGGTCCCCCGTAGCTGCCCCACCCAACAACTACCGTGCCTCCCGTGTTCGGCGCGGAGGTGCTGCTGGAGGACGACGCCACGACCCGCAAGGCGCGGGGCGCCTTCTTCACGCCGCCCGAGATCTGCCGTTCGGTGGCGGAGTGGGCCATCCGATCGCCCGCCGACCGGGTCATGGAGCCCTCGTGCGGCGATGCCGCCTTCCTGCGAGCCGCCACCGATCGTCTGCGGGCGCTCGGTGCGCCTCTGCCGGTGCCCGGCTCCATCCCCTTCGGCCAGATCCAGGCCGTCGAGCTGCACCGGCCCTCCGCCCACCAGGCGGCCGCGGTTGCCACCCGGGCCGGCATCCCCGCCACCATCCTGGAGGGCGACTTCTTCGATCTCGACGCCGACCCCAGGTTCGACGCCGTCATCGGGAACCCGCCCTACGTGCGGTACCAGGACTTCACGGGCGCCGCACGCCTGAAAGCGCAACGCCGGGCCGTCGAGGCCGGGCGGCCGATGAGCGGCTTGGCCAGCTCGTGGGCTTCCTTCGTCCTCCACGCCAGCCGTTTCCTGGCCCCCGGTGGCCGGCTCGGGTTGGTCTTGCCCGCCGAGCTGCTCAGCGTCAACTACGCGGCGCCCGTCCGCTCGTTCCTCCTCGAGAGCTTCGGTCGGGTCGAGCTCGTTCTCTTCGAGGAACGGGTCTTCCCGGGGGTGATGGAGGAGGTCGTCCTCCTCCTGGCCGAAGGCCCCGGCGCGTCCACCAACCACTTCACCGTGCGGCAGGTGAGAGACCTCGACGCCCTGACCTCGAAACGGCGGGCGTCGTCCTCCTGGGCTCCGAGGCTGACGGCGGAGAAGTGGCTCCCGGCACTCCTTCCGGTGGAGGCGGCCAATGCCTATGCCGGCCTGACCAACGGGGCGTTCACGACGCTGGCCGCCTGGGGCGGTACCCACCTTGGCTCGGTCACGGGGAACAACCGGTACTTCGCGTTGACCCCGGCTGAGGTCCAACGGTGGGGCCTTCGAGCCGACGACCTCCTTCCCATCTCGCCGCCCGGCTCCCGCCATCTTCGCGGTGTCACCTTCACGACGCAGGCCTGGGACGCCATGGCCGCCGCCGGCGCGCCAGTGTTTCTCTTCTACCCCGGTGAGGAGCCGTCGGAGGCCGCCCAGCGCTATATCGACCACGGCCTCGCCGGCGGCGTCCAGGAGGCCTACAAGTGCCGGGTGCGGACGCCGTGGTGGCGGGTGCCAGTGATCGCCACGCCAGATCTGTTCCTCACCTACATGAACCACGACACCCCGAGGCTGGTGAGCAACGACGCCGGGGTTCGTCATCTGAACTCCATCCACGGCGTGACGCTCAAACCGGAGCACCGCGCGCACGGGTCCCTGCTCCTGCCGATCGCGTCGCTCAACTCGGCAACGGCCCTGGGGGCCGAGCTGGTGGGCAGGGCCTACGGCGGAGGCATGCTCAAACTCGAGCCCCGCGAGGCGGGCCGGCTGCCCGTGCCGACGCCCGAGCTGGTGGCAGCTGCCGGCAAAGCGCTGCGGGCCATCGTCCCTCGGCTGGGCGAGGCGCTGCGCGGCGGGGCCCTCGACGCGGCCACCGAGATGGTCGATCGGATCCTGCTGATCGACGGGGCCGGCTTGGGGCAGTCGGAGGTCCGGAACCTCCGCGCCGCCCGGGCCGCGCTCTTCGCCAGGCGGGTGGCGAGGAGCTGAGGAGGTGACGCGGGCCAACGAGCTGCTTGCCACCGCGCTCTGTGGGCTCAGTGCCAAGCCGGCCGAGACCGCGCCGGCCGCGATGAAGAAGCGGTATTCCGAGCTGGTGTCCAATGCCGTGGCGCCGGCGTTCGCCGCGGAGTTGCGGGCCCGCGGCCTGACCGGTTCCCGGCCGGCTCCCCCCGGCCCTGCCGGGGCCTCCGGTGCGGAGCGGCGGATGGCCGGGGCGATCGGCGCCAAGAAGGTCGACGTGACGTGGGCCACCGAGGAGAGCGGGCTGCTGCTCGCCATCAGCATCAAGAGCATCAACTGGCGGGACGCACGGAGCTCCAACTTCCAGAAGAACATGACGAACCGCCGCGGTGACCTGCTCTACGAGGCGGTCACGCTGCACCGCAGGTTCCCCTACGCCGTGCTTGGCGGGTTCATCTTCCTCGACAAGGACGCGGCCAATGACGGGACGCCGAATCGCAGGAGTACGTTCCTGAACGCCCACAGCCGCCTTCGCCTCTTCGACGGGCGCAACGACCCGGCCGGGCGGGACGAGCAGTACGAGCGCCTGTACGTCGTTCTGCTCGACGCCACCCCGGCCAAGGCGCGGTGGGAGATCTACCGGGTGGGGGATCCGGTGACCACGCTGGACCTGGCCGACGTCTTCAGCGATCTGGTGGCCCTGGTGGTGGAACGGAACCCCGACTTCTACGAGGTCGGCACCGCCGGCAACCTGCTGCGGACGCCCTGAGCGGGCGGCGTCGTCACCGGAGGTCGCCCCTCACGGTAGGTTCTCGCCGGGATGGGGACAGGCACACTCGCGCCGGTGCTGCAGGTCGAGGGCCTGCGGGTGACCTTCACCGCCCCCGAGGGCTCGCTGCACGCGGTCGACGGCGTCGACCTGTCCGTGGCGCGGGGCGAGACGGTGGCGCTGGTGGGCGAGTCGGGGTGCGGCAAGACCATGACCGCCCTGGCTGTCCTCGGGCTCACGCCCCCCGAGGCCTCCGTCTCCGGCCGGATCCTCTTCGAGGACAACGACGTCCGGGCCCTCCGGCCGAGCGACCTCCGCAAGGTCCGGGGCGCCGGCATCAGCATGGTCTTCCAGGAGCCCGTCTCGTCGTTGAACCCGGTGTTCCGCATCGGCGACCAGATCGTCGACGTCATCCGGGCCCACGACGACCGCGTGTCGAAGCGAGCGGCACGGGCCCGCACGGTGGAGCTGCTCGAGCGGGTGGGCATTCCCGACGCGGCCAGGCGGCTGGACGAGTACCCCCACCAGTGGTCGGGCGGGATGTGCCAGCGGGCCGTCATCGCCATGGCCATCGCCAACCGGCCCCGGCTCGTGATCGCCGACGAGCCCACCACCGCCCTCGACGTCACCGTCCAAGCCCGCGTGCTGCAAGTGCTGCGCGACGCCCAGGCCGCCACCGGGGCGGCTGTCCTGCTGATCACCCACGACCTCGGCGTGGTGGCGGAGATGGCCGACCGGGTGGTGGTTATGTACGCCGGGCGGGTGGCCGAGGAGGCGGCGGTCACGGATCTGTTCGCCCGTCCCCGCCACCCGTACACCCGGGGCCTGCTGGCCAGCCTGCCGCGCGTCGACGCCGTGGCCCGGCTGAGCTCCATCACGGGCCAGCCGCCCCAGCTGCACGCCGTCCCCTCCGGCTGCGCCTTCCACCCCCGCTGCGACACCTCGCAGGGCCGGCCCCGGTGCGCCGAGATGGTCCCGCTGCTCGACGTCACCGGCCCCGGCCGGCGCTCGGCCTGCCACTTCCACGACGAGGTCGCGGGCCTCCCGGTGCCCGCTCCGCAGGAGCGGGCTCGGGGCCCCCGCTCGCCCGGGGAGGAGCCGGTCCTCGCGCTCGACGGCCTGGCCGTGCACTTCCCGATCAAGAGCAAGGTGCTGGGCCGGGTCCTCGGGCACGTGAAGGCGGTCGACGGGATCTCCCTCGACCTGGGGCGAGGGGAGACGGTCGGCCTGGTCGGCGAGTCCGGCTGCGGGAAGTCGACCACGGCCTACGCCATCGTGCGGCTCCAGGATCCGACGAGCGGGCGCATCCTGTTCGACGGGCAGGACGTCGGCGTCCTATCGGGCCGGGAGCTGCGCCGCATCCGCCGGGGTATCCAGATGGTGTTCCAGGACCCGCAGGCGTCGCTCAACCCCAAGATGGCGGTGGGGTCGAGCATCACGGAGCCCCTCGCCATCCACGGCGTCCCTCACAAGGAGGCCGTCAAGCGGCTGCACCAGCTGCTGGAGATGGTCGGCCTCGACCGATCGCACGCCAACCGCTACCCCCACCAGTTCTCCGGCGGCCAGCTCCAGCGGGTGGGCATCGCCCGGGCCCTCGCCCTCGAGCCCCAGGTCCTCGTGCTCGACGAGCCGGTGTCGGCCCTCGACGTGTCGATCCAGGCCCAGGTGCTCAACCTCCTGGCCGACCTCCGGTCCGGGCTGGGCCTGACCTACCTGATGATCTCCCACGACCTCTCGGTCGTCCGCCAGGTCGCCGACCGGGTGGCGGTGATGTACCTGGGCCGGATCGTCGAGTCGGGCTCGGCCGAGGACCTGTTCGGTGCGCCCCAACACCCCTACACGCAGGCCCTCCTCGACGCCGTCCCTGTGCCCGACCCGACCCGCGCCGGCCGAGGGGCCCGGATCGTCCTCACCGGCGAGGTGCCGGACCCGGCCGCCCCGCCGTCAGGCTGCCACTTCCGCACCCGGTGCTGGAAGGCCGAGCAGCGCTGTGCCGACGAGATCCCTGTGCTCATCGACCGTGACGTGGCCGGCCAGCCCGTTGCCTGCCATTTCCCGGGCGCCCGGAAGGAGCCGGCGGCGAGTCAGCGGCTCTGACGGGCCAGCTGGGGGTCGAGGACGTCGCGCAGGCCGTCGCCCATGAGGTTGAACCCGAGCACGGCCAGGCTGATGGCGATACCCGGGTAGACCATGAGCCCGGGGTTGGTCTGCAGGAACAGCCGGCCCTGGTTGATCATCGTCCCCCACTCCGGCGTGGGCGGTTGGGCGCCCAGCCCGAAGAACCCGAGGGCGGCCAGGGCCAGGATCGTCCCCCCGAGCTGGAGGGTGGCCAGCACCACGATCGGCGAGATCACGTTCGGGAATATGTGGCGCATCATCAGTCGCCCGTTCCCCGCCCCGAGCGACCGCGAGGCCCGTACGAAGGCCCGTTCCCGCACCGAGAGCACCAGGCCCCGCATCACCCGGGCGTAGCTGGCCCAGGAGATGGCCACCAAGGCGATGAAGACGTTCCGTATCCCGGGGCCGAGCGTGCCGATGATGGCGAGGTACAGGAGCAGGTTCGGAAGCGCCAGCAGGGCGTCGACCACCCGCATCACCAATGCGTCGACCCAGCCTCCGAGGTACCCGGCCACCAGCCCGATCAGGGTCCCCACCGTCATCACGCACAAGGTTGCCAGGGCGGCGATGCCCAGCGACCAGCGGGCGCCGACCAGCAGCCGGGACAGGACGTCGCGGCCCAGCTCGTCGGTCCCGAGGAGGTGGTCGCCGCTCGGGTGCTCCAGGCTCCGCAGGGGGTCGATCACGGTGGGGTCGTGGGGCGCCAGGAGGGGTGCGAACACCGCAGCCAGGGTGAGCAGGAGGACGATCACCAGGCCGGTGGCGGCCAGCCGGTCGGAGACGAACTGCTTTAGCGGGTGCAGCCGGTCGGACCGGTCGACGGTCTCGTCGGCCGAGGCGGTGACGGTCGCGGCCGCCGTCACGTGCTCGCCTGCGCCCGGCCGAAGCGGACCCGCGGGTCGAGGCGCGTGTACAGCAGGTCGACGGCCAGGTTGACGACCACGAAGACCGTGCCGGTGAAGACGACGAAGCCGGTGACCACCGGGTAGTCCCGGGCGAACACCGCGTCGACCACGTACTGGCCCACGCCCGGCCAGGCGAACACCCGCTCCACGATCACCGTGCCGGTCACGAAGCCGGCCAGGATGAGGCCGGCCACCGTGACCACCGGGATGAGGGCGTTGCGGAGGGCCAGGGTCAGCACGACCCGCCGGGAGCGCAGGCCCATGGCCCGCGCCGTGCGGATGTAGGGCGCGGCCAAGACGTCGAGCAGGCTCGACCGGGTCAGCCGCATGGTGGTGGCCAGCGTGGCGAGGGTGAGGGTGAGGACAGGCAGCACCGCATGCTCGGGCCCTCCCTTCCCGGCGACGGGGAACCATCCCGCCTTGATGGAGAGCACGATGATCAGCAGGTAGGCGAGGGCGAACGAAGGCATCGACTCGAAGAGGAGCGCCACCGCCCGCGACAGGTGGTCGCCGAGGGAGTTGCGGCGCAGGGCGGCGACGACCCCGAAGGCGACCGCGGCCAGCAGTGAGGCGACGAAGGCGGGGAGGGCGATCTGCAGCGTGGGACCCATCCGGCTCGAGAGTTCCTCGCGCACCGACTTGCCGCTCCGGAACGAGACGCCGAAGTCGCCCCGGAGCGAGTCGCCCACGAAGGTCACGTACTGCATGACGAAGGGATCGTTCAGGCCGTGGCGCTCCCGGAACTCCTCCAGCTGCGCCGGTGTCGGCGGGTCGTCCAACTCCCGGTTCAGGATGAGCTCGGCGGGGTCGCCCGGCGACAACGTCGACAGGGTGAAGGCGAAGAGCGACAGGCCCAGCCAGGTCGGGATGAGCACGAGCAGTCGCCGGGCGACGATGGGCATCATCGCCGGTCAGTTCCGGACGTAGACCGTCCTCCACCGCTGGTTGGTGCTGGAGGGGTGGGCCTCGAAGCCCATGACCTTGTCCTTGAGGGCGTAGACCCGGTAGCCACCGGCCAGGACCACACCGCCGATCTCGACGTCGACCAACTCGTGCATGGCCTCGGCCGTCTTGCGCCGCAGCTCGGTGGCGTCCGGCTCGACCAGGATGGCGTCGATCATGCTCTCGTACCTGGTGCCGGGGCCCGGGGAGATGATCTTGGCGTTGGCCCCGGTGGCCTTGGAGTACCAGCGGAGCGCGAGGAGGAACGCCGGGTTGCCGTCGTTCTGGTTCGGCACCGAGATGTCGATGTCGTAGTCGCCGGTGTTGGTGGCTTCGCGGTAGGCGCCAGCGTCGAGCTGGGCGATCTGGGCGTCGAAGCCGACGGCCCGGAGCTGGGCCTGGACGAACTCCGGCACGGTCAGCTCGACGCGGTCGTAGATGATCTTGATGCGCAGCGGCTGGCCGCCCTTGGTCCGCACGGCGTCGCCCTGGCGGGTCCAGCCGGCCTGGTCGAGGAGGCGGGCCGCTTCGCCCCGGTTGAACGGGATGCCCTTGACTTGGTCGGCGAACGGCCCGAGCACGGCGGGCGGCGCCACGTGGGGGATGACCTCGGCGTTGCCGGCCAGGACACCGTTCACGAAGGCGTTGCGGTCGATCGAGTGAGCCAGCGCCTTCCGCACCACGGGGTCGTTGAGGACCCGCTCCTGGCCGTTGGACATCCGGCGGGCGATGTAGAACATCGTCGTGTTGCCCACCGGGGCCTTCACGATCTTGACGCCCGGCTGGGCCTGGACGCTCTTGAGGATGCTGAGCGGCACGTCCTGGATCATGTCGACTTCGTTGTTCTGCAGCGCCAGGGCCCGCGTGGTCTCGTCCGGGTAGAACTTGAACGTGATCTTGTCGAGCCGGGCCGGCTGGCCCCAGTAGTTGGCGCTCTTGACGACCACCAGCTGCTGCTGCGGGGTGTAGCTCTCGACCTTGAACGGGCCGGTGCAGATGCTGCCCATGAGGTTGTTGAGCGGGTCGCTCCCCGGCTTGAGGACGACGAGCGACGGGTGGTTGATCTGCTCCATCAGGCGGAGGTTCTGGACGGTGGGGGTGATCTCGACGGTCCTGTCGTCGATGACCTTGGCCGAGTCCTTACCGATGAACCCGGAGCCGATGGCCGGCGCCTGGGTGGTGTAGTCGATGGAGTACTTCAGGTCGTTGGCGGTGACCGGAGTGCCGTCGGCGAACTTCACCCCCGGCTGCAGGGTGAAGCGGAAGGTGTTGTTGCCCACGTACTGGGCCTGGGTGGCCATGGGGACCACCGAGAAGTCGGGCGCCAGCTGGACGAGGGTGTCGCACACGTCGGCGTTCAGCGGGTAGTTGGGCTTGCGCTTCTTGTCGCCCTCGCCCGAGTCCACCCACGGGTCGGCGGCCACGCCGACCACGAGCTCCTGCCGCCCGGTGGGCCCCTGGTCGGCCTGCCCGCCCCCGGTTCCCGTGGTGGTCGGATCGTCGCTGGAGCACGCGCCGGCGACGAGCAGCATGCCGAGGAGGCCGGTGGCCAGCCGCGCTCGCGTTCCCGATAGTGACCGTCCCATGGCGTTCCCCCTCGTCCCGCCGAACGGTATTTGCAGAGAGAACTTAGCCGACGCTCAGGCGTCGACCAGTGATGAGGCCAGATCCCGCAGCACCCCGAGGGCCGGCGACGCGCCGTCGTAGTCCACCGGCGACGCCCCCTCCCGGTCGGCGGCCCGGACCGACGTGTCCTGGGGGATGACGAGGTCGGGCTCGACGCCCAGCAGGTCGCGGATCAGGGCCACGTCGTCGTTGCCCGTGACCTTGTTGGCCACGACGATGCGCCGGTCGATGCCCTTCTCGGCCGCCATCTGAAGCAGCCGCCGGCCCACCTCCGCCGAGCGGGGGTAGGGCTCGACGACGACCACCAGGGCGTCGACCTCGCTCTTGTCGCCCCGGGCGACCGTCATGACCCCACCGCCCAGGTCGACGACGACCACGCGGCCCGGCTTGTCCTCCAACTGCGCGAGCAACTGCCCGGCGGAGAGACCGCCTCAGCCGGGGCGGAACTCGTCGAACTTCCGGACCTGCACGATGCGCAGGCGCTCACCGGCCTCGGCTGCGAACCGGTCGACGATCTCCTCCATCGGCCCGGAGATGGCCGGGCCGTCGGGGAGCATGGCCTCCCGGGCCGACACCAGCTCGTAGGTGCGCTCGACGCCCAGCCCGAGCGAGATGCCGAGGTTGGGGTTCTCGTCGGCGTCGACGGTGAGGACCTCCCGGCCGTTCTCGGCCAGCAGGCGGGCCAGCACGCCGGCCACGGTGGTCTTGCCGGATCCGCCCTTGCCGGCGACGGCGATCTTGGTCACTCGCGCTCCTCTCAGTGGGTTGATGCCGTGACGGCGCCGGCCTCGGCCAGCAGCTCGGCCAGCCGGGCCACGGCCCGCCTGGCCGGGGCGTCGGCGGGCAGGGTCACCAGGGCCTGGCGGCTCCGCTCGGCCCCCTGCACCGCGGGGTCGGTGGGGACCGACACCCACAGGGGCACCCCCAGCGTGTCGAGGGCCCGCTGCACGTAGGCCTCGTCGTCGGCCGAGGCCACCTTGCTGGCCACGCCGACCAGCCGGATGCCCTTGGGCCAGCGGCCCATCTCGGCGAAGCGCCGGGCGGTCAGCACCGACTTGGCGAAGGGCTCGACGACGAGGACGGCCACACCTGCCGTACCGACCAGGCCGTTGGCCACCTGGAGGGTGCCGCCCTGGAGGTCGACGATCGTCCAGCCGCCCTCCTCGTCGAAGATGCGGGAGACGGTGTTGAACGCCACCGTGCCCGACCACCGGTCGACGTGCTGCTCCCGGCGGAGCTCGTGCTCTTTCAAGCGGGCGTCGACGTTGCCCATCTGCAGGAACCGGACGCCTCCCGGCCCTTGCCGTGCGCACCGATCGACGATCTCCGCCGCGCTGCCGTCCAGCCGCCAGCCGCCGTGCTCCCGCACGGCCGTGCCCGCCAGCGACCAGTCGTCGGTGGATTCCATGCCCAGGACCTGGTCGAGGCCCGGGACGGTGTCGGCGTCGATGGCGACGACGCGCTCGCCCCGGCCGGCCAGCTCCGCGCACAGGAGCCCGGCCAGCGTCGACTTGCCTGAACCCCCCTTGCCGAGGAAGACGACCCGCACGCCCGCACCGTAGGAGGAGACGCTTGCGGAATCAAGCGGATCGGCGATATCGACGAACCGCGAGAGGCGCGAACACGGCGACCACGGCCAGCGACCAGGCGACCGAGCCCAGGACCTTGCCGGCCGTCGGCCCCCCGTTCAACAGGGCGCGGGCCGCGTCGACCGTGGCCGTGACCGGCTGGTGGTCGGCGAAGGCCCGCAGCGGGCCGGGCATGGTGCGGGTCTGCACGAAGGCGTTGGAGGCGAAGACCAGCACGGCCATCAGGGGGAAGGAGGCGGCCTGGGCCGCCTCGGCGCTGCCGGCGGTGAGCCCGATGAGGGCCATGAGCCACGACATGGCGAAGCCGAACAGGAGCAGGAGCGCCACCGCCCCCAGCAGGGCCAGCGGGCCGGTGTGGACCCGGAAGCCGACGAGGAACCCCACGGTGATTATCAGCACGATGACGATGAGGTTGCGCACGGAGTCGGCGAGGGTGCGCCCGGCCAGGACGGCGGAGCGGGCCATGGCCAGGGACCGGAAGCGCTCGATGAGGCCGGTGGACAGGTCCTGAGCCAGGCCGATCCCGCTGTTGATGCTCCCGAAGGTGACCGTCTGCACGAAGATGCCGGCCATGAGGTAGTCGACGTAGCGGAACCCCTGGATCTGGATCGACCCGCCGAACACGTACCGGAACATGAGGACGAAGATCACCGGCTGGACGGTGGAGAACACCAGGGTCGTCGGCACCCGGAAGAGGGCGATGAGGTTGCGCTGGGCCACGGCCAGGGCGTCGTAGAACGCCCAGGCGACCCGGGAGCGGTGGGCCAGGGTGGCCTCACTCACCGGCGGCCGCCTTGTGGCCGGTGAGCTGGAGGAAGACGTCGTCCAGCGTCGGCTCCCGCACGGTCAGCCACTCGGGGGTCAGGCCGGCGGCGTCGAGGATGCGGACGACCTCGAGCACGGCCCGGCCCGGGTCGGCCACGGTGACGGCGACCGTGCGCCCGTCGTCGTGCACCTCGGCCGCGCCGGTGCCGGCCAGCCGGCCCCGAGCGTCGCCGGCCGCCGTGGCATCGGCCAGCCGCACCTCGATGATCGTGGCGCCGAGCCGGCGCTTGAGCTCGCCGGCCGTGCCCTCGGCGATCACCGTCCCGCCGTCGATCACCATGATCCGGTCGGCGAGGCGCTCGGCCTCCTCCAGGTACTGGGTGGTGAGCAGCAGGGTCATGCCCTCGGCCACCAGCTCGCCGATCACCGCCCAGAGGTCGCTGCGGCCCCGGGAATCCAGTCCGGTGGTGGGCTCGTCGAGGAACAGGACCGGCGGCCGGTGGACCAGGGCGGCGGCCAGGTCGAGCCGGCGGCGCATCCCGCCCGAGTAGGTGCGGACCGGCCGGTCCGCCGCCGCCGACAGGTCGAAGCGCGCCAGCAGCTCGTCGGCCCGGGGGGCGATGACCTCCCGCCGCTGGTGGGTGAGCCGGCCGACCATGCGCAGGTTCTCCCGGCCGGTGAGGTTCTCGTCAACGGCCGCGTACTGGCCGGCCAGGCCGATCACCGTGCGCACCGCCTGGGGCTGGCGGGCCACGTCGAGGCCCAGCACCGTGGCCCGCCCCCGGTCGGGGCGCAGGATGGTGGTGAGGATGCGCACGATGGTGGTCTTGCCCGCCCCGTTGGGGCCGAGCAGCCCGAGCACCGTCCCGGCCGGCACCTCCAGGTCGACCCCGTCGACGGCCACGATGTCGCCGAAGCGCCGGCCCAGGCCTTCGGCGAGGATGGCGGCGCCGGTCACCCCTTGTGCTTGGCGGGCGACCCCTGGTGCTCCCCGCCGCCGGCGACCCTGAGGAACGAGAAGTTGCCGTCGGGCTCCAGCACGCCGTACCGCACCTCTCCCAGGTCGTCGATGCCCTGGTTGCGGGCCTCCTCGCGCACCTCGTCGAGGGTCAGCCGCTCGATCTTCAGCACCTCCTCGAGGGGACTGCCGTCGCGGATGACGATCACGGGGACGCCCTCCAGCGCCGGCCGGAGCCGGCGGAACCGCCACGACAGGTAGGCGAAGACCGTGATCCACAGGGCCAGGGTGCCCACGGCCAGGCCGGCGCCGGTGAGCGACATGTCCTCCTGGGTCGCCCCCTGCTGGATGAGGTCGCCCATGGTGACCAGCAGGATCAGCTCGAAGGCGGTCATCTCGGACAGCTCCCGCTTGCCGACGCCCCGGGTGACCGCCCACAGGAAGAAGTAGATGACCGTCGCCCGGACGATGATCTCCATCAGGGCATCACGAACGTCGAGAAGCCCACGCCCACCACGGGTGGCCCGCCGGGGCCGGCCAGGATCTCGACCCGGCCCTTCACCCTGGTGAGCTGGACGCCGGGCTCCAACCGGGCGTCGAAGGACACGTCGATGGTGTCGCCGGCCGACGGGGCGAACCGCCAAACCGTGCGCTCGCCGTCGTCGGTCTCCTCCACCGGGCTGGGGCTGAAGCCGTTCTCGTCGAAGGCGTCGAAGTAGCTCGACGTGACGGCCACCGTGAGCCCCTGGGGGAACCCGCCCGGGCGGCGGACCTCGAAGGACCACGGCGTGGCCAGGCCGGGACGGGTGACCGTCGCGTACCTGACCGTCAGCTCGTGCCCGCCGCCGCTGGCCGAGGCGGTGCCCGTCCGCACGCCGTAGGCGTTCAGGGCGCCCAGCCCGAGGAAGGTCACGAGGGCCACCACGAACACCCGCCGCCCGGCACGGCCCCGCCGCAGGCGAGCGGGGTCGAGCGGCTCGGGGGCCGTCGAGGTGCTGGGTTGGGCCGCCTCCTGCTCCACCCCGCCGACGCTACCGACGCCGGAGCGCCTGCTGGTGGACCGTCGACACAGTGAACCGGTGACGGCTGGTGCGATGTGCGACACCAGCCGTCACCGGTTGGGGTGGGTCCCGCCGCCGAGCGTCAGGCCATGTACTTGTCCTCCAGGGCCGAGCACACGGTCTCGGTGATCGCCCTGGTCACGAGGTAGGGGTCGCAGTTGGCGTTGGGGCGGCGGTCCTCGATGTAGCCGCCCTTGTCGACCTCCACCTGCCAGGGGATGCGGACGGAGGCGCCCCGGTTGGACACGCCGTAGCTGAACTCGTTCCACGGGGCGGTCTCGTGCAGGCCGGTGAGCCGGCCCTCGATGCCGAAGCCGTACTGGTGGATGTGCTCCATGAACTTCTCGCCCAGGGCCTCGCAGGCGGCGATGATCGGGTCGTAGCCCTCCCGCATGGCCTTGGTGGAGAAGTTGGTGTGGGCGCCGGCGCCGTTCCAGTCGCCCTTGACCGGCTTGGGGTCGAGCGTGGCCGAGATGTTGAAGTCCTCGGCCACCCGGTAGAGCAGCCAGCGGGCCACCCACAGGTGGTCGGAGACCTCCAGGGGCGAGCCGGGGCCGATCTGGAACTCCCACTGCCCGGGCATGACCTCGGCGTTGATGCCGGAGAACTTCAGGCCGGCGTCGAGGCAGGCCTGCATGTGCTTCTCGACCGCGGGCCGGCCGAAGATCTCGTCCGCACCGACGCCGCAGTAGTAGCCCCCCTGAGGAGCGGGGAAGCCCCACTCCGGGAAGCCCAGGGGACGGCTGCCGCTGAAGAACGTGTACTCCTGCTCGATGCCGAACCAGGGCTCGTGGGCCGCGTACCTCTCGGCGACATCGCGGAGGGTGGCCCGGGTGTTGCTGGGGTGGGGCGACATGTCCGGGAGGAGCACCTCGCAGAGCACCAGCACGTCGTTGCCGCCCCGGACGGGGTCGGGGCAGGAGAACACCGGCTGCAGCACACAGTCCGACGCGCTGCCGGGCGCCTGGTTGGTCGACGAGCCGTCGAAGCCCCAGATGGGCAGCTCCGCCCCGTCGGCGAGGATCTTGGTCTTCGAGCGCAGCTTGGCCGTCGGCTCGGTGCCGTCGATCCAGATGTACTCAGCTTTGTAGGCCACGTAACTCCTTGGGTTCCCAGTCGGGGGCAGCAGCGTCAGCCGGCCCGAACGTTCGCAGACCTCCATAGTGAGCCAAATCGGCGTTGCCGAACCAAGTCTGCTTTGTGAACGCTCTGTGAACCGGCCACCGGCGCCCCCGCGGCCGGGGACCTCAGACGTCCCAGGTCGTGCCCGAGGCGAGGAGCTGGCGCAGGTCGCCCGGGCCGCGCTTGGCCGAGGCCTCCACCACCTTCTGGTTGACCAGCGAGCCGTAGTCCGGGTGCTCGACGGCCCGGAACACCCCGATGGGCGTCGGCTCGTACGGGCCCCGGGCCAGCCTGGAGAGCAGGAAGGCCAGCCCCGGGTCCTCCCGCCGCTCGTCGTGGATCAGGATGGCGCCCTCGCCCACGTCGGCCACGTGCACGATGTGGGCCTGGCCCTGGCTGTCGACCATCACGCCCAGCTCGTGGTCGGCGCCGAAGCGCACCGGCTGGCCGTGGACCAGCGGGATCAGCATCTGGGGCCGGACCTCGCGGGCGGTGATCTTCTCGAACGCCCCGTCGTTGAAGACGTTGCAGTTCTGGTAGATCTCGACGAACCCCGAGCCGCGGTGGTCGTGGGCCCGGCGGAACGTCTCGATCATGTGGTTGCGGTCGAGGTCGTGGGTGCGGGCCACGAACGTGGCCTCGGCGCCCAGGGCCAGGCTGACCGGGTTGAACGGGTGGTCCACCGACCCGAACGGGGTCGACTTGGTGACCTTGCCCTCCTCGCTGGTGGGCGAGTACTGGCCCTTGGTCAGCCCGTAGATCTGGTTGTTGAACAGCAGGACGGTGAGGTTGACGTTGCGGCGCAGGGCGTGGATCAGGTGGTTGCCGCCGATCGACAGGCCGTCGCCGTCGCCGGTGACCACCCACACGTCGAGGTCGGGGCGGCTGACGGCCAGGCCGGTGGCGATGGCCAGGGCCCGGCCGTGGATGGAGTGCATCCCGTAGGTGTTCATGTAGTACGGGAACCGGCTGGAGCAGCCGATGCCGGAGACGAACACCGTGCTCTCCCGGCGCAGCCCCAGCTGGGGCATGAGCATCTGGACGGCGGTGAGCACCGAGTAGTCGCCGCATCCGGGGCACCAGCGGACCTCCTGGTCGCTGGCCCAGTCCTTCTTGGTGGTCAGGGGAACGGTGACGTCGGTCATGGGAACTACCCCTCCATGAGGGCGAGGACGGCGGCTTCGATCTCGGAGAACCGGAACCGCTGGCCCTGGACCTTGGTGACGGCCCGGGCGTCGACGAGGTACTGGGCCCGGACGAGCGACGTCAGCTGCCCGAGGTTCATCTCGGGGACGATCACCTTCGGGTAGCGGCTCAGGACGTCGCCCAGGTCGGCCGGGAACGGGTTGAGGTGGGTGAGGTGGGCCCGGGCCACCCGCTTGCCCCGCCGGCGCAGCCGCTCGACGGCGGCCACGATGGCCCCGTAGGTCGAGCCCCACCCGAGGACGAGCACCTCGCCGTCGCCGCCGGGGTCGTCGTAGTCCACCGGCGGGATGTCGGAGGCGATGCGGGCCACCTTGTCGGCCCGGGCCCGCACCATGAGCTCGTGGTTGGCCGCGTCGTAGGAGATGGCGCCGGTGCGGTCGGCCTTCTCCAGCCCACCGACCCGGTGCTCGAGGCCGGCGGTGCCGGGCACCGCCCAGGGGCGGGCGAGGGTCTCGGGGTCGCGGAGGTAGGGCAGGAACTCGGGGGTGCCGTCGGGCCCGGTGTGGTTGGGCATGGTGGCGTACGGGACGCTGATGTCCGGCAGGTCGGCCACGTCGGGCAGGCGCCAGGGCTCGGCGCTGTTGGCCAGGTAGCCGTCGGAGAGCAGGATCACCGGCGTGCGGTACTTGAGGGCCAGGCGGGCGGCCTCGATGGCGGCGTAGAAGCAGTCGCCCGGCGTCTTGGCCGCGATGATCGGCAGCGGCGCCTCGCCGTGGCGGCCGTACATGGCCATGAGCAGGTCGGCCTGCTCGGTCTTGGTGGGCAGGCCGGTGGAGGGGCCGCCCCGCTGCACGTCGACGATGATCAGCGGCAGCTCGAGGCTGATGGCCAGCCCGACCGTCTCCGCCTTGAGGTCCATGCCGGGACCGCTGGTGGTGGTCACGCCGAGGTGGCCGCCGAAGGCCGCGCCCAGGGCGGCGCCGCACGCGGCGATCTCGTCCTCGGCCTGCATGGTGCGCACCCCGAAGTTCTGGCGCTTCGACAGCTCGTGGAGGATGTCGGAGGCCGGCGTGATCGGGTAGGACGCCAGGAACACCGGCAGCTTGGCCAGCTGGCCGGCGGCCACCAGGCCCCAGGCGACCGCGGTGTTGCCGCTGATGCTGGTGTAGGTGCCGCCCCGGAAGTGCGTCGGCTTGACCTCGAAGGGCCCGAGCACCAGCTCCGCCGTCTCGCCGAAGTTGTAGCCCGCCTTGAAGGCCAGCGTGTTGGCCTGGCCGACGGGGGAGTCCCCGAAGCGCTGGTCGATCCACTGCAGGGTCTGCTCGTAGGGGCGGCTGTACATCCACGACAGCAGGCCGAGGGCGAAGAAGTTCTTGGCCCGCTCGGCGTCGCGGGTCTTGGCGCCGCTGGGCTTGGCCGCCTCCAGGGTGAGGCTGGTCATCGGCACCTCGTACACCGTGAACCCGTCCAGCGTGCCGTCGGTGAGCGGGTTCGACTCGTAGCCGGCCTTGGCCAGGCTGCGCTCGACGAAGGCGTCGGCGTTGACGATCAGCGTGCTGCCGGCTGCCATCTCGCCGAGGTTGGCCCGCAGGGCGGCCGGGTTCATGGCCACCAGCACGTTGGGGGAGTCGCCCGGCGTGAGAATGTCGTGGTCGGAGATGTGGATCTGGAAGGCGGAGACGCCGGCCAGGCTGCCCGCGGGCGCCCGGATCTCGGCCGGGTAGTCGGGGACGGTGACCAGGTCGTTCCCGAAGAGGGCGCTGGAGACGGAGAACCGGTCGCCGGTGAGCTGCATGCCGTCGCCAGAGTCCCCGGCGAAGCGGATGACGACCTTCTCCAGGGCCTGGGCGGGGTGGCGGTGTACGTCGGTCATGTGTGCTGGCGCCTCCATCTCCACCCTAGGCCCGCGCGCCCGGCAATCTCGGACTCCTAGGCTTTGCGCCAACGTGATCGTCCACCCCTGCTATTCCGTCGAGACCTGGTGCCTGCGCGAGTCCACCCTGGACCTCGACGTCCTGGCCCAGGGGGAGTCGGTGTTCGCCCTGGCCAACGGCCACCTCGGCCTGCGTGGCAACCTGGACGAGGGCGAGCCCTACGGGGTGCCGGGCACCTACCTGAACGGCTTCTACGAGCTGCGGCCCCTGCCCTACGCCGAGGGCGGCTACGGGTACCCCGAGTCGGGCCAGACGATGATCAACGTGACCAACGGCAAGCTGCTACGGCTGCTGGTCGACGACGAGCCGTTCGACGTGCGGTACGGCCGGCTGGAGTCCCACGAGCGGGCCCTCGACCTGCGGGCCGGGACGCTGACCCGCGACGTGCGGTGGGTGTCGCCGGCCGGCCAGGCGGCTCGCATCCGGTCGGTACGGCTGGTCTCCTTCACCCAGCGGGCCGTCGCCGCCGTCTGCTACGAGGTCGAGGCGGTGGGCGACCGGGCCCGGGTCGTCGTGCAGTCGGAGCTGGTCGCCAACGAGCCCCTCCCGTCGGCGAGCGGCGACCCCCGGGTGGCCGCCGTCCTCGCCTCACCCCTGGTCTCGGAGGCCCACGGCACCCGGGGCGACACCGCGGTCGAGCTGGCCCACCGCACGGCGGCGAGCGGCCTGCGCATGGCCGCGGCCATGGACCACGTCGTCGACGGCCCGCGCCGGACCCACGTCAGCGCCGAGTCGGACCCCGACACCGGCCGGGTCACCGTGACCACCGTGCTGGAGCCGGGGGAGCGGCTGCGGATCGTCAAGTTCCTCGCCTACGGGTGGTCGAGCCTGCGGTCCCGCCAGGCCCTGCGCGACCAGGTGGTCGCCGCCCTGACCGCGGCCCACCAGACCGGCTGGGACGGCCTGCTGGCCGAGCAGCGGGAGTTCCTCGACGCCTTCTGGGACCGGGCGGCGGTGGAGGTCGACGGCGACCCCGAGATCGAGCAGGCGGCCCGCTACGCCCTGTTCCAGGTCCTCCAGGCCGGTGCCCGGGCCGAGGGCCGGGCCGTCCCGGCCAAGGGGCTCACCGGCTCGGGCTACGACGGCCACGCCTTCTGGGACACCGAGAGCTTCGTGCTCCCGGTGCTGACCTACACGCTGCCGGCGGCGGCGGCCGACGCCCTCCGCTGGCGCCACAGCACCCTGCCCACCGCCCGCCAGCGGGCCGCCGACCTCGGCTTCGAGGGCGCCGCCTTCCCGTGGCGCACGATCGCCGGGCAGGAGTGCTCCGGGTACTGGCCGGCGGGCACCGCCGCCTTCCACGTCAACGCCGACATCGCCGACGCCGTCGTCCGCTACGTCGACGCCACCGGCGACGAGGACTTCGAGCGCGACGTGGGCCACGACCTGCTGGTCGAGACCGCCCGGCTGTGGCGCTCCCTCGGCCACTTCGACCGCGACGGTCGCTTCCGCATCCCCGGCGTCACCGGGCCCGACGAGTACAGCGCCCTGGCCGACGACAACGTCTACACCAACCTCATGGCCCAGCAGAACCTGCGGGCCGCGGCCGACGCCGCCGAGCGCCACCCCGAGCGGGCCGAGGACCTCGACGTCGGGCCCGACGAGGTGGCGTCGTGGCGGGAGGCGGCGGCGGCCGTCTACATCCCCTACGACGAGGAGCTGGGCGTCCACCCCCAGTCGAGCGGGTTCACCACCCACGAGGTCTGGGACTTCGAGGCCACCAAGCCGGAGCAGTACCCGCTGTTCCTGCACTTCCCCTACTTCGACATCTACCGCAAGCAGGTCGTGAAGCAGTCCGATCTGGTCCTGGCCATGCACCTCCGGGGCGACGCCTTCACCGCCGAGCAGAAGGCCCGCAACTTCGCCTACTACGAGGGGCTGACCGTGCGCGACTCGTCGCTGTCGGCCGCCACCCAGGCCGTGCTCGCGGCCGAGATCGGGCACCTGGACCTGGCCTACGACTACCTGGCCGAGACCAGCCTGGTCGACCTGCACGACATCCACGAGAACACGGGCAGCGGCCTGCACCTGGCCGCCATGGCCGGCGGGTGGTCGGCCCTGGTCGCCGGCTTCGGTGGCTTCCGGGCCCAGTGCGGCGCCATCGCCTTCGCCCCCCGCCTCCCGCGGCCGATCACCCGCCTCGTCTTCCACCTGTGGTACCGCGAGCGCCGGATCCGGGTGACCGTGACCCACGAGGAGGCGACCTATGTGCTCCTCCAGGGCGACCCGCTGCCGTTCAGCCACCACGGCGAGGCCCTGGTGGCCACGGCCGACCCGGTGAGCCGGCCCATCCCGCCGCCTGTCCCCCGCC
>Ga0247708_1000104_pt1 | contig 21596 bp, 18 predicted proteins | sample 42W_NmetaG_FD_189040 | JGI IMG/M metagenome (GOLD analysis project Ga0247708, IMG submission 189040) | Soil microbial communities from hillslope of Landscape Evolution Observatory, University of Arizona, Oracle, AZ, United States - 4-2-W_N | ecosystem: Engineered > Artificial ecosystem >...
CCGCGCGCTGGGTCTCGCTCGCCCCCTCTCCGCACGAGCGCACCGAGGTGGCGGCGGCCCGGGTGGGCACCTCGATCTACGTCATCGGCGGCTTCGAGCGCGCGGGCTCGCGCACCACGCGGGCCGTGGCCCGCTACGACATCGGGCGCGACCGCTGGGAGCGCGTGCGCCCGCTTCCGGTCGGCCTGAACCACGCGGCGGCGGCCGCGGACGAGCGCTTCGTCTACGTGCACGGCGGCTACACCGGCGCGGGCGATCTGCGCGGCGAGGTGGCGCGCCTCTATCGCTACGACACCGAGCGGCGGCGCTGGACGCGCCTGCCGGACGCGCCCACGAAGCGCGCCGCCCACACGCTGGGGCTGATCGACGGGCGCCTCTACGCCGCCGGCGGGGCCAACGCCCGCGACGGCGCGCTGCGCCTGCTCGAGGTCTACGACATCGCGCGGCGGCGCTGGTCGCGCGGCCCGTCGATGCGCTTCGCGCGCGAGCACCTCGCGGGCACGGTCTCGGACGACTGCCTGTACGCGCTCGCCGGGCGGGCGGCGGGGCGGGGCAACTTCAAGGTCGCCGAGCGCTTCTGCCCGGGGCGCGGGCGCTGGGAGCGCCTCCCCGACATGAGGAAGGCGCGCGGAGGGATCGCGGCCGCCGCGACGCGCTCGTTCGTCGTCGTGGTGGGCGGCGAGGAGCAGGGCGGGACGATCGCCCCGGTCGAGGCCTACGACCCGCGCCGGCGGCGCTGGTCGCGGCTGCCGGACATGCTCACGCCGCGCCACGGCCTCGGCGCGGCGTCGTTTCTGGGGCGGCGCCTCTACACGCTCGAGGGCGGGCCGGAGCCCGGCTTCGCGTTCTCGAACCGGGTGGAGGCGCTCACCGTCGAGTGAGCCCCGCGTTCCGCCTCAGAGCGAGGCGAGGCGCGCGACGACCGACGGCTCCGGATCGCCCGTGAGCCGCTCGACTATCTGCCCGCGCGCCACGTCGACCGCGAGCACGACCGGGGTGTGGCGCACGGCGTAGCGCGCCGCGACCTCCGGCGCCTGGGTGATGTCGATCTTCGCCACGTCCACTCCGGCGTCCTGGAGCGCCGCCTCCCACTCGCGGCAGGCGAGGCAGTAGGGGCCCGCGAACTGGACGACGCGAACACCGTCGCCGGAGAGCCCGGCGTCGGAGGGGTCGAAGCGATCCGCGGGGTGGCGCTCCACGTTCAGCCCTCGCAGGCGCGCGATCCACATGTAGGCCTCGCAGCCCATGCAGAGCCCCGTGGACGCCGCGAGCAGGGCAAGCGCGGCGACGACGCCGGTGAGCGCGAAGCCGACCGTCCCGGCGCCCGCCAGAAAGGCGAGCGTGGCGCCGCCCAGGAAGGCGACCCCGACGATGTTCGCGAAGCGCGGCAGGCGGGCGTCCTCGAGGCGGCCCTCGCCCATGCGCGGCTGGACGACCTCGAAATAGAAGAAGCAGGGCAGGCAGTACCGCCTGCCGAAGGTGAGGCCCACAGCGAGTTGCAGGGCGAGCACGGCCGGGAGCCACTCGACCCCGAAGGCCACGGCGACGAGCGCGAGCGACCCGATCACAGCCTGGTTGAAGCGCGGGGCGCGCGAATCGATGACGTCTGTGTCGAGGTAAGGGTCGGCCACGTCTGTCAGCCTAGCCATGTCGCATGTTCCCCCTGAAGGACAACATCCCCACCCGCCGCTTCCCTGTGCTCACGGTCGGCCTGATCGCGGCGAACGTCCTGATGTTCTTCCTGTTCCAGAAGGCGGGCTTCAGCCTGGGCGGATCGGGGATCGACCAGGCGAACGTCGTCGAGTACGGAGCGATCCCCTACGAGATCGCCCACCCGGGCGACCAATGCGGGGTCGCGACCGGCGGCGAGATCGCCTGCGAGGGCCAGGCGGGCGTCGCCGGGTCCGCGCCGGACCAGCCGCCCACCTGGCTCACGATCCTCACCTCCATGTTCATGCACGGCGGCCTCCTGCACCTCGGCGGAAACATGCTCTTCCTCTGGATCTTCGGCAACAACATCGAGGACTCGATGGGCCCGCACCGCTTCATCGCGTTCTACCTGCTGGGCGGCCTCGCCGCGGTGCTCGCCCAGACCGCGATCGACCCGGGCTCCACGGTCCCGACGATCGGCGCGAGCGGCGCCGTCGCGGCGGTGCTCGGCGGCTACGCGCTGCTCTATCCGCAGGCGCGGGTCGTGACGCTCGTGTTCATCATCGTGCTGTTCACGGTGATCGAGCTTCCCGCGCTGGTCGTGCTCGGCCTCTGGTTCCTGCTCCAGCTGCTCTACGGCGGCGCCGAGCTGGCGCAGCCGGTAGGGGGCGGCGGGGGAGTCGCCTACTTCGCCCACATAGGCGGCTTCGTCTTCGGGCTGGCGCTGATCAAGCTGTTCGCCGACCGGCCGCACGAGGACTACGAGCGCCCGAACCGTATTCCGGTGTACTGATGGCCCGCACCGCCGCCCTGCTCGCCGCGCTCGTGATGATCGGGCTGCTCGCCTTCCTCACCATCTCGGTGGCGGTCGAGCACGGGATCGACGTCCTCGTCGTGGTCTCCGTGGGGATCCTCGCCATGCTCGGATTCGGGGTGATCGGCGCGCTCACGAACCCGCCCGATGACTAGCGCGCCCGTCCGTCCGCGCCGGCGCTACCTGCTGCGCCGCCTCGTCGCGCTGTCGGTGCTGGTCGGCGTGCTCGGCGCGGCGGGCTGGCTTCTCGCATCGCGCGGCGGCGACGAGCGGGTCGCGCCCGCCGCCGCCGCTTCCGTGCCGCCCATCCCACGCCCCTCCCTCCCCGTCGACGGCGGCTCCTTCGGCGCCGACCCGAGCGCGCTCACCGCGCGGCGCGGGCTCGACCTGGACGGGCAGCCGGCGTTCTCGTTGCGGTTCAGGAAGCCGCCGCGGGCCGGACTCGTCTTCGACCTTGCGAGCGGCGCCGTGCTCTGGCAGCACCGCGCGCAGCGCGAGCTTCCCGTTGCGAGCCTGACGAAGATGATGACCGCGCTGCTCGTGGTCGAGGAGACCTCGCCGCGGGACCGGGTGCGGATCGCCAAGGCCGCGCTCAACTTCTCGGGCTCGGGCGTCGGGCGGCTGCCGAAGGGGCGCCACGTCCCGATCGAGGCGCTCCTCCACGGGCTTCTGCTTCCCTCGGGCAACGACGCGGCGATCGCGCTCGCCATCCACCTCGCGCGCAGCGAGGAGCGGTTCGTCGAGCGCATGAACGCGCGCGCGGCCGAGCTCGGCCTTCCGTGCACGCGCTTCGTCTCCTCGCACGGACTGGAGCGCGGCAACCGCTCCTGCGCCGCCGACATGGCCGCGCTCGCTCGCCTCGACATGGCCCAGGTCCGCATCCGCCGCGTCGTGCGAAAGCGCGAGGCGGTGCTGCGCTTCCCGATCAAGGGCGGCAAGCTCTTCCTCAACAACACTAACCCGCTGCTGCGCGCGCGCTACCCGGGGACGATCGGGCTGAAGACCGGGTTCACGAACGCCGCGGGGCGCAGCCTCGTCGCCGTCGTCGAACGGCGGGGCCGCACGCTCGGCGTCGTCCTGATCGGCTCGCCCGCTCCCGGGCTCCAGGCGCGGCGCCTGCTGAACCGCGCGTTCCGGGCGCGCTGACGCCGCGCCTGATAGAAGGGTGAGCGTGGAAGCCGCGTCGCTGCCGCCAGCGGGGGAGCCGGCCGAGGCGCTGCTCGGCCGCATCCGCGACCTCCGCGACACCGACCTGCCCACCACCGGCGGCCAGACCTGGCAGTACTCCTACGACACGGGCCGGGCCGAGGTCTCGAAGCTCGCGGGCGAGGCGTTTCTCGCGGGGCTCGGCGCGAACGCGCTCGACCCCACGGCATTCCCGAGCGTCATGTCGCTCGAGAACGAGGTGGTGGCGATGACGGCGGGGCTGCTCGGCGGCGGCCCCGGGACGGCGGGCACGTTCACGAGCGGGGGGACCGAGTCGATCTTCCTTGCGGTCAAGGCGGCCCGCGACTCCCGGCCCGACGTCGAGCGCCCGAGGCTCGTCGCGCCGATCAGCGCGCACGCCGCCTTCCACAAGGCGTCGAAGTACCTGGGCATCGAGCTGGTCGCGGCCGGCCTCGACCCGGTGACGCTCGCGGCCGACGTGGCCTCGGTGGAGGCCGCGCTCGACGAGCGGACGGTGCTCGTGGTCGCCTCGGCCTACGGCTTCGCCCACGGCGTGATCGATCCGGTCTCGGAGATCGCCGCGCTCGCGGCCGAGCGAGGCGTCCGCTGCCACGTGGACGCCTGCATGGGCGGCCTGATCCTGCCCTTCCTGCGGGAGCTCGGCGAGCCGCTTCCCGACTTCGACCTCTCAGTCCCCGGGGTCACGTCGATGTCGGCCGACCTGCACAAGTTCGGCTACGCCCCGAAGGGCGCCTCGGTCGTGCTCTTCCGCGACGCCGACCTGCGGCGCGGCTCCTACTACGCCTGCGCGCGCTGGCCCGGCTACACGCTGGCGAACACGACCGTGCAGTCGAGCCGCTCGGGCGGACCGCTGGCGGCGGCGTGGGCGGTGATGCGGAGCCTCGGGCGCGAGGGCTATCTGGAGCTGGCGCGGCAGACGCTCGAGTCGAGCCGGCGGATCCGCGGCGGGGTCGAGGGGATCCCCGAGCTGCGGATCCTCGGCGAGCCGCAGGCCAACACCTTCGCGCTGGCGGCCGCCGAGGGGACGGGCATCGACGTCTTCGTCCTCTCCGACGTGCTCCGCTCGCGCGGCTGGTATCTGACGCCGCAGCTGCGGATCGGGCCCTGCCCGCGAAGCCTCAACCTGGCGATCGACGCGGGCAGCCTCGCCGCCGCCGGCGGCCTCGTCGAGGCGCTCGCGGCCGGGGTCGCGACGGCGGCCGAGCGGGGGCCGGTCGAGCCGAACCCGGCGGCGACCGAGGCGCTCGCCGCCCTCGACCCGGCCAAGCTCGACGCCGCGGCGTTCGGCGCGCTGCTGGAGCGCACGGGCGTGTCGATCGAGCACGGCTTCGCCGAGGTGAACAACCTGCTGGACGCCGCCGAGCCCGAGGTGCGCGAGGCGGTCGTGCTCGGCTTCCTCGGGACGCTGTTCCCGCCGCTTTCCTGACGGCGTGGGAGGCTTGGCGGCGTCAGGCTGAAACAGTGCCAGGCACTGTTTCACCCCTTCTCTCGAGCGCCTCGACCTCGCCCCCAGGCCGTCTTGACCGGGCACGGCGTCGGGTCAAGGCGGCGATGGAGCCAGCCGGGTTCGAACCGGCGACCTCCTGCTTGCAAAGCAGGCGCTCTCCCAACTGAGCTATGGCCCCTCGGCGCCAATGGTAGGCAGCTTCGGTTTGCCCGCGTCCGCCCGGTGGAAGATGATCGGTCGATGTCACCCGCCGAGGTCTCCAACTACGACATCGTCAACCACTACTTCGGGATCGCTCAAGAGCGGCTCGGGATGCGCGACGACGTCGCCGAGGTGCTGCGCTCGCCCTACCGCGAGGTGCGCGTTCAGATCCCGATCCAGCAATCGGACGGGCGCATCCACGTTTACTCGGGCTACCGCGTGCAGCACAACGGCGCGCGCGGGCCGTACAAGGGAGGCATCCGCTTCCACCCCGAGGTCGATCTCGACGAGGTCCGCGCGCTCGCCACTCTGATGACGTGGAAAACCGCCGTCGCGGGCATCCCCTACGGCGGCGCGAAGGGCGGCGTGGACTGCCCGGTCGACCAGCTCTCCCAGGACGAGCTCCAGCGCGTCGCCCGCTCGTTCATGGCGAAGATCGAGAAGGTGCTGGGGCCCACCCGCGACATCCCGGCGCCCGACGTGAACACGAACGCCCAGACGATGGCCTGGTTCATGGACGAGTACGGCAAGCTCCACGGACACACGCCGGCGATCGTCACCGGCAAGCCGATCTCGCTCGAGGGCTCCTACGGCCGGGAGGCCGCCACCGGGCGCGGCGTGGTCTTCTGCTTCGAGGAGGCCGCGAAGGCGATCGGCCTGGCCCCGGAGGACACGCGCATCGTGATCCAGGGCTTCGGGAACGTCGGCTCGTGGGCGGCGCGGATCTTCCACGACCTCGGCTGCCGGATCGTGGCGGTCTCGAACGCGGCGGGCGCGATCCGCTCCGACGCCGGGATCGACCCGCACAAGCTCTACGCGCACACGGCGGGCGGCGGCGATCTTGCCGGGTTCGAGGGGGTCGATCCGATCTCCGCGGACGAGCTGCTCTCAACCCCGTGCGAGGTCTTCGTGCCCGCCGCGCTCGGCGGGATGATCCACCAGGAGAACGCGGATCTGCTCGACTGCCGGATGATCATCGAGGGCGCGAACAGCCCCACCACGCCGGCTGCCGACGAGATCCTCTCCGGCAAGGGCGTCTTCGTCGTGCCGGACGTGCTCGCCAACGCCGGCGGGGTGGTCGTCTCCTACTTCGAGTGGGTCCAGAACCTCCAGCACTTCCGCTGGGACGAGGCCGAGGTGAACGAGCGGCTCGGCCGCATCATGCGGCGCGCATACGGCGAGGTCGCCCAGCGCGCCGAGGCCGACCAGGTGCCGCTCAGGATCGCCGCCTACGAGCTCGGCATCGAGCGGGTGCTCGACGCGGCGCGCACGCGCGGCTACATCTCGGACGGCGCGGGGAACTGAGATGAAATGGGGGCCGCCCCGGGCGGCCCCCATTCCTGTCTGCAGCTCGCGGCGAGATATGTGGTCGCCGCGGGTCATCGAACGACGGGAACCCTCGAAACCGTCGTAAGCCCGGTTTCGGCGCCGATCGTCAGACCGCTGAAGAGCGGGCGGGGAATTGCAACAAACGTCCAGAGGGGGTCAGGCGTCGAAGTCGAAGTCGCGCGGCGGCTTCTGCTCGAACCACAGGCGATCGTGCTCCGGGGTGTCCTGCAGGAAGTCGGGCGTCTCCTCGAGCACGTCCTCGCCCTCGGCGGGCTCCTCGACGGCCGGGATCCCCTGCGGAGGGGTGTCGCCGCGGCGCACGGGCGGCTCGGCCTCCCAGGCCTCGTCCGGCTCCGGCGCGGGCGCGACCGGCGCGGGCGGATCCGCGGCGGCCGCCGGCGGGACGGGCTCGGGCTCGGGCATCGGCGGGGCCGGCTCCGGCATGGGCGGCGCGGGGTCCGGCTCGAGGACGGCGGTCCGCTCGGGCTCGTGCTCGGGGTCATGTACCCGGGCGGCGGGCTCCGGCTCGCGCTCGGGCACGGGCTCCGGGGCCGCGGCGACGGGCTCCGGGTCGGCGTCGAACTCGGGGACCGGGTCGAGGTCCGCCTCGACCTCCGGCTCGAAGATCTCGGCATCGGGAGCGAGCGGCGCGGTCTCGTCGGCGGCCGGCTCCGCGGGCAGCGGCTCGCGCCGGGCGGGGCCGAAGGCCTCGGCCTCCTTCTCCGCAAGCGTGTCCGGGTCCTCGCCCCGCTTTCGCTTGAGCTCCAGGTGCTCCCGGATGGCGTCGTCGAGCGCGCCCATCGGGCGCGTAGGGTAGTGGACCGCTCAGCTGGGGGCGGTCATGGGCTCGGCCCGCTCGACGCGGTTCTTGCCGGCGCGCTTCGCGCGGTAGAGCGCGGCGTCGGCGGCGGCGATCAGCGAGGACTTGTCGCTGGCGGTTCCCGGGATGGCCGCGACGCCGAAGCTCGCCGTCACGCTGATCGCGCCCTTGCCGTCGACGCGCGGGATCTCGAGCGCCTCGATCGCGTGCCGGATGCGGCTCGCGGCCAGCTCGGTCCCGTCCAGATCGGTCTGCGGAAGCACGAGCGCCATCTCCTCGCCGCCGTAGCGGGCGGGCTCGTCGATGTCGCGCGAGTACTGGCGCAGGATCAGCGCGATCTCGCGGAGCACGACGTCTCCCTGCTGGTGGCCATAGGTGTCGTTCACCTGCTTGAAGTCGTCGATGTCCATCATCACGAGCCCGATGTCGGTCCCGAAGCGGCGGCTCCGCTCGACCTCCGCGTCGAGCCACTCGTGGAAGTGGCGGACGTTGTAGAGGCTCGTGAGCTCGTCGGTGATGGCCTGGCGCTGGACGGTCTCGTGCAGGTCGGCGTTTTCGATCGAGACGATCGCCTGACCGGCGAGGTAGGCGAAGAGCTCGCGCTCGCCCTCGGAGAAGCGGGATCCGTCCCGGGCTATCGAGACGACGCCGACGTGCTCGGGATCGCGGCCCGCTCCCACGTTGGCCCGCAGCGGCAGCGCAAGCGCGTGCACGCCATCGACCTCGGCCTCCGAGAGGCGCCGCTCCTTCGGCGCGCCGATCGACGGCTCGAGCTGGGCGAGCAACTCGGCGCCCATCGTTCGGTCGGCCGTGAAGGCGTGCCGCTCGGCGGCCTCGAGGCCGGCGCGCAGACGGGCGGCGGGCGAACCGAAGGCGGCGGGCGGCATCTTCTGGGGATCGATCGGGACGGCGCGGCCCGCCTGCGCCGCGCACGCGTCCATCGAGGTCCGCACGACAAGCTCGACGATGCCCTCGCGGTCGAGACCGGTCGCGAACGCGTCGCCCACGCGGCGAATCGCCTCCTCGAGCTGGCGGCGCTTGCGCTCGACCTCGTCGATCTGAGCGGCGAGCTGCAGGGACATGCTGTTGAACTCGGCGCCGAGCGAGGCGAACTCGTCGCGGCCCTCGACGGGAACCTGGGTGGAGAAGTCGCCGCCGCCCACCCGCTTCGCGGCCGTGAGGAACTGGGCGACCTGACCCTGGAGGGCGCGCACGACGAACACCGACGAGGCGAGGGCCAGCACGAGGAAGGCGAGAAGGATCGCGCCGATCAGCAGGCGGCTTTTGCCGATCGAGCTCTCGAGCTCGTCCGCGTCCTCGAACAGCCCGATCTGGATCGCCGGGCCCACGGATGCCGCGACCGTCTGGAAGCGCCCGCGGTACTCCCGCCCGCCGAGAACGACCGAGCCCGACCTCGGCGGGCCTTCATCGGCCTGGAGGGTCGTGGCGAGACGCTCGCCACCGCGGAAGACACGGACGTCGAGTCCGGTGAGGCGCGCCACCTCGGACACGTACGCCCGCGCGCGCGTGGTCGAGAGCGAGACCGTCCCGATTCGCCGGCCGTCGGCAGTCGTCGGAGCGGCGCTCGCGTGCGCGATCGAGTCACGGCTTCCTGCGCGGGCCACGAGACGGCCGGAGGCGTCGTAGACCGTGAGCTCGTCGATCCGGTTCGTGCGCGCGAGACGGCGCAGCTGCGAGCGGAGCGCCGCGGGGGACCCGGATTCGAGCGCGTCCTGCAGCGCGTCGTCCCGCGTGACGCCGCGGAGATCGCGGCTCGCGGACTCAACCCGGTCGTCGTAGACGGCGAACGCCGTGCGCAACCCCTCCGCGAGGCGTGCGTCCACCTTTCCGGTCTCGCTGTCGGCCGTGATGCTGAACAACACCAGCGCGACGGCCGCCATCGGGACGACGACGATGATCGCGAAGAAGACGCGGAGGCGACTGCGGAAGCTCATGCGTGCCTCATGTATCGGCGAGCCGCGGGGACCACGACAGCGGCGCGTATGCCTAGCCTACCCGCGGCGGCCGCGGATGCCCGCCCGCCGCTACCATCCCGGGTTGCCGCGGGACCGCAAGGTCCGTTGCAGCACGGGGCTATAGCTCAGTTGGGAGAGCGCCTGGATCGCACCCAGGAGGTCGTCGGTTCGAGTCCGACTAGCTCCATTGCTCTGTGCTTGCGCTTTTCGCGCATTGCAGAAGTGGCGAGTTCGGCGCGGTCGCGACTGCCTTCAGGCGAAAGCGGGAGCGACGCTAGACGGCTAACGCGACTGCGACCAGACCATCCGCCTGGGGTTCGCAGCGTACGCGCGACCCAGGCGGGAAGGCCCATTCCTGATCGGCGGGCGGGTCCTGCGGGAGCGCAAAAACGCCATCACCCAGAGCCTCGGCCTCCACGGGTGCCCACACGTCCACCCCTTCGTTCAGCAGCCCCACGTAGATGACCTCGGTCGGCATGCGCCGCAGTATGCCGCCTCTGCTTTCACGAGCGGGAGCGCCGGGGGTCGCGTGACGGCTGCTCCTCCTCGCGCAAGGCGGAAGTCCGGTCTGACCCGGGATACTTGAACGGATGCCCGTCGACAACGAGCTCTACGACCGCTTCGCCGGCACGTGGTGGGAGGACGACGAGAACCTGGCCCTGCTGCGCACAGGGATCAACCCGGCGCGGTTTCGATACATGCGCCGGATCGTCACCGACGAGCTTGGTGACCCGACAGGCAGGAGCTGTCTGGATGTCGGCTGCGGTGGCGGTCTGCTCGCGGAAGAGTTCGCCAAGCTCGGTTGCCAGGTCACCGGCGTAGACCCCTCTGAGCCCTCCCTCGGCACTGCACGGGCCCACGCCGAGCGGGAGGGCCTCGAGATCGCCTATCTCGCTGCGCTCGCGGAGGACCTGCCCTTCGACGACGACAGCTTCGACGTCGTCTATTGCTGCGATGTGCTCGAGCACGTGGACTCCGTCGAGCGGGCGATCGCCGAGGCAGCGCGCGTGCTGAAAGCCGGTGGCCTCTATCTGTACGACACGATCAACCGCACTCGACGGAGCCGGCTGGTCATCATCAAGCTGCTCCAGGAGTGGGACGCCACGCGTTGCATGGAACCGAACGTCCACGACTGGGAGATGTTCATCAAGCCGCGCGAGCTCGACGACATCCTGCGTCGGCACGCGCTCGAACCGCGCGACACGGTCGGCCTTGCGCCGGCGGCGAACCCGATCGCGCTCCTGCTCGACCTGCGCCGCCGCCGTCGCGGCAAGATCACCTATGCAGAGCTAGGGCGGCGGATGAGGATCAGGGAGAGCCGCGGCGTGTGGGGGTCGTACGCGGGCTATGCGCTGAGCCCGGCGGCCTCGAGGGCCTGACCTTCGTCCGCAAAGACCTCCCATCTGACGATCTTGCCCTCCTTCAGCGTCCAAAGATGCACGAAGCGGGTATCGATCTCGGCGTCGCTGCCTTTGATCAGGCCTCTGTCTCGGACGTAGGCGACAACTCGGTCCGGCCCTGCATCCAAGAACCGCTCGGGTTCGACCTCGAAGCTCGCGAAGGTCTCGACCCACTGGCGCGCCATCGCTTGGATCAGTTCAACGCCCCGAACGGTGGATGCCTCGGGCCAGTCCGGCGGAGGCACGGCCTCCATATCAGGATGCGCGAACTCCACAACGGCCTGAAGCCCGAAACTGTTGAAGGCGCGGTACAGCCGCCGCACGGTCTCCACGTTTTCCTGCGACACGCGCCCAGTATCTCGGAAGCGCCGCTTCCGGTTTCGACGGACGCGAAAGGAGCAGCGGGCGCAATCTGGCGTCGAGCGCACCGAAGGAGTACGGTCGCTGCGTGCGCGCCGGTGACGTCGTCTGGAATCCGCTGACGGGTGAGAAGGCCTTGCTCGTCGAGTCCGCCGACGAGAGCGGCGGCGCGCGCATCGTCACCGACGTCGCGGTCGAGAGGGGCGGGTTCGTACCAGGCGGCGAGCATGTGCACGATCACTGTGCCGAGCACTTCGAGGTCCGGTCAGGGCGGATCACGTTCGTCCTCGACGGAGAGGAGCGAACGCTGGCAGCGGGCGAGCAAGTCACGGTCGCGCCAGGGACCTGGCACCGGTGGTGGAATGCCGGCGAGGACGAGGTGCAGATGCGCGTGCGCGTGGAGCCGGCGATGCGGTTCGGGGAGGCAATCCTCGTCGTCTGGGGCCTCTGCGCCGATGGGCGCTGGCCTCCCTCTCCGCTGCTCGGCGCGCTCGTTGCCACCCGCTACCGCGCGGAGCTTCGTAGCAAACAGCCACCTGACGTCGTGCAGAGGCTGATGTTCCCGGCGCTCGCGGCCCTAGCTCGTCGACGCGGCCTTGAGCGCGTGCTCGATCGCTACCTCGATCTGGAGACGCATCCGACAGCGGAGGCCGGCCTCGGACGGCTACCAGAGCGCGTGATGCGCCGCACGTCTCCTCAGGCCTGAGCGGCTAAGCAGCAGTCCCGAGATTGCTCGTCTACAGCGCCCGACGGACCCGTGACGTCAGAAGGCGGCTCAGCCTTCTAGACAGATCCAGGTTCGATAGAAGTCCGGTCAGCTCCATTGCTCTTGTGCTTGCGCTTTTCGCATTGCGACACTCCGCGCGTCGTCCTTGAAGCCATCGCTACCAGGCGAGAGCGGAAGCGTCAGGGTGCTTCCGGGCGTAGTGTCTCGCCAAGATGGAGGAGCACTTGCGCATCGTCTGCGAAGTCCACGGCGAGCAGTACGCGACAGCGGTGTGCCGACACCTCACGGAGGGGGCCGGGAAGGGTTGGCACATGCTGGGCAGCGGGGACGACGAGCGACCCGACGCGATCTGTTTCGAGTGTGTCGAAGCGTGGCCCCCGGGGCTATCGGGCGAGGAAGCAGGCATCAATCCCGTCGTTATCTGCGCGGATTGCTACGACGACTTGCGCGCTCGGCACGACGTGCCTCGAGCGGACAACTCGAACTAGCTGACTGCTGCGTTGAGGCACGCGCGAGCACGAGCTCCACGTTCTCCTCCGGCATCCTCTGCGCAGTATTGCGCTCTGTGGACGGCGATGGGCGGTCTGCTCACTCCGCGCGGCGGGCCGCCTCGGCGGTCAGCTCCGACCGGTTGCGGATTCCGAGCTTCGCGTAGACATGGGAGAGGTGGACCTTCACGGTCCCGCGCGAGATGAACATGCGCTCGCCGATCTCGGGGTTGGTGAGGCCGGCGGCGGCGTGGCGCACCACCTCGAGCTCGGTGGGCGTGAGCGACTCCCAGCCGGAGTCGGGGCGTTTGCGCGAGCCGCGCGCGCGGCGGACGTACGCGACGGCCTCGTCCATGCTCAGGGCCCGCCCTTCGGCCGCCGCGGCATCGTAGGCGTCATCGCCGAGAGCCTCGCGCAGCTCGCGCTCGAGAGCCTTCCAGCGCTCGTGCTCCCCCGTCCAGCGCACGAGCCCGAGGTCCGCCCGTGCCCGGCCGGCCGCGGCGAGCAGGCGCGCGGCCTCCGCGTGGGCGGCAAGGCCGGCGGCGACCTCGGCGAGCCCCTCCAGCGAGTCGGGGATGTAGACGTGCTGCTCCCCTTCGACCAGCGCCTGGAGCGAGTCGTGCAGCAGCCGCTCGGCGCAAGCCCAGTCCCCGCGGCCCGCCGCGAGCCGGCCCAGCTCGTGGCGGGCCAGGGCCACGAGGAGCGGGCCGCCGACGTGCTGCGCCACCTCCAGCGCCCGTTCGGCGTGCGCGCGCGCCGGTGCGGCATCGCCCTGCAGCCTCTCGACGCAGGCGAGCGCGGCGAGCGCGTTGCCGAGGGCCCAGTTGAACCCGTCCGCATCCCGCTCCACGATGTCTGCGAACGTCGCACGGGCCTGGTCGAGTTCGCCGAGCGCGAGCCTGGCGAGACCCGTCCAGCACTCCACCGAGCTGAGCGGCATCGCAGTGCCGGACATGACGAGCCGCTCGTGGCAGCGTTCGAGTCGCTCGAGCGCGGTAGCCGCAGCTCCGGTTTGGATGTCCAGCAGGCTGAGCCACGCGGTCCCGAAGCCTTCGCTCAGCGGGTCGCCGACCTCGGCCGACGTTGCGAGGGCCCGCTCGAGCAGCGCGCGGCGCCGGTCGAAGTCGGCCGAGCCCCAGGGTGTCATCCCCTGGGTGAGCCAGTGGATGGCCATGATGTCCCGGTTGCCAAGCCGCTTCGCGATCTCGAACGCGGCGTCGGCCTCGCGGAGTGCCGTCTCGTAGTCGTCCTGGAACCAGTGCGCCAAGGAGAGAATCTGCGTCGCGTCGGCCATCACGAACTCGTCGTCCGCGGCGCGGGCCAGCTCGCGGCTGCGTCCCGCGATCGCGACCGCCGCGCGCGGGTCGGACCAGAGGTCGACGAACGAGCGGGCGTGCAGGGCCCTGCCCTGGATCCACTCGTCGCCGAGCTCCTCCCCGATCGCCAGCGCCTCACCGGCCGCGCTCTGGATCAGCTCCCGGTCGCCTGCGAGAACAGCTAGATACGCCCGGGCCCACAGCGCGACGGCGCGCTGTGCGGACGGCTCTTCCGGCGCCGCGCCGAGAGCGCGCTCCAGTGCCGTGTCGCCCGCGACCAGGAACCCGCGCAGGCGCCACCACAACGTGAGCGCGGCGCACAGGCGCAACGCGAGCCCGGGCTCGGTCTGAGCTGCCCACTCGATCGCCGCGTGCAGGTTCGCCGACTCCGCGTCGAGCACGTCGAGCGTCTCCGGCTCTCGCTCGCTGAGCAGCTCTGGCTCCATCCGCTCGGCGAGCGCCACGAAGGTGTCGCGATGGCGGTCGCGGACGATCTCGCTCTCGCCGGCGGCGAGCAGCTTGTCGAGGGCGTAGTGGCGCACCGTCTCGAGCAGCCGGTAGCGGGTCATCCGCCCGTGCTCCTCGGCCAGCACGAGCGACCTGTCCACGAGCGACGTGAGCACGTCCAGGATCCCGTAGCTGTCGAGCTCCTCCCCCGCGCAGACCTGCTCGCAGGCGTCGAGCGTGAACCCGCCGGCGAACACCGCGAGCCGGCGCAGCAGCAGCCGCTCACGCTCGTCGAGGAGGTCGTGGCTCCAGTCGACCGACGCGCGCAGGGTCTGCTGGCGCGGCAGCGCGGTGCGGGTTCCGCCGGTGAGCAGCCGGAAGCGATCCGCCAGCCCGGCGGCGATCTGCTCCGGGGCGAGCATCCTCACGCGCGCCGCGGCGAGCTCTATCGCGAGCGGTATCCCGTCCAGCTCCTGGCAGATCTGGGCCACGGCAGGCGCGTTGTCGTTCGTCACCGCGAAGTTCGGCCGCACCTGGAGGGCGCGCTCGATGAACAGGCGCACCGCATCCGACTTGGTGAGCGGCAGGGCTCTGTCGGGCGCACCGTCGGGCGGCAGCGACATCGACGGCACCCGCCAGCTGGTCTCGGCGGGCAATCCGAGCGGTTCGCGGCTGGTCGCGAGCACCGTCACCTGCGGGCAGCCCCGCAGCAGCGCGTCGGCGAGCTCGGCGCAGGGTCCCAGGAGGTGCTCGCAGTTGTCGAGCACCACAAGCGCGCGCCTCCCCGCCAGATGCGCGACAGCCGCCTCGGCGGAGCTCTGGCCCGGCAGCGGCCGCACTCCGATCGCGGTCGCGAGCGCGTCGCCGACCAGCTCCGGATCGGCGAGCGCAGCCAGCTCGACCCACCATGCCCCGGCCGGGTAGCGGTCGAGCGTGTCGGCCGCGGCGTGCAGGGCGAGCCGGGTCTTGCCGCAGCCGCCTGCCCCGGTGAGCGTGAGCGCGCGCGTCGAGGCGAGCGCCGCGCCGACCTCGGCGAGCTCCCGGTCGCGGCCGACGAAGCTCGACGCCTCGACGGGGAGGTTGTTCGGCAGCGTGTCGAGCGAGCGCGGCGGCTCCGTGACGGCGGGCAGGTCGAGGTGGGCGACGGCGAAGACGTGCTCTGGCCGGCCCAGGTCGCGGAGCCGGTGGATGCCCAGGTCGACGAGCTCGATGCCCTCCGGGAGGCCGTCCTCCACGAGGTCGTGCGTGGCGCGCGAGACGAGCACCTGGCCGCCGTGCGCGATCGCCCGCAGCCGGGCGCAGCGGTTGACGGCGCCGCCGAAGTAGTTGCCCTCGTCGCGCAACCGCGCATCGCCCGTGTGGAGCGCCATCCGCACGCCCAGTGCCGCGCCCTCCGGCCAGGCCTCGGCGACGAGTGCTCGCTGCGCATCGACCGCGGCGGCCAGCGCATCGGCGGCGCGAGCGAATGCCGCGACCACGCTGTCCCCCTCGCCCTGCTCGACCGGGCGCGCGCCGCAGTTGCGGGCGATCGCCTGGTCGAGGATCTCGTAGTGCCGCGCAACCGCGGCCGCCATCGCCTCCGGCGCGCCCTCCCACAGCTTCGTCGAGCCCTCGATGTCGGTGAGCAGGAACGTGACCGTCCCCGCCGGAAGCGCGGACACCGAGGGGTCGCCGGTCGGCCGGGCCATGGCCAATGCTCTCACGGCCCCGCCTCGCACGAGGAGGCCTCCGTGCCGTGGAACTCCACGCACGCAATCGCCTCGTTGTTGTGCCGCGTCGCCTCGGTCACTGCGCCCGAGACGTTCACGCGGTAGACCACGAGGTAGCGGCCGTCCGGCACGTCGGTGATGTCGATGTACTGGTCGGGGATGAACCACGGGTAGATGTCGGCCCAGCCCGCAGAGAGCCCCATGCGGAAGAACTGCAGGCCCGGGTAGAGCGGGTCGTTCGGATCGGCGTTGTCCTCGGCGTCGCAGGTGCTCGGGAAGCGGTAGCGCGAGGGGCCGTCGGCGGCCGTCCCGAAGCTGCGGTTGAGGAGGTCGATCGTGCAGATGCCCTTGTCCGGCATCACCGCCACGAGCTCACCGGGCGAGCCGTCCTCCGCGACGGTGTGGAGGCCCACCTGGTCGAGGCCGCGGAAGTGGACGTGTCCGTGGGCGCTCGAGTAGTACGCGCCGCCTACCTGCCGCAGCTCGTACGAGCCGTCGCTCCCGTAAACCGCCTGGTAGCCGGTGGCCGGTGTCGCGCTCCCCGGATAGGCGCGCAACTCGAAGGGACCGGCACCGAGGTTCTCGACGACCATGTCCCACCGCAGGCAGCGAAGCGGGTTCCCGCCCTGCCCGGGCTCGTCAGCCGTGAGACCCGCCGTCTCCTGCGGGTAGCAGCTCGGCTGGTGGGTCGGGACGCGCTGGGTCGCCTGGTAGAAGTTGACCGCGAGCGTCGATTCGATGCGGAAGTTCCCCGGCTCGGCCGGCACGAGGTCGGGCAGCAACGGCTCTGGCTCTGCCGGCCGCGTCCCCGGGAACGTCAGGTCGCCCCCGCCGAGCAGCAGTGAGGTCGTCGCCACGCTCCAGCCGCGCTTCGCAGTGGCGATCACCTCGAACGGCGAGGTGCCCACCACGTCGCGCGCCGCCACCACGACGCGGTAGCGGCCGTTCGGCGGGTCCTGGAGCCACAGTCCCTCGGCCGCGGCATAGATGACCGAGTCGGACTTCGCGAGGACATCGCCGGCCGGCCCGTACAGGTACAGGTCGAGGTCGTAGCCCGCGTCGAGCTGCTCCTCCGGCCAGCGAAGCGAGACGAGCAGGCCGCCGGGCTCGTCCCAGGCTCCGGCGTGGAGCGCCAGGTCCAGCTCGTAGCTGCGGCAGGTGAGGGGGGTGCAGGCCGCGGGGTGCGGAGCGGAGGCGTTCGAGATCGAGTCCGACCAGCGGGCCGAATCGCCCACCTCCGTCAGGGTCGCGGCTTGCGCAGGTGCGGTGAGCGCGAGCGCGCCAAGAACGCTGCAGATCGCGAGCTTGCGGATCATCGCGCCTCCCTCCACATACGCCACATCGGCGGGCCGCCGCCCGGCAGGCGGATCTCCTCGACGAGCCCGAAGCCGTGCCGCTCGTAGAGCCTGCGGTTGCGCTCCGTGCTCGCCTCGAGGTAGGCGGGCACTCGCTCGCGGTCGCAACGGGCGAGCACCGGCTCGAGCAGCGCGGAGCCGATCCCGCGACCCTGCCGGTCGGGCTCGACGCCCAGGAAGCCGAGGTACCAGTGCGGCTCCTCGGGATGACGCTTCTCGAGGAAGTCGAACACGCGCAGCACGCGGAGCAGGTCGCCCCGGTAGCAGCGCGCCATGGCGGGCAGGAGGCGCAGCGTCTCCAGGCGCCCGACATTCCACTCGTTGGGCGGGAGCCAGAGCGCGCCCCCATCCAGGCCGTCCGTCGTGAAGGTCCCCTCGCGGGGGAGGTAGGTCCTCCGCAAGAACAGCTCGAAGCCGCGCTCGAGCCGGCGCGCCCTACGGGCGGGATCCGGGAGGCAGTGGGCCGCGACGGGGTCGTGGAGAAACGCGCGCGCCATCGCCTCGGCGACAGCCCGCGCGTCAACGGGAACGACGGTACGGACGGTGTACTGGGCGGTTTCGGTGGTCATGGGCCGACCGTAGGCCCACAGCGCTCCCACTACATCTGCCACATGGCATATCCGTAGCCGCAGAGCCGGCCAGGAAATCCGCGGCCCGCAACGGCTGTCCTGTCCTCGCGAGCCGCTGGGTCGGGCCATCGCCGAGCGAACCGACGTCCAGCGCGCCTCTGCATTCCTCCGTTTTCAAGTCGCGCCAGCGGGTATTCGCACCTGAGAGGGCATCCGATTCCGAGGTCCGCCGTCGCGGGCAGCCGAACGTGACTTCGCGCAGGGTTTCGACCAGTCCGGAGTCTGAATGTCCGAAGGGTTGTGTCGCCCGGAGCCAACCGGGCACACCGAGGAGCAGGACCGACAGCTCGTTTCTCGCGTCGCGAACGGAGATCTCGGGGCCCTGGACGCGCTCTACGCCCGGTACGCGAAATGCGCCTATCGCGCGGCGCGCTCGGTCTGCCGCGATCATCAAGACGCCGAGGACGCGCTCCACAATGCGTTTCTCTCGATCTGGAAGTCGGCGGCCTCGTTCAGCGCGGAGCGCGGGACGGTCGCCGCGTGGCTGCTGACGGTCGTCCGGCGCCGGGCGATCGACGTCGTACGCGGAAACGGGCGCCAAGCCGAGGGGCGGCTGATCCTCTCCGATCAGGGCGCGGGCGGGGAGGATCCGGCGGAGCGCGTCGAGACACAGGCCGAGGCCTCGCAACTGCGTGCCCGTCTCCAGCGACTTCCGATTCCGCAGCTCGAGGTCGTGTCGCTTGCCTACTTCGGCGAGCTCTCGCACCGCGAGATCGCTGAGCACCTCGCTGTCCCGGAGGGAACCGTGAAGGGCCGCATGCGTCTCGCGCTCCGGCGGTTGCGCGCCGACGGCGAGGCCGACCTGCGCGCTGCCGTCGACTCCGCGTAGCGTTGACCGTGTCGAGCCGCCGGATGCCCGCTGTGCGGTGGACCGCGGCGACGTCGACCTCGCCGGCGTGAATGGTCCGGAGGCCTGGCGGCGGAGCGTCCCCGCTCCGCCGCCAGCCGAATTCGCTACTCCTTGCCCGTGTAGCGCAGGATCCAGAGGCCGCTGTCGCGGTCGCTCATCAGGAGCAGCGGCCGCTTCGCGTCGTCGCGGCTGCGCCCCTTGTCGCGGTCGTTTCGAGCGCACTTGCCGGCGCAGACGGGGACCACACCCCAGAAGTCGTTGCCGCCCTCGGCGATGAAGTGACCGACCTCCTGCAGTCCTGCCGGCCCGAAGGCGGCCACGCGCAGGCCCGCGTTGTAGTACGAGAGGTAGGCGAGATCCTTCCCGCGCCGCGGGTCGGTCTTGACCTCGTGGACCGTGAGGTCCCCGAACCCGGAGCGGTACGCCGGATCCTTCGACTCCGCCACCGCGTAGGTGTCCACGATCGGCAGGTCGGAGCTCCGTGCATCGTGAAGGTTCACGTATCCCCACCCGTCGAAGCTGGGCCTCGCGGAGATGTTCGCCCCTCGCGTGCCGATCGCGGGCAGGTCGCCACCGGCGGCGTAGCCCTCGGGCGGCGAGTAGGCCGGCGCGTCGTCGAACAGCAGGTGCATCGCACGGTGGCCGATGCAGACCGCGTGCGCAGTCCCGAGCGTGGGGCTTCCCTGGCTTCCGCAGATGAAGCCGTCGCGGAGCATGCCGTTGCGGGTTCCCCCGTGGCTCTGGCCGATGAGAACGACCCGGTAGCCGGCGTCCTCGCCAGAGCGCACCTTGTCCGAGAAGAAGCAGGCACCACGGCTGAAGACGACCGTGTCCGCCCCCGTAGAGGCCGAGCTTGGCACCTCGCCCCTGTCCGGCGTCCCGTTTCCGTTCTGGTCGGACGGGCAGCCCGAGCCGCCGAACACCGTGCCGCCGCTCGAGGTGATCCCCGCCTCGGGGATCGGCTTCGCCCACGAGAACTCGCCGCCGCCGTACTGGCCGGCATGCTGCCCTTCGGTGATCTCGAAGAGCGTTCGCGTCGGCGAGAAGTCCTCGTCCGTCGAGATCAGCCAGTCACCGTCCTGGTCCCAGTAGCTCTGGTGGCTGTTCCCCTCAGCCTGGCCGAACGACGGAAACTCCGGGTCCGGGCTCAGGTAATCCGAGTCGCCCACGAACACGGGATTCGCGGGGTCGTCGATGTTCAGCAGCACCTGGCCGGCGTCCCAGTAGGAGACGGCGAGCATGTTGTGCCCGTCGATCACCTGCTGCTGCATGTCGTGATGGAAGACGGTGTCGCCGTTCGCGTAGGTCGTCTGGGCGCCGGGCCAGTCCTCGATGCCCCGCTCCGCTACGAGCGCCGCGGGCCCCTCGCCGCGCAGGACGGGCGTGAGGTCGAAGATGTCGACGTCCTTCAGGTCCTGGTTGTCCTGAGCCACCGCGTACGCGCGGTCACGCCAGGCGAAGGCCTGCACCGAATGGGTCGTGTGGAAGGTCTGGTTGGCCACGCTCGGAGTGGTGTCCCCGAACTGGCCGAGCTTGACCGGCGAGCGGGGATCGGTGACGTCCCAGAGCGAGAACCCGGAGACGACGGGACGGTCCGCGTCGCAGGTCTCGTTGTTGTGCACGAGGAGGTCCCGCTGGCCGTAGTCGATCACGTGGATCCCCTCGCCCACGTAGGAGTTGGGCTCCGCCGGCAGGAAGCCGACCTTGCGCGGACTGCCGGGGTCGCTCACGTCGACGACGTGCACGCCCGTGCCGCTCGCCCCGGGGCGGCCCGCGCATTCAGGGCTGAACGCGTTCAGGTAGGCGTAGCCCGCGTGATAGCCGACGTCGGCGATTCCGCCCGGCACCTGGGTCAGATCGTCCAGCTTTGCGACGAGCTCGACATTCTCGACTGAGGCGGGCAGGTGCCCGCCGTCGCCCTCGTGCTGTTTGTGCTGGCTCGTCGCGAGCGGCCCGTCCACCGGGTCGTCGCTCTGCGGCGTGCCGCCCGGATGGCTCGCCAGGGCGGTCGGCGCGCCTGCCAGGAACGCAGCGGTGACTGCTCCCATGAGGAGCTTTCTCATCTCCAGCCTCCTTCGCGTGGGCGCCCCCGCGAGCGCCGGCCGTGGAGGCGGGATCGGCGCAGCGGGCCACGGCCCGCCCTGAATACACGCCCCGCCCCCGAATACACGCCGACGTCCTACCCATGAATGGTCAAAACCCTTTCCAGCCTTTGTCCGATTTCGAACTTCGAGACAGGCTCAACGCCGCAGCGCCGCAACCCGACCGAGGAGAAGCTGCCGCTCGCGGTCGTTGCCGCACAGCTCCACGGCCCGCTCGAGCTCGGCGCTGGCCTCCTTCCCCCGCCCGAGTCGCACCAGCATGTCCGCCCGCACCGCGGGCAACAGGTGGTAGCCGCTCAAAGCGGGTTCGCCGGCGAGGGCGTCGACGATCTCGAGCCCCGCTGCGGGCCCGAAGGCGCGAGACACCGCGACCGCCCTGTTCAGCTCGACCACGGGCGAGCCGGTGAGCGCGGCGAGGCCGTCGTAGAGGGCGACGATCCGCGGCCAGTCGGCCTCCTCCACGCTCGGGGCGCGAGCATGGCAGGCCGCGATCGCCGACTGCAGCGTGTACGGGCCGAGCGCGCCGCTCAGCTTTTCCGCGCGCGCGAGGCCGGCAAGCCCCCGCTGCAGGAGGAGCCGGTCCCAGCGCGAGCGGTCCTGGTCGCCGAGCAGCACCGGCTGGCCCGCGGGGCCGACGCGCGCCCGCAGGCGCGAGGCCTGAAGCTCCATCAGCGCGAGCAGCCCGTGGACCTCCGGCTCGCCTGGCATCAAGGCGGCGAGGATCCGCCCGAGCCGCAACGCGTCGGTGCACAGCGGCGGGCGCACCCAGTGCTCGCCCGCCGCTGTGC
>Ga0247708_1000105_pt1 | contig 21514 bp, 18 predicted proteins | sample 42W_NmetaG_FD_189040 | JGI IMG/M metagenome (GOLD analysis project Ga0247708, IMG submission 189040) | Soil microbial communities from hillslope of Landscape Evolution Observatory, University of Arizona, Oracle, AZ, United States - 4-2-W_N | ecosystem: Engineered > Artificial ecosystem >...
GGAAGATCATCAGCGACGCGTGCACCGAGAACAGCCCGTTGAAGGTGTTCGGGTCCACGAACTGCGAGCCGGGCGCGGCGAGCTCGGCCCGCATCAGCATCGCCATCAGGCCGCCGAGCACGAAGAAGACGAAGGTCGTGACGACGTACTGGATGCCGATGACCTTGTGGTCGGTGTTGACCTTGAAGTAGTCGCGCCAGCTGTGGGCGCCGTGGCTCGAGTGGTCCTCGGGGCGGGTCGGGCGGCCGGCGGCCCAGTAGAACCAGTAGTCGAAGCAGCCGATCCCGACGAGGAAGCCGAGCGGCGCCGAGATGAGGCAGACCGTGACGATCGCGTCCGCGTCGAAGAGCGGGTCGAAGCCGTATAGGGCGCGGCAGAGGACGGTCAGGCCGAGGCCGAACGCGGCCGCGATCAGGGTGCCGATGAGCGCGCGCCACCAGCCGGGCGCGGTCATCCGCGCGGCGTAGGTCATCGCTCCGTCCCCTCGATCACCGGCGGCATGCTACTGAGCGTCTCCCTCGCCGCCGGAGGCGCTGGCGCTCTCCGAGTCCTCGGCCTTGAGGTCCGCCAGGAAGGTGTCGAACTCGCCCTCGTCGACGACCCGGACGCGCTGGCGCATGGTGGCGTGGCCGATGCCGCACAGCTCGGCGCAGACGATCTGCCAGCTGCCCGTCTTCGTGGGCGTGACGCGCGTGGTGGTGGTGAGGCCGGCGACCGCGTCCTGCTTCATGCGGAACTCGGGCACCCAGAAGGAGTGGATGACGTCGTCGGAGCGGATGTTGAACTTGACGGTGCGGTTGACCGGCAGCACCAGCTCGCTGCTCTTCACGCCGCCCTCGCCGGGGTAGGCGAAGCGCCAGGCGAACTGCTGGCCGGTCACGTCGACCACCATCTCGTCGGGCGCCGACTTCTCGATCTCGTCCAGCACGATCCAGCTGTAGACGGCGAGGCCGGAGACGATCAGGAACGGGACCGTGACCCAGGCGATCTCGAGCCTCGTGCTGCCGTGGATCGGCGGCCCGTCGCGCTTGTCGCCCGGCATGGCGCGGAACTTCACGACCGAATAGATCGCCACGACCATCACGAGCACGAACACCGGGACTCCGATCACCATCGTGACGTCCCAGAGCGTGTCGATCTTGGGCGCCGCGGTCGAGCGCTGGTCGGGGAACCAGTCGATCGCGAGGACCAGCGCGATGCCCACGATCGAGGCGATCGTGCCGACGAGGAACATCTTCGCGATCTCCCCGCGGTCGAGCTTGGCGACGGCCTCTGCCGGGTCCGTCGCCTCGGCGATCTCCTCTTGGCGCTCCATCGGGCGGCGAGTCTATTGGAGCCCGCCGATGAACGGCGTCGTCGGGATACCGCGCACCAAAGGTGCCAGGGACCGATATTTCGCCCCGCGCGGCAAAGGCGCCGGGGACCCCTGTTGTGCGCGGTGGGAGGATGACGACGATGGCCGAACCACGGCCTGGGAGCTAGCCGCGCTGCGACCCGTCCGGGCGGTTGAGCTGCGAGGGCGGCGCGCCGTAGGTGCGCCGGAACGCCTTGCTGAACTGCGCCGGCTGCCTGTAGCCCACGCTGCGCCCGACCTCGGCCACCGGCGTCACGCCTTCCGCGAGCAGCTCGCGCGCGCGCCGCATCCTCACCTCGGCGAGATAGGTCCGGAAGGTCGTGTCGCCGCACTCGGCGAAGGCGCGCTGCAGCTGGCGGCGCGAGGTCGCGACGCGGTAGGCGACGTCGTCCAGGTCGAGCGGCCGGTCGTATTCGGCCTCGATGATGGCGACGGCCTCGTCGAACAGGGCCCTCCGCCGCTCCAGCGTTGTCATGCGCGTCATCTGACTCGACTCCCCCCAGCGGGAGACTATGCCCGCCGTCGGAGGGCATCCGCAACCCCACCGGGGTCGTCCGCCTGATCGGTGGGGTAGGCTTGCGTCAATCGGCACTAGGGAGACGAGGAGGCAGGTAATGGAGGTTCGCGACGGCATGAGCGAGACGGTCCTGACGGTGGGGCCCGCGCACACGCTCCGCGAGGCCGCGCGCCTGATGGCATCCCGCAAGGTCGGTGCCGCGATCGTGATCGACCCGGAGGCGCCGGGCCCCGGCATCATCACCGAGCGCGACGTGCTCGACTCGATCGGCGCGGGCCAGGATCCCGACACGGAGAAGGTCGGCGACCACCTCTCGGCGACGCTCACCTTCGCCGCGCCGGACTGGTCGCTCGAGCGGGCGGCCGAGGCGATGGTCAAGGGCGGCTTCCGCCACCTCGTCGTCGTCGAGGGCGGGGAGACGACCGGCGTCCTCTCGATGCGCGACATCGTCCGCTGCTGGACGATGGACGGCGCGTCCTGCGACGTGCCGGCGTAGCCGGGCTCAGCCTCCCGCCGCCGACGCGGCGACCGGGGCCGGACTAGTGCTCGAGCGGCAGTTCGGCGATGTCGTCGCGGGTGTCGCGGATCCAGACCAGGATCGCGACGAGGGCGATGGCGGCCCCGCCGCCGGCGACGAACCACGAGAAGACGACGCCCACCAGGGCGAGCGTGACGCCGAGCGCCACCACCACCGGCAGGTAGGTCGGGCCGGGGAGGTGGACCTGCTCGCCCGCGGGCGGCACCGGCGTGGCACCGGTCTCCTCGGTGACGGGCTCAGTAGACATAGCCCGAGAAGAACGCCGCGCCGAAGACGACGAGCGAGATCGCGCCCGCGATCAGCGCGGTGCGGATGTTGCGGTGGGCGAGGCGACGGTCCACGCGCCGGGTTCTACCAGAAAGCCCAGCTTGAGCGGACGGGGGCGAAACCGTGAGACTGTCTCCCGCACACGACCGGGGGAGAGTTGCCGCGATGCCTGACCGCTACGACGCAGTGATCCTGGGCGGTGGCCCCGCGGGCGAGCACGCGCTCGGCTGGCTGCTCGACGCCGGCCTCGAGCGCCTCGCGCTCGTCGAGCGCGAGTTGATCGGCGGCGAGTGCTCCAACTGGGCCTGCATTCCGACCAAGACGCTGCTGCGGCCCGGTGAGGCGATGCGCCAGGCGGACAAGGTCGCGGGGGTTTCGAAGCCCGGCCTCGACTGGCCCGCGATCCGCGCCTACCGCGACTACATGACGAGCGCGGGCGACGACTCGGGGCGCCAGCGGGGCTACGAGGACCGCGGCGTCGAGGTGATCCGCGGCGCCGGCCGGCTCGACGGCCCCGGCCGGGTCGCCGTGGGCGAGCGCGTGCTGGAGACCGAGCGCGTCCTGGTCGCGACCGGGTCCGAGGCGGTCGTCCCGCCGCTTCCGGGGCTGGAGGAGGCGGGCTACTGGACGAACCGCGAGGCGACGACCCTCGACGAGGTGCCCGCCTCCGCGGTCGTGCTCGGCGGCGGGGCGGTCGGTACCGAGATCGCCCAGATCCTCGGGCGCCTCGGCGCGGAGGTCGTGCTCGTCCAGCGCGGGCGGCCGCTCCCGAAGGAGGACGAGCGCCTCGGCGAGATCGTCGCCGAGCAGCTCCGCGCCGAGGGGATCGACGTGCGCACCGGTGGCCGCGCGTCCGCCGTCCGGGTCGAGGACGGCCGCCGCATCGTCACGCTCGACGACGGCACTGAGGCCGGGGGCGAGGTCGTGATCGTCGCCACGGGCCGGCGCCCGCGCACCGAGGGCCTGGGCCTCGACAGCATCGGCGCGGCGGCCGACCCGCGCACGGGGATCGCCATCGACGAGCGCTGCCGCGTGGCGGACGGCGTCTGGGCGGCGGGCGACGTGACGGGCGTCGCCCTCTTCACCCACAACGGCAAGTACCAGGCGCGGATCGCGGTGGCCGACATGCTCGGGCGGCCCGCGAAGGCCGACTACTCGAGCGTCCCGCGCGTCGTCTTCCTCGACCCGGAGGTCGCCGCCGTCGGGCTGACCGAGGCGGACGCGCGCGCCGCGGGGATCGACGCGGTCAGCGCCACCATCGAGCTGCCGCAGGAGATCGCCCGCCCCTACACCTTCGAGGAGGACCCGAAGGGGACCCTCTCGGTCGTGGCCGACCGCGAGCGGGCGGTGCTGGTCGGCGCGTGGGCGGTCGCGCCGCTCGCGAGCGAGTGGATCCACCAGGCCGGATTGGCGATCCGGGCCGGGATCCCGCTCGAGGTCCTGCGCGACACCGTGCCCCAGTTCCCGAGCTTCTCGGAGGCCTATCACGGCGCTCTGCGGAAGCTCGACGCGTGAACTCCCTGAGACAGTCGGCCGGTGGCCTTGCGCATTGCGGCCCGGGACGGGAAGAATGGACCCCACATGGAGGGGCCGAGCTGAACGTACTGGGGATCGACGTCGGGGGCACGAAGGTGGCCGTCGCTCAGGTGGACGGCGTCGCTGTGGTCGAATCGGTCGAGCACCCCACCGAGCTGTCGAGCTCGGAGGCCCTGCTGGACGGGATCGAAGGGGCCGTCGCGGAGGTCACCGCCAAGAGCGGCCCGCCCGACGCGATCGGAGTGGGGGTGCCCTCCCAGGTGGACCACGCGAGTGGACGGGTGATCGCGAGCGTGAACATCCCGCTCGCCGGGATCCCGCTGCGCGAGGAGCTGGGGCGCCGGCTCGGGGCGCCGGTCGTGGTGGACAACGACGCGAACGTGGCCGGGCTGTGCGAGGCGCTGCTCGTGCCCGACGGGCCGGCCCGCCACCTCGTGATGCTCACGCTCGGGACGGGCGTGGGCGGCGGCATCGTGATCGACGGGCGTGTCTTCCGCGGGGCCACCGGCCTCGGAGCCGAGCTCGGGCACATCACGATCGACGCCCGCGAGACCGACCCCTTCGGCACGCGCGCCCAGCCCGGCACGCTCGAGGCGCTCTGCTCCGGGACGGCGCTCGAGGGCCAGGCGAGCCGCATGGCCGCCGAGCGTCCCGGCTCGAAGCTCGCCGGCGCCGCGGCCGGAAACGGGGGCCGCGTCACCGGCCGCCAGGCGGTCGCGCTCGCGGGCGAGGGCGACGCCGACGCCCTCGAGCTGATGGACACGCTCGGACGCCACCTCGGCATCGGGATCGCGAACGTGGTCAACGCCTTCGAGCCCGAGCACGTCGTGATCGGCGGCGGGCTCTCCCGCGCCGGCGACCTCTTCATCGACCGCGCCCGCCGTGAGGCCGAAGCGCGCGCCCTGCCCGCCCTCTTCGCGAACGTGACGATCTCGCTCGCGCGGGGCGGTGCGGAGGCGGGGGTGATCGGGGCCGGTGCCCTGGCCGCCCAGGAGTTGCAACCCGAAAAGACGACGGCGGAAAGGGCCATATGACGACCGCAACCGATTCGAGCCTCGACGAGCTCTGCGTCAACACGATCAGGACGCTCTCGATGGACGGGGTGCAGAAGGCCAACTCGGGCCATCCGGGCACGCCGATGGCGCTCGCCCCCCTCACCTACGTCCTCTACACGCGGGCCATGCGTCACAACCCGGCCGACGCCGACTGGTTCAACCGCGACCGCTTCGTGCTCTCGTGCGGCCACGCGTCGATGCTCCTGTACTCGATGCTCTACCTCACGGGCTACGGGCTCGAGCTGGACGACCTGAAGAACTTCCGCCAGCTCGGCAGCCCCACCGCGGGGCACCCCGAGCGCGGCGACGCCGCGGGCATCGAGGCCACCACCGGCCCGCTCGGGCAGGGGATCGCGATGTGCGTCGGGCTCGCGCTCGCCGAGCGCATGCTCGCCGCCCGCTTCAACCGCGACGGCCACGAGATCATCGACCACTACACGTACACGATCGCCAGCGACGGCGACCTCCAGGAGGGCGTCTCCTGCGAGGCCTCCTCGCTGGGCGGCCACCTGAAGCTCGGCCGCCTGATCGCCTTCTACGACGACAACCACATCTCGATCGAGGGCGACACCGCCGTCTCGTTCTCAGAGGACGTCGGCAAGCGCTACGAGGCCTACGGCTGGCACGTCCAGAACCTCGGCGAGGACCTCGCGCTCGAACGCATCGAGCAGGCCGTGGAGGAGGCGAAGTCGGTCACCGACAAGCCGTCGCTGATCATCTGCCGCACCCACATCGCCCCGGGCAGCCCGAACAAGCAGGACACCCACGAGGCGCACGGCGCGCCGCTCGGCGAGGAGGAGGTCCGGCTCACCAAGGAGGCCTACGGCTGGCCGAGCCAGGAGCCCTTCCACGTCCCGGTCGAGGCGCTCGAGCACTTCCGCTCCGCGATCGACCGCGGCAAGGAGGCGCAGGCCGAGTGGGACGAGCGCCTCGCGGCGTACAAGCAGGCGCATCCGGACCTCTACGAGGGGCTCGCCCAGATCATGGAGGGGCGCCTGCCGGACGGCTGGGACGACGAGATGCCGCGCTTCAACCCGGAGGACGGCATGGTGGCCACCCGCAAGGCCTCCAGCAAGGTCATCCAGTGGGCCGCGAAGGGCGTCCCGAACCTGGTGGGCGGCTCCGCCGACCTCGCGCCGTCCACGCTCACGCTGATCGAGGACGGCGGCGATGTCGGCCCCGACGCCTACGAGGGCCGCAACCTGCACTTCGGCATCCGCGAGCACGGGATGGGGGCGATCGTCAACGGCCTCTCGCTCCACGGCTTCCGGGCCTATGGCGCGACGTTCCTGATCTTCTCCGACTACATGAAGGGCGCGATCCGCCTGTCGTCGGTGATGCACCTGCCCTCGATCTGGGTCTTCACCCACGACTCGATCGGCCTCGGCGAGGACGGTCCGACGCACCAGCCGATCGAGCAGCTCGCGTCGCTTCGCGCCACGCCGAACCTGAACGTGGTGCGGCCGGCCGGAGGCAACGAGACGGCACTCGCCTGGCGTTTCGCGCTCGCCCAGACCTCCACGCCGACCGTGATGGCGCTCTCGCGCCAGGGGCTCCCGTCCTGGAAGCCCTCGGGCGTGCCGAAGGACGCGATCGACCGCGGCGCGTACACGCTGCGCTACTCCTACAAGGAGGTCCCGGACGTGATCCTCATGGCGAGCGGGTCCGAGGTGCACATCTGCACGAAGGCGGCCGACATGCTGGAGGCCGACGGGATCGCGACGCGCGTCGTGAGCGTGCCGTGCATGGACCGCTTCGACGCCCAGGACAAGGCCTACCGCGACGAGATCCTGCCGCCGTCCTGCCGCGCCCGCGTGGCCGTCGAGGCCGCCAGCCCGTTCGGCTGGCACCGCTGGGTCGGCGACGCCGGCGAGGTGATCGCCATGCAGGGCTTCGGGGCCTCCGCTCCGGCGCCCGCCCTGTACGAGCACTTCGGCCTCACTGCGAACGAGGTGGTCGCCACCGCGAAGAACGTCGTCAAGAGCGCCAAGGAGGCAGTGGCATGAGTGCCATCCACGAAGGGGTCAACCCGCGCCTGGCGGCGCTGACGGAGGCCGGGACGAGCATCTGGCTCGACCAGATCCGGCGGAGCCTGATCACCGGGGGCGAGCTCCAGCGGCTCGTCGAGCACGACTCGCTGCGCGGGGTCACGTCGAACCCGGCGATCTTCGAGAAGGCGATCCTCGGATCGGACGACTACGACGTGGAGCTGCGCGACCTGGCCAACCAGGGCCTCTCGGCGAAGGAGATCTACGACAAGATCGCCGTCACCGACGTGGGCCTCGCGGCCGACGTGATGCGCCCCGTCCACGACGCCACCGGCGGCAGCGACGGCTTCGTCTCGCTCGAGGTCGGCCCCGAGCTGGCCCACGACACCGAGGGCACGCTGAAGGAGGCCCGCGAGTACTGGGCGCTGCTCGGCAAGCCGAACGTGATGATCAAGATCCCGGGGACCGACGAGGGCCTGCCGGCGATCGAGGAGTCGATCTACGAGGGCATCAACGTAAACGTCACGCTGCTGTTCTCGGTCGAGGCCTACGAGAAGGTCACCGAGGCGTTCATCCGCGGGCTCGAGCGGCGCCACGAGGAGGGCAAGTCGCTCGAGGTCCACTCCGTGGCAAGCTTCTTCGTCTCGCGCGTGGACTCCGAGGTCGACAAGCGCCTCGAGGCGCTCGGGAACACCGAGCTCCAGGGCAAGGCCGCCGTCGCGAACGCGCGCGCCGCCTACATGAAGTTCAAGGAGATCTTCGAGGGCGAGCGCTTCGCGAAGCTGCGCGAGGCCGGCGCGCCGGTGCAGCGCCCGCTCTGGGCCTCCACCGGGACGAAGAACCCGCACTACCCCGAGACGCTGTACGTGGACACGCTGGCCGCGCCGCACACGGTCAACACGATGCCGATGCCCACGCTGCTCGCGGCGGCAGAGCAGTCCGAGGTCACGGGTCCGACCGCCGACCAGGACCCGAGCGACGTGCTCGCGGCCCTGGCGGACGCGGGGATCGACATGGCCGACGTCACGGACCAGTTGCTGCGCGAGGGGATCGCCTCGTTCGTGAAGGCGTTCGAGACGCTCATGGACGGCGTCGAGTCCGCCAAGGAGGCGGCGATCACCGGCCGCCCGGTCACGATCAAGTCGTCGTTCCCGGACGAGCTCGAGCCCGCGCTCGTGGCGCGCGTGAAGAAGGCGACCGAGGAGTCGGTCACCCAGCGCGTCTGGCGCAAGGACGAGACGCTCTGGGGCGGGCCCGGCAAGCCCGAGATCGGCAACCGCCTCGGCTGGCTCACGATCTCCGAGCCGCTGCTGGAGGCGTCCGCCGACCTGCGGGAGTTCGCGGCGCAGTGCGAGGCCGACGGCCTCACCGACTGCGTGCTGCTCGGCATGGGCGGCTCAAGCCTCGGGCCCGAGGTGCTGCGGCGCTCGTTCGGCGACGCGGGCGGGCTGCGTCTGCGCGTGCTCGACTCGACCGACCCCGGCGCGATCCTCGAGGCCGAGCGCTCGCTCGACCTCGAGAAGACGCTGTTCCTCGTCTCGTCGAAGTCCGGCGGGACGATCGAGACGCTCTCCCAGTACCGCTGGTTCCGGCAGAGGATCGACAACGGCTCGCACTTCGTGGCGATCACCGACCCGGGCTCCGGGCTCGCGGAGATCGCGGAGAAGGAGGGCTTCCGCCGCTGCTTCCTGAACGACCCGGACATCGGCGGGCGCTACTCGGTCATGTCGTACTTCGGGATGGTTCCCGCAGCGCTCATGGGCGCGAACGTGGACGCCCTGCTCCACCGCTCGCAGGTGGCCGAGCAGAACTGCACGAGCTACGACTCGTCCTCGTCCAACTCCGGGCTCTGGCTGGGGCTGATGCTCGGCGAGCTGGCGCTCCAGGGGCGCGACAAGTGCACCTTCCTCGTCTCCGAGCCGATCTCGAGCTTCGGCCTATGGGTCGAGCAGCTGATCGCCGAGTCGCTCGGCAAGGAGGGCAAGGGCACGCTCCCCGTCGCGGACGAGCCGGTCGGCGAGCCCGGCGTGTACGGCGACGACCGCGTGTTCGTCTACCTGCGCAACGCCGACGACCCCGACAAGGAGCTCGACTCGGCGACCGACGCCCTCGCGCACGCCGGCCACCCGGTCGTCACCGTGGCCGTCCACGGCGCGATCGACCTCGGGAGGATCTTCTTCTTCTCCGAGTTCGGCACCGCCGTCGCCGGCTGGGTGCTGGGGATCAACGCGTTCGATCAGCCCAACGTGCAGGCGGCGAAGGACGCCACCGCGCGGGTGCTGGAGCAGGGGACCGAGCCGCCGCCCGGCGCCTCCGACGACGAGCTGCGTGAGCTGCTCTCGAAGGCCGCGCCGCCGCACTACGTCTCGATCCACGGCTACGTCAGGCCGTCGGAGGAGTTCGACGCCGCGGTCACCGAGCTGCGCACGGTCATCCGCGACGCGACCAGGGCCACCACGACGTTCGGCTACGGCCCGCGCTTCCTGCACTCGACGGGCCAGTTCCACAAGGGCGGCCCGAAGACCGGCATCTTCCTCCAGCTCCTGCACGACGGGGACGAGGACACGGAGATCCCGGGCGCGGGCTACACGTTCGGCACGCTGAAGAACGCCCAGGCCACGGGCGACTTCGAGACCCTCCGCGAGAACGGCCTGCCGGCCGCGCGGGTCAGGCTCGAGGGCGACCCGGTCGAGGCGCTGCGAGACCTCACGACAAAGATCAAGGAGATGCTGTGAGTGATCCCACCCCCGACCCCGGCGGCGTGCTGGCGGCTGCAAAGCGTCGCCTGGCGTCGTCCTCGGGCTCGCCAATGGCTCCGACATTGGCTTGCCCTGCGTCCTAGCCATGCTTGCTTTTCGCTCGCCATCACACCACCGGAATCAGGGGAGGAATCACTAATGCAGCTCGGTTTCATCGGCCTCGGCCGCATGGGCGGGAACATGGTTCGCCGCATCCACCGCGACTCCGATCACACCTGCGTGATCTGGAACCGCTCGCGCGACGAGATCGACCTGATCTCGGGCGAGACGGGCGCGACCCCGGCCGACTCGGTCGAGGACCTCGTGCAGAAGCTCGACAAGCCGCGCGCCGTCTGGGTGATGGTGCCCGCCGGCGGGGCGACGGAGGAGAACGTCGCGAAGCTCGGCGAGCTGCTGGAGGAGGGCGACATCGTGATCGACGGCGGCAACAGCCGCTGGTCAGACGACAAGCGCCGGGCCGAGATGCTGGCCGAGAAGGGCATCCACTACGTGGACGTCGGCACCTCCGGCGGCGTCTGGGGCCTCGAGGTCGGCTACTGCATGATGGCCGGCGGGGCCGACGAGGCGATCGAGCGGATCACGCCGCTCCTCGACGTGCTCGCCCCGCCCTCCACCGACGAGCACGGGCCGGGCTGGGGCCACTTCGGCCCGGCCGGCGCGGGGCACTACGTGAAGATGGTCCACAACGGCGTGGAGTACGGGATGATGCAGGCCTACGCCGAGGGATTCGCGATCTTCGACGCCTGCGAGTACGAGCTCGACAACGCCAAGATCGCGCACCTCTGGATGCAGGGCTCCGTCGTGCGCTCGTGGCTCTGCGAGCTCGCCGCCAAGGCGTTCGAGGAGGAGGGCAACGACCTCTCCGGCCTCGAGCCCTACGTGGACGACTCCGGCGAGGGCCGCTGGACCGTGGAGGACGCGATCGAGCTGCGCATTCCCGCGCCCGTGATCACGACCTCGCTGTTCGAGCGCTTCTCCTCGCGCGGCCAGAACGCGTTCGCGGCGAAGGTGAACGCCGCGCTGCGCAACCAGTTCGGCGGCCACGCGGTCAAGACGAAGAACTGATGGAGGCCGCCCAGGAGGAGAACCCGCTCGCGGAGGGCCTGGAGCGCCTGCCCGTCCACCCGACGACGCTCGTCATCTTCGGGGCGACGGGCGACCTCGCCAAGCGCAAGCTCCTGCCGGCGGTCTACAACCTCGCGCACGAGGGCGCGCTGCCCGAGCGCTTCAACCTGATCGGGTTCTCGCGCTCGGACATGTCGGACGACGCCTACCGCGAGATCGCCCGCGAGTCGATCACGAGCTTCTCGCGGCGGCCGGCGGACCCGGCGGTGCTCGACGCGATGCTCGAGCGCGTGCGCTACGTCTCCGGCGGCTTCGACGACCCCTCGGGCTACGAGAAGCTCGAGCAGGTCGCCAAGGAGTACGACGACGAGGCGGGCATCCCGTTCAACCGCGTCTTCTACCTCTCGACCTCGCCCGCGTTCTTCCCGGTGATCGTCGGGATGCTGGGCGACCGCGGGCTCGACAGGCGCGAGGGCTCCGAGGTGCGGGTCGTGATCGAGAAGCCGTTCGGCACCTCGCTGGACGAGGCGCTCGCGCTCAACCGCGACGTGCTCGAGGTGCTCGACGAGCGGCAGGTCTACCGCATCGACCACTACCTGGGGAAGGAGACCGTCCAGAACATGCTGGCGTTCCGCTTCGCGAACGGCATGTTCGAGCCGCTCTGGAACCGGAACTTCATCGACCATGTGCAGATCACGGCGTCGGAGGACATCGGGATCGGCACCAGGGCGGGCTACTACGACACCTCCGGCGCCCTGCGCGACCTCGTGCAGAACCACATGCTGCAGCTACTCACGCTGCTCTGCATGGAGCCGCCGATCGCCTTCAACGCCGACGAGATCCGCTCGGAGAAGGTGAAGGTGCTGCACGCGATCCACGCGCCGCGGCCGGAGGAGGTCGAGTCGATGTCGGTGCGCGGCCAGTACAGCCGCGGCATCGTCTCCGGCGAGGAGGTGCCGGGCTACCTCGAGGAACAGGACGTCCCGCCCGAGTCGCGCACGGAGACCTACGCGGCGCTGCGGCTCGAGGTGGACAACTGGCGCTGGGCGGGCGTTCCGATCTTCCTGCGGACCGGCAAGCGGCTCGCGCGCAAGGTCACCGAGATCGCCGTCACCCTGAAGCCGGTGCCGCACATGGCGTTCGAGTCGCAGGCCGGCTCGGTCGGCCCGCAGCCGAACCAGCTCGTGCTGACGATGCAGCCGAACGAGGGCGTGTCGCTCTCGATCGGGGCGAAGATCCCGGGTACGCGCATGCGGATCCGGCCGGTGAAGATGGAGTTCCTCTACGGCACCGCGTTCCTGTCGCAGTCGCCCGAGGCCTACGAGCGCCTGATCATGGACGCGATGCGGGGCGACGCGACGCTCTTCACCCGCGACGACGAGGTGGAGGCGCAGTGGACGATCTGCGACCCGATCCTCGAGGGCTGGCGCCAGAGCAACGAGCCGGTGCCGCAGTACGAGGCTGGCAGCCAGGGGCCGGCCGAGGCGGACTCGATTCTGCCGCCGGGCGCCGCCTGGCGGGCGATCTGAATGCCGGAGGCGCGCTGATGGACGCCGTCTGGGCGGAGCAGGACACGAATCCCGGCGCGATTGAGGCGGCGCTCCGCTCGCTGCTCAAGGAGCGCCACGCCGAGGACGAGTCCTACGCGCCGGCGCGCGTGATGAACCTCGTCCTCATCGTCGATCGCGAGTGGCGCGGCGAGATCATGAACCGGCTCGAGCGCGTCGGCCGCTTCCACCCCTCGCGCACGATTCTGTGCGAGGTCGAGTCGAGCCGCAAGGCGCTCGACGCGCGCGTCACGATGACCACGCAGGGCGACCCGCAGCCCGGCGTGCTGACGGTGGCGCAGGAGCGCGTCGAGCTTGACTGCGGGCCGCAGCACCTGAAGCGCCTCGACACGCTCGTGGATCCGCTCGTCGTGACCGATCTCGCGACGGCGGTGTGGGCGCCGCACGGCCACTGGGACGCGGTCCGCTCGATGCTCAACATGGCCCAGATCGTGCTGCTCGACTCGCTGTCCGAGCCCGACATCGAAACGGCCGTGAAGCGCGCCACCGAGCTCACGAGCGACGTCTACGTCGTCGATCTCTCGTGGCTTCGCTCGACGCCCTGGCGCGAGCGCATCTCGGCCACCTTCGACCCGCCGCTCTGGCGCGGCGAGCTCGGCAAGCTCGCGACGGTCACCTGTCGCCACCGGCCGGACTCGGCGATCTCCGGCCTGCTCTTCTTCGGCTGGCTCAGCTCGCGGCTCGGCTGGGAGCCCGGCCAGATCACGCGCCAGAACGGCACGATCACCGGCCGGGCGAAGCACCGCCGCGGCGAGGTCGTGCTGAAGCTGGAGCCCCAGCCCGACCAGAACACGCCGGGGCTCGCCGGCATCACGATCGAGACCCAGGGCGGCGTCTCGATCGCGCTCGAGCGCGGCCGCGGCGGCCTCGGCGCGCGGCGGGTGGCGCGGGACGGATCGGAGTCCTCCTGGACGATCATGGGCGCCTCCCGCGGCGAGTCGGGCATCCTCGGCGAGGGCATCCGCCAGGCGCTCCTGCGCGACCCCACCTACCGCCCGGCGCTCGAGGCGGCCGGCGCGATGCTGGGGTAGGCGCCGCGCCGGCGGTGCAGAGCGGCCGGTGAAACAGTGCCAGGCACCGTTTCACCGGCCGCCGCCCTCCGGTTAGCATCGCGCCGGTGAGGGCGGAGCTGCGCATCGAGGAGGATCCGGCCGGGGCCTGCGCCCGGCTCGTCGCGGACGCCGCCGCGGCGGGCGGGCAGATCGCGCTCTCCGGCGGCTCGACGCCCTGGGAGGCCTATGAGCGGGCCGCGGCGATCGAGGACGTCGACTGGTCCCAGGCGACCGTCTGGCTGGGCGACGAGCGGCTCGTCGAGCCCTGGGACGAGCGCTCGAACTACCGGCAGCTCACCGCGTCGCTGCTCGACCGGGTCGACCCCAAGCCCCGCGCTCCGCGCGTGCTCACCGAGCTCGGGCTCGAGGGCGCGGCCGACGAGTACGACCGGGAACTGCGAGAGGCTTTCGGCGGCGGCCCGGAGGGGCTCGACCTGGCGATCATGGGACTCGGACCCGACACCCACACGGCCTCGCTCTTCCCGGGCAAGCCCGCGCTGCGGGAGAGCGAGCGGCTCGCCGTCGGCGTGCCCGAGGCGGGAATGGAGCCGCAGGTGCCGCGCGTCACGATGACGCTGCCCGTCTTCAACGCGGCGAAGGAGGTCGTCTTCCTCGTCACCGGCGAGGGCAAGGCCGGCGCCGTGGCCGCCGCCTTCGGCGGTGAGCCCTCGGAGGAGCACCCGTCGAGCCTCGTGCAGCCCGAATCGGGCCGGCTCGTCCTCCTCTGCGACGCCGCGGCGGCGTCACGCCTGGAGGACGCCGCATGAGGCAGCACCTCGACGGCGGCAACCCGGCGATGGCTCGCAGCGCCTTCCCGCCGATCGCCGACTACGCCTTCCTCTCCGATTGCGAGACCGTCGCGCTCGTCGCCCCGAGCGGCAACGTCGAGTGGATGTGCCTGCCGCGCATGGACTCGCCGAGCGTCTTCGGCTCCGTGCTCGACCGCGACGCCGGCGGCTTCCGCGTGGGCCCGGCCGACTCCTCCGTCCCGGCCGGCCGCCGCTACCTGCCCGGCACGATGGTGCTCGAGACCACCTGGATGACGAAGACCGGCTGGATCATCGTGCGCGACGCGCTCTCCATGGGTCCCTGGCACCACGAGAACGAGCGCTCCGGCACCCATCGCCGCTCGCCGACCGACTGGGACGCGGACCACGTCCTGCTGCGGACGATCAAGTGCGTCCACGGCCTCGTCGAGGTGGCGCTCGACTGCGAGCCCGTCTTCGCCTACGGCACGGAGTCGCCCGAGTGGGACTACACGGGCGAGACCTACCACGTGGCCGAGGCCGCGGTCGAGGGCGGCGACGTGCGGGTGAGGCTCACGACCGACCTGCGGCTCGGCTTCGAGGGTCGCCGCGCCCGCGCCCGCCACACGATGCGCGAGGGCGACGTCGCCTACGTGGCGCTCTCGTGGTCCGATCACGGCGCGCCGGAGAACTACGACGAGGCCTTCGACCGCATGGAGCGCACCTCGAACTTCTGGCGCGAGTGGCTCGATCACGGCGAGTTCCCCGACCACCCCTGGCGCACCTACCTCCAGCGCTCGGCGCTCACGCTCAAGGGCCTCTCCTACGCGCCGACCGGAGCGATGGTGGCCGCCGCCACCACCTCGCTGCCGGAGACCCCGCAGGGCGAGCGCAACTGGGACTACCGCTACACCTGGATCCGCGACTCGACCTTCATGCTCTGGGGCCTCTACACGCTCGGCTTCGACTGGGAGGCCAACGACTTCTTCTACTTCATCGCCGACGTGGCCGAGGGCGAGGACGAGCGCCTCCAGATCATGTACGGGATCGACGGCAAGAAGGAGCTGACCGAGGCGACGCTGGACCACCTCTCGGGCTACGAGGGCGCGCAGCCGGTGCGCATCGGCAACGGCGCCTACGACCAGAACCAGCACGACGTCTGGGGCGCCGTGCTCGACTCGGTCTACCTCCACACGAAGTCGCGCGACTACCTGCCCGAGCGCGTCTGGCCGATCCTGAAGCGCCAGGTCGAGACCGCGATCGAGAACTGGCAGAAGCCCGACCGCGGCATCTGGGAGGTGCGCGGCGACCCGAAGCACTTCACCTCGTCCAAGCTCATGTGCTGGGTGGCGCTCGACCGCGGCACCCGCCTCGCCCGCCTGCGTGAGGATTCCGAGTGCGAGCAGCGCTGGGCGAAGGTGGCGGCCGAGATCCACGCCGACATCTGCGAGAACGGCGTGGACGAGCGCGGCGTCTTCACCCAGCACTACGAGACGGACGCGCTCGACGCCTCCGTGCTCCTGATCCCGCTGACGCGCTTCCTCCCGGCGTCGGACCCGCGCGTGCGCAAGACCGTGCTCGCGATCGCCGACGAGCTCACAGAGGACGGCCTCGTCCTCCGCTACAAGGTCGAGGAGACCGACGACGGCCTCTCCGGCGAGGAGGGCACGTTCGCGATCTGCTCCTTCTGGCTCGTGTCCGCGCTGTCGGAGATCGGCGAGCCGGTGAGGGCCCGCGAGCTCTGCGAGAAGATGCTCTCCTACGCCTCGCCGCTCCAGCTCTACGCCGAGGAGATCGACCCGAAGTCGGGCCGCCACCTCGGCAACTTTCCGCAGGCCTTCACGCACCTAGCGCTGATCAACGCCGTGATGCACGTGATCCGCGACGAGGAGCGCTCCGCCGACCGCGGCGACTTCACCCCGGCTCGCTCCGTGTCCGCGGTGATGCCGGCGCTGTCGCTGAAGCAGACCGAGCGCTGAGGCGCGTCGCGGAACCGCAGTCGCGGGCGCGCAGCGCGTCCGGCGCGCCGCCGAAGATGGCGTGGTGGGGTCGTGACCCCTGGCGCCGCGGCTAGCATTCGCAGAGTGAAGATCGACGGCCACTATGACGAGCAGGCCGACATCGCCTGGCTTCGCTTCGAGGGCTACGACCCTGGGTCGGTGATCGCCGAGGAGACCGACTTCGGTCTGCGTGAGCTCGATCGCACCGGCGGTCGGCTGGTGGGGCTCGAGTACTGGCGGGCGAGCGGGACCCTTCCCGCCGAGTTTCTGCGCATGCTGCCCGCACCGCCGGTCGGCGTCGCTCGCTGAGCCCGGCCCGGCTAGCCTCGACAAAGCGCGCGCATTTCATGTTCAACTGCAGGCGAGCCTGGATTTGACGCCCGCCCTCCGCTCCTAAGTGCCCACCGGCGGGGCGGAGCGCCCGGCAAGCGCCCGGACGGAGAGTCCCGGCACCCGAAGAAAGCCCCTACAGCCGCGCGTCGAGCACCATCGCGCCGAAGAGCAGCGCGAGGTACGCCAGCGAGAAGAGGTAGAGGCGGATCGCCGTGCGGCGGTCCTTGCGGCGCGACAGCAGCACCGCGCCGTAGATGAACGCGCCGCCCAACACCACCGAGCAGCCGAGGTAGACGAGCCCGAACGCCCCGGCGCAGAACGGAAGCTGCGTGACCGCGTAGAGCAGGATCGTGTAGAGCAGGATCTGGCGGCGCGTCTCGTCCTCGCCGCGCACGACGGGCAGCATCGGCACCCCGGCCTTCGCGTACTCGTCCTTCATCAGGAGCGACAGCGACCAGAAGTGCGGCGGGGTCCAGAAGAACACGATCGCGAACAGGTAGAGCGCGGTGCCCGAGATCGACCCGGTGACGGCCGCCCACGCCACGAGCGGGGGCACGGCACCGGCGGCGCCGCCGATCACGATGTTCTGCGGAGTCGAGCGCTTCAGCCAGAGCGTGTAGACGAAGACATAGCCGAGGAAGCCCGACAGGGCGAGCGAGGCGGCCAGCACGTTCACGGTGGCCGTGAGCAGTACGAACGAGGCGACGGCGAGCAGGACGCCGTAGGTGAGCCCCGCCGCGGGCGACACGCGCCCCGAGGCCACCGGACGGTTCGCGGTGCGCGCCATCGTGAGGTCGATGTCGCGGTCGATCACGTGGTTCACCGCGCCCGCGCCGCCGGCCGAGAGCGCGCCGCCGAGGCAGGTCAGGAGCACGAGGCCGGGCGAGGGGTCGCCCGCCACGTACATCGTCGTGACCGTGGTGAAGAGCAGGAGCGACTGCACCTTCGGCTTGGTCATCTCCAGGTAGTCGCCGAGGACCTGGCGCACGCCCGAGGGCGCGAGCGCTGCTGCGCGGGCCTCGCTCATGCGGGCACCGCCTCGCGCTCAGGCGGCGGAGCCGCCTCCTCGTCACCGGGCGGGCCGGGCACCCGGTAGAGCTGGAAGACGATCCCCGAGAGCAGGGCCCACAGCCCCGTGCCGAGCGCGAGGTGGGTCACGATCAGCGCCTCGTACTCGTCGAGCCACACGTTGAGCGCGCCCACGAGGATCTGCGCCGAGAGCACAGCGAGCGCGCCGTAGGCGAGACGCACCACGGTGGCGGACGGCCGCCGCCTGACCGCCAGCGCGATCAGCCACAGGACGAGCGCGGAGGCGATGTACATGAAGACGCGGTGGGTGAGGTGGATGTCCACGAGCCGCGCCTCGCCGAAGGGCAGGAACTCGCCGTTGCAGGTGGGGAACTCCTTGCCGCACGCGTGGTGGGCGCCGTCGCCGAGCTGGTAGTCGGCGCGGCCGTAGTTCTGCGTGCCCGCCATGTAGCCGCCGGCGATGATCGTCGCGAGGATGGCCGCCGACGCCACCCAGGCGAGCGGGCGGAAGCGCGGCCCGCCCCGGGCCGGCGCGCGGCCGATGACCTCGGGCTTCGAGGCGCGCCAGATCCACATGACCATCGCGAGGAAGATCATCGCGATCCCGAGGTGCGCCGCCACGAGCAGCTCCTCGAGGTTCTCCTCGACCACCACGCCGCCGAGAGCGCCCTGGAGCGCCACGAGCACGGTCGCCGCGACCGTCATCCGCACGAGCGGCCGGTTGGCGCGGTGGCGGCGCCAGGCCATCACGGCCAGCGCGAGCACCATGAAGCCCACGGCGGCGGCCACCACGCGGTGGGTGTACTCGATGATCGAGTTGAGGTCGACGCCCGGCACGACGTCGCCGTTGCAGAACGGCCAGCCGTGGAAGCCGGAGCCGGCGGGGCCGCAGCCGAGGCCGGAGTCGGAGACGCGCACGATCCCGCCGATCACGATCAGCACGAACGTGGCGACGAGCGTTGCGAGCGCCAGCCGCCGGAACCCTTGTGAGGGCGCGGTCACGGCCGGGAAGATTAGCCCTCGGGCTCGGTCCAGCCCTGCACCTCGTACGGCGCGCCGGGCACGCCGCCGATGCAGAGGACCCGCATGCCCTCGCCGTCGCTCGAAAGCGTGCGCGAGGTCTCGGGCGCGACCTTCACGACGTGGCCGGGGTCGAGCGTGAGCCGCTCGTCGCCGGAGTCGCCGTGGATCACGACCGCGCCGGACCCGGACAGGGCGAGGTACATCTCCTCCTGGCCGGTCTCGGTCTCGTCGTGGGACTTGGTCGAGTAGTCGGGCGGCAGGTCCATGATCTGCGCGCCGAAGGCCGTGATGTCGAGCCCCGCGCGGACGAGCTTCGCGAAGCCGTCCCAGAGCGTGGGGAGGTCGTCGATCCGCTTGTGGACGTAGCCGCTCACGCCACGGGCTCCGCCACGCTGCCGGCGGGCTCGCCGGTGCGCTTGACGACCTCGCGGCGGATGTCCTTCATCGGCTCGACCGAGCGCACGACCGGGACGACGTCGAAGTTGTTGTCCGGCGGCGGCGACGGGGTGAACCACTCGAGCGTGTTCCCGTGCCAGGGATCGTTCCCTGCCTTGCGGCCGTTCTTGATGGACAGGAGAACGTTCACGACGGTGATGAGCACGCCGATCCCGAGCAGGAACGAGCCGATCGTGGACGCCAGGTTGTAGCCCTCCCAGCCCGTCGAGGCCGAGTAGTCGTAGATCCGGCGCGGCATGCCCGAGAGCCCGGCGGAGTGCTGCACGAGGAACGTCAGGTTGAAGCCCACGAACATGACCCAGAAGCTGAGCTTCCCGAGGCCCTCCGACATCATCCGGCCGGACATCTTCGGGAACCAGTAGTAGAGGCCGGCGAAGATCCCGAACACGGACCCGCCGAACAGCACGTAGTGGATGTGGGCGACCACGAAGTAGCTGTCCTGCAACTGCCAGTCCACCGGGAAGACGGCGAGCATCACGCCGCTGATCCCGCCGATCACGAACAGGCCGATGAAGCCCGAGGCGAAGTAGAGCGGGGTCTTGAACACGAGCGACCCGCGCCAGAGCGTCGCGATCCAGTTGAAGATCTTGATCCCGGTCGGCACCGCGATCGCGAACGACGAGATCATGAATATCGCCAGCACCACCGTGGCGGTGGGCGTGGTGAACATGTGGTGGCCCCACACGAGCATCCCGAGGAACGCGATCGCCGCCGTGGCCGCCGCGATCGCCTTGTAGCCGAAGATCGGCTTGCGGGAGAAGACCGGCAGGATCTCCGAGATCATCCCGAAGGCCGGCAGGATCATGATGTAGACCTCGGGGTGGCCGAAGAACCAGAAGAGGTGCTGCCACAGCAGCGGGTCGCCGCCACCGGTCACGTCGAAGAAGGCGGTGCCGAAGTGGCGGTCGGTGAGGAGCATCGTGACCGCCGCGGCGATCGCCGGCAGGGCGAGGATCAGCAGGTAGCTGTAGATCAGGATCGTCCAGACGAACAGCGGCATGCGGCCCCAGCCCATGCCCTTCGCGCGCATGTTGTGGATCGTCGCGACGAAGTTGATCGCGCCGACGAGCGAGGAGAGGCCCGTGAGGTGGATCAGGAAGATCCAGGCGTCGATGCCGCCGTCGGGCAGGAAGGCGTCGTCCGAGAGCGGGGCATAGGAGGTCCAGCCCGCGGTGGGCGGCGTGTAGAGCAGCGACGCGTAGAAGGCGATGCCGCCGAAGAGGAGCAGCCAGAAGGAGAGCGCGTTGAGGCGCGGGAACGCCATGTCGCGCGCGCCGATCATGAGCGGCACGAAGTAGTTGGCGAAGCCCGCCATCACCGGCACGACGAACAGGAAGATCATCGTCGTCCCGTGCATCGAGACGAGCGCGTTGTAGTTCGACGGCTCGATCAGCGTCGAGTCCGCCTGCGCGAGCTGGAGGCGCATGAGGAGCGCCTCGACGCCACCGAGGATGAAGAACAGGAAGGTGGCGAACAGGTACATGATCCCGATCCGCTTGTGGTCGGTCGTCGTGAGCCACGACGTCCAGCCGGTGCGGCGCTCGGGGATCTGCCCGTGCATGACGATCTCGGGACGGGCGCCGACGGCGCTCACTGGTCCTCACCTCCTGCCTGACGCTCGCGGAAGCGGCGCTGGGCCGCCAGCCCGTCGCGCGCGTCCTGGATGTCCGCGCGCTGCTCGCGCGCCCACGCCTCGAACTCCGCCGGCGGGACCGCGCGCACCGCGGCGCGCATGTCGGCGTGGTTGTCGCCGCAGAGCTCGGCACACTGGCCCTCGTAGAGGCCCGGCTTCGAGATCTTGAACCAGGTCTCGTTCGTGTGGCCGGGGAGGGCGTCGGCCTTGCCGCCGAGCTTCGGGATCCACCAGGAGTGCGCGACGTCCTGGGAGGTGATCTTCAGCGTGACGGTGGTGTCCGTGGGGACGACCATCTCGTGGTAGCTGAAGAGCTGCTCCTTGCCGGGATAGTCGTAGCGCCAGAGGTACTGCTGGCCGTTCACGCCGATCTCGAGCACCTCGCCGCCGGGCGGAGCCGTCTGGTTGATCGCCGCCAGCTCGACGCTGCCCGAGGCCTGGAGGCCGTTCGGACCGGAGCGCGGCGGGTTCTTGATGTCGGGGAGATAGACGAAGGTGATGACGGCGAGGGCGAGCACGATGACGGCGGCCCCGACGGTCCAGCCGATCTCGAGCGGCGTGTTGCCCCGGATCTGGGCGGGCGGCGGGCCGCCGC
>Ga0247708_1000106_pt1 | contig 21285 bp, 24 predicted proteins | sample 42W_NmetaG_FD_189040 | JGI IMG/M metagenome (GOLD analysis project Ga0247708, IMG submission 189040) | Soil microbial communities from hillslope of Landscape Evolution Observatory, University of Arizona, Oracle, AZ, United States - 4-2-W_N | ecosystem: Engineered > Artificial ecosystem >...
CGCTGGTCCTGGCCACCGCCAACCCGGACAAGGCCACGGAGCTGGCCGCCCTGCTGGAGGGCTTCGACGTCGTGCCCCGGCCCGCCGGGCTGCCCGACGTGGAGGAGACCGAGGACACGCTCGAGGGGAACGCCCGGCTCAAGGCCCTGGCGGTGCTGGCCGCCACCGGCCAGGCCGCGATGGCCGACGACACCGGGTTGGAGGTGGAGGCGCTGGGCGGGCGGCCCGGCGTGTTCGCCGCCCGCTACGCCGGCCCGGGGGCGACCTACGCCGACAACGTGGCCAAGCTGCTCGGCGAGCTGGAGGGCGTCCCCCCCGAGGGGCGCCGGGCCAGGTTCCACACGGTGGCGGTGGCCGTGTTCCCCGACGGCCGGGAGATCGTCGCCGAGGGCTGGGTGGAGGGGACGATCGCCGAGTCCCCCCAGGGCGAGACGGGCTTCGGTTACGACCCGGTCTTCGTCCCCGACCGGGGCGACGGGCGTACCTTCGCCCAGATGACCCAGGTCGAGAAGGCGGCCCTGTCCCACCGGGGCCGGGCCCTGCGGGCGCTGGCCGCCCAGCTCTCCGGCTGACCCCCCCCTCCGTTCTTGGCGCGCTCATCCGTGGAGTACACGGGCAGGCGCGCCAAGAACGGAGTGTCGCACCCTCCTGGTTGGCTGGTCGCATGGACCGTCACATCGCCCAGGTCGCCGAGACCCAACTCGGCCTTGTCACCCACGGTCAGTCGCTCGGCGCGGGTCTGAGCGACGAAGCGATCGAGTGGCGGGTGAGGACCGGCCGGTGGCAGCGGCGGCACCGAGGTGTGTACGCCGTCACCGGCCTCCCGCGATCGTGGGAGCAGGACCTCATGGCCGCCTGCCTCGCCGGCGGTTCCGGCGCAGTGGCGTCGCACCGGTCCGCAGCCGGGCTGTGGGCGTTCGACGGCATTCCGCGTGGATTCGTCGAGATCAGCGTCGCCCGACCGCTGTGCCATCGGCTGACCGGTGTCGTCGTCCACCGGTCCACCGACCTTGTCCGCTCGGCAAGCTCGACGCGCGCCGGCATCCCCGTGACCAGCCCCATGCGCACGCTGGTCGACCTGGGTGCGGTGATGCCGTCCTGGGCCGTCGAGACGGCGCTCGACCACGTGCTGAGCCGCCGGCTCGTCACCGTCGCCGGGGTGCGGCGGGAGCTCGACGCCCTGGCCCGGAAGGGCCGCAGGGGAGCGGGCGTGCTCCGGGCGCTGCTCGACTGCCGGGGGGATGCCTGCCTGCGGACCGACAGCGTGCTCGAGGCCCGGATGCTGCGCATCTGCCGCGAGCACGGCCTGCCCCTCCCGGTCACCCAGTACGAGATCCGCGTCGGCGGCCGGCTCCTCGCACGGGTCGACTTTGCCTTCCCCGAGATCCGCCTGGCCATCGAGGTCGACGGCTACGAGCACCATGCGTCGCTCGGGGCGTTCCAGCACGACCGGACCCGGCAGAACGACCTGGTCGCCGCCGGCTGGACCGTGCTCCGGTTCACCTGGGACGACGTCACCCGGCATCCCGAGCGGGTGGCGGCGCACATCCTCCGGGTTCTTGGCGCGCTCAGCCGTGTACAGCACGGATGAGCGCGCCAAGAACGGAGGGAGGGAGAGGGTTAGTTGACGACCGTGCCCTCGGGCAGGAGCCGGGTGCCGTAGTACACCTGCCAGGCGTGGTAGCCGAGGTAGGCCCGCTCGTCGGCCACCATCTGCTCGGCGTAGTGGGTGATGGCCCGCACGTACCGGGCGCTGTTGTTGTAGGCCCGCAGGGCCCGGGCCATGTCGGAGGGCGCGCCGGTGGCCCGCAGGTAGCGGGCGGCGGCGTGGATGGCGTCGCGGTTCGACGTCACGTCGCCGCCCCGGCCGTAGATGGCCCAAGTCGAGGGGATGAACTGCATGGGGCCCTGGGCACCTGCCGTGCTGTCGCCGACGATCCGGCCCATGCGGGTCTCGACCAGGTGGATGGCGGCCAGGTACTGCCACGGCACCCCGCCGGCGGCCGCCCCGGCCTCCTTGTAGAGCGGGAGCAGCGTCTCGGCCGGCTCGGGCGGGACGATGCGCCACTTGGGCAGGGGCGTATCGGGCGGCGGGGCCGGGGTGAGGGCGCTCAGCTCCCGGCCGGCGGCCACGTTGGCCTCCACCGTCGGGCGCAGCCGGGCGGGCACCAGCTCGAGCACGGCGCCGGCCAGCGCCGGGTCGGCCACCAGCCTGCGGTAGGACTGCTGCTGGGTCTGGCCGAGGGCGGGGAGATCGGCGGCCGGGGTGGACGGGTTGCGGATGGCCGTCTCGGCGGCCACCAGGGCCGAGGCCAGGGCGGCCTCAGCCGTGAGGGTGGTGGTCGTGGTGGGGGCGACCGTGGTGGTGGTCGGCGGCGGCACGGTGGTGGTCGTCTCGGAGCGGCCGGCGACCACCGGTTCGGGGTCGCCCGAGCACCCGACGGCGAGGAGCAGGGCGACGGCGGTGAGGAGCCGGCGCATCGCCGGGCAACGCTAGCGCCGGTACGGTGGACGCCGTGACCCGCAGGTACCTGATCCGGACGTTCGGCTGCCAGATGAACGTCCACGACTCCGAGCGGCTGGCCGGCCTGCTCGAGGCCGACGGGATGGAGGCGGCCGAGGGCGTGGACGACGCCGACGTCGTCGTCCTGAACACCTGCTGCATCCGGGAGAACGCCGACAACAAGCTCTACGGCAACCTCGGGCACCTGGCGTCCCTCAAGGAGCGCCGGCCCGACCTGCAGATCGCAGTCGGCGGCTGCCTGGCCCAGAAGGACCGGGAGCTGATCCAGGCCCGGGCCCCCCAGGTCGACGCCGTCTTCGGCACCCACAACGTGGGCCGGGCCGCCGAGCTGCTGGCCGAGGCCAGAGAGACCGGCCGGGCGGTCATGGAGATCCTCGAGGAGGACGCCGCCTTCCCCTCGGCCCTGCCCGTGCGCCGGGAGCTGCCGTACACGGCGTGGGTCACCATCCAGATCGGCTGCGACAACGCCTGCGCCTTCTGCATCGTCCCCGCCGTCCGGGGCAAGGAGATCAGCCGGCCCTTCGACGAGATCGTCGACGAGGTGGCGGCTCTGGCCGGCGCCGGCACGGTGGAGATCACCCTGCTCGGGCAGAACGTCAACTCCTACGGGCGCGACCTCACCAGGCGCCGGCCGCTGTTCGCCGAGCTGCTGCGGGCGGTGGGCGAGGTGGAGGGCATCCGCCGCGTCCGCTTCACCAGCCCCCACCCCAAGGACCTGCGCCCGGAGACGATCGCGGCCATGGCGGAGGTGCCCAACGTCTGCCCGCACCTGCACCTGCCGCTCCAGGCCGGGAGCGACCGCACGCTGGCCGCCATGCACCGGGGCTACACCGCGGCCCGCTACCTGGAGAAGCTGGCCGCGGCCCGGGCCGCGGTGGGAGACCTGGCCGTGACCACCGACCTCATCGTCGGCTTCCCCGGCGAGACCGACGACGACTTCGAGCGCACGCTGGAGGTGGTGGCCGAGGCTGCCTACGACAGCGCCTACACATTCGTGTTCTCGCCCCGGCCCGGCACCCAGGCGGCCGAGATGACCGACCGGTTCGTCGCCCCCGAGGTGATCGCCGAGCGGTTCGAGCGCCTCAAGGTCGTCGTCGAGCGCTCGGCCCTGGCCCGCCACCAGGCCCGGGTCGGCCGGGTGGAGGAGGTGCTGGTCGAGGGCCCGTCGAAGAAGGACCCGTCGGTGGCCACCGGCCGCACCGCCCAGAACAAGCTCGTCCACTTCCCGGTCGAAGGCCCGCTGCCGGCGGCCGGCACCTTCGCCGAGGTGCGCATCACCGGTGCGGCCGCCCACTACCTGCGGGGCGAGCTGGTCGAGGTGACGGCCCGCCCCCGCCACAAGACCCGCATCCCGGTGGCGGTGCTCTGAGCGGCCCGGGAGGTCGCGCCGGCCACCTGGTTCTGGTCGGCGCCACCGCGTCGGGGAAGTCGGCGCTGGCCTTGGAGGCGGCCCGCCGGCTCGGTGACGTGGAGCTGGTGTCGGCCGACTCCATGCAGGTCTACCGGGGCATGGACATCGGCACGGCCAAGCCGTCGCCCGAGGAGCAGGCCGAGGTTCGCCACCACCTGCTCGACGTCGCCGGCCCGGAGGAGGACTACTCGGTCGCCCGCTTCCAGGCCGACGCGGCCGACGCCATCGCGGGCATCGAGTCGAGGGGGCACCGGGCGCTGGTCGTCGGGGGGACGGGCCTGTACGTGCAGGCCGTGGTCGACGGCCTCGCCCTGCCGGGCGAGTGGCCGGAGCTCAAGGCCGAGCTGGAGGGCCAGCCGCCGGACGCGCTCTACCGCCGGCTGGAGGAGCTCGACCCCCTCGCCGCCTCCCGCATCGAGCCCGGCAACGCCCGCCGGCTGGTCCGGGCCCTGGAAGTCACCCTGGGCAGCGGCCGGCCGTTCTCCTCCTTCGGCCCCGGCCTCGGCGCCTACCCGCCCACCCGCTTCCGGCTGGCGGGGGTGTGGGTGCCCCGCCCGGTCCTCGCCGAGCGGATCGCGGCCCGCTACCGGGCCCAGCTGGCGGCGGGGTTCCTCGACGAGGTCCGCCGCCTGGCCGCCACCATGTCCCGCACCGCCCGCCAGGCCCTCGGCTACAAGGAGCTGCTGGCCCACCTGGCCGGGGAGTGGACGCTGGAGGAGGCGGTCGACGCTGCGGTGGGTCGCACCCGGGGCTTCGCCCGCCGCCAGCGGGCCTGGTTCCGGCGCGACCCCCGGATCACCTGGTTCGGCGCGCCCACGAATCCGGTCGACCTCCTGCCCGCCCTCCTGGGAGACTGGTCGGCTCAATGACCGGCCCGGGAGGCCGGTCCATCAAACACAGACCGGCCCGGGAGGCCGGTCCATTAAACACAGACCGGCCCGGGAGGCCGGTCCATCAAACACAGACCGGCCCGGGAGGCCGGTCCATCAAGGCTCGATGGTCCGCCATCGTGAGATGGTGGACCAGATGATGCGATTCGAGAAATACCACGGGCTGGGCAACGACTTCCTCGTGCTCCTCGACCTGGGCGACCGCTGCCCGGTCGACGCCACCGCCGTGCGCGCCCTGTGCGACCGCCACCGGGGCGTGGGCGCCGACGGGGTCATCAGGGTGACCCCGGGGCCGACGATGGAGCTGTACAACGCCGACGGCAGCCGGGCCGAGATGAGCGGCAACGGCATCCGGTGCCTGGCCATGGCCATGGTCGACGCCGGCCTGTCCGGCCCCCGCATGGTCGTGCAGACCGACGCCGGTCCCAAGACGGTGACCGTGGACGAGGACGGTTGGGCCAGCGTCGACATGGGCATGGCCAAGATCGACCCCAAGGACGTGGGCCTGGCCTTCGTCGACATGGGGAACCCGCACACCGTCGTCGAGGTGGAGGACCTGACCAAGCTGCGCATCGCCAGGCAGGCCGAGGAGTGGCACGGGCGCAACGTGGAGTTCGTGGTGATCGGCCCGGGCACCGACGAGCTGAGCATGCGGGTGTGGGAGCGCGGGGTGGGGGAGACCCTCGCCTGCGGCACCGGCGCCTGCGCGGCGGCGGCCGCCGCCTTCGTGTGGGGCAAGGTCGGCCGCGAGGTCACCGTCCACCAGCCGGGCGGTAACGCCACCGTGCACCTGGAGTCCGACACCATCGTGCTGAGCGGCCCGGCCGACCACATCGCGACCATCGAGGTCCCATGGCTCTGATCGAGCGGGGGCGGCGGGAGACCGTCGTCCTGGTGGGTGTGGCCATCCCGCCGGTGAGCGTGGAGGAGGCCGAGTCGTCGCTGGAGGAGCTGGCCGCCCTGGCCGACACCGCCGGCGCCGACGAGGCCGAGCGCGTCCTGCAGCGCCGCGACGAACCCGACCCGGCCACGTTCGTGGGCAAGGGCAAGGCCACCGAGCTGCGGGACATCTCCAACGCGGTCGACGCCGACACGGTGATCTTCGACGACGAGCTGTCGCCGGCCCAGAGCCGCAACCTGGAGAAGATCCTCGGGCGCACGGCCATCGACCGCACCGCCCTGATCCTCGACATCTTCGCCCAGCACGCCCACACCCAGGAGGGCAAGGCCCAGGTCGAGCTGGCCCAGCTCCGCTACCGCCTGCCCCGCCTGCGGGGCAAGGGCGTGGCCCTCAGCCAGCAGGCCGGGCGCATCGGCACGCGGGGCCCGGGTGAGACCCAGCTGGAGGTCGACCGCCGGCGGCTGGTGCGGCGGGTCACCAAGCTCCAGTCGGAGCTGAAGGACCTGACCAAGAACCGCCGCACGCAGCGCAAGGCCCGCACCCGCTCCCGGCTGCCCACGCTGACCCTGGTCGGCTACACCAACGCCGGGAAGTCGACCCTGCTGAACCGCCTGACCAACGCCGGCGTGCTGGTGGAGGACCGGCTGTTCGCCACCGTGGATCCCACCACCCGCCGCCTCGACCTGCCCGGCGGCGAGCGGGTGCTGGTCACCGACACCGTGGGCTTCGTGCGCAAGCTGCCCCACCAGCTGGTGCAGGCCTTCCGGTCGACCCTCGACGAGGTGGCCGAGGCCGACCTGCTCCTCCACGTGGTCGACGTGTCGGCCGCCGACCCGGTGGCCCACATGGACGCGGTGCGCACGGTGCTCCGGGAGATCGACGCCGACGACGTCCCCGAGCTGGTCGTGTTCAACAAGGCCGATCGGGCCGACCCCGACCAGGCCAAGCGCCTGCTCGACCGCTACCCCGGCTCGGTGCTGCTGTCGGCGGAGACCGGTGAGGGCGTCGAGGGGCTCCTCGCCGCCATCGGTGACCGCCTGCGGGAGATGACCAACGTGGTCGAGCTGGTGGTGCCCTACGACCGGGGCGACGTGGTGGCCGCCGTCCACCGGGCCGGCGAGGTGGTGTCGGAGTCGCACGACCCCGAGGGCACCCGGCTGTGGGCCCGCATCCGCCCCGAGGACGTCGGCCGCTTCCGCGAGTTCGTCGCCTAGATGCCCGGCTTCCGGCCGCCGCCGTACCCCTACGACCGCCTCGACGGGGCCAAGGCCGTCGCCGCGGCCCACGAGGGCGGGATCGTCGACCTGTCCATCGGCACCCCCAACGACCCGCCGCCGGCCGAGGTCGTCGCCGCCCTGGCCTCCTCCGGCACCGAGCGCGGGTACCCCGCCTCGATCGGGTCGAAGCGGCTGCGGGAGGCGGCCGTGGGCTGGATGGGCCGCCGGTTCGGCGTGGAGGTCCCCGTCGACGGGGTGGCGGCCTGCGTGGGCACCAAGGAGTTCGTGGCCAACGTGGTCGGCTGGCTGCGGCTGCGCACGCCCGAGCGCGACACCGTGCTGTACCCGGCGGTCTCCTACCCGACCTACGAGATGGGCGCCGTCCTCGCCGGCTGCCGCGCCGTGCCGGTGGGCGACCTGGCCGCGGTCGACGAGGCCGACGCCGCCCGGGCGCTGTGCCTCTGGGTCAACTCGCCGGCCAACCCCACCGGCGCCCTGGCCGACCTCGGGGCCCATGCCGCGTGGGGGCGGGCCCACGGCGTGCCGGTCCTGAGCGACGAGTGCTACGCCGAGTTCACCTGGGACGGCCTGCCCCACACCATCCTCGAGCACGGCTTCGACGGGGTGCTGGCCGTCCACTCCCTGTCGAAGCGGTCGAACCTGGCCGGGCTGCGGATCGGCTTCTACGCCGGCGACGCCGACCTCGTCCACTACCTGGCCGAGGTCCGCAAGCACGCCGGCTTCATGGTGCCCGGCCCGGTGCAGGCCGCGGCCGTGGTCGCCCTCGACGACGACGTCCACGTCGACGAGCAGCGGGAGCGCTACCTGGAGCGGCTGTGGTTCTTCGCCGACGTCCTGCGCCGCGAGGGGGCCGAGGTCGACATGCCGGGGGGCAGCTTCTACCTCTGGGCCGCCCCGCACGACGGCGACGCCTGGGCCTTCACCAACGACCTGGCCGCACGAGGCGGCGTGCTGGTCTCCCCGGGCGACCTGTACGGCCCCGAGGGTGCGGGGTGGGTGCGGGTGGCCATGGTCCAGCCCATGGACCGCCTCCACCTGGCAGCCGACCGGCTCGCCCGCTGAAGGCGTGAGGTCGGCCGCCCCTGCGGACCAGCTCGGCGAGCACCCTTGATGACCGACGCCCTGCCCAGGCGCCCGGCATTGGCCTCGGCCAGGTAGGCGTCGCCCCCCGGCCGCTGGCGCAGCGGTAGTGGAACGGGCCGTAGCCGAGCATGCCGCCGCCGACCCCCGGCGTTGGCTGCGCCAGCCGGCGTTTCACCGTGGCCACGCCCGACCACGCCCCACGACGTTCACTGTCGCGCCCGGGTGAACCGCAGGATGCGGGCGACGCCCCAGATCACCGCGCCCACGACGGCGACGAGCAGCAGCACCAGCCCGCCGAAGAAGACGAGGACCGCCGATCCGGTCACCTCGGGTTCGCCACCGAGCGCCGAGAGGAAGACGATCACCAGGAGGATGGCGAAGAACCCGGCCATGACCGAGAGGAGGATCAGGCTCAGCACGGCGAGGAAGACCGGCGGCCCGACCGCCCGCAGTGCCCCGGCGGCGGCCAGGCGGGCGTCCTCTCCCCGGCGCTGGGCGAGCGCGGTCCGGGCGACCACGAAGGTCACCCCGGCGAGCAGGAGCACGGCGGCCACCACCTCGAGCGTCCGCGACGCACCCGACAGCTCCACCGTCACCATCCAGACGGTACCGGTGTGCAACCGGATCGGCGGCGTGGTGTTCTTCCATCGATGACCGACGACCTGCCCCTGCGCCTGAGCCAGGATCTGGAGGCCGCCTTCGGTGACGTGGTGGCCGCCTACCAGCAGGCCGTCTACACCACGGCGCTGCGCATGTCGGGCCGGCCGGAGGACGCGGCCGACGTGGCGGCCGAGGCGTTCCTGCGGGCCTACGCCGCCCTGCGCCGGTACCCGGCCGAGCGCATCGGACAGCTCCAGCTGCGGCCCTGGCTGCTGACGATCGTCCTCAACCTGCTGCGCAACGAGGCCCGGGCCGCCAGCCGCCGCCCGGCGCAGGTGCCGCTGGAGGGGTGGTCGCCGGTCGTCGACGGTCGGGAGGGACCGGAGGACCAGGCCCAGCGCCACGACGGCCAGGCCCGGCTGGGCGGCCTGCTGACCGAGCTGCCGGACACGCAGCGCACGGCCGTCGTGCTGCGCCACGTCGTGGGCCTGCCCTACGCCGAGCTGGCCGCCGTGCTCGGGTGCCCGGAGGGCACGGCGAAGTCGCACGTCTCCCGGGGGCTCGACCGCCTCCGGGCCCTGCTCCCCGAGGAGGTCCGATGATCGAGGACGCCCTGGCGTCGCTCTCGACGCCCGCCCCCGCCCGCTTCGCCGACTCGATCTTCGCCCGGTGGGTCGAGGTCGACGGCCCGGTCGGCCCGCTCTTCGTCGCCTTCACCGACCGGGGCATCAACTACGTGTGCCCGACCGCGTGGGTCGGGGGCGACCGCGACCGCTTCGTCGACTCCTACCGCGACCGGTTCGGGCGGCCGCTGCGCCCGGCCACCCGGGCGCCCGCCGGCCTGGCCGGCGCGCTCAAGGCCGGCCGGGGGACGGGCCTCCGGTACGACCTGCGGGGCGTGGGCGAGTTCGACCGGGCCGTGCTGGCCAAGACGCTCGAGATCCCCAGGGGCGAGGTGCGGCCCTACGCCTGGATCGCCCGGGAGATCGGCCACCCCCGGGCCGTGCGGGCCGCGGGGTCGGCCCTCGGCCGCAACCCCGTGCCCATCCTCATCCCCTGCCACCGGGTGGTCCGCAGCGACGGCGACACGGGCAACTACGGGTTCGGCCCGCAGCTGAAGGTCGACCTGCTCCACGCCGAGCGGGTGAACCTCGACGAGACCCGCCGGCTCGGCCGCCGGGGCATCCACTACCTCGCCAGCGACACCACGGGCGTCTACTGCTACCCCAGCTGCGCCCACGCCCGGCGCATCGGGGCGGCCCACCGGGTGGAGCTGGCCACGGTGGCCGCGGCCGAGGCCGGCGGCTACCGCCCGTGCCGCCACTGCCGTCCCGGCTGATCCTGGTTGATCCCGGTTGATCCGGCGGGGGGCCCGCGTCAGGTCTGCAGATCCTCGTCGGCAGCCCGGACGTCGAGGCCGGCGCCGGCCAGCCGCTCCTCGAGCGTCAGTCGCTCGGCGTCGCCGAGCAGGAACTGGCGGCGGCTCCGGCCGGCCCGGGCATCCACCTCGATCTGCAGCATGGTGGCCGCCTTCAGGAGGCGCCGGTCGTAGCGGTCGATGTCCGCGGCCAGCTCCTCCTCCTTGGTGGGCCACGTGTGCCGGTTGGCCTGCTGGTTGTCGATTCGCCGCCGCAGCGTGCGCAGCTCGGCGGCGACGCTCTCGATGCTCATCGCGTTCCTACCTCCGTCGGAGTGCCGCGCCGCTGGCGCAGGACACGCACTGCGTCGCTTCGGGCACTGCCTCCAACCGCACGACCGGGATCGGCCGGCGGCAGGATCGGCAGGCGCCGTAGGTGCCCCTGTCGAGCCGGCCCAAGGCCGCGTCCACGTCGTCGATCCGCTGCCTCGCCTGCGCCGTGAGCACGTTGACCCGGTCACGCTCGACGTGCACTGGATCCGCCTCGGCGAAGCCCTGGTCGTCGGCCATGTCGGGGGTGCCGGCCTGAGCCAGCTCCTCGATGGCGGCCGCGAGCCGTTCGACCTGCTCGCGGTACGCCGCCCGGCGGGCCGCCAGCTCGGCCCGCTGGCGCACGAGGAAGTCGTCCCGCACATAGGACGACAGAGACGCGGTGCTTGAAGTCATGGATCGAGTCGGCCCTCGCCGGAAGTGCGGTGGGGGAGGCCGTCGCTGCTGAGGCCGTCCCGCTACCAAACACGTTCGTGTCCCAGTGGTTCTTCCCGGCGACGGCGCTTCTTAGACCTCCAGCGAGGGTGGCCAGCCCGGAAGGAACAGCTGGTCGCCGTTGACGCCGGCCACGAGCCACCCCTCGGTGGTGTGGCGCATGGCGAACCGCCGAGCGAGCGCGGAGCGCCCGGGCTCGAAGCGGACAGGGGCCGTGCCGTCGCTCTCCAGGAAGGTCACCATCTCCAAGTCGAGGCCGAGCACCTCCGGCTGGTCCCACGGCCGCCACGTCTCGCTGCTGAAGCCGCCCCACATCTTGTGCCAGCGGTCGAGCAGCTCCGTGGCGAAGCTGGCCCACAGCTCGTGGTCGGGCGGCACGGCGGCCAGCCCCCGGGCCACCTCCTCCCAGCTGCGGTCGTGGCCGAGCATCGGGTGGTGGCGGTGGGTCCAGACCCAGTCCTGGGCCAGCACCAGGCGCAGGACCGGGTCGGTCATCGGCCAGGCCGCCACCAGGTCGCCGTCGTCCATCACCGCCTTCACCCAGCGGGTGGCCGCCGCCTGGGCGGTGTCGGTGCGGGCCGGCTCCTCGGGCACGGCCTCAGGGTACGACGGATGCGAGCCGCGTTCACACCTCGCCGCGGGCGATGTGGACGGCCTGCCAGCAGTACCAGGCGGCGACCGAGCGCACCGGCCGCAGGGGCTCGCCCAGCAGCGCCAGCTCGGCCGGCGTGGGCTGGGCGTCGAGGCCGTGGGCCAGCCGCCACCCTTCCCGCACCCCGAGGTCGCCGGTCGGCCACACGTCGAGCCGGCGCAGCTCGAAGAGCAGGAACATCTCGGCCGTCCACCGGCCGATGCCCCGGACGGTGCTCAGGCGGGCCACCACCTCGTCGTCGGGGAGCCGGCGCAGCCGGTCGAGGGCGACGTCGCCGGCGAGGGCCCGCCGGGCCAGGTCGAGGACCGACGCCGTCTTGGCCGCCGAGAGCCCGGCCGACCGCAGCGCGGCCTCGGGGACGGCCAGCAGCGCCTCAGGGGTCAGCGGTCCCTCGACCAGGGCCCGCGCCCGCCCGTGGATGGCCGCCGCGGCCCGGCCGGCGAGCTGCTGGTACGCGATGGCCCGGACCAGGGCGCCGAACGGCCCGTCGGGATCGGCGGCCCGCACCTTCGGCGGGCCGGCGCGCTCGATGACGACGGCCAGGGCCGGGTCCCGCCGGGCGACCTCCGCGGTCGCCGCCTTCCAGCTCAACGGCGCCACGGCAGCCACCCCCGCTCGGTGAGGGCGGCGACGAAGCGCCCGTAGGAGTCCTCCAGCCGCCCGCGCTCCGCCGGCACGGGCTCCACGGGCGGGCCGGCGGAGGCCACCATGGCGTCGGTGGCCGCGGCCAGCGACCCGTGGACGGTTCCCGCAGCCGCCAGCACGCACGCGCCGAAGGCGGTGTCGGCCGACTGCGGGCGGACGACCGGCACGCCGAGCACCGTGGCCCGGATCGCCGACCACACGTCGCTGCGGCTGCCGGCGCCCGCCGAGCGCAGCGGCCCGCCGAGCGGCGCCCCCAGTGCGGCCAGCCGCTCGTAGCCCAGGCGTTCGACGAAGGCCACCCCCTCGAGGACGGCCCGGTAGCGGTCGCCTTCGCCGGCCGGCGGCGCGGCCCACAGCTCGCGGGCCTCGTCGCAGGCGAACGGGAACCGCTCGCCCCTGCCGGGCAGCGGGTAGCAGACCGTCGACGCCGGGCCGTGGTCGGCCGCCCGCTCGTCGAGGTCGGCCAGCGCCTCCTTCGGGAAGCGGGAGCCCAGCGACCCGCCGCCCGTGTTCGACGCCCCGCCCGGCAGCCACCAGCCGTCGGGGTGGCGGTGGCTGTAGACGCCCGAGGCCGGGTCGTCGATGCGGTCGTCGCTCGCCCCCTTGACCACCAGCGTCGTGCCCAGCACGCTCACGAACCGGCCGGGACGGTCGGCGCCCGCCGCCACCTGGGCCGCGCACGCGTCGGTCATGCCCAGCCGCACCGAGGCCCCGGCCGGAAGCCCGGTCGCCTCCGACGCCGCACAGGAGACCGCCCCCGCCTCCGACGCGGGCTGGCGGACCTCGGGCCGCCGCGCCGCCGCCTCGCCCGCCGGACCCCACCGCCCCTCGCCGGGGTCGTAGCCGGTCTTGAGGGCGTGGCTCCAGTCGGTGGCGGGCGGGGCGCCGGTGAGGCGGTGCACCACCAGGTCGGATGCGTGCCAGGCGTGGGCGACGCCCTCGACCCTCCGGAGCAGCAGGTCCCACCGCTGGGGCGCCGGCGCCCGCCGGTCGTCGTAGAGCACGGCCGGGCCCACGGGCTCGCCCTGGCGGTCGGCGAGCACGACGGTGCCCGAGGTGGCGGCCACGGCCACGGCCACCACCTCGCCGTCGACGCCGGCCAGCGCCCCCCGCAGGGCCTCGACCACCGCCGGCCACCACGACCGGGCGTCCTGCTCCGACGCGCCGGGCTCCGGCCGCTGCGGCGATGCGAGGGCCGCCGCGGCCCGGGCCACGACGGTGCCGTCCGGGGCGGCGATGCAGACCCGCGCCTCGGCGGTGGCGAGGTCGATGCCGGCGACGAGCGGCGAGGTGGGGGAGGGAGCGGCCACGGGCGGCGGCCAGCCTACGATTGCCGGCCATGCCCCCCGAGTCAGAGCCCGAGTCAATCGTCGGACTGCGGTCGCTGGTCGATCAGATCGCCGACCCGAGCAAGGCGGCCACCGCCCGCATCGCCGCCACCAACGCGGCCCGCAGCTACCTGGAGGCGGTCACCCGCAACCTGGTGGAGATGGCCCGCAAGGAGGGGGCGACCTGGGCGGAGATCGCCGACCTCTTCGTCACCAGCGAGCGCAACGTGAAGGCCCGCTTCGGCGACCTGCACGAGTACGGGGACAACGACTGACCGGGGTGGAGGCCGACGACAAGCGGGAGCGGCTGACCGAGCGGCTGCGTGACCTGCGCCGGCGCCTCGACGCCCCGCCGGTCGACCAGGACGTCTACGAGCTCGACCTGTACAGCTACGACGAGTCGCTCATCGTGGCCGCCGACCTGCTCGACGTCGAGGTGCCCAAGGGGGCCCGGGACGAGATGAGCGCCGAGCAGCGGGCCGTGCTGGAGCAGCGGCTGGCCGCCGCGGGCATCGACGTCCGCGGCTGAGGCTCAGCGGCGCTCGACCTGCTGCAGCGGCGATGGGGCGATCTCGCTGGTGGTGAGGAGGGCCCGCCCGTCGGCCCGGTAGGCGATGGCCTCGCCCTGGAGCCGGGGCCCGACGTTGACCGGCTGCGGCGGCTGGGCCCAGATCTCGTCGAACGACATGGCCCCGGCGGGCAGCACCAGCTCGTAGCCCTGGGCGTAGGTCGAGAGGGCGACCCGCGTCCCGTCCGGCGAGATGTCGCCCCCGGTGACCTGCTCGAGGCCCCGGATGCCGGTGCCCAGCACGATGGTGCCGACCTGGGTGAGGGTGGCCCGCCGAGCGGCGTCCAGCGGCGCACTGGCCTTGTAGACCCGGGGGGCCTGGTCGTCCTTGGAGATCACGTAGACGTCGCCGCTGACCGGGTGGACGAGCAGGGCCTCGGCGTTGTGCGGCCCGTCGGGGTAGCGGAGCCGGAGGGCCTCGGCCGGGGCGGTGGACGCCGGCGACGCGCCCGTCGGGGCGGGCGGCGCCGGCTCGGGGATGCGGTAGACCACGATCTCGCTGCGCTGGTCGATGTTGTCGCCGATGTCGCCCAGGTAGAGGTAGGGCTCGCCGGCCCGGGGCCCCGGGCCGGCGGCCATGTCCTCCCAGTCGAAGGCCTCGGCGCCGGTGACCCGCCAGGTGCCGCAGCTCCGGCCCTGGAGGTCGAGGCAGTACACGAGGGGCTCGTCGCCCGAGTCGTTGTGGGTCCACAGCACGCCCGGGTCGCGCCTCGACGCGGCCAGCCCGCTGCTCTCGGTCACCGCCGGGTCGGCGATGCGGCCGAGCACGGTGGGGGGGCCGTAGCCGGGCGCGGGGCCGCCGGCCCGGGCGCTGGTGGGCGGGGCCGGCGGGTCGTCGGCCGCGGCGTCGCCCCCGGAGCTACCCCGGCAGCCGGCGGCCAGCAGGACAACGAGCGCCGCGGCCGGCCACCGGCGGGCCACTACTTCTTGGTGAACCCGTGTTGCTGCAGCCACTCCCGGGCCAGGTTCTCGGGGTCGGCCTTGTCCACGTCGGCCCGCTTGTTGAGGTCGATGAGCGCCTCGGTGGTGAGCGCGGCCGACACCTTGTTGAGGACCATCCGCATGTCGTCGTCGACGATGTCCTTGCGGATGGCCGGGATGAGGTTGTCCACGGTCTGCAGCTTCTTGTCGTCCTCGAGGACGACCAGGTTGCGAGCGGCCACCGCACCGTCGCTGGAGAAGACCAGGCCGACGTCGATGTCGCCGTTGGCCAGGGCCTCCATGGTCTTGGGCCCGCCCGAGTCCAGCGGGCGGAAGGTCTTGAACGTGAGCCCGTAGGTCTTCTCCAGTCCGGGCTGGCAGAACGGCCGGGTCGGGCACTCGGGCCCGGCGCCCAGGGTCATGTTGGCTGCGTGCGGCGCCAGGTCGGAGATGCGCCTGAGGCGCAGGCGGTCGGCGGTGGCCCGGGTCACGGCGAAGGCGTTCTGGTCGGCCGCGGGCGACGGGTTCAGCGCGGTGAGGCCGATCTGGTCGAGCCGGCTGCGAAGCTTCGTCACGCTCTCGTCCAGGTTGCCGCTGGCCTCACCCGCGTTCTTGTTGACGTGCTCCAGCAGGGTGCCGACGTATTCGGGCACCAGGTCGATCCCGTTGTCGGCCCCGCCCTTCTGGAGGGCGGGCAGGTAGATCTCCCGCTGGCCGAGGCCCTTGCGCACCGTCACCTGGTAGCCCTCGGCCTGGAGGGCGCCCGCGTACATGTTGGCGACGATGACGCTCTCGGAGAACGGGGCGGATCCGATGACCACCGTCTTCGACGCCTTCGCGGCGCTGTCGTCCTCGGAGCCGCACGCGGCCCCGACCAACGACCCGAGCAGCACGGCGGCGATGGTGCGGGTACGGACCGACTGCAGCAGCTGCATCTGTCTCCTCCTCGTCAGGCGGTCACGACCGCAGGGGCTTCCGCCACCCCGGCCGACTCGGCGCGCAGGCCCTGGGAGACCACGGCCCGTTGCACGCGGCCCAGGACCAGCTCGGTGACCAGGGCCAGCAGGGCGACGAGCAGCGCGCCGGCCACGATCTGGGCGTTGTCCTGCTGCCCGAAGCCGTCCACGATGAAGCGTCCCAGCCCACCCCAGGCGGTCACCGCGGCAAGGGTAGCCGTGGCCACCACCTGGACCGCGGCAGTCCGCAGCCCGGCCATGATCAGAGGCAGGGCGATCGGCAGCTCGACCCGCCACAGCAGCTCCCGGCCGGTCATGCCCATGCCCCGCGCCGCCTCCACGACGTCGTGGTCGACGCCCCGCATGCCCACGTAGGCGTTGGTCACCAGGGGTGGCACGGCCAGGGCGACGAGGGCCACGAACGCGGGCCGGGCCCCGAAGCCGGGCCAGCCGCTCAGCCCGAACACCTGCTGGGCCAGGGCCAGGATGGCGAGCGACGGGAGGGCCCGGCCGACGTTGGCCAGGTTGATGGCCAGCGCCCCGCCCCGGCCCCGGTGGCCGAGCCAGACGCCGACCGGCAGGGCGATCAGGACGGCGGCCAGCACCGCGGCGCCCGACATCACCGCGTGCTCGGTCAGGCGGTGGGGCACGCCGAAGTCGCCCCGCCAGTGCTCGGCGGTGGTGAACCACTCGACGACGTCGGCGGGCAGGCTCACCGGCGGCGGGCCCAGGGGCTGAGCAGGCGGGTGGCGCCGGCCAGGCCGAGGTCGGCCAGCACGGCCAGGGCGACGGAGCAGACCGAGCCGACGACGAGGGGCGTGCGGAAGTCGCGGTTGATTCCCTCGATGATGAAGGCGCCGAGCCCGCCCTGGCCGATGAGGCCGGTGACGGTGACCAGGCCGATGGTGGTGACGGTGGCGATGCGGATGCCGGCCACGATCACCGGCAGGGCGAGCGGCAGCTCCACCCGGAGCAGCTGGCCGAGGGGCCGGTAGCCCATCCCGTGGGCCGCGTCGCGGACCTCGGGCGGCACGCCGTCGAGGCCGGCCACGATGTTGCGGACCAGGATGAGCAGCGTGTAGCCGACCAGCCCGATCTCGGCCGTCGTCCTGGACAGGCCGGTGAACGGCACGAGCAGGGCGAAGAGGGCCAGCGACGGGATGGTGAACAGGGCGCCGGTGAGGCCGAGGATCGGCGCCTCCAGGCCGCGCCAGCGGCGGGCGGCCAGCCCGAGCGGCACCGAGAGGAGCAGGCCGATGGCGACGGCCAGCAGCGACAGCTCCACGTGCTGGCGGGTGGCGGCGAGGATGTCGTCGCCGTGGTCCCGCACCCAGTCCCATCGCACCCAGGGATCGGCCACCGCCGGGCAGACTAGGCGCCTTGATCCGGCTGGAGTCGCTCACCAAGCGCTGGGACAACGGCCAGGTCGCCGTGCACGCCCTGGACCTGGAGGTCGGGGCCGGCGAGATCTGCATGCTGGTCGGCCCGTCGGGGTGCGGGAAGACCACCACGCTGAAGATGGTCAACCGCCTGATCGAACCGTCGAGCGGGCGCATCTTCCTGGAGGGCGACGATGTCACGGCGGCCGACCCCGTCGAGCTGCGCCGGCGCATCGGCTACGTCATCCAGCACGTCGGCCTGTTCCCGCACCTGACCGTGGCCGACAACGTGGCCACCGTCCCCCGGCTGCTCAGGTGGGACAGGGAGCGCATCCGGAGCCGGGTCGACGAGCTGCTGGAGCTGGTCGGCCTCGATCCCGGGCAGTACGGGCGGCGCTACCCCCACCAGCTGTCGGGCGGGCAGCGCCAGCGGGTGGGCGTGGCCCGGGCCCTGGGCGTCGACCCGCCGGTCCTGCTCATGGACGAGCCCTTCGGCGCCATCGACCCCATCACCCGCGACCGGCTGCAGGCCGAGTTCCTGCGCCTCCAGTCCGAGGTCCGCAAGACGGTGATGTTCGTCACCCACGACATCGACGAGGCCGTGCGCATGGGCGACCGCGTCGCCGTCCTGCGCGAGGGCGGGTACCTCGAGCAGTACGGGACGCCCGACGAGGTGCTGGGGTCGCCGGCCACCCCGTTCGTGGCCGGCTTCGTGGGCGCCGACCGGGGCCTGAAGCGCCTGGGCGTGATCCCCATCGACGTCGACCGGCTGGAGCAGCCACCCACCGTGGGCCTCGACGCCCCGCTGGCCAAGGCCCGGGTCGCCCTCGGCGACGCCGACTGGGCGGTCGTGGTCGACGGTCGCCGGCCGGTGGGCGAGCTGCGGGTGGAGGACGCCGCCGGTGAGGGGGTGGTCGGGGAGCGGATGCGGCCGGTGGCCGCCAGCGTGCCGTCGAGCGCCAGCCTCAAGGACGCGTCGGGCGCCCTCCTGCTGTCCGACTGCGGGTGGGTGGCGGTCGTCGACGGGGAGGCGCTGCTGGGCGTGCTGACGCCGGCGTCGGTGCACGCCGCGGCCCGGCGAGCCTCCCCCCGCTGAGCCTGGGTGGCTGTACCCTCGCCAGCCATGGCTGACCTGCAGGCACAGATCTCCGAGCTCTGGGAGCGGCGGACCGAGCTCACCCCGGCCGACCACGACGCCCTGGCCGTCGTCCGGGAGGCGGTGGCCCTGCTCGACTGCGGCGAGGCCCGGGTGGCCGAGGTCGACGAGGCCTCCGGCGAGACCGTCGTCCACGCCTGGCTCAAGCAGGCCATCCTCCTGCTGTTCCGCCTCACCGCCATCGAGACCATGGAGCTCGGCCCCTTCGAGTTCGCCGACCGCATCCCGCTCAAGCGGGGCTGGGTCGACGCCGGTGTCCGGGTGGTGCCGGGGGCGTCGGCCCGCTGGGGCTCGTTCATCGATCGGGGCGCCGTGCTCATGCCCAGCTACGTGAACATCGGCGCCCGCGTCGGCGCCGAGACCATGGTCGACACCTGGGCCACCGTCGGCTCGTGCGCCCAGGTCGGCGCCCGGGTCCACCTCTCGGGCGGGGTGGGTATCGGCGGCGTCCTCGAGCCGCCGCAGGCCGCCCCGGTCATCATCGGCGACGACTGCCTGATCGGCAGCCGGTGCATGGTCACCGAGGGGGCCCGGGTCGGGCGGGGCTCGGTGCTGGGCGCGGGGCTCATCCTGTCCCGGACCATCCCGGTGATCGACGCCGAGACCGGCCAGGAGCTGGGCCGGGGCGACATCCCGCCCTGGAGCGTGGCCGTCATGGCCACCCGGCCCCGGTCCTACCCGGGCGGGGAGTTCGGGTTGCCGTGCGCCCTGGTCATCCGCCGCCTGGTCGAGGGCGAGCGCCACGACAAGGGGGCGCTGGAGACGCTGCTCCGCCAGCACGGCGCCTCCGGCGCGTGAGGTGGCCGACCTCCTCAAGCTGACGGCGGCGCTGGTCGATATTCCATCCGTGAGCCACCACGAGCGGGCGGTGACGGACCACCTCGAGTCGCTCCTGGCGCCGGTCCCCTGGCTGTCGCTGACGCGTGTGGGCGACAACCTGGTGGCCCGCACCGAGCTCGGCCGGCCGTCGCGGCTGGTCCTGGCCGGGCACACCGACACCGTGCCGCCCAACGGCAACGAGGCGGCCCGGGTCGACGGCGACGTCCTGTGGGGCGTCGGCGCCTGCGACATGAAGGGCGGGGTGGCCGTGCTGGCCGAGCTGGCCCGCACCGTCGCGGAGCCGGCCGTCGACACCACCTACGTCTTCTACGAGTGCGAGGAGATCGACGCCAAGTACAACGGCGTGGAGCGGCTGTTCCGGGAGCGGCCGGACCTGGTGGCCGGCGACGCAGCGATCCTGGCCGAGCCCACGTCGGCCCGGGTTGAGGCCGGCTGCCAGGGGACGATGCGGGTGGAGGTGGCCATGACCGGGGAGCGGGCCCACACGGCGCGGGCCTGGCTCGGGCGCAACGCCATCCACCGGCTGGTCCCCGTGCTCGACGCGGTGGCCGCCTACCGGGGCCGGGAGGTCACCATCGACGGCTGCGACTACCGGGAGGGCCTCCAGGCCGTGCGGGTGGCCGGCGGGGTGGCCAACAACGTGGTGCCCGACCGGGTCACGGTGACCCTGAACCACCGCTTCGCCCCGGACCGCTCGCCCGAGGAGGCCGAGGCCCACGTGCGGGAGGTCGTCGGCGAGGTCGACGAGTTCCTCGTCACCGACATGGCGCCGGCCGCCCTGCCCGCCCTCGGCCACCCCCTGCTGGGGGCGGTGCTGGAGGCGAGCGGCGGCGTGCGCCACGGCAAGCTGGGGTGGACCGACGTGGCCCGCTTCGCCGCCCGCGGGGTGCCGGCCACCAACTTCGGCCCCGGAGACCCCGGCCTGGCCCACCACGCCGACGAGCGGGTCACCCGGGCCGACCTCGAGTCCGTGTACGGCGTCCTGAGGGCGGTCCTGGAGCGGGGATGATCGGCTTGCGACGGCTGGGGGTCGTCGCCGTGCTCTCGGTCCTGGCCCTGGTGGGCGTCCTGGCCGGACCGGCGTCGGCGACCAACGACACCTACTTCTCCCGCCAGTGGGCGCTGGAGCAGATCAAGGCGCCGCAGGCGTGGACGCGGTCCACCGGCTCTGGCATCACCATCGGCATCGTCGACACCGGCGTGGACGCCGGCCACCCCGACCTGGCCGGGAAGGTCGTGGCCACCGCCGACTGCGTCGGCCGCCCATGCGCGGTGGGCGCCGGCCAGGACAACCACGGCCACGGCACCATGGTCAGCGGCATCGCCGCCGCGGCGACCAACAACGGCAAGGGGGTCGCCGGCGTCGCGCCGGACGCCCGGCTGGTCGTGGCCAAGGTCCTCAACAGCAGCGGCGAGGGCCGGGTCGAGGACATCAACAACGGCATCCGCTGGGTGGTCGACAACGGGGCCCGGGTGGTGAACCTGAGCCTGGGCGACCCCAACTTCCTGGTCTCCAGCGTGCTGGGCACGCCGCTGCGCAGCGCCATCGAGTACGCCTGGAGCAAGGGCGCCGTCCCGGTGCTGGCCTCGGGAAACTACGCCACCGGCCTGGGCGACCTGGGCACCGAGAACTACGGGAACATCAACGCCTTGGTGGTGGGCGCCACCGACCGCAACGGCAACGTGCCTGGGTACTCCAGCGCCATCGGCAACGCCAAGTGGGGCCTGGTGGCCCCGGGCGGCAGCGGCTCGGGCAGCCCGGACAACAACGTGATCTCCACCTTCCTGACCGGCGGTGGGAGCGGCTACGCGTCCTCCGCCGGGACGTCGATGTCGGCCCCCCACGTATCCGGGGCCGTGGCCCTGCTGCTGGCCCAGGGGTTGTCGGCCGGCGCGGCCGTCACCCGGCTGCTGTCCACCCTCGACAAGGGATCGCCCTGCGGCTCCGGCTGCCAGGGCCGCCTCAACCTGGCCGCGGCTGTGGGCGCCGACGGCGCCCCGGCCACCACGGCGCCGCCGGCCGCGCCGGCCACCACCAGGGCCCCGAGCCCCCCTCGCACCACGGTGCCCC
>Ga0247708_1000108_pt1 | contig 20926 bp, 18 predicted proteins | sample 42W_NmetaG_FD_189040 | JGI IMG/M metagenome (GOLD analysis project Ga0247708, IMG submission 189040) | Soil microbial communities from hillslope of Landscape Evolution Observatory, University of Arizona, Oracle, AZ, United States - 4-2-W_N | ecosystem: Engineered > Artificial ecosystem >...
ACCCCGCCCAGCGTGGCCAGCTGGGCGTCGACGCCCGCTCGGACCGCGCTCTCGGCACAAGGGCCGGATGCCAGCTTCCACCTGCGGCCGATGTTGACGCCGTCGAGTCGAGCCCGGCCGAACGAGGGGGTCGAAGACGCGGCCAGCTCCAAGATCCTGCCCTCGTCGCCGCTCTGGGTCATCAGTACGGTCAGCGCCAGCAATCCCTGCAGGCTGGACAATTGCGAGCGGAGCAGCAGCTCGGGGTCGTCGGGGAGCGTCGGCGCCGCCACTGCTACTTCCGGGACGCCTGCCACTCGTCGGGCTCGGCTGGCCTGACGAAGATGGCCCACACGTGTCCGCCAGATGCGACGCCGGCACCCGCCAGCCCCCGTTGGATGGCGTCGCCCATAGAACGCAACAGTAGACCTGCTCCCTGGGACCGGGACGAACATGTGGCGGAGATTGGTCCTGCCAGGACATGGTCCCCCCCGGCGGCCCGGCGCACACGATGGGCTATGACCGCTGCGAAGTTCCCGGGGGCCGGTGACGAGGGCACGGACGGCTACACGGGGCTTCACCCCGCCGCGGCGGTGACCAACGTCACCGACCGGGCGTATCGGGCGTGCGCGCAGGTCCAGCAGCCGGCCGTGCGGAGGCTCTTTGCTCGGCTCACCCCCGACGCGGCGCGCGTGGTGAAGGTCGCAGCCGTCCTCGGGCCGTGCTTCTCGGTCGACGTGCTGAGCGACGTCCTGGGCGAACCGGTCGGCGCCTTGCTCATGGCCATTGACGAGGCGGTGGCGGCCGGGGCGTTCGTCGTCTTCCCGACGACCGTCGGGTTCCGCCACGAGGCGGTACGGGATGCGCTGTACGCCGAGGTCCCCGAGCCGACGCGGCGGGCCCTGCACCGTCAGATCGGCACCACGCTGCTCGGCCGGGGGGGATCGGCCGTCGCAGCCGCCCCGCATCTCCTCGAAAGCGCCCGCGAAGGGGACTGCATAACCCTGGACTGCTTGGACCGCGCCTCGGCCGAGGCCTTGGACAACTCGCCGACGGCCGCTGCCGATCTGGCCCTACGGGCGCTGACCCTGACTCTGCCGACCGACGAACGCCGGCTTGCTCGTGGTCTGTTCACCGTCGACGCCCTCGTACGGGCCCAGCGGCTGGAGGAGGCGGCGGCGCTGGCCCGTTCGGTGCTCGTCGACCCGGCCCTGGCGGCTGACGCCCGGGCGCAGCTGCGCCTGACCCTGTCGTCCATCCTCTTTGGGAGGGGCCTCCCCGCCGAAGCGGTGGCCGAGGCCGAGAAGGTGCTGGCCGAGCCGGACCTGGACGAGTCCCTCTACGCCGGTGCGGAAATCTCCCGGTTGTTCGCCATCCTGGCCGAGGCCGACCTGTCCCGCGCCCGGCGCTTGGCCGAGTCCATCCTGGCCGGCGAGCCCGAATGCCGGGGAGACGCCGCCCTGGCCGGGGCGCTGATGGCGCTCTCGTTCCTGGCCTGGCGCGACGGCCAGGTTGCCGACACCCTCGGGCTCCTGCGGGCCGCTGTCCGTCGCGCCGAACGCGGGCCGGTCGAGGGACGCCGCGTCCACCCGCACCTGTGCCTGGCCGCCAAGCTCACCGCCCTGGGGGAGTTCGAGGACGCTGACGGCGCCGTCACCCGGGGCGAGTCGGGCACGACGGCAACGGGCGACACGGTCTGGGCGTCGGCACCCGAGGTGTTCCGCGCCCGCCTCCGTCTCGCCGCAGGCCGGCTGGACGAGGCCCGGGCCCACGCCGAGGCCGGCCTCCTTCACGCCGAGGCGACAGGCTGCCGCTTCTTCGTTCCGATGGCCCTCTCGGTGCTGGCGGCCGTCGCCCTCCAGCGCGGCGACATCCCTGACGCCGTCCGGCACCTCGCCCGCTGCCAGGCGGAGCCGCCGTCCACCCGCGCCGTGTTCGGCCCCACGATCTACGCCTGGGTGGAGGCCCAGTTGGCGGCGGCGGCGGGCGATCGGGAGCGCGCGCGGCGCGTCCTGGCGAAGGACGGCATGGAGATGGCGGGGGTCGCTTCTCTCCTCGTCGAGGAGGCGGCGGCCGCCGCCTTCTTGGTGCGCTTGGCCCTGGCTGCCGGCGATCGGTCGCAGGCCCAGGCCGTAGTGGTGTGCGCCCAGCGCCTGGCCACGCATCCAGGCGACGGCGGCACCTCCTACCCGGCCCTGACCGCCGCCGCCGAACACGCCCGGGGCCTTCTCGAGCGCGACCCGCACATCCTGCTGCTGGCGGCCGCGACCCACCGCCACCCGTGGGCCGCCGCGTCTGCCCTGGAGGACGCAGGAACCGTTCTGGCCGAGCGGTCCGACGTCTCCGGCGCCACCGGCTGCTGGGAGCGTTCGCTCGACGCCTACCAGGCGTGCGGGGCCACACGGGACTCGTCGCGGGTGCGGGCTCGGTTACGCGAGGCCGGCGTCCGCCGCCGGCACTGGCGGCACACCGACCGCCCGATCTCGGGGTGGGGCAGCCTCACCGAGGGGGAGCTGCGGGTGGCCGACCTGGTGGCCGAGGGGCTCACCAACCCCCAGGTCGGCGAGCGCATGTTCGTCTCGCGCCACACCGTCGACTTCCACCTTCGCCAGATCTTCCGCAAGCTCGCAATCTCGTCGCGAGTCGACCTCACGCGGTTGGTGATGGCGCACGCGGTGGCAAAGGCATAGCAAGGGCTCGAGAAGGACCGGTCGTTGTGCGCGGCGTAACAGCCGTAGCGGCAGCTCAGGGGGCGGCAGAAGGGCGCCGGTCGGCGGTTCGAGCCTCCGCATGTGGCGACCCGTCCCCGGCGAGGTGCTGGTGGACGAGGCGCACCGCCATGGCGCCCTCGCCGACGGCAGCCGCCACCCGTTTGATCGAGCCACTGCGAACGTCCCCGGCAGCGAACACGCCGGGCAGGCTCGTCTCCAGTCCCACCGCGTGGCGGTTGCCGGGTCTGTCGCACACGCCGGTCCCGGTCAGCACGAAGCCGTCCTCGTCGAGCTCGACCTGGCCCGCGAGCCAGTCGACGTGGGGGTCGGCCCCGATGAACACGAACAGGGCACGCGCCGGGATCTGCCGGCATTGGCCGGTCTGGTTGTTCTCGACGACGACGGCCTCGAGGTTCTCCTCGCCGACGAGCTCCCGCACCTCGGTGTGGCGCAGGACTTCGACGTTCGGGTTCCGTTCGATCTGGTCGACGAGGTAGCGGGACATGTCCTTGCCCAGGTCGCCGCCCCGGAGCAGCAGGCGTACGCGTGCCGCGTGCCGAGTGAGCGACAGGGATGCCTGGCCTGCCGAGTTCCCCCCGCCCACGACCGCGACCGGGTCGGAGCGGCACATCTGCGCCTCGACCTCGGTGGCGGCGTAGTACACGCTCGTGGGCTCGAACTCCTCGAGCCGCGGCACCGGCAGCCTGCGGTAGCGGGCGCCGGTGGCGAGCAGGACGGTGCGGCCCGCCACCTGGTCACCGCCTTCGAGGTGGACGACGTAGTGCCCATCAACGCGCTCGAGGGACGTGGCCTTCAACGGCACGGTGATCCGGGCCCCGAACCGCTCGGCCTGCACGACCGCGCGCTCGGCCAGCTCCGGGCCCGAGATCCCCGCCGGGAACCCGAGGTAGTTGTCGATGCGGGGGGACGTGCCCGCCTGGCCGCCGGTCGATACGCCGTCGATGACCACGGTGTCCAGGCCCTCGGAGGCGCCGTAGACGGCGGCCGCCAAGCCGGCAGGTCCGGCGCCGACGACCACGAGATCGCACAGCTCGCCGGACGACTGGGGGACGACCATCCCGGCGGCCCAGGCCAGGTCGGCGTTGGAGGGGTTCCGCAGGACGTCGCCCCCGGGGCAGATGACGACGGGGGTTTCGTGGGGCTCGACGCCCAGATGGCGAAGGAGAACCTCCGAGGACGGGTCCTCCTCGAGGTCGATCCAGCGGTGGGGGAGCCGGCTGCGGGCTGCGAACTCGCGCAGCCTCCGGGTGTCGGGCGAATGCCGGGACCCGAGGATCTTGAACCCGGCTCCCATCCCGATCAGGGCCCAGCGCCGGAGGAGGCACGACCGCAGGATCAGGTCGCCCAGGGCGGCGTCGCGCGCCACGACCTCACGGAGCTGGTGCAGCGGCACGGCGAGGACCTCCCCGGGCTGCTGCACGACGGCCGATACCAGCGTGACCTGGCCCGTGAGCAGGCCGACCTCGCCGAGGAAGCGTCCGGGACCGTGGACACTCAGCACTCTGTTCTCGTCGCTGTACCTCTCGACGATCGCCACCGTCCCGGCGAGGACCACGTAGAACTCAGAGACCCGCGCTCCCGCGTTGAACAGCACCTCGCCGGCCTGCGTTGTCCGCCGCTCACCGTACCGCTCCAGGGTGCGGATCTGCTCCTCATCGAGCCGCGGGTGGGCCCCGGAGTCATCCGGCGTCTCGTGCGGCCCGGCCGACTCGCCGTCCATCTACAGGAGCCCGTCGTCGACGTGCTCGCCGAGCGTGCGGTACTCGTCGCGCCCGTTGGCGTCGGCCGGGGTCTGGGCGCTGATGAGCAGGTCGGCGACCTTCTGGTGGATGACGTCGCTGAACCGCTCGAGGTCGTCGTTGTCGACGTCGAGGCTCGCGGCCTCCCGGGGGAAGCGACCTTCCATGATCCTCGTGAGCGCGCTCTGCGTAGCCATGTGACCGTGTCTCCGCTGTGCCGGTTCGCCGTTACCGTCGCATCCCGGCGTGGGCCTCCACACCCCCCAAGCGCGTGGTCTTCTCCCACCGCTCGCGACGCTCTCCCGCCCTACGACGCTCAGAGCCGAATGAGCTCGTCGTATCGCGAACTACGTACTTGCGTGATGCAGCGTCCCGCTCCCACCGTCAGGCTCTACCGGGCGTGGCCGCCTCCGGGAACTCTCCCGCAGCGGGAGAGACGAGGCCGGGCGCAGCCGCGCACTGCCCCTGCGACGACGGCTTCTAGAAAGCAGCAATCACCGCACCCGTTGATGTCCGGAAAGGAGATCGCATGAAACGTCTGCCGCTCTTCAAGAATCGTGGGGTACCCGTCCTCGCCTCGGTGGTCGTCCTGGCGCTCGTCGCGCTGGCGTGCGGCGGCGACGGCGACGGCACCTCCTCGGGTGCACAGGGCGCCGATTCCACAGCGGCTGGCCCGGCCAAGCTCCGCGTGTCCTTCGTACCCGCCACGACCGTACTGCCGCTGCACGTGGCGAAGGAGAAGGGGATCTTCGAGCGCAACAACCTCGACGTGACCCTGGAGCAGGCGGCGAACATCTCCGACATCCCCGCCACCCTCGGCCGCCAGTTCGACATCGCGCTTGCCACGGCCACCGACCTCATCCGGGCCGGAGGTGCAGGCCTCGACGTTGTCCAGGTCGCGGGCAACACGATCAGCTCCAAGGCCAACCCCTTTGCCCAGATCATCGTCCCCGCCAACTCCGGCATCACCGACGTCGCCCAACTCAAGGACAAGACAATTGGCACGCCGACCTTGAGCGGCGTCATCCACGCCGGTGTCCTGTGGGCGGCGAAGCAGAAGGGCGTCAACCCGGACTCGATCAGGGGCGTCGAGGCACCGTCCCCGAACCTTCCCGACCAACTCAAGGCCGGGCGTCTCGACGCCGTCGAGGCACTGGAGCCCTTCGCCACCAGCCTGAAACGGGACGGCTTCGTCTCGATCGGCGACCCGTTCTCGCCCATCGCCGACCCCCTCGCCACCAACTTCTGGATGGCCCAGGGCTCGTGGGCGAAAGCCAATCGTCCGGCGATTGAGCGCTTCGTCCAGTCACTGAAGGAAGCCGACACCTTCATCCAGCAGAACAACGTCGAGGCGCGGCAGGTCCTGCAGGGCTACACGGGGATGGCGGCACCCGTCGCCAACTCCGTCGCCCTGCCGACCTACAACTTCGACATCCGCACCCAAGACCTCGGCCGGTGGGTGCAGGTGCTGAAGGACATCGGGCAGTTCGACGGCAAGGTCGACCCCAACAAGCTGGTCCTCACGCCTGCCGGCCGATGACCGTGGCCACGGACGCGCGACGAGGCGAAGCGACAGCGCCGACGACGGGGCCCGTCGTCTGCCAATGCCGGAACATCAGCGTCGAGTTCGACTCCACGGAAGGTCCGCGGCGAATCCTCGAGGGGATCACCGCGGACCTCCGGGAAGGCGAGTTCGTCACGATCATGGGCCGCTCGGGCACTGGCAAGACGACCCTGCTCAGAGTGCTCGACGGCCTCATCGACCCGGCGCCGGGCTCGGAGGTGCGCTTTTGGGGCCGGCCCTTGGACGGGCCACCGAAGGAGGCCGTCTTCGTCTTCCAGAACTACGCCGCATCGCTCCTGCCGTGGCGCACGATCGAGAAGAACGTGGCCCTCGGCCTCGAGGGGAGGGTGCAGTCCAAGGACGAGATCCGCCGGCGGGTGGCCGACGCCCTGAAGATGGTCGGGCTGGCGGAGCGAGCCAAGGACTACCCATGGCGGTTGTCGGGCGGCATGCAGCAGCGAGTGCAGCTGGCCCGGGGGCTGGCCATGGATGCGAGCGTCCTACTGATGGACGAGCCGTTCGGCGCTCTCGACGCCATGACCAAGTCGATCCTGCAGGACGAGCTCCAGCGGGTCCACCAGGAGCGGAAGCCGACGGTCGCCTTCGTCAGCCACGACATCGACGAGGCCGTCTACCTCAGCGACCGCATTCTGATCCTTGGGGGCAGCCCGGCCACGATCGTTCGCGAGGTCCGAGTCGACCTGCCCCGCCCACGCGACCAGCTGGCAACGAAGGAGCTGCCCGAGTTCCACCGTCTTCGCCGCTTGGTCTACGACGAGATCGTCCGTGGCCACAGCTAGGCGCGCCACGCGGGCCAGGCGCGTCAACGTCCTCGGACTGGCAACCATGGCCGCCCTCGTGGGGGTGTGGGAGGTCGTCGTGCGGTCGGCCGCGGTGGACTTCGAGTTTCTCCCCGCCCCCTCGGGCATCGCCGAGGCACTCGGTGCCCTGGTCTCCTCTGGTGACATCTTCGCCCCGGCGGTGCACACGCTCCGGTCGGCGCTCGTGGGCTGGGTGATCGCCGGGCTCGTCGGGATCGCCCTCGGAGTGTGGTTAGGCCTCTCGAACACTGCATGGCGGTACTCGATGGCCAGCGTGGAGGTCATCCGTGCGATCCCGCCGATCACACTCGTCCCGGTGTCGCTGTTGGCCTTCGGGTTCTCGCTGCGGATGGAGCTCGTCGTGATCGTCTATGCCGGGGCCTGGACGGTGCTGGTCAACACGATCGACGGCGTGCGCAATCTCCGACCCGAGCTGATCGACGTCGGGCGGATGCTCCGGATGTCCCAACTCGCCCGGATCCGCAAGTTGATCCTGCCGTCGGCCATGCCCTCGATCATCGTTGGCCTGCGCCTGGCGATGTCCCTGTCGCTGGTGCTGGCGGTGGTCGCCGAGATGATCGGCAACCCCAGCGGGCTGGGCAACGCCCTGGTGCGCGCACAGCAGGCACTGCAACCGGAGCGGATGTTCGCCTACTTCGTCACGATCGGTGTCCTGGGCGTGGTCCTCAACACCGGCCTCCGCTACGGCTCGGAGCGGGCATTCCCGGCGCTGGCGGCCGGGCGCGGAGGCGTGGCTTGATGGAGGCCGTTCAGGCTCCCGTCCCCCACGACACCGCTGGCGCGGGGAACGTCCGCCCGCCCGGCATCCGTCGGCGTACGCGAAACGGACAGGCCCGGCGAACGTCTGCGTTTCCTCCGCTTCGTGGCCTGCTCCCCCTCGCCGGCCTGCTGGTGATCTGGCAGCTCGTGGGCTCCGAGAACTCGCCGTACCTCCCATCGCCGTCCACATGGATCGACGGAATCGGCGCCCTCTGGAGCAGGGGAAGGCTTTGGCCCGCCGCGGTTCAGACGCTTTCCACCTTTGCCATCGCGCTCGGCGTCTCCACTGTGCTGGGGGCGCTCCTCGGGCTTGTCGTGGGGGCGTCTGCGAAGGCCGACCGGGCCTTGGGGCCGACCCTCGAGTTCGCACGGGCCATGCCGCCGGCCGCGGTCGTGCCCATTGCCACGCTGCTCATCGGCTACGACACGACGATGAAGGTTGCCGTCGTCACGTTCGCGGCCATGTGGTCGGTGCTCCTCAACACCCGGACAGGCGTTCGCTCGCTCGATCCCGTGCTCCTCGACATGGCGAGGTCCCTTCGCCTCGGCCCCATCGAGCGCTCCCGCAAGTGCGTCCTGCCCGCCTTGTTGCCGTCCATCTTCCTGGGCGTGCGGGTGGCCGCGCCGGTGGCGCTCGTCATCACACTGCTCGTCGAGATCGTGACCAGAGTCGACGGCGTAGGCGCCCTCATGGCCACCGCCCAGCGGAGCTATCTCGCGGGCCAGGTGTTCGGGCTGATCCTCGTGGCGGGCCTGTTCAGCTTCCTCATCAACGGGCTGGTGTCGGTGCTGCAGGGCTTCGCCTTCCGCAACCGGCCGGTCGGGTAGAGCCGAGCGCAGCCCGTGTCCATCGGCCCGCTCTACAACCGAAATCATCACGACACGAATGGAGCATCGGACATGGCAGAACTTCAGGGATATCACCACGTGAGCCTCAGCGTCTCGGACCTCGGCAAGAGCGCCGAGTGGTACCGCCAGACGCTCGGGTTCGAAACCACCGCGGAGATCGAAGGCGACGGCTTCCGTCGGACTCGCCTGCGGGCCGGCAACGGCTTGACGCTCACGCTCACGGCGCACGAGCAGCAGCCCGGCGGGCCGTTCGACGAGCACCGCATTGGCGTCGACCACATCGCCTTCAACGTCGGCAGCACCGAGGCCGTGCAGGAGCTCAAGGGGCGGTTCGAGGAGCTCGGCGTCGTCCACTCGGAGGTCAAGCAGCCTGCGAGCGGGAACGCCATGATCACCCTGCGAGACCCGGACAACATCCAGCTCGAGGTCTTCGGCGGCACGTTCGACTCCGGGCATCGCGGTGCGGATCCAAAGCCCTGACCGTGCAATGACATAGACCGATCGACGACCGAACACGGACTGCCGGGGTGACTTCGACGCGTCCGGCGGGGGGAGCCACGACGGACCTCGGCCCCCGATCGGCTGCGCCAGACCGACCGCCGCCGCGGCGGGGCTGGTCGCGGCCCTCGACCGTGTCGCCGAGCTCGCGGACCTGGGCTTCGGCGAGCTGGACCTGACCGGCGTCCACCGGCGTCGCCTCGTCGACCTGGCCCGCTGGGGCATGGCCCGCTGGGGGAAGACCGCATTGCGCGCCACCCCCATGGTCGGTGGCTGGCCACCGCCTGTGTAGCGGAGGCTCCCCAAGCTGCGGTGGAGACGATGGGACTCGAACCCACGACCCCCTGCTTGCAAAGCAGGTGCTCTAGCCAACTGAGCTACGTCCCCTGGCCTGCTACTTGGCCCCAAACAGGGCTTCTACCTGCGGTTTCGCGGTGACTCTTCCTCCTTTCATGGTGTCGGGATGTGTCGCTATGGGTCGGTGAACGTGGGGGAAAACTGGGGGAAACCTGTCTTCCCGGAACTACATGGGGGAAATTGTGGGGGAAAATCGGCCCCACGTCCCGAGGTTAGCTCTGCTCCCGGTGGTCCCGGCCACGCTCCGTTCGGCCATCCAGGCCGGGGGCTGCCGTGCGCCTGGCGTCCATCGACCGGTCGGCGCGCGTTGGTCACGCCGACTGGAGGGCGAGTCGGGCAGCAAGCATCGTTGAAGAGGTACATATCCGTCCGCAGGCTCATCGCATCGGCGGCCGTCGGCGAGCTCGGCCCCGGGGGCCGAGCCAGGCAGGGCACCTCGGGATCGGCCCGCGGGGCGCGCGCAGTACCGCGGCGCGGCAGCGGTTCTTCCGTAGGCAGCTCTGAGGCCTTGACCTCACCCGGATAGAGGACCATGCGCACGGGGCCTCCACGTCGACGGGAACTGCAACAGGACCAGCTACCCCGGTGGAGCGTCAGATGCACCCTTCGTCCCAGTGCGCTACACCCTTCCCATGCTGCACGCGGAACATCGACCCGGCGACTCGCTGACCGAGCCGCGGCTACATGCCGTGACGGCCTTTTCAACCACGCCACCACCGATGCTCAATCGGATCCGAAGCGCTTACACGTCTCCAGACACGGTCGCCGAATTCGTCACGCGGGCCGTGGGGCTGGACCTCCCTGTGTGCACCAGACGTTGGCGTCCGTTAGCTGACGGCATGTGCCGGCTGGCTGCCCTGACTCCACCACTTCCCCTGCACGTTAGCGGTAATAACCGCCCGTCCTGCGCCCTTTCGACCCTGGAATGAATATGGTCAGTGCTCCCGATATCGGGTCACCGTCGCACTCCTTCTTCGCTGTAGGTGACCACCAAAACCTTCGCAGGGAGACCACACCCAGGCCATTAACGTCCACCGACGTGCGACTAGCTTTGAACTTTCAGCTGCTCTTCTCAGCGCGGCTGTTTCTGATCGCTGAAGACATGCTTGTGAACGAGCATCTAATGCACCTGCTCCTCGACGAGTATCGAGATGTTCTTACCAGCGGACTTTTCGTTCCTATGCTTAGGACGTCGTACGACTCTATCGCGGATTGCCGGCTATACCTGGAGGCGCAAGATTATTACAATCAAACAGGCACGGTCGTCTGGAAAGAGTCCCTTAGCCGCATTGTGACCATGGATCCTGTCGTGGGTCGCTACGATGAAGCCGCCGCCTATGAGCACTTTACGGAAGTGGCCAGGTTCTACCTTGGAGATCAAGCTCTGCTCCGAGATCTCGAGATTGACGTCCCTGCTTCCGAAATCAGCAGCGGCGTGGACACGATATGCCGCGAGACGGGCCGCTCGCACTGGCGCCGATCGGCGCTATATCACTTTGCCGATAGCGTGGCGCTTCGCGGGCACGCCCGCGATGCACGTAAACTACGCCAGCTCGCTTCCGTAGTCTACATGGCGCATTTTGCAGGGCTCTTTGAACAGGTCGGCCTCTTCCCCCAATGGTATCGGCCCATTGTTTCCAGGTTGACCGCTCTGGACATCGACGGCATTAACGCCGGTGTTGAGACGCCTTCGCCTGTCTCACAGCTAGAGCGAGTTCTTCCCAATAGTCGACTTGAGGACGTTGGTCACCTCACCTGGGAGGACATAGCTTTCCTCCGCGAGACCCGTGAATTTCACGAATACACGCTCGCACTTGAGTCCCATGCAAGCGCGCGCCTAGCGCCTACCGATCCAATTGTGCGTGCAATCTCGTCCTACCTGGAAGAGATCGACCGATACGTTGCCGAGAAGCGCTCGGGTGTACGGCGAAACGCCTCTCGGACGCGTAAGTCGCTGGGGCTAGTGCGAAAGACGCTCGCAAGCGGTGCCGTGCTGGCCATAGCCGACATTACTCTAGGGGGGCCGACCCTCCTGGAGCCACCCGTGAGCCTGGCCGTAGCCGGTACGGGTCTCGCATTCCTCATATCTGAAAGACAGCTCGCTAGCCGCCTATCTGCTCTCGAGCAGGAGCGAGCCCGCTACTGGAATGCATACTGTGCCCCGGAGGGGACGTTCGCAGCGCAGATCAGCAAATTGACAATGAAAGGCACAAGCCTGTGACTTACTCATCCGGGGAAGATCCATCGGTGGACTCGATCTCGACGCGCGCCGTACAACGGTTTGCACGCCTACGCGAGGCGGCCGTGAGTGGGCGAGACAGCGTCCCTATTGCCGAGCCTGCACCTGGCTGGTGCGTTTCAGCTCTCGCGCGAATCATGCGGAACTCCTCCAGCTTGCTTCCCCTTATTGGCGAGTTGCAGCGCCGAGTGTCCACTATCGGAGAGATGTACCCATATCCGTCCGAGTCGTTACACCTGTCTCTGCTTGGCTTGACCCAACGCGAAGAGACGCCGCCTAACGCAGAGCGCGTCGCTGCGATCATTCAAGCGGTGGAACCGGCCGTACGGAAAGCGACCACAGTGCTAGTTCAGGCCGGGCGGGTCAACATGATCGGTAACCAACTGTTCATCGAGGTGATACCAAGCAGAGACTCTTGGGCGAACCTGCGACTCTCGCTTGACAAGGTTGTTCGCGCTATCGGCGAGGATCCCATCTCATATGCCGATCCAGAGCCGATGCATCTAAATATCGGCCGCTTGCTGAGTCCGCCCAATGGCGATCGTCTGAAGGCCGCCCTGACGGATGAGAGTCTTGCAGTGGATCACGAGTTTGGCCTGACCACTGTGGAAATCGTCACAACGGACTTTGTCCTCACTCCGTCGACGTTGCAGGTCTGGCGAGAGATCCCGCTCGGGACTGCCCGTGCGTCGTGACGACGCTCGGGCTGTGCTGAGGGGCCTACAGGCCATATATGCTACTAACACTCCCAACGATCTCCGGAGACTTTTGCTCTCTGAGCCGTGTGAGACCGGGCGGGAGAGTGCAGAGCATCTCACCATCCTCTCTGCATACCCCGACCAGCTAAGGCTTGAGACGGGTGACGAACCACCACTTCGCTCGACGTTTGCGTCGCTCGGGGCACTCTTCCCTTCGGGGACTCTGCTGCATATCTTACCTCCCTATCTCGCAGACCCGGACGATAGCTTTTCTATTATCGACGACTCGGTCGTTGACGCCGCACTCGGCTCGTGGTCGGACCTGCGACCTCATTCTACCCACCTCATGCTCGACCTGGTGGTCAATCAGTTGTCTTCGAACTCGCCAGTTTTCCGCGCATTTGCTGATGGCTCAGGATTCGACGACTTTTTCTACGCCGTTCCCTCTGACTTCGACGCGTCAAATTGCAGGTTGCCACGTGGACGGCTCCCATTTGTGCCTGCGCAAGTGGGCGGCAGGCGGGTGACGCTTTGGTCCTCTCACGGGGGCAGGCAGTTTGATCTGAACTATAGAAATCCGGCCGTGTTGGAATGGACCCACGACCGCCTTCGTCGCTTATCAGACACAGCCGCATGGGTACGACTTGACGGCCTCGCGTTCGCATGGAAGGACTCCGGCACCGAGTGCTCCAACCTTCCACAAGCCGAACTCCTTAGTTCCACCCTGTCGACTGCATGGCGGGCTGCGCGTCCCGATGGCTGCGTGATTGCAGAGGTGGACCTTCATCCCGACGACATGTATTTCCGCGGCCCAGGACGCGGCCCGGACTTTGGGTACTGCTACGCGCTCCCCCCGGTGATTGCCAGTGCCGCCTCCCTCGGGCGTGTCGAACCCTTGGCGCAAGTAGTCACCGACCTTGCGAGTCGGCACCAAGTGAACTGGATCAACCTTGCGGTGACGCACGATGGGATCTCGCTTCGGCCCTGGAACCCTGTTCTTCCCTCGGAGGACTTAGACCTTCTTGTGGAACTCGCCGAGAGCCGTGGCGTCGTCGTTGTCAAGCGTCCAACAGGGCACGGCCGGCAATCGGCCTATGAGCTCGACGGGCTACCGGCGGATCTCTATCGAAGGGGCACGGTCGGAGACGACTTCGTGACACAGCATGTAGGTCTCGTCAACTCCCTCCTCTTGGCGATTCGGGGATTGCCGTTGCTCTACCTGCCAGCTGCCCTTGGAATGCGCTCCGAGCAGCGGCACAGGAAGGGGGACGCAAGGTCGGTTGTTCGGTTCCGAATTCACGGAGAGGACTCCCGCTCCCTGAACAGACGAATCTTGAGTCAACTCGCGAGGATGATCGCCCTGCGCGCCGAACTCCCCGCTTTGTCAGCATCGAGCCCAATGAGACTGGTCAGTGCGGAAAAGGAAGTAGTGGTGTTTACGCGCGGACTTCAGGGCGACCTAACAGTCGTACACAATTTCGGTTTCTCACCGGATAAGCTTCGATTGCCCAGTACGAAGCTCGATCTTCTCACCAACCGAGTCTTTGCCCGAGGACAAGACGTCATCGTCCCGCCCCGGTCCGCTATGTGGCTCGCAGAGCACCCTCATGCCGAGTGAGCCTGCTCGGTCCTTGCACCTGCGGGGTGTGCGGGTGGCGACGCCAGAGCGGCTACGCGGTCCACACTGCCCGATCCCGGAACGCGTGAGGACGGCTCTAGAGGATCTCGGAGCTGAGGTCATCGTCTTACGGCCGGGCATGCAGCTACGCGGCGTACGCTTTGACAGCCTGCTATTGACCGGCGGAACGGACCCGAACCCGGTCCTATACGGTCAACCCCCGACACGGGAGGACTATGACGACGAGCGGGACCACCGCGAACTGGCCGCGGTGGAGTTCGCACTGAAGGCTCATAAGCCGATCCTGGGACTCTGCCGTGGAATGCAGTTGCTTGCGATCCGCCTTGGATGTGAACTGGCACCACTGGCTCGCCCCCGTCTCCACGGCGGGGCAATGACACGCTCCGGTCCCGCTCCGGTCCTTCACGATGTCGTCCTCGCTGCTGGCTCGCGCCTTGCCTCTCTGGTCGGTACCACCCTCCTTACGGGGTGCTCTTCTCATCACTCCTGGGATATAAGCCCTCGCGACATGGTCGACGCGCTCATTGTTGGGACCAGCACGGACGGCGCCATCGAAGCACTCGAGTATGTGCGCCGACCGGCCGTCGGCGTAATGTGGCATCCTGAGGATAGCTATAACCTCTCTTCTCAACAAGCTGCCGTGTTTCGATGCCTCGCTCCGCCGGAGCGTCCCCGCCGTGTTTGAGGCGCAGTGTTAACTCACGGATCACATCAAACTAGACGCCGTCGAAAGAAGGGAACTCGATCCGCACCAGACAGCAGACTCTTGGCCATCTCGTAGTCCGATATTGTGTCTATCTCGAGCCATCCCCCGGCGACCGGAATGGCGTCGATCGGAACACCGCGGCGGGATAGTTCTCTTAGTACGTCAGTCGTATAGAGGTTCGGGTCATTCATTTCGGCCCAAAGTCCAACAAGGAATCGGAACGTCGAAGCAGCGAAGCGGACGAGTCCGACAAATTGCCCGTCTGGCAACTCAGCCGACTCCGATAATGTCCGTCCGATATCGAGGATGCGCCTGCCCGAGAGGGTGAGCGATTCGGCATCACCAATGCCGCCATTGAAGCGATACCGGTAGTACCGCTCCCACTCTGTATCAATGACGACCTCGCAACGCTCATGCCGGACGTCACTACGTACGATCTCGTGCATCAATACCTGCTCAATCACGATGTCGCTGTAGCACACGAGAACGTCACAAGACGTGCGCAGCAACTCCTCTCGAGCGCTCATAAGGCAATGCACCATGTTGCCTGGGCCCGTAACATCCACAATCCGAGCGCCGGCAGGCTCGACCTGCCCGTCCCGGCGGACCACGATCGGGTTTGAGATGCCCTCCGCAGCGAGAGACGCCATCATCAATCCTAGCGGCGTATGTCCGCCCGGCAGGGGAAGAAGACACTTCGGCGTTGTGTCAGTAAGGGGACTCAACCGGTTGCCGTGACCAGCTGCAAGGATGACAGCCGTAAGCGCCACTCGTTACAGCCCGTTCGGCGCTATGTGGTGGTTTTGACAATCGAGCGTGATTGTATCGGCGCGCCGCAACAGGTCGAAAAGCGGCTGGCCACAGCCAATAGCCGCTGGGATCCCTTGCTCATATGCGCGCACTGCCATATGGGAGGAAGATCCGCCATAGCACGTAACGAGCCCCACGAGGGGGCGGGAAAAAATCCAGTCGAATCCGGGGTCAGCCGCTTCGATCAGAATGATCCTTCCGTCAGGCAAACCTAAGTCTGCACTGGCACTGTCTACGACGCTGGTCAATCCAGTCACGCGCTGTGTCGTAATGAACGTTGGACGAGGAGTAACACTTTCAACCGCAAAGAGTTCGTCTTCCGGTCCGATCACATCCGGGAGACTTAACGTCGCTACGGGTGGGTGCTGCGCGAGGAGCGAGCGAGGGCTTGACAGACGGGACGCGGACCGCAACAGTTCGCCGACTGGCAGTTGGCGAGCGTCCGATCTCGTTAACCCCATTCGCCCGGCCAGTACCGCGAATGCCTCAATTATGTCAGCGAGGATGGCCGAGAAGACAAACTTTTGGCTTTCCCGTAGTGCGATCGCCTCACAAAGCCAGCGCAACAGACCAGCCTCCGGCACGTCCACACGCAACGACGCGAAGTATGGCTTGAGCGGTTCTGCCATATTCGTCAGGTCCGACTCCTCAATCTCCCGATGAGAGTACGTCGTACGCGGCCTCCCACGTAGTCCCGCAAGGAATCCTGGACGGTTTGCGTAGGTGTCGGAAGTGATGTCATAGCTATGTGGCCGAAGATGGCCGTACACCTTAACAATGTCAACCAACGGGATCGCTTGATCCGAGAGGTCCCGGATCATCATGTGCGCCGGTGTCTCCACGCTCCCCAACACCGCATCGGCATCCTCCGCACCAAGATATCCATGCGCAGCTAAGTCCCGTACGAGTCCGGTAGCGATAAAGGCTAGACGGGCCACTACGGCGAACGGCAGAGTGCCACGGCTGCGACAAATCCGAATAGCCCCACGGATGTACGAGATCAGCTCTTGCGTTGATACATCGTGTTCGCTCGAGGGGGTGTTCCGGTCGCGCCACTTCCTGAGTCGCGTTCCCGCTACCCTGGCCGCTCCAAGTGTTTCGTTCCATTCACCAAAGAGGCGACGGGAGAGCGCGTAGAGGGCTTCCGAATAGTTCCGCCACAGGGGCCTATTCCTCGGAAAGCGTCGCCTCGCCATGGCTGGATGGAGGGGCCAATAGGTTTGGAGGATCGCGTTTTCGACCTTGTCGTGGAGCGTCCGATCCTCCGACAGCACGCTAAGCCTATTCCGTACATACTCTTCTCTAACATCGTGTGACAGAGCTGCCGGCGTAAGCGAGCGGAAGGACCGAGCTACGTCGACATAAGGCTTTCCGCCGACTGTACACAAGAGTGGGCCGTCGGATCGAAAATAGCCGAGCGAGGCGCGACTGCGTGCCCAAACAGTGTTCGTGATAAGTATTGCATAGAGCGAGACGTCTAAGGGCCCCGGCGCTGGGCCGAGCATCTCCGCGGGATTCCAATCCGACATGTCGGAGAGTACAAGATTATTGTTCTTGGTGCGCACCCGTTGTAGGGTTTGATTGGCCGCCCGCACCAGGTGCTCAAGGTCTTCGACGCTTATCGCTGGCTGCCGGCCCCTATCCCACGCTTGGAACACGTGGATGCCTGCGGAATCAATCGCGAACTCTATGACCAGGTCGTTCAATGCCAGCACTCTGCGGATGTCGTTGACCGCAGCACGGACTCTTGCCCATTGCACGGGTACATTGCCCGCAACCGGCGTCAAGACAAGTCGTCTGCTTGAGTGCCCGCTAGTGACCTGGTCAGTGCGGCCACTCTCGGCGTCGTACTCGATCGTTATGTATGGACGGCAGCTGTTATCGAGCGTTGTCGCGACGCCAGCCAGGCTTACAGGCCCGACGAAGCGCTGGACCAGCACACCCGCAGGTGTTGGTCGGGATCGCTCAAACGACGCGAGGACCTGCTCGATCGCATCACGGAGGCTCTGCGGATCGAGGGAATCAACATCGAGAACGGAACGGAACTCGCCCGGGTGGCTCGCTTGCTGGATGCCCTCGCTAGCCCCCGAACTCCGCACGGCGAGTCGCCGCCCGAGTGCGGCATTTGCGATCGAAGTCAGGATCTCACTTCTCGACCGTTCCCACGCATCGCGTGTGAAGTGGAGGAACGGATCGATGATAAACGATCCGCACCTCGAGGACTGGAGCCTTTGTAGCGCGTCGCTCTTGGACATTCGTTCACACGAGAGGAGACGAGCTAGGCGGACATCATGCTTGGTGCAACTGGCGACGTGGTGAATCGGCGACACAGCTAGGGTGGGAGTGTCTCCATCCGCTCGTTTCTGTGGGCTGAATGCTAGGGCCCATCACCGCTGCTGAGTTCGCCTAGTCGCTGGAATGCTTTCCCTGGCTCAGTCAAAATTTCGGGATGCGCGTTCAGCGTCCGAAGCTGGCGAGTTGAAAGCGTTACAGCCGAGAAGTTCACTCGCCCGTCGTCCGTCGTATGCTTCACTGCGAGAAGAGCGCCGAACTTCAGGGCAAGCTCGTCAGCATCCTCAAACGCTCTGTAAATCGATGCCGCCATCCGTGCGTAGCGCTCATCGATGTCGGCTTGCGGTTGACCTAAGTGATGGAGCTCGAGCGCCTCACGGAGGATTTCATACTCCTCGGTCTGACGCGCCGCTTCGATGGCGTGCGCTGTGCGAGCGATCCAACGCTTCCAAAGGGATCCTAGTTGGGCAGGAAAGTCTTCGATAACCTCAAGGCCAAACTCCTGCATTACGACTTCGATTTCTTCGAGGATATCCTCCGAGTGCGCATAAGCGTCTGGATCGCGTACATATAGCGAGATGTCGACGAATCGGTGTCGGGGGGCATCCAACCCGCACTCATCCAATTCGGCAAGCGCTAGTGCGAGCGCTTGGCGTACCTCGTCGGCAGCCGCGGTCGCAGCACTAAAGCGATTCTCTAGTATTGCGTCTAATACTTGGAGGACTTGTCCGTTGGCGTCATCGAAGTTTAGGCTTGTCGTCGACCGTACAGTCGAATACATTTCCTTCTCGCCGCGTGTCAACCCGAGCAGTAAGGTGCCGACAAGGGACTCCAACTCGTCTACTCGTCGCTTGAGTTCTTCCGCCGCCGCGTACTCCATCGATTTCTCCTGTCCTGCTAGCTAGTTGACCGGGTATGGGCGCGACCCCGACACGAGGGGACCCTGCTTCGCCCAACTCGGTGGGCGGCATCGACGCTGCGTTCGGCGCCGACTATCGCGAGTCGGCCGTGGCCCACCCCTCGTTCGGTGCACCCACAGATTGGGCGCGTGCAGTTGCGGACCTGCGGACGGAATCCGTTGCCGGACGCACCCATGCGCACGGGCCCGGCGACGCCGGCCGCCACGGTGAGACCTGCAGTGACCAAGGCTGGAGCGAGTGGACATCGCCGGCGCGGCGGTACTGGCCGGCCAGGGGTCCTTGCCACGGAGTGGCCTAGGGAGATGCTGCCCGGCCGTGCCGCCGCCTACTCGCTGTTGACCGACAAATGCCCCAAGGTCCACCGTGATCCCCGCATTGAGCCTTGACCCTACCGGGTTACCGGACGACGTGATGGGCCATCGGTCGGGGGCAAACTCCTTCGTCGGTCACGGGTGCTCGGCCGCCGCCCCGCCACCTCAGTCCGAGGGGGCTCAGAGGCGGACATTGCTGTTCGCCCGTCACCACCGATCCGCCTGCTCGAATTCGCGCTGTACCCAGAGGAGCATGCGACTGCCACCATTTCGACGGTCCCCGGCCTCAGCTCGTGACGAAGGCACGCTGTCTAGACAGATGTAGTCCATCACGGGTCGCACGATTCATTTGTTTGAGCGTTGGGAGGCGATGCTCGCCACGCCTGGGCTGCCCCTACTCCGTCGCCCGGTAGAACCGCTCGTAGAGGTCGCCGTCGGCGGAGATGTAGAGGTCCTGGGTGACCCGCACGGTGGAGTGCCCGAGCAGGCGTGACACGTCCTCGATGCGGGCCCCGGGCTGGGACAGGGCCCAGGTGGCGAAGACGTGGCGCAGTGAGTGGAACGTCCACGCCCGCCGGCCGTCGGGACGGCGGGGCCAGCCGGCGGCGTCCGCGGCGGGGTCGAAGGTGTTGCGCCGGTAGTTGGAGCGCCTGGCCCACGCCCCCCGGGGCGAGGGGAACACCAGCCCGTCGGGGGTCAGCTCCCCCAGGCGACGGGCCAGCAGCGCCCCCAGCTCCGCTCCCCCGGGCGTGCGGGCCGGGTACATGGTGGTGCGCCGGCGGCGGTTCTTGGGCGGGGACAGGGCCAGGCCGTGGCGACCCTCCACCACCTGGCGGTCGACGAGGATGCGCCGGCGGGCCACATCGACGCGGTCGGCGGTGAGGGCGGCCATCTCCCCCCAGCGCAGGCCCGAATAGGCCACGGCCAGGACCTGCAGCTCCCGCCACCACACCCGCTCCCCCGCCGCCGCGGCCAGGGCGTGCACGGCCGAGGCGGTGGGGATGTCGGCCTCGTCGACGAAGCGCCCATCCTCCTCGGCGTCGAGGCCGTCGCCCTCGATGCCCGGGTCCCGCCAGTGCACCCCCCGCAGCACGTCCTGGGTGGCCAACAGCAGCCCCTCCTCCAGCCCGGCGGCCACCATCGCGGTCAGGCACCGGCGCAGATGCGAGGCCACCGAGGCGGTGGGGGCGGCGGCGAGCACCCGGGCGAAGTGCAGGCGGCTGAGCTGGCGCAGCTCGACGTCGGCGATCACCGGGGCGACGAAGCGCCGGCAGTAGGCCTCCTGTTCCTCGCGGTGGCGCACCGACCACGCCCTCCCCCGCAGGGGGCGGCGGGTGGGGTCGAGGTAGTGGTGGACGAGGGCGGCGCCGGGCGCGCGGGCCCAGTCGGTGGGCCGGCCCCGGGCCAGCCCCGCCACCAGCTCGGCCGCCTTGGCCAGCGCCTCGTCGCGGGAGCGGGCGGTGGTGTCGCGGCGGTGCCCCTCCTCCACCCACCGCAGCCGCCAGTAGCCGTCGGGGCGGGCCGGCGGGTAGGCCCGCACCCCGCAGTCGAACTCGAGGACCTCAGCAGTCGGTCCTACAAGGCCGGTCGTCGGCGTGAGACTCATCGCAGCGGACGAGTCACCCTGCCGAAGGAGAAGTTCAGATGTTTGGGGGACTCTTGGGGGAAAACCCCCTGCCAGCGAGGGGGAATGCCAAGAAGTTCCTGGTCAGAGCCGGTGTCCCGTCACGAAAGCACCTTCTTGCAAAGCAGGTGCTCTAGCCAACTGAGCTACGTCCCCCTGGCCTGCGGTTCATCCCCAAAGGGCCTCCTACCAGCCCTTTCGCGGAGACTCTTCCTCCTTTGATCGTGTGTGAGTGGGTGTTTGTGTGTCGGGGCGGCTGGGGGTAACTGGGGGAAACCGCTGCCCCGGAAATACGCCGGGAGGGAATCGGCCCGACACCCGAGGTTACCTCTGGTCCCGGCCACCTTGGCTCGGCTTCAGGTACACCC
>Ga0247708_1000110_pt1 | contig 20812 bp, 21 predicted proteins | sample 42W_NmetaG_FD_189040 | JGI IMG/M metagenome (GOLD analysis project Ga0247708, IMG submission 189040) | Soil microbial communities from hillslope of Landscape Evolution Observatory, University of Arizona, Oracle, AZ, United States - 4-2-W_N | ecosystem: Engineered > Artificial ecosystem >...
CAGCCCCGCCAGCGGGACACCGCGGCCGCCGCCGAGGAACGCCGAGGCCAGGCCCGACGGCCGGGCGTACGGGACGGTGCGGGCGGCGTAGGCCATGCCGAGGCGGGAGGCGCACCACAGCGCGCCCAGCAAGGCGGGCGACGGGGCCAGGGACGCCAGCGAGGCCCACCGCAGGAGGAGCACCCCCCCGCCCACGCCCACGCCGAAGGCGCCGGTGGCGGGGTCGGCCATGACCTCCAGGCGGCGGTCCGGGCCGTCGAGGGGGGGCAGCAGGCCGTCGGCCGAGTCGACCAGGCCGTCGAAGTGGAGCATGCCGGTCACGGCCAGGTCGGCGGCGATCACCACGGCCGCGGCCACGGCATTGGTCCAGAACCGGTCGGCGATCCACCACACCCCGCCCAGCCAGAACCCCATGGCCGCGCCGACCACGGGGAACCAGGCCAGAGCGGCCGGCGTCGGCCGGGCCGGGCCGCCCAGGGGCGTGAGGAAGGCCAGGGCCCGAGCGGCCCCACGAGCGGGAAACCGGGCCCTACGCACGCTCAGATCCGCTCCAGCCGGAGGGCCCGGCCGGCGACCACGAGGAGGACGTCGTCGGCCACCGCGGCCACCGCCTGGTTGACGAGGCCGAGGGCGTCGCGGAACAGCCGGCCGGCCGCGGTCGACGGGTGGACGCCCAGCCCCACCTCGTCGCTCACGATCACCAGGTCGCCCCCGTGGTCGGCCAGCACCGCACACAGGGCGTCGGTGTCGACCGAGAAGCCCTCGGCGGCCGCCACCCAGGCGGTGAGGCTGTCGACCACGACCGTCCCGGCCAGGCCGGGCAGCGCACCGAGCAGGTCCTGGGACTCGACGGTGGTCCACGTCGGCGGGCGGCGGGCCCGGTGGGCGGCCACCCGCTCGGGCATCTCGGCGGCCAGCCCGGTGGCCAGGTAGGTGACCGGGCCGGTGCCGGCCAGCCGCTCGGCCAGCGCCGACTTGCCCGACCGGGCGCCCCCGAGGACCAGGGTGATCACGGGCGGACGCCCGCCAGCACCGCCGCGTGCACGGCCCGGGCCAGGCGGGCGCCCCACAGCGAACGGGGGCCGCCGAAGGCGTGGGGCGGCCCACCGTCGGGGCAGGCGATGCAGACGGCGTCGGTGGCCGTGCCGGTGCCGGCCACCCCGGCGTCCCACAGGGCCTGGGCCTTGGCCTCGGTGGCGGTGGCGACCGCGTTGACCAGAGCGGCGTCGGACAGCCGCTCGGGCAGCACGACGACCAGGTTGACCGTGCCCACCAGGCTCACCGGCCCGGCCACGTCGGGCGCGGCGGCCCATGTCGGGTGCCCGAGCCCCACGGTGGCCGCCACCTCGACACCGCCGTCGACCGCGGAGGAGACCGCCCGCACGTCGGCTGCGGTGAGCATGCCCACGCCGCGCCCGGGCAGGCCGAGCGACACGCCGAGCTTGGTCAGGTGGTGGTCGGGGTCCCGCCGTCCGTAGCCGGCCGGCACCTGGGCGTTCACCACCCAGCGGCGCACGCCGATCCCGCCCCCGTGGGGCGCGGAGGCCACCATCCGCATGGGGGCGGTCGCCCGCCAGACCAGCACCGGGTACTGCCGCCCGCCTTCCTGGCGGGACCGCACCTGCATGTCCACGACGTCTCCCGCGTCTCAAGTTGTCCGGCAGGCAGGTCTCCTGGCTCCCGGATCGACGCTCGCCCCGGCCTTCCCGCCCTTGCGAGCCGTGGCCGATTGCGGGGTTCGCTCCCCGGTGACAGTTGCGGGACAGCCCCGGACTCACACCGGGTTCCCTGCGCTACGGCCCGAAGCATACGCTCCCGCCCATGGCCCGGGCCGAGTCGATCGTGCTGGTGAACACCGGCTACGGCAAGGGCAAGTCCTCGGCCGCCTTCGGGGTCATGGGCCGGGGGTGGGCCCGGGGCTGGCGGGTGGGCGTGGTCCAGTTCATCAAGAGCGGCAAGTGGAAGACCGGCGAGCGCAAGCTGGCCGACCACCTCGGGATCGAGTGGCACACCCTGGGCGACGGGTTCACCTGGGAGTCCACCGACCTCGACGAGACGGCGGCCAAGGGCCGCCACGCCTGGGACGTCGCCCGCCAGAAGCTGGCCTCGGGCGACTTCGACCTGCTCATCCTCGACGAGCTGACGTACGCGGTGAAGTACGGCTGGGTCGACGTGGCCGAGGTGGTCGAGGGCGTGCGCAGCCGGGCCCCCCACACCAACGTCGTCATCACCGGGCGGGACGCGCCCGAGGAGCTGGTCGAGGTGGCCGACACCGTCACCGAGATGCGCAAGGTCAAGCACGCCTACGACCAGGGCATCAAGGCCAAGAAGGGCATCGAGTACTGAATCGTCGCCGGCCCGCCCGCCCGGTATTTGCATCCGGGCGATAGAGTTGCCGGCGTGGGGGACGAGCAGGAACTGACCGCGCGCGAGAAGTGGGCCATCCAGTGCATGGACCGCCAGCTCGTCGTGCTCGACGACCTGGCCGGGCGGGCGGCCGACCCCCGGGCGTGGCTCGCCCTCGAGCGCCAGGCGAACAGCTTCGCCCGCCACCTGGGCACCTGGCTGGCGCACGAGCGGATCTTCCCGGCCGCCCGACCCCGCATGGCCCAGCACCAGGCCGACCTGGCCGCCTACGCGGCCCGGGCGCAGCGCGAGGTGGCCGCCGTCGACCCCGACGAGCTCGAGGCGGCCCGGCGCAGCCTGGGCATCCGGCTGGCCGTCATCGGCAAGGGCGGGGCCGGCAAGACCGTCACCTCCTCCACCCTCGCCCGCCTGCTGGCCCGCCAGGGCCGCAAGGTCTTCGCCTGCGACCTCGACGTCAACCCCGGCCTGGCCATCAGCCTCGGCCTGCCGCCCACCGAGGCCGGCCTGCCGGACGAGGCCCTGGAGGAGCACGCCGGCTCGCTCTACGGGTGGCAGCTCAGCGGGGCGTTCACGCCCATCCAGGCGGTCGAGCGGTTCGCCGCGGTCGCCCCCGACGGCGTGCGCTTCCTCGGCATGGGGAAGATCGGCACGATCGACAAGATGGCCGCCAAGAAGTCGGTCGCCGCCCTCGTCCACATGCTGCTGGGCATCGGCGAGCCGGACTGGGACGTGATCGCCGACCTGGAGGCCGGGCCCACCACGCCGTTCGAGCGCTACCACGCCTTCTCGGAGGACGTGGTGGTCGTCGTCGGCCCGGCCTGGCGCTCGGCCATGACCGCCCGCCGGCTGCTGCCCATGGTGGAGGACCGCCGGCTCACCCTCGTCTCCAACCGCTTCCGCGACGAGCCCGACCACCCCGGGCTGGCCGCCACCATCCGCATCCCGTTCGACCCGGACCTGGCCGAAGCCGAGCGCCAGGGCCTGTCCCCCATCGACGCCTGCCCCGACTCCCCGGCCGTCGCCGCCATCAGCCGCCTCGCGGCCCTGTTCACGAACCAGGAGGTACCGGTATGAAGATCGCCGTCTGTGGCAAGGGCGGATCGGGCAAGAGCACGATCTCCGGCGCCCTGGCCCGCCACCTGGCCCGCCAGGGCCACAAGGTGGTGGCCCTGGACTGCGACCCCAACCCCAACCTCGGCATCTCCCTGGGCGTGCCCCGGGAGAGCGTGGAGGACATGAAGCCCATCCTCAACGCCCTCCTCGACGCCGGGCACACCCACAAGGACCCCAAGATCGAGGCCGAGGTGCTGCTCGGCCGCTACGGCATCGACGCCCCCGAGGGCATCCGCCTGGTGGCCACCGGCAAGATCGAGCGGCCGTCCAGCGCCTGCCTGTGCTGCGGCTCGCACAACACCACCCGCCAGTTCTTCGGCGAGCTGCCGGCCGACGACCGGGTCGTCCTGGCCGACCTGGAGGCCGGGCTCAACGACCTCATCTGGGCCAAGCCGGGGCCCGACGACGTGGTGCTGGCCGTCACCGAGGGCAGCGCCAAATCGGTGGAGATCGCCCGCCGGGCCTGCCGGCTGGCCGAGGAGCTGGGCGTGACCCGCATCATCGGCATCGCCAACCGCACGGTCAGCGACGTCGACGCCAAGCGCGTCGCCGAGGAGCTGGGCGTGGAGACCTTCGTCGTCCCCGAGGACCGGGCCGTGGAGGACGCCGACCACCTCGGCGTGGCCGCCATGGACGCCGACCCGTCGTCGCCGGCCATGGTGGCGGTGGGCGAGCTGGCCAAGCTCGTCACCAGGTAGTCGCTAGCCTCCCCGGCGTGGACCGCCGGGTGAGGCTTGCCATGGCCACGGCGGCGGTGCTGGCCGGCGCCGCCGCCGTGCTGTTCGGCCTCCAGGGCCGGGAGACCACCTTCGGCCCCGGTCCGCCGCAGCCGGTCACCGAGGACCCGCAGCTGGCGATCAACGTCAACACCTCCCCGGTGGCCGCCGCCGATCCCCGCCGGCCCGAGGTCCTTGCCGTGGCCGGGCGGGTCGACGCCCCCCGCCTGGCCTGCAAGGTGGCAGTCACCACGTCGGGCGGCGAGGCGTGGCGGAAGGTCGACCTGCCCCTGCCGCCGGGGGCCGAGAACTGCTTCTGGCCGGCGCTGGCCTTCGACGGCGACGGCAACCTGCTCGTCGTCTACACCCCCACCGGCGGCCCCTTCAACCTCCCCACCGGCCTCTGGCTCCAGCGGTTCACCCCAGACCTGGCTGCCGACGGCCCGGCGCTGCAGGTGGCCGGGCCGCTCACCTTCCAGCCCCGGCTGGCGGTCGACGGGCGGCGGGTCTTCGTCTCGTGGATCCAGGCCCGGGCCGACCGCGACACCAAGTTCCTGGGGTTCACCGCCCCGCCCAACCCGATCGTCCTGGCCCGCTCGGACGACGGCGGCCGCACGTTCTCGCCGCCGGTCACCGTGAGCGAGCCCGACCGCCTGGCCGTCCAGCCCACGCTGATGGTGTGGCCGGGCGGCGAGGTGGTGGTGGGCGCCCTCGACCTGCACGACGACCGGACCACCTACGAGTCGGCCCACCTGGGCACGCCCGGGCCGGCGCCCACCGAGCGGTGGCGGCTGGTGAGCTGGACGTCGACCGGTGGCGGGGCCCGGTTCGGCCCGGCCCGGACCGTGGCCGAGGGCGTCGTGCCGTCCCAGCGGGTCCTGGTCGACCTGGCGCCGGCGCCGGCCTTCGCCCTCGACGCCGCCCGCCGGCGGATGTACGCGGCGTGGGAGACGGCCCTCGACGTGATGGTGTCCAGGTCCGACGACGGAGGCGCCACCTGGTCACCCCCCCGGCGCATCGGCCCGGCGGCCGGGGGCCAGTTCCTGCCCGGGATCGGCATCGCCCCCGACGGGCGGCTCGACGTGGCGTTCTACGACCGCAGCGGCGATCCCGACGACGTGCTGGCCGAGGTCGTGCTGGCCTCGTCGCACGACGGCGGGCGCTCCTTCGCCACCGGCGCCGTTTCCGACCAGCGCTTCGACTCCATGGTGGGCTCGTTCAACGGCGACAACGTGATGCTGGGCAGCCACCTGGCCGTGGTGTCGACGGCGGGCGGGGCCACCGTGGTGTGGCCTGACACCACCCGGGGCAACCGGGTGAACAACATCGTCGACCTGGTCTCGGCGACAGTCGCCATCGAGGCGGGCGCGGGCGCCCGGGCGCCCGTCGTCGTGCTGGGCGGGCTGCTGGCGGCCGGGGGCCTGGTGCTTACTGCCCGGTCTTGGCCCGGTAGAGGAGCTGGTCGAGGTCGACGGCGCGGACCCCGCCCAGCAGCTTCGCCACGACCACCCCTTCCGGGCTGACGAGGAAGGACTCGGGCACGCCGGCCACGCCGTAGTCGAGGGCGATGCGGCTCTTGTTGTCGACCACCATCGGCCAGGCGCCGCCCTCCTTGTCGCGGAACTCCTTCACCGCCTGGGCGTTGTCGCTGTAGATCACGCCCATCACCGCGGCGTCGCCCGGGCTCTGGTGGGCCTCGGAGAACCGGATGAGCTCGGGGTGCTCGTTGCGGCACGGCACGCACCAGGTGGCGAAGAAGTTGACCACCACCCACTTGCCCTTGAGGGCGGCCAGCGAGGCCGGGGTGCCGTCGACCGTGGTGCCCTCGATGGGGGGCGCCGGCTTGCCGACCAGGGGCGACCTCACCGCCCGGGTGGCGGCCGGCTCCCCGTTGGCCAGGGCCAGGACCAGCAGGGCGACGGGGACGGCGACCGCCACCGCGATCCACAGCACGTTGCGGGTCTTGCGCAGCCCGGCGACGACCGGCGGGGGCGACTGCTCGGCGTCGGTGGCCTCGGGGCTGGTGGTATCGGTCATACGGGCGGCCATCCGTGTTCGGCGAACCAGCGCTGCAGGGGCTGGAAGTAACCCTGCCAGCGCCCGGTCACGAACAGCAAGCCGACGGCGACGAGCAGGGCGCCGCCGCCGACCTCGATGCGCCGGCCGTTGCGCCGCAGCCAGCCCAGCGACCGCTGGGCCCGGTTGAAGCCCAGGGCCAGGGCGATGAACGGCACGCCGAGGCCGGCCGAGTAGAGCATGAGCAGGACCGCGCCCCAGACGGCGGTGCCGCTGACCGCGGCGGTGGCGTAGATCGTGGCCAGGACCGGGCCGAGGCAGGGGGCCCAGCCGGCGGCGAAGGCCATGCCCATGGGGAAGGCCCAGGCCGTCCCCCGCGGAACCCGGGACAGGTCCATGCGCTTCTCCCGCATCAGGAACGGGATGCGCAGGACGCCCATGGTCGACAGGCCCAGCACGATGATCGGCAGCCCGAACCACCGCACGACCGGCCCCCCGTTGGCCAGGAAGACCGACCCGAGCAGCTGGGCGACCACGCCCAGGGCGGTGAACACCAGGGTGAAGCCGGCCACGAACAGGAGGGCGGCCCGCAGGGTGACCATGCGGGCCTGGCGGTCGCCCAGCTCGGACACCGGGAGGGCGGAGACGTACGACAGGTAGCCCGGCAGCAGGGGCAGGCAGCACGGGGAGCTGAACGAGATCAGGCCGGCCACCACTGCGAACAGGGGCAGTGCGAAGCCGGCGTCCACGACCCTCCACGGTACCTCTGACCGCGTCCGATGGCGGCTCTCCGCCGACCTACCGTATGCCGTGCCTCGCCTCGGCCCCCGGCTCGTGATCGCCGGCACGTCGTCGGGCGCGGGGAAGACCACCGTGGCCACCGGGCTGATAGCCGCCCTGGTCGCCCGGGGCCTGGCCGTGGGCGCGGCCAAGGTGGGGCCGGACTTCATCGACCCCGGCTACCACGGGCTGGCCACCGGCCGGCCGAGCCGCAACCTCGACGCCTGGATGTGCGGGGTTGACGCCGTCCCCCCCCTGGCCGGCCGGGCCGCGGCCGGGGCCGACGTGCTGGTGGTCGAGGGCGTGATGGGCCTGTTCGACGGCTCGGGCGACCCGTCTGGGCCGGCGGCCAGCACCGCCCACGTGGCCCGGCTCCTGGACGCCCCGGTCGTGCTGGTGGTCGACGCCTCGTCGGTGGGCGGATCGGTGGCGGCCACCGTCCACGGGTTCGCCACCTTCGACCCCTCGACCCGGGTGGCCGGCGTCGTCCTCAACCGGGTGGGCAGCGACAGCCACGAGGCGCTGCTCCGCGACGCCCTGGCACCGCTCGGTATCCCGGTCCTCGGGGCCCTGCGGCGGGACCCCGCGTACTCGTGGCGTGACCGCCACCTCGGCCTGGTCCCGGTCGCCGAGCAGCGCGACGCCGTGCGCCGGTCGGTGGCGACCCTGGCCGGGGCCGTGGCCCGCGACGTCGACCTGGACGCGGCCATGGCCCTGGCCCGCTCGGCGCCCTCCGTCGCCGTCGAGGAACCGCCCGCGGCCCGGCGGCAAGGGCCGGCGGTCGTCGCCGTGGCCGGGGGGCCGGCGTTCAGCTTCACCTACCCCGACAACCTCGAGCTGCTGGCCCAGGCCGGGGCCGACCTCGTGAGCTTCGACCCTCTCGCCGACGAGCGGCTGCCCGAGGAGGCCACCGGCCTCTACGCCGGCGGCGGGTTCCCGGAGGTCTACGCCGAGGCCCTCGCCGCCAACCGGCCGCTGCTCGCCGACGTGCGGGCGCGAGTGGGCGCCGGGCTGGTCACCTGGGCCGAGTGCGGGGGCCTGCTCTGGCTGGCCCGGTCACTCGACGGGCACCCCCTGGCCGGCGCCCTGCCCGCCGACGGCCGCATGACCGACCGGCTCACCCTGGGCTACCGCCGGGCCCGCACCCGGTTCGCCTCCCCGCTGGGGCCGGCCGGCACGGAGCTGCGGGGCCACGAGTTCCACTACTCCACGCTCGATCCTCAGGGCGACGCCCTCGACTGGTCGGGCCGGACCGCCCAGGGCAGGGCCGGCTACGCGGGCCCCACGCTGCTGGCGTCCTACCTGCACGTTCACATGGGCGCGGACCCGACGCCGGCCGAGCGCCTGGTCGCGGCGTGCGCGCCGGGCTGACCACCCGAGCGGGAGACCGGGGTGATGCGGCCCTGGTCGTCGATCGAGACGAGCTCGAGCCACCCGCCGGCCGCCAGCCGCTTGCGCCGCCGGCCGAACTCGGCGTCGGCCTCGGCCGCGGTGGTGAACACCGACACCGTGGTGCGCAGGTGGCCGCTGCGCCGCTTGCCGGTCAGAAGGAGGTAGCGGGTGTCCATGCCTCAGAGAGCCCGCTCGCCGGCCCGCTGATACGGCTCTGCCTAGGCGAGGAACCAGTCGGTCTCGATGACCGTGTCGCCGGCGACGCAGCGGAGGCTGACCGGCCCCGCGGTGACAGCCGTGACGCTGAACCGGCCCATCTCGTCGGCGGCCGCCGCGGTCACGCCACCCCCGTGACGGACCTCCACCTGACCGGCGACGGGGGGGACGAGCTGGCCGAGGAGGCGGCGACCGGTCCCGGTGTCGAGCACCTCGAGCTCCACCGCGAGCGTCGGGGCCTCGAAGGTCAGGAAGGTGGGCGCGTCGCCGCTCCGGGTCCCGGCCAGCTGCCCGGCCGCCGACAGCTCGCCGGTGAGCTGGGCCAGCTCGGCATCCATGGTTCGCCATGCGATCGCGGCCCGGGCCGCGGCGACGGCGTCGTCGGGCACGGGGTCGTGCGATGCGGCCAGGGCCCGCAGGTCGGCCAGGATGGCGTCGGCGGCGGCGTCTCCGCCGATATCCCCTGCAGCGTCCGTCACCTCACCCATCGCGCGACCACCTCACCGCTGAGAGCACCGTCGGCCACGTCAGATACCCAACTCCCGGCGAAGATGCTTCAGGCACCGACCTCGGGTCGGCCCGATGCTCCCGATCGGCATGTCGAGGGCCCGGCTGACCTCCTCGTACGACGGCTCGGGATCGGCCATGAGGACCCGGAGCAGGCGCTGGCACCGGGCCGGGAGGCGGGCGAGGGCGGCGTAGAGCTCCCGGTGCCGCTCGTCGGCGAGCAGCCGGGCGTCGAGGGGCGGCAGCAGCGCGTCGACCCCCTCGACGAGGTCGTCGTCGCCCGCAGGGATGGCGCGACCGGCGCGCCGGAGCACCCGGAGGCTCTCGTGCCGGGCCGTGGTCGCCAGCCATGCGCCGACCTTGCCCGGGTCCCGGATCGACTCCATGTTGGTGACGAGGCGCAGGAAGGTCACTTGGAAGACATCCTCGGCATCGGCCGAGCCGAGCCGGTGGCTCCGGGCCACGGCCCAGACCCTGCTCCCGTATCTGGCCACGATGCTGTCCCAGGCCGACTGGTCGCCTTTGCGGGCTCCCTCGAGAAGATCCTCGTCGCCCGGCGGTGCGGCCGGTCCCATTGGCGTCGGAGTCTACGGAACCTCCCTACGCCCTGCCGAAGCAGATGAAGCCGGCGGCGGCGGCGATGGCGCCAGGGTCACCGGACCCGATGGTCCTGGCCTGGGCCCGGCACAGCGCCTCGGCCGGCGTGTCGCCCGCCCGGAGGCGCCGGTGCACGTCGAGCATCAGGCCGGTCGTCTGCTCGTCGGGGACGGCGACCACGCTGGCGACGAGCGTGCGGGTGCCGAGGCCCAGCAAGGCGGCGGCCAGCCCCATGAGCTCGTCGCCCGCTTGGACCCGCGACAGGCCCGACTCGCAGGCCGACAGGATCAAGGTCCGCGGGGCCCGCCGTAGGCGCTCGAGGTCGTACACCGTCAGCGGGCCGTCGGCCATGAGGAGACAGGAGAACAGGGGGTTGTCGGCCCGGAAGCGGCCGTGGGCGGCGACGTGGGCCAGCGCGGCGCCGTCGAGTGCGCCCAGCACCGCATCGACGTTGGCCCGGTGGCCGGCGAGGCGGGTGGCCCCCCGGTAGGTGCGGGCCAGGCGAGCCACCTCCCGCGCGCCGTGCGGGAGGTCGGGACCGGCGACGAGCACCACGTCGTCCCCCCCGGCGGCGGGGCCGGGGGCGGCCGGCTGCCACAGGGTGGCCGACGGGGTGACGGTGACCGCCCGGCCCAGGCAGGAGGGGAGCAGGGACCAGGGCGTGGCGTGCAGCGGACCGGTCGGCGACAGCACCAGCGGGCGGTCCTCGAGCCGGTCGGCGATCGGCTCGAGGAGCAGGCGGTCCAGGCGCTCGGCCGCGAAGCCCACCGCCCGGGCGGCGACGCCGAGCGACTGCTCGCTCCCGTAGTTGCGGGCGAGGCGGCGCAGCGCGAACTGCATCGCCTCGAGCTCGCCGGCGACCTCTCGGGCCGGGCCCAGCTCACACAGGGTCATGCCGTCGCCGGTGAGGACCACCGCGTGGAGCCGGGCGTCGACCTCCACCATCTCCACGAGCGCCTTGCCGCCCAGGACCTGGCCCATGGCCTCGACCGACAGGGCCGGCGCGCCGCCGGGGGCACCCTCGCCGGACGCCCGCTGGGACCGGCGGCGGACCGCGTCCTCGAGCCGGGCCTGCCGTTGGAGCAGCACCGCCGTGTCGCCGCCGGCCAGGGCCGCCTTGTCGCGCTCGCCGACCACCCGGCGCAGCTCGGCCAGGTCGGCGGCCAGCACGGGGTCCGCAGGGGGCCGCACGGGCGCCGAGCGGAGGGCGCCGGCCCGCCAGCGCTCGGCCCACTCCAGCACCCCGGCCGGGTCGCCCGCCTCCAGCGCCAGCCGCAGGCCGGCGTCGGCCAGCTCGGCGCCGTGGGCCGACAGGTGGGCCCGAAGCTCGGTCGCCCCCAGCGCGGCACGGTGCTCGTCGAGCACGTCCATGCCGCACCGGAGGGCGGCCAGCGCCTGGCGCCGCTGCCCCCGGGCCACGTGCAGCAGGGCCTTGGCGTGCCAGGCCCGCGACCGCAGCTCGACCGGGCCGCGGTTGCGGGCCCGGCCGGCCCGGGACAGCTCGCCGCTCGCCAGGTCGACCCGGCCGAGTGCCAGGGCGACGCGGGCCGCGAGGATCCGGGCGTCCAGGGCGGGGACCGTCCACCCGGTCCGGGCCAGGGCGTCGGCCGTGCGCAGGGCAGCCCGCAGCGTGGCCGGCGACCGCCCTTCGTCCGCCCAGGCCGCCCGGAGGGCGGCGTGCTGGGCCAGGGCGTCCCAGCCCCGGCGCCCGTGGCGGGCGAAGGTCCGGCGGGCCATGGCCGCGGCCGCCTTGGCCGTGGCCAGGTCGCCCTGGAGGAGGGCGGCCTGGGAGAGCATCAACCGGGCCTCCGCCAGCCGCATCGCCATGCGCTGCCCGGCGAGCTCGCCGATGGCCTGCTCGGCCGTCCGGCGGGCGTCGGCGACCAGCCGGACAGAGAGGTACAGCTCGCCCCGATCGAGGAGCAGCTCGGCCCGGGTCACCCCCGCGTCGCTGTAGCGCTCCTCGGCCCGCTCGTACCACTCGAGGGCGGCGGGCACGTCGCCCTTGACTGCGAACAGGTAGCCGAGGTTGTGGCGGACCAGCCCCACGCCGAGATCGAGCCCGAGGTCCTCGAAGAGCCCCTCGGCCCGCCGGAGGTCGGCCTCGGCGGCGGCGAACGCCCGCCGGTAGGTGTGAAGGACGCCCCGGTTGCCGAGGACCCGGGCCTCCCAGAGGCGGTCGCCGGCCCGGCGAAGCACGGGGAGCGCCCGGCGGTAGCCGGCCAGGGCCTCGTCGAACCGGCCCAGCTGCTGGAGGACGAGCGACCGCTGCATCTGCAGGCGAGCGAGCTGCGGGCCCTTGAGCACCTCCGCCGCCCGGTCCGCCTCGCGCAGTGCGTCGGCCATCCGCCCGCAGTGGGCCAGGACCAGCGAGAGGCTCATGCGGGCCTCGGCTGCGCACACCTCCTCACCGGCCCGCGCGGCCACCCGGACCGCGGCGCGGAGATGGGCCGCGGCGCCGTCAAGGTCGTTGCGCTCCTTGGCGGCCAGGCCGAGGGCCCGCTCGGCCATCGACTCGGCCCCGCCGTCCCGCACCCGCCGCGCTTCGGTCAGCGCCTCCCCGGCCACGGCCCGGGCGTCCTCCGGCTTCATCTGGACCAGCCGGATGGCCTCCGCGGCGCGGCGCCGGAGATCGGCCGAGGGCGACCCTGCGCTCACCTCAACCCTCCCGTCCGCCGGCCGGGGCGGTGGCGAACCTTGACGAGCCCCTTGTCATTCCCGTGGTGACGAACCAAGGTAGGCACCCCACGGCCGGTTTGTATCAGTCCCGCGCCCCGGAGGCTCATGGTGGCAACGGGCCGCAGGAAAGGACGGGAACGGTGAACAGCGAGGAGACGGTTGACGGGTTCGTCGCGTCGCGCCACGGGACCTACCAGCGTCCCCGGCAGCTGCTGGTGTCGGCCAAGCACGCGGAGCGGGTGGAACAGCAGCTCCGGCGCGACGTCGGCGGCTGGGCCCGCTACGACGACAGCGACGACGTCGGCCTGGTGTGCTTCGAGTGGGACGACGACGAACTGGACGTCCGCGAGGTCGGCACCCGACTGAAGGACTCGTCGGCCCGGGAGTGGGAGGGCTGGAGGCCCCTGATCAGCGCCAACCACCTCGTCGCCACCGACCTCGACGTCGTCACCGGCCAGCCCGTCGACATCGGGGGACCGGCCACCAAGGTGAAGCCGGCCGACGGCACCCTGCCCCGCCGGGTCATGACCAGGGTGGGCGAGGGCGTCACCGTCGGCGTCATCGACACGGGCATCGCGCCGCATCCCTGGATGGAGGACGCGGTGGTCGCCACCGCGGACGACATCGAAACCCCCCATGTCGACGTCAACCCTCGCAACGGGGAGCTCGACGACCAGGCCGGGCACGGCACGTTCATCGCCGGGCTGGTGCTGCGCCAGGCACCCGGCGCCACCATCCGCGCCGCCCGCGTCCTGAACAGCCGCGGCCGGGCCGACGCCCGGGAGGTGGCGAAGGCGGTGGCCCGCCTGGCCAGGGCCGGGGTGGACATCATCAACCTGTCGGCGGGCAGCTACACGCCCACCAACGTCCCGCCCATGGCCATGCAGCTGGCGCTCGCCGGCATGAAGCCCACCTCGGTCCTGGTGGCCGCGGCCGGCAACCACGACCCGCTCAACGACCAGCACAAGGCATCGGCGCCCACCCGGCCCATGTGGCCCGCCGCCCTCGAGACGGTGATCGCCGTGGGAGCGCTGGACCGGACCGGGCAGCGGCGGGCCCCGTGGAGCAACTACGGGCCCTGGGTCGACGTGTTCACCCGGGGCGAGGACCTGATGAGCACGTTCCTGACCTTCCACGGCGGCAGCCAGCAGTTCGACGGCTGGGCCACGTGGAGCGGCACCTCGTTCGCCGCGCCCATGGTGGCCGGCGCCATCGCGGCCCGGATGACGACCGACGGCGTCAGCGCAGCCCATGCCGCCCAGATGGTCCTGGCCGAGGTGAAGGGGAACCGGTTCTACGACTACGACGTCGCACCCGACCAGGAGGACCTGCCGACCCTCGGCCTGCCGCCGCTCATCTGAGGACCGTCAGCCGAGCAGCCTGACGAGCTGGTCGATGACGGTGCGAAGCTTCGGCGGGAGCACGCCCTCGTCGGCCGTCACCGTCACACCCTGGTAGGTGACGTCGTACTGGTAGGCGTCGCGGGCCTGGCGGTCCAGGTAGTTGCGCTGGAGTGTGGCCATCTCCGCCCGCTCGAGAGCGGTGCGGAGGCTGGCCAGGTCGGTGGATGACAGCGTCTTGGTGGACGGGTTCGGCGAGCGGTCGCTGAGCACGGTGGCCACCCCGGAGGCGTCCACCGACACCTGGTCGGTCGACCCGGCGATGCCGCCGGAGCGCACGAGCACCACCAGCGGGCCCGGGCGGGGAACGCCGGCGGAGCCGGGCTCATCCGCGGCGTCGTCGCCGACGCCGTCGCCACATGCCGCCAGCAGGGCGAGGAGGACGGTAGCCAGGCGCAGTGTCACGGCGGACGGAGGCTACCGCCGGCCGCTACATTCGCCCCCAGCGGCGACCGTGGGGGCGCCCGGGAAGGCGGAGGCGGCATGGCGAGGATCGGAGCGGTCAAGCTCGACGTCAAGGTCAAGGGCGAGAAGGCGACGGTGGATGTCACCTACGACATCCTCTTCAGCCAGACCGACCTGAAGAAGAAGCAGGCCTACGAGGAGGAGTGCCGGCTCATCGGCGACGACACCCACGCCGGCGACCCCCCGGCGGCGGGCGGCGACGACACCCTGGAGTTCCTCACCCCGCTGTTCAACAAGCCGGTGAAGCCCGGCAGGACCGACACGGTGTCGAGGCGCATCAAGAAGACGTTCCGGGCCCTCGACCTCAACGAGGACACCGGCTCCATCCCCAACCCCGACGAGGTCCGGGCCCTGGTCACCCTGCGGCCGGCCCCGCCCGCCACCGGCAAGCCGGTGCAGCGCCAGAGCCCCACGGTGAAGCTGCGGATGGGCTGAGTGGTGCGCCCGCCCCCCTCGCCGGCCGACGTGGCGGGGACGGGTGGGCTTCCGTCCCCGCCATCCGCCGTTCGGGCCGGCGTGGGGGGCGCCCGCCATTGCTGAGAGCCGGGAGGAGGCGTCCCTGATACATGACCGCGCCGGTCGCGGCCCGGTAGAGTCCGGAGGTCTGTCGGGTCGACGAGCCGGTGCGAGTCCGGTGCGGCCACGGCCACTGTGACCGAGAGGGAGCCAGAGGTCGACCCGCCGGGAGGAGCGTCCACGGATCCGAGGGCAGTGACAGCGTGCTGATCGGCGTGGGCGTGGGCCCCGGGGATCCCGAGCTGATGACCCTGCGCGCCGTCCGGGCCGTCCGGGAGGCCGACCGGGTGATCGCCCCGTCCTCCGCGGTCGACGCCGTGGGCCGGGCCGAGTCCATCGTCCGCCAGGCCTGCCCCGGCGTCCGGGTGGAGCGGGCGGTCTTCGCCATGGGCGACGCCGAGCGCTCCGTCGACGAGGTGGCGGCCACGATCGTCGCCGGCCTCGACGCCGGCCAGCGCGTGGCGTTCGTCACCCTGGGCGACCCCAACGTCTACAGCACGTTCTCCACCGTGGCCGCCCGGGTGCGGGCGCTCCGGCCCGACGCCGAGATCGAGACGGTGGCCGGCATCATGGCCTTCCAGGAACTGGCCGCCCGCTCGGGCACGGTCGTCCTCCAGCACACCGAGCGCCTGGCCCTGGTGACCGCCCTCGACGGCCCCGAGGTGCTCGACACCGCCCTGGCCGATCCCACCCAGGCGGTCGTCGTCTACAAGGGCGGCCGGCATCTCCCGGCCATGGCCAAGGCGCTGGCCGCCGCCGGACGGCTCGACGGGGCGGTCGTGGGCGAGCTGCTGGGCCTGCCCGGCGAGCGGGTCGTACCGGTGGACGAGGCGGGCGACGGCCCCGCCGCCTACCTGGCCACGCTGATCGTCCCGCCGGTGGGCCGGTCGTGATCTCCTTCGTGGGCGCCGGACCGGGGGCGCCCGACCTCATCACCCTGCGGGGCCGCGACCGCCTGGCCGCGGCCGACGTGGTGGTGTGGGCGTCGTCGCTGGTGCCCGCGGCTGTGCTGACCCACGCCCGGCCGGGCGCCGAGGTCCACGACTCGGCCTCGATGACGCTGGAGGACGTGCTCGGCGTGTACGCCGCGGCCGGGCCGGACGCCGCCGTCGTGCGGCTGCACTCGGGCGACCCGTCGATCTACGGGGCCATCGGCGAGCAGATCGACTGGTGCGTGGCCAACGAGCGGGACTTCGAGATCGTGCCGGGGGTCACCTCGCTGGCCGCGGCCGCCGCCGCCCTGGGCCGGGAGCTCACCGTGCCGGGCGTGGCCCAGAGCGTCGTGCTGACCCGCCTCGCCGGGCGCACGGCGGCGTCGATGCCCGCCGGGGAGTCGGTGGCCGCCTTCGCCGCCCACGGGGCCACCATGGCCGTGTTCCTGTCGGCCGCCCGGCCGGTCGAGCTGGCGGCCGAGCTGCTGGCCCCGGGGAGCCGGTACACGGCCGACACGCCGGCGGCCGTCGTCGTGCGGGCGTCGTGGCCCGACGAGCGGGTCGTGGCCACCACCGTCGGCCGGCTGGCCGAGGACCTGGCCGCCCTCGGCGCCAAGACCACCGTGCTCGTGCTGGTCGGGCCGGCCCTGGCCGGGGCGGGCGACCGCCGCAGCCACCTCTACTCCCCCGGCTTCGCCCACATGTTCCGCCGCCGGTCGGCGCCCGGCACCACCGCGGGACGGCCGGCATGAGCCTGCGGACGGGGTGGACCACCGGGACCTGCGCCAGCGCGGCGGCCAAGGCGGCCGCCGTCGGCCTGGTCACCGGCACCGCGCCGGCCGAGGTCGAGGTCGGGCTGCCCGGCGGCCGGCGGGTGCGGTTCCCGGTCGAGGCCGAGTCGCCGACCCGCTGCGTGGTGGTGAAGGACGCGGGCGACGACCCCGACTGCACCGACGGCGCCCGCATGACCGCCGAGGTGGCCGAGGCGGCGGCGCCCGCACTGCTCGCCGGCCCCGGGATCGGCACGGTCACCAAGCCGGGCCTGGGCCTCCCGGTCGGGACGCCGGCCATCAACCCCGTCCCCCGCCGCATGATCGCCGCCGCCCTCGCCGAGGTCACCGCCGCGCCCCTGGCCGTCACCTTCTCCGTCCCGGGCGGCGAGGCCATGGCGGCCAAGACGTCGAACGCCCGCCTCGGCATCGTCGGCGGCATCTCCATCCTCGGCACCACCGGCATCGTCCGGCCGTTCTCGACCGCCGCCTACCGGGCGTCGGTCACCCAGCAGATCGACGTGGCCGCGGCCCAGGGCGAGTCGGTCGTGGTCCTGGCCACCGGCAGCCGCTCGGAGCGGGCGGCCATGCGGCTGCGCCCCGACCTCCCCGACGTCTGCTTCGTGGAGGTGGGCGACTTCACCGGCACGGCCCTACGGCGGGCGGCGGCCGACGGCATCCGGCGGGCCGTGCTCGTGGCCATGGCCGGCAAGATCACCAAGCTGGCCGCCGGCGTGATGATGACCCACTTCCACCGGTCCCAGGTCGACGGGGAGCTGCTGGCCGCCGCGGCCCGGGCGGCCGGGTCGCCCCCCGAGGTGGTGGCTGCCGCCACCGAGACGGCCACCGCCCGCCACTTCTTCGAGACGTGCATGGCCCACGGCGACGTCGCCCCCCTCGAGCGGGTGTGCGCCCTGGCCCGGGCCGCCTGCGAGGCCCACACCGCCGGGAGGGTCGACACCGAGGTGGTCATGGTGGATTTCGAGGGCGAGCTGGTGGTGGCCCGTGCCTGAGCTGCCGATCGTGGTCGTGGGCATGCCGTGCGACCCCGTGCCGCCGGCCGACCTCTACGTCGGTGGGCGCCGCCACCTGGACGGCATCCCCGGCCGCCACCTGGCCATCGGGGGCGACCTCGGGCCCGTGCTCGACGCCGTCGCCGCCGAGTCGGGCCGGGTCTGCGTGCTGGCCTCCGGCGACCCCGGGTTCTTCGGCATCGTCCGGGCCCTGGCCGAGCGGTTCGGGCCCGAGGCGCTCGACGTCCGGCCGGCGCCGTCGGCGGTGTCCTTGGCCTTCGCCCGCCTCGGCCTGCCATGGGACGACGCCGTGGTCGTCTCGGCCCACGGCCGGCCGCTGCGGGCCGCGGCCCGGGTCGCCGCCGCAGCCGCCAAGGCGGCCGTCCTCACGTCGCCCGACTCGCCGCCCGAGGCCCTGGGCAAGGAGCTGGCCGTGCTCGGGGCCCGCCACCGCCGGGCCGCCGTGTGCTCGCGGCTGGGCACCGCGGCGGAGGAGGTGCACCAGGTCGACCTGGGCGGGCTGGCCGCCGGCACGTGGGATCCGCTGTCGGTGGTGGTCCTGCTCGACGGGGAGGTGGCCGAGCGGCCGTCGCTGGCCTGGGGCCTGCCCGAGGCCGCCTTCGACCACCGGGAGGGGATGATCACCAAGGCCGAGGTCCGGGCCGTCGCCCTGGGCAAGCTGGCCCTCCCACCGGCGGGCGTGCTGTGGGACGTGGGGGCGGGCAGCGGCAGCGTCGCCGTCGAGTGCGCCCGGCTGCGGCCCGGGCTGCGGGTGATCGCCGTGGACCGCGACGTCGAGCGCATCGCGGCCAACGCGGCGGCCCACGGCGTGGAGGTCGACGTGGTGGAGGGCGACGCCCCCGCCGTGCTCGCCGGCCTGCCCGACCCCGACCGGGCCTTCGTGGGCGGTGGGGGGCTCGACGTGCTCGACGCGGTGCTGGCCCGGCTGGCGCCGGGCGGGCGGGTGGTCGCCACCTTCGCCGCCCTCGACCGGGCGGCCGGGGCGGGCCAGCGGCTGGGCCACCTGGTGCAGGTCGGCGTCTCCCGGGCCGCGACCCTGCCCGACGGCGGGATCCGCCTGGCCGCCGAGAACCCGGTGTTCGTGGCGTGGGGGCCGGAGGAGTGAGGGTCGTCAGCGTGTCGGTGACTGCGGCCGGGGCCGCGCTGGCCGACCGGCTCCCGTACGAGCACGTGGGCGGCGGGGCCGGCGACACCGTGCGGGCGCGCTGGGCCGAGGTCGACGGGTTCGTCCTGTTCCTGGCCGTCGGCGCCGCGGTGCGCATCATCGGCCCCCTGCTGGCGGACAAGTCCACCGACCCGGCGGTGGTCTGCGTGGACGAGAGCGGCCGGTTCGCCGTCGCCCTGTGCGGGGGCCACGCCGCAGGGGCCAACGCCCTGGCCCGGACCGTCGCCGAGGCCCTGGGGGCCACACCCGTGGTGACCACGGCCACCGACGCCGCCGGCGTGCCCGCCCTCGACCAGCTCTCCGGGCTCACGGCGGCGGGCGACGTGGCCGGGGTCACCAGGGCCATGCTCGACGGCCGGCCGCCCCGGATAGAGCACGAGCTGCCGTGGCCGGTGCCGCTGGTCGCCGGCGGCGGTCCGGAGCGGGTCGTGGTGACCGACCGGGCGATGGAGCCGGCGGCGGGTCTCGTCGCCCTGCACCCGCCGTCGCTGGTCGTGGGCGTGGGTGCGTCGTCGAACGCCCCGGCGGATGCGGCCGCCACCCTGCTCGACGCCGCCCTGGCCGGCCTCGCCCGGGCGTCGGTGGCCGAGGTGGCCACCATCGACAGGCGGGCCGGCGACCCGGTGGTCACCTCGCTGGGGTTGCCGGTGCGGGCCTTCGCCGCCGAGGCGCTGGCCACGGTCGACGTGCCCACGCCCAGCGAGGCCGTGCGCGCCGCCGTGGGCACGCCCAGCGTGGCCGAAGCCGCCGCCCTCCTCGCCGCCGGCCCCGGCGCCGAGCTGGTGGTGGCGAAGGTGGCGGGCAAGGAGGCCACCGTGGCCGTCGCCCGCCGGCGCGGGCCTCGGGGCCACCTGGCCGTGGTGGGGCTCGGGCCCGGCGGGGCGGCCCACCGCACACCGGCGGCGGAGGCCGCCGTCCGGCGGGCCGAGGTGGTGATCGGCTACGGGCCCTACGTCGACGCCTGCGCCGATCTGCTCACCGCCGCCCAGGAGGTCGTGCGCAGCCCGATCGGGGAGGAGACGGTGCGGGCCAAGCAGGCGGTGGCCGAGGCCGCGGCCGGGCGGCGGGTGGCCCTGGTGTGCTCGGGCGACGCCGGCGTCTACGCCATGGCCTCCCTGGCCCTGGAGGTGGCCGAGGGGGTGGACGTGGAGGTTCTGCCGGGTGTCACCGCCGCCCTGGCCGCCGCCGCCCTGCTCGGGGCGCCCCTCGGCCACGACCACGCCCTGATCAGCCTGTCCGACCTGCTCACGCCCTGGGCCGCCATCGAGGCCCGCCTGCGGGCCGCGGCGGTGGCCGACCTCGCCGTCGCCCTCTACAACCCCCGCAGCCGGGGCCGGACCTGGCAGTTCGACGCCGCCCTCGACATCCTCCGGGAGCACCGGTCGCCCACCACGCCGGTCGGCGTGGTCACCGACGCCATGCGCCCCGGCCAGTCGGTGATCCTCACCACGCTGGGCGACGTCGACCCGGAGACGGTCGGGATGACGACGTGCGTGATCGTGGGATCGTCCACCACCAGGGTCGTCGCCGGCCGCATGGTCACGCCCCGGGGGTACCGGCCGTGAGCGCGGCCGTCACCATCGACCTCCGCTGCACCGGCTGCGGCGCCTGCATCGTCACCTGCCCGGAGCGGGCCCTGGCCCGGGCCCCCAAGCGCCCCCTCGTCATCACCGAACGCTGCACCACCTGCATGGCCTGCATCGAGGTGTGCCCAGTAGACGCTGTTTCTTTGGCGGCGGGCACCCGGGTCCTTCGGACCACGCCCGCCGCTGCCGGTGGGGGCCCCAGCCCCACCGGCCTGGACCCCGGCGCACCGACTGCCGCTGTCGCGGCGGGCACCCGGGTCCTTCGGACCACGCCCGCCGCTGCCGGTGGGGGCCCCAGCCCCACCGGCCCGCACCCCGCCGCTGCGACTGCCGCTGTGGCGGCGGGCACCCGGGTCCTTCGGACCACGCCCGCCGCTGCCGGTGGGGGCCCCAGCCCCACCGGCCCGCACCCCGGCGCACCGACTGCCCCTGTCGCGGCGGGCACCCGGGTCCTTCGGACCACGCCCGCCGCTGCCGGTGGGGGCCCCAGCCCCACCGGCCTGGACCCCGGCGCACCGACTGCCGCTGTCGCGGCGGGCACCCGGGTCCTTCGGACCACGC
>Ga0247708_1000111_pt1 | contig 20783 bp, 18 predicted proteins | sample 42W_NmetaG_FD_189040 | JGI IMG/M metagenome (GOLD analysis project Ga0247708, IMG submission 189040) | Soil microbial communities from hillslope of Landscape Evolution Observatory, University of Arizona, Oracle, AZ, United States - 4-2-W_N | ecosystem: Engineered > Artificial ecosystem >...
CCCGTGGCGTGGGTGAGCTGACCGGTGTCGGAGCGACGGTCGGGGTGGGGCTGGGCCCTGGGATCAGCAGGCCGCCCAGCAGGTTCGGCGCGAGCAGCACCAATGCGGCGAGCAGTGCTATCACGGCGGCGATGCCGAACCAGCGCGTCAGCCGGCTGAGCAGCCGGTCCGTGTCGCCCATGCCCAGCCGCGTGCGTATCGTGGGGTAGGCCGCGTAGCGCTCGCGCTCCCACGACGGGATCAGGTCGGCGCGCTGCGCGGCCCAATCGTCGCGCGACGACGGGCGGGCCTGCTGCCGCGGCGCTGCCTCGTGGCGCTGGGCATAGTCGACCCTTGGTGGCGGCGATGCTGGTGGGGTGGCTGGTGGGCCCGCGGGCGCGCTGGCCGCCGGCGGCCAGTCCTCGATCCAACGGCGGCGTCCGGAGGGCGGCGCGGGCTCGTCTGCGGCGACGGGAAGATCGGCGGCCGGCTCACGCTCCTCTTCCAGGTCGGCCGGTGGCGGGTCGAGCGGTGGTGGCAGCGACGGTATGCGTTCGATGCGCTCCGGCTGGCCGGGCTGCTGTGCCCTAGGAGGCTGTGCCGGACCGGCAGGCCGACCGCCGGTCAGGAACGCCGGCGGCTCGGGCTCGTCGGCCGGTGCCGGCGGCGGCGCCGGTGGCGCAGGCAATCCAGGGGCGAAGACGTTCAGCTGCTCGGGGCCGGACGGCTCCTCTGGCTGCTGCTCGGCAGGTGGAGGTGGCCGCAGGGGTACCGGCCGGGCGGCGGCGCGAATGGCCCAGTCCTGAAAGATGGGGCAGCCGTTGAACCCTGGCGAGAGGCAGAATTCGCGCTGGTGGGCCAACGCCCGCGGCGCGGGCAAGGGCTCGGCATAGCAGCGATGGCGCGGATCAGGCTCGGCGGCCCGCCGGTCGCGGTCCGTCTCGAGGGCCACGAAGGGGCACGCCGTGGGCCCCTCGTCGAAGAGCATGCCTCGTCCGGCCACGGCCGAATCTTACGCCGCGGCGGGGATGCTGACTTCGCTCTCCGGCTCGGCGGCGGCCGCAAATGGGTCCTCGGCCTCCTCCGCGAGCTCCTCGGCGGCCACGACCATGCCAGCGCCGACGGTCTCGTTGGTCGTCTCGTCGACGAGGATCAGGCTGCCCGTCAGCCGGTTGCGGCGGTACTCGTCGACGAGCAGCGGCGCGCTGGTGCGCAGTCGAAGCCGGCCGATCTCGTTCAGCCCGAGCGACGTCGCCGCCTCGCGGTGGAGCGTGTTGACGTCGATCCGGTAGCGCACGGCATCGACGATCGCGCGGGCGTTGCGCGTCGTGTGCTTGACCCAGTACCGGCCGCCCACCTCGAGCGGCCGCTCGTGCATCCAGCAGACCATCAGCTCGAGCTCCTGCGTCTGCGTCGGCTGGTTGTGCGGCCGGCAGATCATGTCGCCTCGGCTGATGTCCAGCTCGTCCTCGAGCAGCATCGTCACCGACAGCGGCGGGATCGCTTCCGCGACCGGGCCCTCGAACGTGTCAATGCGCTTGATCCGCGTGGTTCGCCCCGACGGCAGCACGACCACCTCGTCACCCGGCTTGAACTGCCCTGACGCGACCTGGCCGGCGTAGCCACGGTAGTCGTGGTGCTCGTCCGACATGGGACGGACGATCCACTGCACCGGGAAGCGGTTGTCGATCAGGTTCCGATCCGAGGCGATGTGCACGTGCTCCAGGTGGTAGAGCAGCGACGGCCCCTGGTACCAGGGCATGTTCTCCGAGCGCTCGACAACGTTGTCGCCGTGCAGCGCCGAGATGGGGATGAAGGTCACGTCGTGGACGTCGAGCTTGGCAGACCAGGTCGTGAAGTCAGCCGTGATCTCCTCGAAACGTGCCCGGCTGTAATCGACGAGGTCCATCTTGTTGACCGCCACGACGACGTGCGGGATGCCGAGCAGCGAGCAGATGAAGGCGTGCCGGCGCGACTGCTCGAGCACGCCCTTGCGGGCGTCGATCAGCACCACCCCAAGGTCAGCGGTCGAGGCGCCGGTGACCATGTTGCGCGTGTACTGAACGTGGCCCGGCGTGTCGGCGATGATGAATTTGCGGCGCGGCGTGGCGAAGTAGCGGTAGGCAACGTCGATCGTGATGCCCTGCTCGCGCTCGGCGCGCAGCCCGTCGGTCAGCAGCGCAAGGTCCACGGCCGCATTGCCGCGCCGGAGCGACGTCCGCTCGATCGCCGCCAGCTGGTCCTCGAAGATGCCCTTCGAGTCGTAGAGCAGGCGACCGATGAGCGTGCTCTTGCCGTCGTCGACCGAGCCGGCGGTGGAGAAGCGGAGGAGATCCATCGGCCGTGTGCCGTCCACGGCTAGAAATAGCCCTCGCGCTTGCGGTCTTCCATCGAGGTCTCGCTGAAGGCGTCATCGGCGCGCGTCGCGCCGCGCTCGGTGATCCGCGCAGCGGCGGTCTCGGCGATGACCTCATCGAGATTGCGCGCGATCGAGGAAACCGCGCCGGTGCAGGTCATGTCGCCAACGGTTCGGTAGCGAACGGTCATCCGCTCGACGGTCTCGCCATCGCGCACGTGGAGGAACTCGTTGACCGCGAGGTACATGCCGTCCCGGCGGAAGACATCGCGCTCGTGGGCAAAGTAGATGCTCGGCACCTCGATGCCTTCCTGGGCGATGTACTGCCAGACGTCCATCTCCGTCCAGTTGCTGATCGGGAAGACGCGCATGTGCTGACCCTTGCGGATACGCGCGTTGAACAGGTTCCACAGCTCCGGCCGCTGGTTGCGCGGCTCCCACTGGCCGAACTCGTCGCGCAGCGAGAACACGCGCTCCTTGGCACGTGCCTTCTCCTCGTCGCGCCGGCCACCGCCAAAGACCGCATCGAAGCCGTGCTCGGCGATGGCGTCGAGCAGGGTCACCGTCTGCAGCCGGTTGCGCGACGGGTCGGGTCCCGGCTCCTCGCGCACGCGGCCCTTGTTGATCGATTCCTCGACGGAGGCGACGATCAGCCGCTCGCCCAGCTCGCGCACTCGCCGATCGCGGAACTCGAGCACCTCGGGGAAGTTGTGGCCGGTGTCGACGTGCATGATCGGGAAGGGCAGGCGGGCCGGCCGGAACGCCTTCTCGGCGAGGCGAAGCAGGACGATCGAATCCTTGCCGCCCGAGAAGAGCAGCACGGGTCGCTCGAACTCGGCGGCAACCTCGCGGAAGATGAAGATCGCTTCAGCCTCGAGCTCACCGAGGTGGCTCAAGGCGCGCTTGGTCGGAGATTCGATCATGGGTCCGCGGGTAGAGTACGCGACCGCGCGAATCGCGGTGCGGCGGCCACCCGCAACGGACCCGACACGTCTCGCGAGCAGCCACTGTGCCGCTGTGGGCTGGGTCGTGGGACGCTGTATCTGCGCGAGCTCTGGCCGAGTGATGCCGCGGCCCCCCGAGGCTGGCGCCCTCGCCCGGTCGGGCGCAAAATGGCCCGACCGGTAGCTCATCGAAGGGAAGGAGTGTGCTGAATGCTCAGCCGTGTAATGGAGGCGCTCGCCCCGCGACGCACCGCTCACGCCCACTGCGACATCCCGTGCGGTGTCTACGACCCGCAACAGGCGCGCATCGAGGCGGAGTCGTGCTACAAGATCATCCAGAAGTATCACGACTCCAGCGACGAGGTCTTCCGGATGCGCGCGATCCATGTCAAGGAGGAGCGCGCAGAGCTGGCCAAGCACCACATCGACGTCATGTGGCACGACTACTTCAAGCCGGAGCACGTCGAGAAATTCCCCGACCTGCACGCGGTCTGCTGGAAGGCGGCCAAGCAGGCGTCGCAAGTCAAGCGGACGGTCGATCTCGACGAGGCTCAGAAGCTGCTGGATCTGATCGACAAGATCGATCAGATGTGGCGCGAGACGAACGGACCGGCAACGACCCGCATGCAGCAGCTCCAGCCCGTCGGCTGACGGAGCGACGGGCGGCGTCCGCCCCCTACAGCAGGTGCGACGCGTGGTTCGCCGGCTGCTCCGCTCGTGGTCGTCGCGCGTGGCGGTCGAGGGCCACAGCATGGAGCCCACGCTGCGGCCGGGCGACTGGCTGCTGGTCGATCCTGACGCCCACCGTGGCCGAGCCCCCGCCGCTGGCGAGCTGGTCGTCGTGATCGACCCACGCGCCCCCGCACGCTGGCTGATCAAGCGGGTCGTCGGTGTGGCCGCCGATGGCGCGCTCGCCCTGGGCGGCGATAATCCAGCACACGCCCGCGAGGCGACGCTGGAGACCGTCCCGCCCAGCTCCGTCACCGGCCGTCCCTGGCTGCGCTACTGGCCGCCCCGCCGCATCAGCCGGATCGGCTAGATCTAGCGCTGCAGCCGGAAGAGCAGCAGATGGGTGGTTCCGTCGGCGAACGCGACGGTCAACTGCCGGCAACTGCCGGCCCACGTTCTATCGGTCTTCCAGACGTAGGTATAGGTGTCACTGGCGGGGTCGTAGCTGAGGCTGCTCGAGCCGGGGGTCAATGTTTCGGCGGCCGCGCCAAGGGGGGAGTGATCGGCGCAGCTCATCGGCCGTGACGACGGCGAACCGGCGGCGAAGATGGCTTCGCCACGGTAGCCGCCGAGGCTGAAGCGGATCGGTACCGCGCGACCGGCGCTTACGACATTGACCCACGGCGGCCCCTGCACGGGCTGCAGGAAACCGTCGAAGGAGTACGCCTCCACGACCTGCCACTCATGTTCGGCCGGCGTGGGGTCGAGGTTGCCCGCCAGGTCGATGGCACGCACCGCGAAGCGATGCGGGCCAATCGCCAGCCCGCCATACGTCGCCGGACTCGAGCATTCCTCGAAGCCACCTTCGTCGAGACTGCATTCGAATGTGCCGCCGGCCTCCGACGAGGCGAAGGTGAAGGATGCGCTGGTCGACGAAGTGAACGCTGGCGGCCCACCGCCGAGCGTGGTCTCGGGCGGCGTCGTGTCGATCTCCACCACGGCGACGGCAGCGGGGCTCATGTTGTCGGCCGGATCGATAGCACGCACCGAAAAGGTGTGACTGCCGTCGGGGACATCGGTGTAGGCCTGCGGGCTGGAGCAGGCCGCGTAGTCAGTCCCGTCGAGGCTGCACTCGAAGGTGCTCCCGGCCTCGTCGGCACTGAATTCGAACTCGATCGTCGGCGAAGCCCACGGTGAGCTCGGCGCGCTGTCGATGGTTACCGTCGGCGCGTCTTCGTCGATGCGCACGGTCACCGTCGCGAGCTGGCTCACGTTGCCGGCCTTATCCACCGCCCGCAGGCTGACCGTCGTGCCGTCGGTCGAGACGTTGACCGTCGCGCTGGCGCCCGCAACGACCACTGTCGGGCCGCCGTCGACCCAATAGCGCAGCTCCCTGATGCCGCTGCCGCCATCTGTCGCCGAGAGCTGAACCTGCACCGGGCTGCTGTTGTTCCAGCCGTTGGTGTTAGCGGCGGGCTCGAGAGCGATCGACCCAAGCGGCCTGGTGACGTCGGGCTGGTTCGGCGCCGGGAATAGGATCGCGCCGCTACGCGCAGCGAGGGTCAGGCTGACGTTGCCCGCGGAAACGGTATGAGTCGCGCCGCTGAGCCCGTCCTGCAGCACCGCGCCATCGGAGAAGTACGCGGCCACCGGCACTGACGCCGTATTCGACGAAACACCGTTGTTGATAGCCACCACGCCGACCTCGCTCGCCGCCACGCGGGCAAACGCGAACGTGTTGTTGTCGCTGCTCGACGGCGTGGTATCGCCGGTGAGCAGGCTCACGAACTCGCCCTGCCGCAGCGCGACGCGCTCCTTGCGCAGGTGGGCAAGCTTGCCGTAGTAGCCGATCATGGCCACGTCCGCCGGCCCGTAGATCGACGGATCGCCCGGCTCATCGGCCCACGGGTACGGGGCGCGGTTGTAGGGATCGTCCTCGGGTCCATTGGGGCCGTTGGCCAGCGAGGGCGAGTTGATCGCCGCTTCGTCGCCGTAGTAGGTCATCGGCGCGCCCAGGTAGGTGAACTGGAAAAGCGCGGCGAGCTGCAGGCGCTGCTTCGCCTGGACCAGGCCGGTGTCGCCCGTGAACGTCAGCACGTACAGCGCGCGATTGGTGTCGTGCGAACCGAGCAGGTTCAGCATCGCCCGTGTGGCCGGCTCTGGATAGTCCTCGCGGACCGAGCGCAGCGCATGGTCGAACTGGCTGGGTGAAAGCGGCACGATCCGGTTGCTGCCGTTGTTGTCGTTGTCGCCCCAATCGGCGACACCGCGCGCGAAGCCGAGCACGTTCTTGCGGAAGCGATAGTTCATCACCGAGTCGAGCTGCTCGCCGAGCAGGAAGCGCGACGCGTTCGGCCAGACCTCGCCGATCAGCGGGCCGTCGCCTTTGTACGACTTCGCGAAGCCGCGGTACTCGCGCCACCAGTCGTGGGTGATCTCGTCCGCGACGTCGAAGCGCCAGCCGTCGACGCCGCGGTCGTACCAGTGCTTGGTGACGTTTCCCGGCGCGCGGTAGAAGAAGTCGCGCACCTGTGCGTTGCCGTCGACGAGCACCGGCAGGCTGGCGAAGCCGAACCAGCCCTCGTAGTCGGCCGATCCGCAGGGGACATTGCTGTTGTGGAAGACGAACCACGAGCGATAGGGCGACGAGGTCGACTCGCAGGCCCCGCCCGCGCCGGGATGGCGGCCATAGCGGTCGAAGTACAGCGAGTCGGAGCTTGTGTGGTTCCAAACGCCGTCGAGGATCAGGCGCATTCCGCGACGCTGGAGCTCGGTCACGAGCGAGGCCAGCGCCGCGTCACCGCCAAGCGCCGGATCGACCCTCAGGAAGTCGTCGGTGTCGTAGCGGTGGTTCGAGCGGCCGGAAAAGATGGGGTTGAGATAGAGGGTGTCGACGCCCAGCTCCTGGAGGTAGTCCAGCTGAGCCTCAATGCCCTTGAGGTCGCCGCCAAAGAATTGGTTGCCGAAGGCATTGGGGCACGGGCCGGCAGCGTTGCGCGGATCGCAGATGGCGCTGTTCCATTCCTCGTGGACCCTGATGCCCTCAGACCCATAGAAGGTCGGGCAGCCGCTGGTCGAGCCAGCGACGCAGTAATCATTGGTCGGGTCGCCGTTGCGGAAGCGGTCGGGAAAGATCTGGTAGACGTTGGCCTCGGCCAACCATTCGGGCGTGCTGAAGGACGGCTCGTAGACCGTCAGCTGGAAGGCCGGGAAGGGCTCGTTGTCGCTCGGGCTGCCGTTGCCGCCCTTGTTCACGTTGTCGTGGTCATCAACCGTCTGATCGCTGTACCAGTCGACGTCAAGGCGGTCGGTGACGCGGAACTTGTAGTACAGGATCGCGGGCGCCGTCGGAGTCGCGATGGAGCGCGACCAGATCGCGTAGCTGATGCCACCCTCCATGCGGTCTTCGAGGTAGCTCAGCGGCAGGTCGACCGGGCCGCTAGTGGAGTTGGTGGCTGGACTGTAGGTGTAGATGCGCACGTCGACTGCGTCGACGTCGAACCGCATGGTGCGGAAGCGGAGCGTCACCTGCGTGCCCGCAGGGACAGCGCCGAATGGCGCGCGATAGTAGGCGTCGAAGGTGTCGTGGCGCAGGCCATCCCACTGCACGTCGCCGTCGAAGACTGCGTACTGCCAGTTGAATCCGCTGAACAGGTAGGTGTTCTGCTGGCAGTTCGTGTTCGAGTTGGCGATGAACAGCTGATACCTGACCGTCGCGCCGTTCGGAAAGACCGGGATGTCGGCACGCCAGTTGGCGCCCGCCCGCGACGTGTCGAAGCTGCCCTGGACGCGCGTGAACGTGCCCGTGCCGACGCGGTTGTATTCGAGGCAGACCGACTCACCGAAAACGGTATTGCTGTTCACCCAGACGCGGACGCTCTGCTGGCTGGTCGGCGTGTCGGGCACGCGGTCAACGTGCTGGAGGAAGGTCGCCGCGTATGCCGGCAGCGGCAGCAGCGCCAGCGCCAGCAGGCAGGCGACCAGGGCTGACGCATGCCGAGCCGAAGGACGCATCTCGGAAATCCCTCCCCTCATGGACGTGTATCCGTGCCGGCCGACGAAGTCTAAACAGGTTCAGGCTCGATTGGGAAGAGGCAACTCCGAAAACTCAGCCGAGCCTGAAGATCCGACCGAGCAGGTTGACCATGTCCAGGTCGCGCGGCAGGAAGGTCTGGAGCATCAGCCGCTCCACGCCTGCGTCAGCCATGCGCTGGGCCGCTGCGCGTGCCTGATCAGGCGTGCCCCAGATCCAGCGCCGGCGGCGATCCTCGAGCCACTCGCCGGTCCCCGAATCCGGGTCGCGACCTAGCGCGCCGAGCAGCTCGCGCACGCGCAGCCGAACCTCGTCCTCGTCCTCGCCGACGAGCACGCCCGTCATCGCCGAGCAGGTGACCTCGGCCGGGTCGCGCCCGATCGAGCGGCACGCCTCGCGCACCCGCTCGTAGGCTTCGCCAACGTTGTCCGGCGAGGCCGAGCTGATGTTGATCTCGTCGGCGTAGCGGGCCACGAGGCGGGCCATGCGCGGCCCGCCGGCGCCGCCGATGATCACGTTCGGGTGCCGCCGCCCGTCAGGCGCCGGCGGCTTGGGATGAAAGCGTGCCTCGCCGACCTGCCAGTGGCGGCCGTCGTAGCTCCAGCCATCCGGCTCCGTCCAGAGGCCGTGCAGGATGGCCAGTTGCTCTTCGAGCATGTCGAAGCGCTCCGGCGTCTCCGGATAAGGCAGCCCGAGCTGGCGGTGCTCCTCCTCGTTCCAGCCCGCCCCGACGCCGACCTCCACTCGCCCGCCGGCCATCTCGGCGACCGTGGTGACGACTTTCGCGAAGTTGCCAGGCAGCCGGAAGGTGACCGGTGAGACGAGCGTGCCAAGGCTGATTCGGCTGGTCTCGCGGGCCAGGCCGGCGAGCGTCGCCCAGGCGTCAGTCGTCGGCTCGCCGGCCGGTCCGGGGAAGCTGGCGTAGTGGTCCGATCGGAAATACGCCTCGAAGCCAGCCTCCTCGGCGGTCCGTGCCAGGGCCAGGATCTCGACGTAGCTCATCCCCTGCTGGGGCTCGGACATAAGCGCCAGGCGCATCGCGCATTCACCTCCCGCGGCGCAACCCGGCGCCGAGAGGGTGACCGCTGGGGTCAGCGCTGCGGGTCGCTGGAGAGCATGGTCGCACGGATCTGCCGCCGGCGGACGATGCGCCAGATCACGAAACCGATCAGCGCTGGCGGCCCGATCACGGGCATGACGACGATGCCCAGCCAGATGCCGAGGCTGGCCAGCACCTGCATCACCCGAACCAGCGATCCGGCCGCCGACTCGATCTCGCGACCGGCATCCCAGCCGCGTACCTCCTGCGTGACGGCTACGCCTGGCATCTCGTAGATGACGGTCAGCGTCGCCAGGGCCGCCCGCTGGGCGAGGCTGTCGCGCTCGCCGACCAGGCGCTCGATCTGGCCGCGGACCGTGGTCAGCTCCTGCTGCACCTTGAGCACGTCGGCGATCGTGCCGGCGCGGTCCATGATCGCCTGCAGGGCGGCCTCAGTGACGCGCAGGTTGGCGATCCGGGCGTCAAGGTCGACGACCTGGCCGGTGACATCGAGCGCCTCGGTCTGCTGCTCGATCACTCGCCCGAGCCCGCGCAGGGCGCCGAGCGCATCCTCCCAGCGCTCGACCGGGACGCGATAGCTGACGCTTGCCCAGCCGCCGCTGGAGCTGTGCTGCTCCTCCGAGGCGCCGATATAGCCGCCGTGGCCGGCAACCACCCGGCGTCCGGCGTCGACCGCGGCCAGCAGGTCGGCGACCTCGAGATGGAGCGTGCCGGTGCGCACCACCAGCGACCCTTCGGGCACCTCGCCATCAGGCGGCGTGGCGGGGTCAGCGCCGGACGTCGCCGCGGGCACTGGGCGGTCGCCAGCGCTGGTCGGAATGGACGCCGGCGCTGCGCTGCAGCCGATCAGCGCGGCCAGCAGGACGAGCCCCGCCAGCAGCTCCCGTGCGGGGGCGGAAGGGGTGGGGATTCCGATCATCGTCGCATCTCCCTGCGCCCCCCGGCCTGGATGGCCCGATGCTGAGCGGCCGACGTTAGGTCAAGGCAGCCGCGACGATTGAGTTCTCTTCATCCTGACTAAGATGCGCTCATGGCCCCAGCGCTGCTGCCCATACCGGCTGGCCTGGAGGTGCCAGGCAGCGAGCACTGGCCCTTCGTGCCGGTGGCCAGCATCGCCGAGGTCGAGCCCGGATCGATGCGCCGCCTGACGCGGGGCGATCTCGATTTGCTGCTCGTCGATACGCCGCTCGGGCTGTGCCTGGTCGATGACCGCTGCCCGCACATGGCGGCACCACTGTCGCTGGGCAGCCTCGACGGCTGCGTCGTCGGCTGTCCGCTCCATCGCGGCCGCTTCGACCTTGCCAGCGGCGAGGTGGTCCAGTTCCCGACGACCGGCGGCCTCGACGCCGACGGCGGCTACCACGCGCCTTGGGCCCCCCCAGGCGGCCCCGGCCGGGCCGAGCCGTCGGATCTCAAGGCTCGGGCAAGGTCGCTCACGCGCGTCCGGCGAATCCGTTACTACCCGCTGCGCGTCTCAGATGGCGTGATCGAAGCACGCCTGCCGGGGTAGCGGGCAACGGCCTGAGGGAGAGAGGGTGGACCTTCGAACCACGCGGACCATCCGCAGCGCGATCGAGATCGAGGCGCCGCTCGATCTCGTGTGGGACGTGCTCACGGACTTCAGCTCCTACCCGGAGTGGAACCCGATCGTGCGCCGGCTGCGTGGACGGCCACGTGTCGGCGCACGAATCACGATCAGCAGCCAGCCACCCGGAGCGCGCGCGCTGGTGCATCGTCCGCGCGTCCTGGCGTGGTCGCCGCCCAACGAGCTGCGCTGGCGGACGACCGTTCTGTCCGAGCGGCTGTTCACCGGCGAGCACGGTTTTCGGCTCGATGCGAATGGCGACAATCGCGTCCGCTTCGTGCAGGACGAGACGTTCCACGGGCTTCTGGTCCCGCTCTACTCGCGCCTCCGCCTGCCGGCGAAGCGGCGCGGCTTCAGCGACCTGAACGAAGCGCTGCGCGCGCGAGCCGAGCGGCTGGCCCGTGATCGCTAGCCCCGCCGACGCGGAGCATCCGACCACTTGTCGTGCCGCGGCCCGAACCGCGTGACGACCCCGTCGCCGGCATAGCGGTCAGCGACCATCAGGTCGAAGGCGTGGACCATGTCCTCCATCAGCGAATAGCGGCCGGCGGTGTAGTGCGCCGAGCGCGTGCCCTGCTGCTGACGCTCGCAGACGGCCCAGTCCTGGCGGTTGGTCAAGTCCCAGAACTCGATCGCATCAGACGGGTCGAAGCCTGGCGCGGCCATGACCTGCGGGTCGAAGAGCCACTCGCAGACGACGCGTGAGCGACCGGGCTCGAAAGGCCAGACCTGGTGGGTCATCACATAGTCGGGGTGCAGGCTGATCAGTAGGTTGGGCCAGAGCACGAAGTAGTAGATCCGCCGCTGGTCCTCCGCGGAGAGGCCCGGCAGCGGCGGCCGGCCGTGCGTATGGCCGTTGGTTGACATCGTCTCGGCGTCGTCGATGAGCTCCATCCAGCCGCCGGCCCACGGACCGTTGGACTCGAAGTTGCGGCCGCGGTCGTAGGGCGTGAGGCGGTTGAGCTGCGGATGCACGCCCGGGCAGTGATAGCACTCCGAGTAGTTCTCGGCGATGACCTTCCAGTTGGCGCGCACGTCGTACTCGATGCGCCGCGCCCGGCGCAAGCCAGCCGGCGCGTGACCAGCGACGAGCGGCGGCAGGTCTGCCAGGTGCTCCGTCAGCGGCGCCGCGCTGACGTCAAAATTGACGAACACGAAGCCCTGCCAGGTCCCGAGCAGCAGTCGCCGCAGGCCGTGATCAGCCGTGTCGAAGTCCGTGATCTCTGACGTATGCGGCGCGCGCAGCAGCGTGCCGTCGAGGTCGTAGATCCAGGCGTGGTATGGGCACTGCAGGCGCACCGCCCTGCCCTGCGGCTCGTCGATGATCGTCGAGCCGCGGTGGCGGCAGACGTTGCTCAAGGCGTGCAGCTCGCCCTGCCGGTCGCGGATCACGATCGCGCTCTCAGTCGGCAGCCTGGCCAGCAGGTAGCTGCCGGGCTCGACCACATCCTCTTCGCGACCGACGCACAGCCAGCTGCGCTCGAACCACGCGCGCAGCTCGTAGTCGAAGACCTGCGGGTCGTGGAACACGTGCGGCGGCAGCAGCCGTGCCTGATCGACCGGTCGCCTCGTAACGGCGACCTCCTCGGCCGAGACAGGACTCGGGATAGGCGGTGTGGTCACGACGTCAGCGTACGACGGACCGGCGTCAGGCCGCACTAGGGACGCTCGCCAGGCAATCACGCCAAGCAGGCTCGTCGTCACCCACGGCCAGCTTGTTGCCCGCCCGCACGAGCGGCAGCCGTAGCAGTCGCGGCTCGGCCAGCATGCGCCCTCTCAGCTGGCCGTCATCGAGCCGCAGCCAGGCAAGGCCGGCGTCGCGGTATGGCCGCGACTCGGGATCGACCAGGGCCTCGGCACCGAAGCGCTGGCTGAAGCGGCGCAGCTCGCCGGGCGCGAGCGGCCGGCGCGCCAGATCGACGAAGCTCAGCGGTATTCGCCGATCGCGGAAGAAGCGCAGTGCCTTCTGCGTCGGCCGTGAGTCGCGCAGCCCGAAGACCTGGACGGTGGGCGGGCTCGCCAGACTAGCCGTTCTCGGAGTTACGCCGGCGGCCCCGGCGCGAGCGGCGATCGGGCGTGGCCAACCCGACCAGCCAGCCCTTGTCCGAACGCCGCACGACGATCTCCCTGCCCTCCTCGGCGGCAACCTTCATCAATCGCTGGCGCACGGTCAGCGGCTTCTCTTCACCGCTCAGGCGAACCTCGAAAACGCTGTCCCGATCGCTGATCCGCGACAGCATGCGCTTGAACTGTCGCTCCTGAGCCTGACGCTCACGCGCACGCGGGCTGAGCTCGCGCTGCGCGCTTTGCGCCGTCTTGGGCTTGTCGAGCATCGTCACGTCGACCTGCCTGATCTTGACCATCTGCGTCTCCATCCTTCTCGGTACGGCGTCACTCCGACGCTGACTGCTGGGCCAACAAAAAGATACGCTATCTACCCGCAGAACGCAGTCGGCGATGTGCAAAACGCTCGCTCGAGGCGGCAACCTGCAAATCACGACTTCACTCGTTCAGGCGCCCAAAGCTGGAGATGCGGATGAAAATCGGGGTAATCGTCCCGCAGGGGTGGACGCAAGAATTCGTGGGCTGGAATCCGGTGGATGCCTGGGCTCGCACGCGTGACGTCGCATGGCAGGCCGAAGCACTTGGCTTCGAATCGATCTGGCTTTTCGACCACTTCCACACGGTCCCCCGACCAACCGACGAGATCACCTTCGAGGCTTTCACCAGCCTCGCCGCGCTGGCCGCGGAGACGCGCCGAGTGCGCGTCGGCCACGTCGTGCTCTGCGCGGCGTATCGCAACGCCGCCCTGACAGCCAAGATGATCAGCACGCTCGACGTGATCAGCAACGGGCGTGCCGAGCTGGGCATCGGCGCCGGCTGGAAGCGCGATGAGTGGCTGGCTTATGGCTACGGCTTTCCGGAGGCGCCCGAAAGGCTGGCAATCTTGCGCGATCACCTGGAAGTGATCGGCGCAATGATGGATCCGGACCCGCTGGTGAGGGCCGAATATGACGGCGAGCAGGCGCGAGTCGAGGGTGCGATCAACATTCCGCGCCCCGTCCAGCAGCCGCGCGTGCCGATCATGGTCGGCGGCAACGGTCGTAACGTGACCTGGCGGCTCGCCGCGCGCTACGCCGACGAGCTCAACCTCGACGGCATGGATCCGGCAGCGGTGAGCGAGGCGATGCCGGTGATCGCGTCACGCTGCGCGGAGATTGGTCGCGATCCACAGACGCTCAGGGTCTCGGTGCACGTCTGGTGGGAGCAGCTCCCAGCGGCGGGCCAGGAACGAATCGACCTGGTCAGCCAGTACGCCGCGGCCGGCGTTTCGCGGCTCATCGCGCTGGTCCGCGAATCGGCTGACAGCGACGAGGCTCTGGCGGCCTGGGCGGAGGACGTTCGCGCGGCTGGCGCGGAGATGCACGACAGCCACGCGCTGGGGGCATAGCGCAGTGCCAGCAGGAGCGGAAGACCCGGTGGCGGTCGCTACCATCGCTTGATGCACCGCCTTGCGAACGCGACGCTGATCGCCTGCTGCCTGCTCGTGGGACTGCCGACGGCGGCTTCGGCGCACCTGATCACGGAGCAGTATCGCGCCCCGCTGCCGCTCGTCGCGTACATCGTCGGCGCTGCGCTGGCCGTGGCTATGTCGTTCGCGTTCGTCATGCTGCGGGTGCGCCGCCCGCCCCCGGCGGGCGTGGCCTCGCCGGTCGAGCCGGTCGTGCACGAGGTGCCGCGCTGGCTGCGGACGGGTCTCGGCGCGATAGGCCTGCTGGGCTGGGCGTGGGTCGTCGTGCAGGGCCTCTTCGGTGGCCAGGACGCGACCGCCGACGCTGGCGCAATCCTGGTCTGGGTCTACGGCTGGATCGGCATCGCCGTGCTGTCAGCACTGGTCGGGCCTGCCTGGTCCTGGCTCGACCCGTTCAGCACGCTCCACCGGCTGCTGGCCACGGCCGGTACGCGGCTCGGCCTGACCGGCGGCGAGCCCGAGTATCGACCCTATCCGCAGCGCTGGGGCACCTGGCCGGCCGTCATCGGCTTCCTGGTCGTCGTCTGGCTGGAGCTGGTCGCGCTCGTGACCGCCGGCCGGATGCTCGGCCTGGCCGTCCTTGCCTACACCTTCTTCACGCTCGCCGGCATGTCGTGGTTCGGACGGGCGACGTGGCGCGCCAGGGGCGAGGTCTTCAGCGTCTGGTTCGGGCTGCTCGGCCGGCTGGCGCCGCTCGCGCTGGTCGGCGAGCCGGAGCACGGCCGCGTGCAACGGCGGCCATTCGCGTCGGGGCTGGCGGAGCGGGACTGGAGCACAGCCGCCATCGTGCTGCTGTCAGTCGCCACCGGCGCGATCATCTACGACGGCCTCTCACAGACGGGGCTGTACGTCAACCTGTTCGGGAGCGTCGATCTGGTCGGGCTGCCACCGACGGTGCTCCACACGCTGATCATGCTGGCCTTCTTGGGGCTGCTGGTGGCGCTGGTGCTGTGGGTTGCCCGGCTGGTAGGCCGCCAGGCGATCGGCGCGGGCCTGCTGCCGGTGGCGGTCGGCTACTTGCTGGCGCACTATTCCGTCGCGCTGCTCATCGAGGGCCAGCTGATCGTGCGCGCGTTGAACGACCCGCTGGCCAGGGGTGACAGCCTCCTTGGGCCGCAATGGGCGCTCTACGAAGCGCAGCTGTTCGTTCCGATCTCGCTCGTCTGGAGCTTCCAGCTGGCGGCCGTCGTTGGCGGCCACGTGCTCGGCGCGTGGGCCGGCCATTCCGCGCTCGAGCGCCGCTCCGACCTTGGGGCGTGGCGCGAAGTGACGCTCGCCGGGCTGATGGTCGTGCTGACCTCAGTCACGCTCTGGTCGCTCGGCCAGGAGGTGATCGTCGAGGACGAGACCGCCGGCCTGCCTCAGACGGCGACGATCGAGCCCGGGCTGGACCAGCGGGCGGTGTCGAGCGCGGCCTCGACGGTCCTGATGATGGCCTCGCTGCGCACCGCCTCGTCGCGGAACAGCGCGACCCCGGCAGAGACGGACACGCTCAAGGGCGTACCGCGCTCGTCGGGCACGGCCAGCTCGCGGACCTGAGCTCGCACTTCGCCCGCGGCGGCGAGCGCGTCATTCGTATCGGCGCCGTCCATGACCACGAAGAGGCCATCGCCGCCCACGCGCGCGACCGTGTCGCTCGCCCGGAAGCGCTGCCTGACCAGGGCGGCGACGGCGCGCAGGACGCGATCACCCACGACGTCGCCGTGCTCCTCGTTGAGCCGGCCGAAGCCATCGATGTCGAACAGGATCAGCGACAGCGGCTCACGCTCCTCAGCCGGCGTGCGCCGGCGCAGGGCCAGAAGCTGGCCCAGGGCGGCGTCCAGGTAAGGCCGGTTGTATAGCCCGGTGACGGCGTCGATGAGCGACGCCTCACGCAGCTGCGCACGGAGCGTGCCTCCGGCAACGGCCATGCCGATCTGCGGCGCTGCCAGTTCGAGCAGCGCCTGCTCATCAGAGGTGAACGGCCGGTTGCGGCTTGCACGGCCGACGGTCAGCGTGGCGACAACGATGCCGCCATCGATCGCCGGCACCGCCATCGCCGGCGCGCTGCGCCTCGCTGCGGGGCCGGCGTCTGAAGGAGCGGCCGGAGGGACCGTCCGGCCAAGAGCGGCGGACAACCGGGCGACAATTGGCTCCCACTGGGACGTGCCGCCGGTGGGCCTGCCAACGACGACCGTCCGATGCTCGCGGATCGACTGGCCGGCAATGCCGACCCCGGGCAGCACCTCGACCCCGATCGCCTCCGGGCTCGTGCCGAGCACGGCGCGCACGTGGTGCCGGCCGGTTCGCGGATCGCACACGGTTAGCGCGACCAGGTCTGCATCGACAAGCGCGGCGGCACGCTCGACGAGCACGTCGGGCAGCTCCGCCGGACGTGCCTCCGCCAGGCCGGCGTTGAAGGCAGTCATGCGGCGCGCAAGGTCATGGCCGTCGCCCAGGCCGTGGAGCAGCCGGCGCAGGCGATCGCCCTGCCTGCCGGCGACGCCGGCAGCCGCTACCAGCACAGCCGCGGCCACGACCGTTCGGCCAAGACCGGGCTCTGTCGCCGGAGGAGCCACGAGGAGCACGTAGGCGAGGCTGATGGCTGCGGCCACGGCGCCTGCCCGCAGGCCGGCATAGGCGGCCGCCGCTGCCACGACCACGAGCAGCGCCACGACCGGATCAACTCCGGCTGCGCCGCCAAGCCAGTGGGCAACGAAGGTGCCGGCAAAGCCAGCCGCGGCCCCGAGGGCCACGGGCAGCGGTACGTAGGCACGGGCCTGCTGCCAGACGCCGGCGAGGGCGCCTGACGGAACGGAGAGGCTGGGTGCGGTCACGAGCAGAACGATCGCTGATCGTCGCCCGGCCGGACAACAGGACGGAAGTCATGGGACCCCGGCCGGCCATAGACTTGGCCCAGTCGTGAGCACCACTTCGATCGAGGCATTCACGCTGGAGACGCGGCTGCGCCCGGATTGGGCAGTCGACCCCGCGACCACGCTGCGGCCGCTGTGGCAGGGCCCGGGCGATCCACACCTGCGCCTCGGGGGCAACGTCTTCGAGCAGGCCACTCGGACACCCCTCGGGCCCGCCGCGCTGCGTTTGGAGTGGCGCGCCGGCGAGATCCATGCGCTGGCCTGGGGAGCCGGAGCGGAGTGGGTCATGGCCACCTTGCCGGATCTGCTCGGCCGGCGTGACGACCCGGCCGCGCTACGGCCGCAGCACGAGGTCGTGCGCCGACTGGTGCGGACGTTCGGCGGTGCGCGGATGGCACGCACGGGCAGAGTGATGGAGGCGCTGGTCACCGCCGTAATCGGCCAGAAGGTCACCGGCCACGAAGCCCGGCGCAGCCTGCGCCACCTGGCCTTGCTTCTGGGAGAGCCGGCGCCCGGCCCGCTCGGGCTGCGCCTGCCGCCGGCGCCCGACAGACTGGGCACCCAGCCTGACTGGGTCTTTCACCGGGCCGGCATCGAGCGCCGGCGGGCGGACGTGCTGCGCCGCGCAGCGACCGTCGCTGACCGGCTCGAGCAGCTGTGTGGCCTGGCCATCGACGAAGGCCGGCGGCGGATGCTGTCGATCAACGGCATCGGGCAGTGGACCGCGGCCGAGACCCTGCGCCCGGCGCTCGGCGACCCGGACGCGGTCAGCGTTGGCGACTACCACGTGCCCAGCCTCGTCAGCTGGCTGCTCGCCGGCGAGCCGCGCGGTGACGACGAGCGGATGCTCGAGCTGCTCGAGCCTTACCGCGGCCAGCGGGCGAGGGTGGTGATGCTCCTCGAGCTGAGCGGGATGTGGCCGCCGCGCTACGGCCCGCGAAGGGCGCCGCGCACGATCCGCGGAATCTAGCCCGGGCGGGCTTCAGGCCCGCGATTTGCCCGCGGCTGCCGGCGGCGGCTCCTCGGTGGCGGCGATCTCGATCTCGATCCGCGCTACCTCCTCAGCCGCGGCACGAAACTCGTCACTGCCCAGCTCGGCCTGGTCGCGCCGGTGGCGGGCAGCGGCGTGGCGCTCCATCAGCAGCTCGCGCGGCGCCTGGGCCGGCTGCCGCGCAGGGCCCGCCGCGCTCAGCGGCGCGGGCCTCGGACGGCCAGCAGGTGAGCGTTCCAGTCATCTGGTGAGCTGACCTTGCCGGGCGCGCTGCCGTGCCAGCCGCAAACGCAGGTGACCGTGTGCTCTCGCACTCGGTACTCGGCGATGACGTGCTTCAGCTGCTCATCGGTGGCGGTCGCCTTGGCGCGCGGCAGGTTCATCGAGCGGACCATCCTGCGAGGGACATGGGCACTCCCCTCCTTCGGTTTGCGGGCCGTCCCGGGCAGTGGGCACGGTGGGCAAAGGGACGACGCTGTCTTTGGGCAGCCAAGGCTAGCACGAATCGCCGATTCGGCCTCAGGACGGACCCCGCCCGCCGGACGCTGCCGGTGGTTGGCACGATCGCCCGGCTGCCCCCTCGAGCGATGGGTGCAACAATCCGGCCGTGACCCGCTACCGCCGCGCACCACGCCGCCAGGGCGTCATCTACGGTCCCGTGCTGGGCCGTGATCGCGGCCATCCACCGACGGCGGTCGGCCGGCTCGCTGGCCTGCTGGTGGTCGTCGGTGCACTGGCCCTAATGGCTGGGCTGACGTTCACCTTCCTTGGCCGAGGCGGTGCGCCCGCGCCCGGTGCGATTCCTTCACCGACGGGCGTTGCCGCGGTCAGCCCCAGCCCGTCGCCGACGCTGCTGCCCAGCCCGAGCCCGACCTTGCCGCCGCTGCCCACGCCGGAGCTGACGCTGCCGCCGACGCCGGAGCCGACAGCGACGCCGCTGGAGCTAGCCGTGCGCGAAGGTCCCGGCGCGATCACCTTCGGCACGAAGCATGATCGCCAGCTGCGCATCACCGACCCGACGGTCACGTTCCCGCGACGGGGGGAGATGATCTGGAGCGCTGAGCTGACCGAGGCCGCCGGCACGTCGCTGCTCCAGATCGATATCGGCCGGGTTGACCCGGAGGATGGCAGCGAGGTCATCATCTCGACCCTCGATCAGCAGGTCGAGAATCCCAATCACGTTCACTTTCTGCGCCGCTGGCGCATCCAGCGACTGGTCGACGCGCCCGGCATCTACGTCGTCCGCTACCTGCGCGACGGCCGGCTGCTGTCGGAGGGCTACTTCCAGGTCGAGGAGTAGCCGCGTCCGGGGCTAGATGAACAGCGGCCCGAAGATCAGCGAGACCATCGCCATCAGCTTGAGCAGGATGTTGATCGATGGACCCGACGTGTCCTTGAACGGGTCGCCGATGGTGTCGCCGGCGACGGCGGCGGCATGCGCGTCAGAGCCCTTGCCGCCGAAGTGGCCGAGCTCGATGTACTTCTTGGCGTTGTCCCAGGCGCCGCCTGCATTGGCCATGAAGCTGGCCAGCAGGAAGCCCGTCACGATCGAGCCGACCAGCAGCCCGCCGAGCGCCTCCGGTCCCAGGATGACGCCGACGACGATCGGAGCCAGGACCGCGATCGTGCCCGGCGGAAGCATCGCCCATAGCGCGCCGCGGGTGCTGATGTCCACCGCCCGGGCGGCGTCAGGCTCGACGCCCGGCAGTCCCTCGCGCAATCCCGGGATCTCGCGGAACTGGCGCCTAACCTCCTCGATCATCGCGTTGGCCGCCTCGCCGACGGCATACATCGTCAGCGAAGAGAACAGGAAGGGCAGCATCCCGCCCAGGGCCAGGCCAATCAGGATGCGCACGTCGGTGATCTGCAGCTCGGTCACCTGCGTGACCTGGACGTAGGCCGCCATGAGCGCCAGCGCGGTCAGCACCGCCGAGCCGATGGCGAAGCCCTTGCCGGTGGCGGCGGTGGTGTTGCCCAGCGCGTCGAGGGCGTCGGTGCGCTGCCGGACCTCGGGCGCGAGATGGGCCTGCTCCGCAAGGCCACCCGCGTTGTCCGCGACCGGTCCGTAGGCGTCGGTGGCAAGGGTGATGCCCAGCGTCGAGAGCATGCCCACCGCCGCCAGCGCCACGCCATACAGGCCGGCAAGCTCGTTGGCCAGCCAGATGCCGGCGACGATCGCCAGCACCGGCACGACCACGCTGGCCAGGCCGACGGCCACGCCGGCGATGACGACCGACGCATGGCCGGTCACCGACTGAGCGGCGATCCAGAGCGTCGGGCGGTACTCGTAGGAGGTGAAGAACTCGGTCGATGTGCCGATCACCTGGCCCACGACCAGGCCGGCGACGACGACCCAGAACAGCTCGAGCGGCAGGCCGAGCACGACGATGATCGCCAACGTCGCGGCGACGGCCAGGCCGCCGGCGCCGAAGATGCCGAAGCGCAGCGCCCACAGCAGCCGCGACATCGATGCCTCAGGCCCGCTGCGCACGAGGAACGTGCCGATGATCGAGGCCAGGATGCCGGCGCCGCTGATCGCCAGCGGCAGCACCAGCAGCTCGGTCACCGAGGCGTCCGGCGGCAGCCCGAAGGCGGCCGCGCCGACGACGGCCAGGGCAAGCGCGGCAATCATCGCCCCGACATACGACTCGAACAGGTCGGCACCCATGCCCGCCACGTCGCCGACGTTGTCACCGACGTTGTCGGCGATCGTCGCCGGGTTGCGCGGATCGTCTTCCGGGATGCCCGCCTCGACCTTGCCCACGAGGTCCGCGCCGAC
>Ga0247708_1000112_pt1 | contig 20638 bp, 20 predicted proteins | sample 42W_NmetaG_FD_189040 | JGI IMG/M metagenome (GOLD analysis project Ga0247708, IMG submission 189040) | Soil microbial communities from hillslope of Landscape Evolution Observatory, University of Arizona, Oracle, AZ, United States - 4-2-W_N | ecosystem: Engineered > Artificial ecosystem >...
GTCGAGCGCCCGGTCCGCCGTCTCGATCTTCTCGGCGTAGGTGATGCCGTCCGCGGGCTGGTCGCGGAACGGAGGGCTCGCGTCGAGCGCCTCGACGAGCAGGTCGCCCCCGAGCGCCTCGAGGCGCGCCGCCAGCGAAGCGAAGTCGTCGTCCGGGCGGATCGGCTCGGTGCGCTGGAGGCAAACCGGACCCGCGTCCAGCTCGGCGATGGGGCGCATGATCGAGACGCCCGTCTCGGCGTCACCGGCCTCGATGGCCCGCTCGACAGGGGCGGCGCCACGCCAGCGCGGCAGGAGTGACGGGTGCACGTTCAGCATCGGGTGGTCCGACAGCAGCGGCTCCTTGATGAGGCCCCCGTAGGCGCAGATGCAGACGGCCTCGGGCGCGGCGGCGGCGATCGCCGCGCGTGCCTCGTCGTCGTTCACGCTCGCGGGCTGGATCAGCTCGATCCCGAGCTCGCGCGCGGCTTCCGCGGCGGGCGGCGGCGCGAGCTTCCGGCCGCGCCCCTTCGGGCGGTCCGGCCGCGTGACCACGAGCGCGGGCCGATGGTGGCTCGCGGCGAGCCGGCGCAGGACGGCGACGGCGAACTCCGACGTCCCGAGGTAGACGGTGCGCACGCGGCGGGCGCTCAGGCGGCCCGGTCGGCCTGCTCGGCCTGGCGGAGGGCCCGCATGGCCTCCTTGCGCTGGTCCTTCGAGCACCGGTCGAGGATCAGCACCCCGTCCAGGTGGTCGAGCTCGTGCTGGATGACGCGCGCCTCGAGCCCGGACGCCTCGACGAAGCGGGTGTCGCCCTGCTCGTCGGCCGCCCTGACCCGCACGTGCACGGGCCGCTCCACGTCCACGTGGACGCCGGGGAGCGAGAGGCAGCCCTCCTCCATCTCCTCGGCCTCGTCGCTCGCCCACTCGATCTCCGGGTTCACCAGCGCGACGAGCGGCGCGTCGTCGCCGAGCCGGTAGACGAGCAGGCGCTGCGAGATCCCGAGCTGCGGAGCCGCCAGCCCGACCCCGATGGCGTCGCGCATGAGCGCGCCCATGCGGGCGACCTGGTTCGCGAGGCCCTCGTCGAAGCGATCCACCGGCGTCGCCCTGCTCTTCAGCACCGGATCGCCGAAGCGACGGATGAAGCTCATCGCCGCCGCGCGCCGGGCGGCGATCTCAGGGTCGAGCGAGTGCTCCTCGTCCCCCTCTGGTTCGAGCTCTACGACCTCCTCCGACACGGTGACCGAGTCTACTGGGGGTCCACATCGACCGACCACGCAACCCCGCGGTGAGCGCGCTCGGACGACAGCCGCTCGACGGCTTCGCGGACCGCGTTCACGGCGCGCGCCCGCTCGAACGCCTTGATCACGACCTGCGCCCGCTCGCGCCCGGCCATGCGGAACAGCGGGGCCGGGCCGAGGACCTGGGCGTCCGGGTCGTCGATCGACTCGAGCACCGCGCGCGCCGCATCCAGCTCGGGGCCCTTCTCCTCCGACGAGCAGACGACCCGGATCAGGTGGGAGAACGGCGGATAGGCGAGCGCGGAGCGGCGGTCGAGCTCCTCGGCGAGGAACGCGGCCGAGTCGTGCCGCGCCGCGTGGCGCAGGACCCGCGCGGACGGATCGAGCGCCTGGACGATCACCTTGCCGCCGCGCCGCCCCCGGCCGCTGCGGCCGGCCAGCTGGGCCACCAGGGCGAACGTGCGCTCCTCCGAGCGGAAGTCCGGGAAGCGCAGCGTGGAGTCGGCGTCGAGGACGACGCCGAGCGTGACGTCCGGGAAGTCGTGACCCTTCGCGACCATCTGCGTGCCGACGAGCACCCCGCTCGCGCACGCGTCGAAGCGCGACAGGACCCCGGCGATCGCGCCGCGCCCGGCGGCCACGTCGGAGTCGAGCCGGTGGACCGGCAGCGGGTCCACGAGCTCTGCGAGCTCGGACTCGAGCCGCTCCGTCCCGGTGCCGTGGCGCGCGAGCGACACGGACCCGCAGTCCGGGCACACCGACGGGAGCGGCTCCTCGTGACCGCAGTGGTGGCAGGCGACGCGGCCGGCGGCGCGATGGAGCACGAGCGACACGTCGCACGCGGGGCATCCCCACACCCGCGCGCACGAGCCGCACGTCAGGAAGTTCGACCAGCCGCGGCGGTTCAGCAGGACGATCGCCTTGCCCCCATCGCGGCGGACCTCGTCGAGCGCCTCCCGGGTGCGCGGGTGCAGCGGCCCGCGCACGCCCGCCATGCCGCAGACCTCGACCGGGGGCAGCGGCCGCCCGTCCACGCGCTCCGGCATCGAGAGCCTGCGCAGGCGCTGCCAGGACTCCGGGCGCGGTGTCGCGCTCCCGGCGAGCAGCAGCGCGCCGCTGCGGGCCGCGCGCCTCTCCGCGACGCGGCGGGCGTCGTAGCGCGGGTCGCCGTCCTGCTTGTAGGACGCGTCGTGCTCCTCGTCCACGACGATCAGCCCCAGCCCCTCGATCGGGGCGAACACGGCCGAGCGGGGTCCCACGCACACGCGCGCCTCGCCGCGCCGCAGCCTCGCCCACTCGTCGTAGCGCTCACCGGCGCCCAGCTGCGAGTGGAGCACGGCGACGGTGTCGGGAAAGCGCGCCTGGAAGCGGCCTACGGTCTGCGGCGTCAGGGCGATCTCGGGCACCAGCACTATCGCCCCCATCCCCCGCTCCAGCGCCGCGGCGACGGCCCGCAGATAGACCTCGGTCTTGCCGCTACCGGTCACGCCGTGGAGCAGGAGCCTGCGATCGGCGCCGTCCGGAGCGTCGAGCGCCGCCACCGCCGCGGCGAGGGCGCGCTCCTGAGAGGCCGTCAGACGCTCCTCCTCGGCCGTCGCGGACCCGACCGGGGCGTGGACCGGCACTCGGCGGATCTCCTGCTCACGCAGCTCGAGGAGCCCCCGGCGCTCGAGGGCTCGCAGCGCGGCGTGGCCGCAGCCGACCTCGCGCACGAGATCGGCCGCCGGGCGGGGGCCGTCCGCGAGAGCGGCCAGGGCCGCCACCTGGCGCTCCCCGAGGCCCTTGAGAGGGGGCGACGCCCCGGACAGCCTGGCCACGAGCATCCGCTTGGCCCGCACGCTGCGCCCGCGGCCGGTGCCCGTGCCGGGCGGCAGCACGAGCGCGAGCCCGCGCGCCGGGGTGGAGCAGTACTCCTCAGCCACCCAGAGGCCAAGCTCGACGAGGTCCTCCGGCACGGCGTGGGCAAGCTCGGAATGGGGCTCGGCGAGCTTCTCCGGCGGGACGTCGCTCTGCTCGGCGAGGCCGGTGACGACGCCGAGCAGGCGCCTTCCGCCGAACGGCACGAGCAGCATGCTGCCCACGCCGACGCCCGCCAGCCGCTCGGGCACGACGTAGTCGAACGGGCCCCTGAGGGCCCGCGCGGGGGTCATCGGCTCCACCTTCGCGATCACGGGCGCGAGAGTAGGGAGAAGCGCGGACGCCCGCCGCCCGCCCTGCGTCCAGGCGCGATTGCCCGCAGCTCAAGTTTCCGCAGCCATGTCCCGAAGGGGACGGAGGGACACTGCGGGATGGCCACTGACGAGACGATCGAAGCCGGCAAAGCCGGCCTGGCGCAGCGCCTGCGGGCGCGCGCAGGCGCGTGGGGCGGGCGGCTCCCCGCCGCGCGCGCCGCGGCCGTGGCGGCGAGCCTCGCGCTCGGCGCCGCAGGAGCGCTGTGGGTGCTCGACGCGGGCGCCGACGCGCGCGGCGTCGGGCTTGCGATCGCGGTGACCGGCCTCTGGCTGGCGATCGCCTCGCTGGCCGTGCCGCGGCGTTCGGGCGCCGCCGTGGCCGGTGCCGCCCTCGTGAGCTCCGTCGTCGCCGTCAGCGCCTGCCAGGCCGTCTCCGGCGCGTCGCCCACCGGCTACTCCCTGATCCAGATCTGGCTCGCGGGCTCCGCCGCGCTGACCGCCGGCCGCCTGCTCGCCGTCGAGCGAGCGCGCGGGAGGGCGGCGGCGTCGGTCACCGGCTCTGGCCTGGCACTACTCGACAGGGCCACGGGCGCCGGCAGCCAGGCGGCCTTCGAGCAGCGCGCCGCCGCGGAGCTTGCTCGCTCCCGCCGCCACGACCTCCCCTTCGCCATCGCCCGCATCGACCTGGCCGGACTCACACGCGTCCGCACCGACTACGGCGACGCGCTCGCCGACGAGGTGGTGCGCGGGATCGCGATCGGGATCAGCGCCTCCCTGCGCGGCGAGGACTTCCTGGCCCGGTTCGACGGCGAGCGCTTCGCGGTGCTCCTCGCGGGCGCGCACGCCGAGGGCGCGCGCCGGGTGACCAAGCGGATCGGCGCGGGCATCGAGGGCCTCGCGGAGATCGACGAGCGCCTGACGGGCGTCAGCGCCTCGATCGGCACCGCCGTCTACCCCGACGACGGCCCCAGCCTCGACGTCCTCCTCTCCATGGCGGACGCCGGCGCGCAGATCGGCTCGCTGCGCGACTGACCGGCGGGCCCCGTTAGGGTCGGCCGCATGAGCCCTACAGCAGGCGGTCTCGCCTACCGCGAGGCGACCCCCGACGGCCCGGAGCGCGGCGATCCCGTGCTGCTCGTCCACGGGTATCCCGAGTCCTCCTACATGTGGCGCGACCTGATGCCGCGCATAGCCGCGGCGGGGTTCCGCGCCGTGGCGCCGGACCTCCCGGGCTTCGGTGACTCGCCGGCCGATCCGCCGGGCACCTGGGACCGCGCCGTGGCCGCGGTCGGGCGCTTCCACGAGGCGATGGGCCTCGGGCCCGTCACGCTCGTCGTCCACGACTGGGGTGGCCTGATCGCGCTGCGCTGGGCGTGCGACAACCCGGGCGCCGTAGGGGCGCTCGTGATCGCCGACAGCGGCTTCTTCGCCGACGGGAAGTGGCACGGGCTCGCCGACGTGCTGCGGACCGAGGGCCAGGGCGAGGAGCTGCTCGAGAACATGACCCGCGAGGCGTTCGGCGGGATGCTGGCCGGCGTCATCCCCGGCATCGGCGAGGACGCGGTGGACGAGTACTGGAAGGCGTTCACCGACGAGACCCGCCGCCGCGGCCAGCTCGAGCTGTACCGATCGGGCGACTTCTCGAAGCTCGAGCCCTACGAGGGCCGGCTCGCGGCCCTGGGGGTGCCGTCGCTGATCCTCTGGGGCTCGGAGGACCAGTTCGCGCCCGTGGCGGGCGCGCACCGGTTCGGGAGGGAGCTGCCCGGCGCCCGCGTGGTCCTGATCGAGGGCGCAGGCCACTTCGTCTTCGAGGAGGCCCCCGAGGAGTGCGCAGCGACCGTCATCGACTTCCTCCAGGCCCCCACACCAGGGTGAACGTCCGTCCTCCCGGCCCATAGCCGGGGAAACGGGACGTTCACCGTGCGGCGGCGGGGCGCTAGGCGGGTGCCTTCTCCGCGCCGAGGCCGGCGGCCTCGCGGAGAGCCTGCGCCTTGTCGGTCTTCTCCCAGGTGAAGTCGTGGTCCTCGCGGCCGAAGTGGCCGTAGGCCGCCGTCTTCTGGTAGATCGGCCGGTGCAGGTTGAGGTACTCGCGGAAGGCCCCGGGGCGCAGGTCGAAGTGCTCGTCGACCAGCTCGGCGATCTTCGAGCGGGAGACCTTCTCGGTGCCGAACGTCTCCACCATCACCGAGACCGGGTGCGCGACGCCGATGGCGTAGGCGACCTGGACCTCGCAGCGGTCCGCGAGGCCCGCCGCGACGACGTTCTTCGCGACGTAGCGGGCCGCGTAGGCGGCGGAGCGATCCACCTTCGACGGGTCCTTGCCCGAGAAGGCGCCGCCGCCGTGGCGGGCCATGCCGCCGTAGGTGTCGACGATGATCTTGCGCCCGGTGAGCCCGCAGTCGCCGACCGGCCCGCCGATCACGAAGCGCCCCGTCGGGTTGACGAGGAAGTTCTTGGGCGTGTTCAGCTTGCGCTCGTCGTACAGCTCGGACGGGAGGATCGGGTGGACGACGTGCTCCCAGAGGTCCGGGCGGATCATCGTCTCCGAGTCCACGCCGTCCTTGTGCTGGGTGGAGATCAGGATCTTCTCGATCTCGATCGGGAGGCCGTTCTCGTAGCGGACCGTCACCTGGGTCTTGCCGTCGGGCCGCAGGTAGCCGACCTCCTCGGCCTTGCGGACGGCGGCCAGGCGGTGGGCGAGCTTGTGCGCCAGCGAGATCGGCATCGGCATCAGCTCCGGCGTCTCGCGCGAGGCGTAGCCGAACATCATGCCCTGGTCGCCCGCGCCCGCCACGTCGAGCTGGTCGTCGTCGGCCGGGTCGGTGCGCGCCTCGAGCGCCGTGTCGACGCCCTGCGCGATGTCCGGCGACTGCTTGTCGATCGCGTTGATGACCGCGCACGAGTCGGCCGAGAAGCCGAGGTCGGCGTCGGTGTAGCCGATGCCGCGGATCGTCTCGCGCGCGATCTCCTGGATGTCCACGTAGGTCGTGGTGGAGATCTCGCCGGAGACGACGACGAGGCCGGTGTTTACGAGGGTCTCGCAGGCGACGCGCCCGGTCGGGTCGTCGCGGAGGACGGCGTCGAGGACGCCGTCGGAGACCTGGTCGGCGACCTTGTCCGGGTGACCCTCGGTCACGGACTCGGAGGTGAACAGGAACTCGTTGTCGGAAAGGCGATCGGAAGTCATGGGATCTGGAAGGAGAGCTCCGCTGTCGTGTGGTCCTCCCCGCGCGTGACGACAGCGCCCGCCGACCTCAGCTTCTGGAGGTCGTCACGAAGCGCCAGGTACGCGGCGTTGTCCGCGAAACCGACCTGCTCGGCAAGCGCGAGGAGCTGGTCGAGGTCGAGGAAGACTAGCGCCGTCGCCTCGTCGGGTGCCTCCCGGAGCACCGCCTCGACCCGTTCCTCCTCCCCCAGGCCGCCCTCGCGGGCGACCTCGTCGAGCCCGTCCAGGGAGGTCGAGACCGCGAGCCTCCCCGCGATGGAGGCGTAGCTCAGCTCCAATCCGGGGCCGAGCGCGGCCGTCAGGGCCGGGGTGCCGTCCGCCAGGGTCACGGCCTCGAACGCGGGCGCCTGGCCCCGGCGAACCGGAGCGATCTCGGCGAGCAGGGCGGGCTGGAGGCGGGAGAGGATCTCCACGCCCCGGCTGCCCGCGCCCTCCACGAGCAGGACGAGCGCCGGCCCGGACACCGGCTCGGTGACGAGCAGGGCCGCCCCGCGCTGGAGCAGCGGCACCAGATCCCGCTCCAGGCTGAGCCGCGAGCGGCGGTCGAGCCGCCGCAGGAGGCGCCCGGCGGGACCGTCGCCCTCGGCGAGGTCGCTCAGCGCGCAGCCCGGCGTCGCCATCTCGACGAGCCCGGCGGTCGCGGGCGGGGCCACGTCCACCAGGTCCGGGAGGACGGGCGGCCGCTCGCAGCCGCCGCGGCCCACGGGCGTCGCGGCCACCGTGAGCCGGCCGCGTCCCTCGCCGAGGGTCAGGGCGGCCGCGGCGGCGCGCAGCTCTCCGGCGCCCGCGAGGCGGGCGAGCGCGGCCGCGGGCAGGCCGCCGCGCTGGCGCAGTCCCGCGTTCGAGAGGTAGGCGGTGGCCAGCCGTTCCGGCGGCAGCCGGCGACGCAGGTCGCGGTACGAGCGCAGTGAGGACAGCGGCCGCGCCGTGCCCGCCGCGACGTCGAGCGCCAGCCTCACGCCGGGCTTGGGCCCCACGAGCGCGAACCCGCGGTGGAACGCCCAGACGAGCCGCTCAGTGCCCTCGGCGCGGACGCGGTTGCGGGTGAACGCGAACTCCGAGCCGACCACGCGCCTGAGCGCGGTGCGGGCGGCGCCTGGATCGCGCGCCTCGATGACCGCGACCCAGTCGGGGCGCCGGCCCCCGCCGACGATCGCGAACGCCGCCTCGCCCTTGACCCAGTCCGCGATGTCGCGCCCGGGGTCGATGCGGCTCCTCCGCGTGAGCCGCGCCAGCCGCGCCAGCACGCCGGCGGCGCCGGCGTCGATCGCGGCGAGGTCTTCGCTGAGGTTTCTCAGCCGCTCGAAGCCGGGCGAGCCCGTCGACAGGTTCACATACACCCGGGCGCCCGCGGGCACGAACGCCGCCGCCCGGTCGGGAGGGGCGCCCTCGCCTCCGCGCGCCAGCAGCCCGTAGGCGCCCAGCCCGGCGAGGACGGCGAGCGCGAGCGCGACGCCCGCGCGCCTCACGAGCGCCGCGTCCTCCCCTGCCCCTCCTCGGGCGAGCGGCCGGCGTCGCGGCCCTTGAAATCGATCACGAGCGGGACGCCCTCGAGCCCCCAGCGCTCGCGGAGCCGGTTCTCGATGAAGTACGCGTAGTCGCGGGTGACGCGGCTGCGGTCCGACACCTGGATCGCGAAGCGCGGAGGCCGCGTGTCGTACTGGGTCATGTAGTACATCTTCAGGCGCCGCCCGCGGATGGCCGGCGGGTCGCGCAGCGCCTGGACGTCCGCGAGGAAGCGGTTCAGCGCGGGGGTCGGGATCCGCTCGGACGCGCGGTCGGCCAGCACGATCGCCCGCCGGAGCAGGCGCGTGATCCCGCGCCCGCTCTTGGCCGAGACGGTGAGCACCTCCGGGCGGAGCCGGAGCTTCTGCGACACGCGGCCCTTGACGAAGTCGAGGTCGGTGTCCTGGATGTCCCACTTGTTCAGCGCGATGAGCGTCGCGCAGCCCGTCTTCATCGCAAGCTCGGCCACCCGGAAGTCCTCGGTCGTCATCCCCTCGGAGCCGTCGCAGACCACGATCGCGACGTGGGCGCGCTCCGCGGCCCGCTCGGAGCGGAGCTGCGCGTAGTAGTCGACCGTTCCGGCGACCTTGGTCCGGCGCCGGAGCCCTGCGGTGTCGACCAGAACCATCTCGCGCTCCTCGAACTCGAGCCGCGTGTCGATGGAGTCCCGCGTCGTGCCGGCGAGGTCGGAGACGATCACCCGCTCCTCTCCCAGGAAGGCGTTGACCATCGAGGACTTGCCGACGTTCGGCCTGCCGATCACCGCGAGCCGGACGGCGTCGCCCTCGTCCGGGGGCGCACCGTCGCCCAGGAGGGCGACGATCCGGTCGAGGAGGTCGCCCGTGCCGAGCCCCTGCGTGGCCGACACGGCCACCGGATCGCCCAGGCCGAGCGCGTGGAACTCGGCCGCCTGCGGGACCGCGCGCACGTCGTCCACCTTGTTGGCCGCGACGACGACCGGCACCGGGCCCTTGCGCAGGACCACCGCGAGCTCGTCGTCGCCCGGCCGGAACCCGGCACGGGCGTCCACCACGAGCACCGCGAGCTGGGCGTCGGCCACCGCGCGTCGCGACTGCTCCTGCACGGAGCGGGCCAGCGCGTCGCGCTCCTCGATGTCCACGCCGCCGGTGTCGACGAGCAGGAAGCGGCGCCCGTTCCAGTCGCACTCGACCTCCTTGCGGTCGCGCGTCACGCCCGCGTCCTCGTGCACGACCGTCTCGCGGGTCCCGCTGAGGCGGTTCACGAGCGTGGACTTGCCGACGTTGGGATAGCCGACGACCGCGACCTTGGGCAGGGCCATCGCTCAGCCCTTGGCGGCCTGGCGCACGAGCCCGACGATCTGGCTCACCACGTCCTCGACCGGCCGGTCGGTGGAGTCGAGCTCGATCGCGTCGGGGTGCGCCCGCAGCGGGGAGTGCTCGCGCTCGCGGTCGGCGCGGTCCCGCAGCGCCTGGTCGCGCAGCACGATCCGCCAGTCCGCCCGCAGCTCGTAGGCGCGGCGCTGGGCCCGCTGCTCCGGGCTCGCGGTGAGGAAGATCTTGACCTCGGCTTCGGGCGCGACGACCGTGCCGATGTCGCGGCCCTCGATCACCCAGTCGCCCTCGGCGAGCAGCGCCCGCTGCTTCTCGACGAGCGCCTCCCTGACCTTGGGGTTGGCGGCGACGCGTGAAGCGGCCTCCGCCACCTCGGGGCGCCGGATCGCCTCGGTGACGTCCTTCCCGTTCGCCCTGACCCGCTCACCGAGCTCGATCGAGAGGGCCTCCGCGTGCTCGGAGGCGGTGCCGCCCTGCTCGAGGAGCGCGAGCCCGACGGCGCGATACATCGCGCCCGAGTCGAGGTAGGTGAAGCCGAGCCGCTCCGCGAGGGAACGCGCCACGGTGCTCTTGCCCGCTCCCGCGGGCCCGTCGATCGCGATCACCATGCGGCGCCGAAGGCTACTTGTGGCCGGTCGCGCGGGCGGAGCGGAGCTCAGCGAGGTCGTCCTCGAAGGTCGGATACGACACGGCCGCGGCCTCCATCCCCGCGACCTCGACGCCCTCCTCCGAGGCGAGGCCGGCGACCGCGCCCAGCATCGCCATGCGGTGATCGCCGCGGGCGTCGAGCCTCCCGCCGCGCAGGCCACCCGTGCCGTTGACCACGAAGCCGTCGGCGGTCGCCTCGATCTCGGCACCGAGCCCGCGGAGCTCCTCGACCACGGCCGCGATCCTGTCGGTCTCCTTCACGCGCAGCTCCTCGGCGCCGCGCACGACCGTCTCGCCCTCGGCGAAGCAACCGAGCAGGGCGACCAGCGGCAGCTCGTCGATCGCGAGCGGCACCTCGGCCGCCTCGACGGTCGTGCCCGCCAGCTGCGCCGCCGCCACGTCGAGCTCGCCGATCGGCTCGTCCGCCGACTCCGCGCCGTGCTCCTCGAGGTCGCCGACCACGATGCCGCCCATGCGCTCGGCGATCCGCAGGAAGCCGGTCCTCGTCCAGTTGAGGCCCACGCCGCGGATGACGATCCGCGAGCGCGGCACGAGCAGCGCCGCGGCCACCATGAACGCCGCCGACGACGGGTCGCCCGGGACGGTGATCTCGTCGAGCTCGATCTCGTCCACCTGCGAGATACGCAGGGTGTCGCCGTCCTTGGTGAACGGTGCCTGGGCCCGCCGGAGGATCCGCTCGGTGTGGTCACGGCTCGGAACCCGCTCGCGGATCGTCGTCTCGCCCTCGGCGAGCATGCCCGCGATCAGGACGCACGACTTCACCTGCGCGCTCGCCACCGGCAGCTCGTAGTGCGCGCCGTGCAGGTCGCCGCCCCTGATCGTGAGCGGGGGCAGGCCCCCCTCGGCGCTTTCGATCTCGGCCCCCATGAGGCGCAGCGGCTCCACGATGCGGTCCACGGGGCGGCGCCGGATCGACTCGTCGCCGTCGAGCACCCAGACGCCGCCCGGCTGCCCGGCGAGCCAGCCCGGCAGCAGCCTCATGAGCGTTCCCGAGTTGCCGACGTCCAGGCGGCCGCCGGTCGTCCCGAGCGGCGCGTGCAGCCCCACCCCCCTCACGACCAGCTCCAGTCCGTGCTCGTCCACGCCGGCTCCGAGCGAGTGGACGGCCTCGAGCGTCGAGTTGGTGTCCTGCGAGGAGAGGTAGTTGCGGATCGTCACCGGCATGTCCGACATCGCGCCGAACAGTGCGGCCCGGTGGGAGATCGACTTGTCGGCGGGCGGGGTGACGCTGCCACGCAGCGGTCCTGATGGTTCGAAGCGGGCCATGGGGCGGCGATTCTCGCAGGGACGGCCGCGCGCTCAGGCGCGCGCGACCGGGAAGCCCAGTTCCGCGATGAGCGCCTCGGCCCGCCCCGCGTCGGCGTCGCCCGCCACCCAGAGGGTGATCGCGCCGCTGCGCATGTCGGGCGCGGGCGCCAGCGCCAGGTCGGCGATGTTCACCCCGGCGCGCCCGAGCGCGAGGGCCACCTGGGCGACCACGCCGGGCTCGTTCGGCACCGTGAGGCGCAACTCGTGGACCTGGCCGGCGGCGAGGTCGGCCTCCAGCAGGCGGCGGCGGCTCTCGCGGGCCTCGTCGTTCCACGTGCCGATCGCGTCCCCGTCGCCGGACCGCAACAGGGACGCGGCATGCTCCAGCCCGGCCACGGCCTGGTCGATCTCGTCCGCGATCGCCTCCGCGTTGGAAACGTAGATGTCCCGCCAGATCTCGGTGCTGGCGCCCGCGACCCTCGTGGCGTCCCGGAAGCTCGGGCCGATGCGCGGCAGCGGGTCGCCCTCCCCGACCCTCCGCGCCGCGCGGTCCACGAGCACGTTCGCGAGCACATGAGGGAGATGGCTGACCGTCGCGAGCAGGCGGTCGTGCGCCTCGGCGTCGATCGCGACCGGGCGGGCGCCCAGCGCGACGACGAGGCGGTGAAGGCGCTCGTACAGCAGGCCGGAGGAGCGCTCGCCCGGCGTGAGGTACCAGGTCGCACCCTCGAACAGGTCGGCCCTCGCGTGCTCCACTCCCGACGTCTCGGCGCCCGCGATCGGGTGGCCGCCGATGTAGCGCTCGTCGGTGAACGCGCGCGCCAGGGCGCGCTTGGTGGAGCCGGCGTCGGTCACGACGCAGCCGGGGCCGGCGGCGGCGAGCGCGGCCTCGATCTGGCCGGGCAGGGCGCCCACGGGGCCGCACGCGAAGCAGGCATCCGCCCCGTCGAGCGCCTCCTCGAGCGACGCCGCCGCGTGATCGATCGCCCCGAGCTCGCGGGCGCGCTCGAGCCGCGCGGGATCGCGGCCCGAGCCCACGACCTCGGCCCCCTCCACCCGCGCCCGGGCGGCGAGCCCGATCGAGCCTCCGATCAGGCCGACCCCGAGCACGGCGATGCGCATGGCCTAGGCCGCTTCGCGCCGGGCGCGCACGGCTCCCGCGAGCGTGTCGAGAGCGAGGACGGTCGCGTCCCAGTCCATGCAGGCGTCGGTGATCGACTGGCCGTAGGTCAGCTTCCCGCCCGGGACGAGGTCCTGCCGTCCCGCCACGAGGAACGACTCGAGCATCATGCCGACGATCGCGCCCTCGCCGGCGGCCATCTGGCCCGCGACCGCGGAGACCGCGTCGGCCTGGCGCTCGTGGTCCTTGCCGCTGTTGTCGTGCGAGGCGTCGATCACGACGCGCTCCGGTAGGCCGCGGGCGCGCAGCTTCGCGACGGCCGCGGCGACCGCCTCGCCGCCGTAGTTGGGCGCCCCGCGCCCACCGCGCAGGATGACGTGGCAGTCGGCGTTGCCGCTCGTGTGCAGGATCGCCGGCGTGCCCGACATGTCCACCCCCGCGAACGCGTGCGAGGCGGCGGCCGCGCGCACGGCGTCCACGGCGACGTCCACGTCGCCGTCGGTCCTGTTCTTGAAGCCGACCGGCATCGACAGCCCCGACGCGAGCTGGCGGTGGATCTGGCTCTCCGTCGTGCGGGCGCCGATCGCCCCCCACGCCACCGTGTCCGAGATGTACTGCGGGGTGATCGGGTCGAGGAACTCGCAGCCGACCGGCAGGCCGAGCCCCAGCACCTCGAGCAGCAGCCCGCGCGCCATGCGCAGGCCGGTGTTCACGTCGCCCGAGCCGTCGAGGTGCGGGTCGTTAATCATGCCCTTCCAGCCCGTGGTGGTACGCGGCTTCTCGAAGTAGACGCGCATGGCGACGCAGAGGTCGTCCTCCAGGTCGTGCGCCACCGCAGCCAGGCGGTTCGCGTACTCGAGCCCCGCATCCACGTCGTGGACGCTGCAGGGGCCGACCACGACGAGCAGCCGGTCGTCGTCGCGGTCGAGGATGCGGGCGATCCTCTCCCGCCCGTCGAGCACGACCGCCGCCTTCTCCTCGGAGAGCGGCAGCTCGTGATTCATCAGCGCGGGGGTGACGAGCGGGACGACCCCCTCTATCCGCTGGTCGCGGACGCGGTCGGGGTGCTGCGTCATTGCCCCCCCTCTCAAGATCGTCATGTGGACCTGAACCTTTCGTACCTGGCGAGTGGAATCCTACGAACGGGGTGCTGCGGCGCCCGGCGGCGAGAGCTGTGTCTCGGGGTTGGCGGCCACGCGGCCGCGGGCCGGACGCCTAGATAAATCGCCAGAGATACGCATAGGCACGCGGTGCGCCGAGGGGCGCGGAGGTGGGCGTGCCGTTCAGGTCCATCGAGGTAGTTGTATCAGCCGGGGGGCGCCTGCGACAACGCTTCGTCGAGCGCCTGCAGGAAGCGGTCGTTCTCCTGGCGGGTCCCGTAGGTGACCCGCAGCCACCCCGGCTCGCCGAGATCGGTGCCCGAGCGGACGATGACGCCGCGCTCGCCGAGACCGCGCATGACGGCCTCCTCGTCGCGCTCGCCGAGCGAGACCCAGGCGAAGTTCGCCTGCGAGTCGGTCTGCGCCAGGCCGCGGTCGCCGAGCTCCGTCTCGAGGTGCACGCGCTCGATCACGGTGCGCTCGACGCGGCGCTCGACCTCGTCCTGGTGGAGGATCGCCTCGGAGGCCGCCGCCTGGGCGAGCATGTTCACGCTGAAGGGCTGGCGCACGCGGTCGCAGGCGAGGCGGAAGTCCTCGGAGCCGAGCGCGTAGCCGATCCGCAGGCCGCAGAGGCCGTAGACCTTCGAGAAGGTCCTGAGCAGCACGACGTTCGGGTGCCGCTCGATGAGGGAGAGCGACGCGTCGGGGTCCCCCTGGAGCGTGTTGAACTCGACGTAGGCCTCGTCGACGATCAGGAGCACGTGGCCCGGCAGCGTGGCGGCGAACGCGTCGAGGCGCTCGACCGGGAGCGCGGTGGCCGTCGGGTTGTTCGGGTTGCACACCACGACGATCCGGGTCGCGACCGTCACCTCCGCGAGCATCGCGTCGAGGTCGTGGCAGCCCGCGTCGTCGAGCGGGACGGTGACCGCCTGCGCGCCGGTCATCGCGGCGAGGTGCGGGTACATCGAGAAGGAGGGCCACGCGTAGACGATCTCGGCGCCCGGTTCGAGCATCGCCTCGGCCGCCGCGAGCAGGATCTCGCAGGAGCCGTTGCCCGTCGTGATGCGCGAGGCCGGCACGCCGGTCCGCTCGGAGATGCGCGCCCGCAGGCCCGAGGTCGAGGGGTCCGGGTAGCGGTTGAGGCTCGCCGCCGCCGCCTGCACCGCGGCGAGCACGTCCGGGTGCGGCGCCCAGGGCGTCTCGTTCGAGGCGAGCTTCACCAGGTCGCCGCCGAAGTCGTAGGTCGCCGCCGCCGGGTAGACCGGGATCCGGCGGACGCGTGAGTTCAGCTCGATGGTCATTGTGCTCCGTGCAGGTCTTTTCGCAGTTCGACCGCACCTCGAAGGTACACGTGCTGGGGCTCGCGCTCCGGGTCCGCGTAGCAGTGGACCATCACGCGGATCACGCGCTCGAGCGCTCCGGGGACCTCGATCTCGCGGGCGCACAGCAGGGGCACGCCCGAGAGGCCGATGTTCCGGGCGGCGACCGCCGGGAAGTCGGCGTCGAGGTCGGTCGTGCAGGTGAAGATGCAGCTCACCATCGACTCCTGCTCGAGGTCGTTGCGCGCCATCAGCTCGCGCATGAGCTCCTCGGTCGCCTCGAGGATGGCGGCCGAGTCGTTCTCGGCGACGGTTATCGCGCCCCGGAGGGCCCTGAGCCTCTGCATGAGCGCGGCATTGTCGCTCAGAGCGCCGCCTTGCGCAGTCGCTCCACGTCCGCGGCCCCGAGGCGGCGCGACTTCCCAGGCGGCAGATTGCCGAGGCGGAGCGGCCCGAACGCCACCCGCTGGAGCTCCGTGACGCGGTGGCCCACGGCCTCGATCATGCGCCGCACCTGCCGCTTGCGGCCCTCGTGGATCGAGATCTCGATCAGGCCCGGCTCGACGAGGCGGGCCCTCGCGGGCGCGGTCATCCCGTCGTCCAGCTTCACGCCCTCGCGCAGCGCACGCAGCGACCGGGCCGACACCTTCGCCGGCTGGACGCGCACGTGGTAGGTCTTCTCGACCTCGTGCCGCGGGTGGGTCAGCAGGTTGGCGAGGTCGCCGTCGTTGGTCAGCAGGATCAGCCCGGTCGTGTCGACGTCGAGCCGCCCGACCGGATACAGCCGCCGCTCGGAGTTGACGAGGTCCGTGACCGTCGGCCGGCCGTGGGTGTCGGCGGCCGTCGAGACGATCCCGGCGGGCTTGTTCAGCGCATGGACCTCGCGCGGCTCCGGCGCGATGGGCAGGCCGTCGACGGCCACGCCGCTCGCCTCGTCGACGTCCCGCGCCGGATCGCGGACGACCTCGCCGGCGATCGTCACGCGGCCTGCCGTGATCAGGTCCTCGGCCGCCCGCCGCGAGGCGACGCCCGCATGCGCCAGGAAGCGGGCGAGCCTCACCGGGTCACTTCCGTTTCGCCTTCGCCTTCGACTGCTTCTGGCGCTTGCGCGGCGGCGGCGGCGGCGCCCCCGCGCCGCGCGAGCCGGCCGAGTGCCCGCCCGTCGCCCGGAACGCGCCCGCCCCGCGCTTGCGGTCGTCGAGCTTGGGGCCCCTCGGGCCGCCCCTGCGCTCGCGCCGGCGCGCGCGGCCGAAGCGGCCGCTCTCGCGGGTGATGAGGATGAAGACGCCGCCGATCAGGGCGGCGGCGATGCCGGCGAGGAAGAGCGATTCGACGAGGCTCAGCTCCTGGTCGTCCACCTGGGGCGGTGCGGGCGGCTCCGGCTCCTGGATCGGAGGGGGCGCCGGCTGCGGCGGCGCGATCGGGCCGAACGGGTTGCCCTGCCCGAGCGCGGAGGCGGGCGCGAGGAGCAGGACGGCGAGGGTGGTTGCGAGCAGCTTGGCCACGGCGGCGCACCATGCTGCCACACTCGGGGCGGATGGACCGCAGCCTCATGACAAGCGTCCTCGAGGAGCGGGGCGAGCCCGCCTTCCGCGCCCGCCAGGCCTGGTCGTGGCTCGCCCGCGGGGCGCGCTCATGGGACGAGATGACCGACCTTCCGGCCGGGCTCCGTGAGGATCTGGCGGCGCGCGTCCCGCTGTCGACGCTCGCCGTCGAGAGCGAGGCGCTCGCGCGGGACGGCACCGAGAAGGCGCTCTTCTCGACGGGCGACGGCCGGCCCGTCGAGGCCGTGCTGATGCGCTATCGCGACGGGCGCCGCTCGCTCTGCCTGTCGAGCCAGTCCGGCTGCCCGCTGACCTGCACGTTCTGTGCCACCGGGGCGATGCGCTTCGGGCGCAACCTGACGGAGTCCGAGATCCTCGACCAGGCGCTCCACTTCCGCCGCAAGGAGGAGGTCAACCACGCGGTCTTCATGGGCATGGGCGAGCCGCTCATGAACCTCGACGCGGTGCTCGGCGCATGCGAGCGCCTGCCGGACGTGGGGATAGCCACATCCAACACGGCCATTTCCACCGTCGGCTGGATCCCCGGGATCGAGCGGATGACGCGCGAGGGCCCGCCGGTGCGGCTCGCGCTGTCCCTCCACGCGCCGGAGGACGCGCTCCGGAGCGAGTTGATGCCGGTGAACGAGCGCTACCCGCTCGCCGACGTGCTCGACGCCTGCCGCGCATGGCACGAGGCGCGCCGGCGGGACGTGTTCGTCGAGTACCTGATGCTCCACGGCGTCAACGACCGCTACGAGCAGGCGGTCCGGCTGGCCGCGCTGCTCGAGCCGCGGCGGGGGTTCAAGGTCAACCTCATCCCCTACAACCCGACGGGCTCGGGCTACTCGGGCTCGAGCCGCGAGGCGATAGCGGCATTTCGCTCCGCGCTCGAGGAGCGCGGCGTGCGCGCGACGGTGCGGCTCACGAGGGGGCGGGACATCGACGCCGCCTGCGGCCAGCTCGCAGCGAGCGCTCAGTCCCGCACGAGCGCGGGAACCGGCGCCGGCACGGCGGCCGGCGTCCGCTCGTAACCGCCGGCCGCGAGCCACGACCCGCCAAGGATCAGCGCGAGCCCGGCGAAGGTGGCGGGGCCGACGCTCTCCCCCAGGAGCGTGACGCCGTAGAAGACGGCGAACACGGGCGCGATGTAGGCGACGATCGAGGCTCGCGCGGGCCCCACGCTCGCGATCAGGGTGTAGAAGATGACGAACGCGATCCCCGTCCCCGCGATGCCGAGGGCGAGCATCGCGCCCACGGTGTCGAGCCCTGGGAGGGCGGGAGGCGCCGTCGCCAGCGCGAGCGGCGCGACCATCGCGGCGCTTGCGAGCATGGTCGCGGCGACGATGCCCAGCGGCGCGATCCCCCCCAGCCGGCGCTTGAGGTAGAGCGAGCCGATCGCGTAGCCGAGGCTCGCCACCAGCACCAGCACGCCGCCGATCAGCGCGGCCGAGTCGCCCGCGGTGTCCACGCCCAGGAGCAGGCCGACGCCCACTATCCCGATGCCCACGCCGCCCAGGCGCCAGCCGCTCGAGCGCTCGTCGTGGTCGACCCACACGGCCAGCAGGGCCGTGAAGATCGGGGCGGACGCGACGAGAATGCCGGCGAGCGACGAGGGGATGTCCCGCTGGCCCGCGGAGATCAGCAGGAACGGCCCGGCCACCTGGACCGCCGCCAGGATCGCGATCGGGCCGAGCACGCCTCGCATGCCCCGGAGGGCGCCGCGACGGAGCGCCAGCGGCAGCAGGACGAGTCCCGCGAGAAGGGTTCGCGACAGCACGATCATGGAGGGGGACAGATCGTCGAGGCCGATCGCGACGAACAGGTACGACGCTCCCCAGAGCGAGGCGAGCAGGAGCAGGGCTGTCCACGACCGGCGGCTCACGCGAGGCGAGGATGGCAGACCGCGCCATAACCGTCCATGAAGATCGCTTGGGTCCGCGATAAGCTCCGCTCATGCTCGACGTGCGCCGGATGCGGGTCCTGCGGGAAGTCGCGGCCCGGGGTTCCTTCTCCGCCGCGGCGGAGTCTCTGTCGTTCACCCAGTCGGCCGTCAGCCAGCACGTCGCGGCGCTCGAGCGGGAGGCCGGCGTCACGCTCGTGGAGCGGGGCGCGCGGGGCATCCGCCTGACCGAGGCCGGAGAGGCGATCGTCCGCCACGCCGACGCCGTCCTCTCGCGGCTCGAGTCCGCGGAGGAGGAGCTCCGCGCGATCGCGGGGCTGCGCGGCGGGCGCCTGCGGCTCGCGGGCTTCCAGAGCGCCGGGGCCACGCTGCTCCCGCGTGCCGTGCGCGAGTTCCACGAGCTCCATCCCGACGTAGAGCTCGGCATGCTGCAGGCCGAGCCGACCGCGGCGACGGCGCTCCTGCGCTCCGGTGAGATCGACCTCGCGGTCGTCTACGACGTCGAGGCGATCCCCGGGATGCTCGATGACGACCTCGAGCTCGTCCACCTGATCGACGATCCGTACCGGCTGCTCCTTCCGGAGGGCCATCCCCTCGCGGGGCGCAAGCGGCTCCGGCTGGCCGATCTCGCGGAGGAGAGCTGGGTGAAGTCGACCGATGCGAGCGGCTGCCGGCGCATCACCTTCCGTGCATGCGAGGAGGCGGGATACGAGCCCCGCGTCGCCTTCGAGGCGGACGACATCGCGACGGGCCAGGCACTGGTCGCTGCCGGTGTGGGGGCGGCGCTGTTCCCCCAGCTCGCGCTCACGACGCTCCACCCCGGCGTGGTGGCCCGCTCGCTCGGCTCGGACGCCCCGGTGCGGCGGATCCACGCGGCGCGGCTGCCGGGGGCCTACCGCTCCCCGGCGAGCGAGGCGATGGTGCAGATACTGCTCGACGTGGCCGAGGTCTTCAGCGAGCAGGATCCGCCGCTCGCGGCGGTGTCGTAGCGCCGCTCAGCCGAGCGCTTCACCCAGCGGCAGGAGCTCGAGGCCCGCCTCGCGAGCCGCCGCGGCGATCGCGGGGATCGCCTCGGCGGTCGGGCGGACATCGGCGCGCGGCGCGTACCGCGCGGAGTCGTGGAGCAGCACGATCGCGCCCTCGGCGAGGTCGCGGACCACCAGCTCCGCGATGCGCGAGGCGGGGACCTCCTCCCAGTCGAGACCCCACGCGGACCACAGCACCGGCTCGAGGCCGAGGTCGGCGCAGGCCGCGTGGGAAGGCCCGGTGAAGAACCCGTATGGAGGCCGGTAGAAGCGCGGACGCCGGCCGCAGGCCACCTCGGCGGTACCGAGCCCGCGCGCGATGTCGTCGCGCACCGCCTGAGGGCGCAGGTCGTCGTGTGGCTCGTGGCGGTGGCCGTGCAGAGCCACCTCGTGCCCGCGCTCGGTGAGCGTGCGGCCGAGCCGGGGGTTGGCGAGGAGCTGCTCGCCCAGCACGAAGAACGTGGCGCGGACGCCCTCCGCCTCCAGCGCGTCGAGCACGGCCGGCGTCCCCTCGGGATCCGGGCCGTCGTCGAAGCTCAGCACCGCCGTGTTGGGGCGGCCGGCGCGCTCACGCGACGGGAGCGCTCGCCAGCGCTCCTGCCGCTCGAGCTCGCGCAGGAAGCTCGGGCTCACCCCGAGCGCTGCTCGCCCGCCCGCAGCAGGCGGTCACGCAGCTCCGCCTCGTCCTCCGGGGACGGGTCGAACGCGGACACGTCGGGGAGCGCGTCGAGGCCCTCGAGCCCGAACAGGCGCTGGAACAGCTCGGTCGTGCGGTACATCACCGCGCCGAACTGCGAACGCCCCGACTCCTGGATCAGACCGCGCTCGAGCAGCGTGCCGACCGCGGACTCGGAGGCGACGCCGCGGATGCGCGCGATCTCGGGGCGCGAGACCGGCTGCAGGTAGGCGACGATCGCAAGGCATTCGGCCTGGGCCTGCGTGAGCGGCGGGGTGCGGGGCTTCGCGAACAGGCGGCGGGCGGCGGTCTCGGCCACCGGGTCGGTCGCGAGCGTGAAGCCGCCCGCCACCTCCCGCAGCACCACCCCGCGGAACCCCTCGGCGTAGTGCTCGCGCAGGCGGGCGAGCGCGGTGACGATCTCGTCGGGCTCGACCTCGCAGGCGTCCGCGAGCGCGTCCGCCGACAGCGGCTCGGGCGAGAGGAACAGGAGCGCCTCGACGATCCGCGCCAGATCGTTCACCGGGCGCTCACGGTGATGGGGCCGAAGCTCGCGTCCTGGCTCCAGTCGGCCTCGCCCTGCTTGTAGAGCTCGAGC